>Ga0335075_10006811_pt1 | contig 17640 bp, 21 predicted proteins | sample Lox_Sample_24_FD_206723 | JGI IMG/M metagenome (GOLD analysis project Ga0335075, IMG submission 206723) | Soil microbial communities from Loxahatchee National Wildlife Refuge, Florida, United States - Lox_Sample_2.4 | ecosystem: Environmental > Terrestrial > Soil > Wetlands | place: USA...
GAGAAATCCGAGCGATGCAGCTCCACTCCTTTTCTGAACCGTTCCCAAGCATCATGTTGTGCGAGTTGAGCTCATTGGAATTGCGGAACGACAATATGAAGATTTCGTGGAATCTCCCCTTGGTTAACTTGCGAATACCGGTGCAGGTGCGTGACACAGCGAGTGCAGCCCGTCGCCTGAGTTCTTGGAAGTTGATAACAACTGGGGGCGGCTCATCGGAATCGTATTCATCATCGCTAGAAGGCAACTCGTATTCCATCAAGCCGTAAATGTCGCACGGCGGAGATTAAATATTGTGGTTGCAGAAATTTGAACCAGCGTCGGTCCCACTCGCAATTTAACGAAACCTGTGAGATGAAAGTATAGGAGAAGAGACCAGAGCACAGCTCACGATTGCAACTTTAGTTGCCGCTGTGGATAACACATCTAATATGTTGGGTACAGAGCTAGCTTTATATCCGGGTACCTAATTATCTGGAATGCGCGACGCCAGCGTCCCAGAATGTCCAGCGTCCAGTCCGGCTGCTACTTCATGCATGGTTTTAAAGTTCACCAATCACGGAACCATGCTGACCATGTCCACCAAAGTGTTACGTGAGTGTCGGGGTCCAATTTTTCCGGGGAAAATAGAGTTTCGAGTGGGGGCTCAATTCTTGTGTGGACTGCGGACTGAATTCCGAGCAGACTCAGCAGAGTGCACCAATAATCGTGACGGCCTCTGGCACGCCGCTGCAGCCTGCTGCCACCGGAGACAAGTTCAAGTTACAAGGCGTGATATCAGCCATTTCATCATCAACTGCCTTGCAATCTCGGAATGGACAGAGTCATGCTGACTTTGGAATGGATTTGGAGCGGACTCAGGGGTGTTCAAGCCACTTATCACTTGAACGCCGTCAACATTGTTCTCGGTTCGTTTGGCTTCTATTTGCTTTATATCATCGTCTACGGTATTTTCCTCTGTCCAACTCGTCACATTCCCGGTCCATTTTTGGCCCGCTTTAGCTCGGCCTATTATTTCGCTCTCTTGTTCGGGGGATCAATCTCCTCGACGGTTCACGAACTGCACAAGAAATACGGTACGCCCCTTCTTGTGACGTATTAAGTCGAGGTCCCGTTCTCAGACTTGGCCCGCAAAAAGTCAATGTCAATCTTCCTGCTGCCGCCTTTGAAGCGTTTGGAGTACAAAATGAGACGAAGCTTCCCTGGGATCGAGACCCCGATTTCTGCCGCCTGGCACGGTTTGGTATGAAAATCGACAATATCTTATCGCTCGCGCACGCGCGCGATGCCTTACGCCAGAGACGACTCATCGGCGCTCCATTCGCCAAGAAGTTTCTGTTGGAGCAGGAACACATTTTCAAAACATGCACTAAAAAGATGATCGAGGATCTCGATCGGATTCGGGAGAGTAATGACAACAAAGTAGATGCAAACCTTCAGTTCATGAAATATACATTCGAACTTATAAGTAAGGGATATTCCGAGCATTTTCATTAATTCCTAGCTGAATTCGCATACGGTGGATATTTTACTGCAGATAAGATTCGACATGGTATCGATGAAATACAGTTCATGTCTCAGGTTACTTTGTGCAACGTTCAATCTCTTCATAATGATGTAAACTGAGTTCTAGGTCTTGGCCACTTTTTTCCCGATGATTTTCAATATCGCCAAGCTTATTCCGTGGAAAAGGTTGGCGTGGACTCACTCTCGAGATGAATTTATTGCAGTATCAAAACTTCAATTTTGGCGTTAACGTCTAGATTTGTGATTTGTCAATCAAAGAATATAAAGAAAAAGTGAAACCAGGAAGTCGGAAAGATTCACTCAGTACTATAATTGCATCGAGAGATGAGAATGGTACTGCACTGACACATGAAGAACTCGTCAGTTTGGCAACCATACTCATATTTGGCGGTAACTTGAAACCATCTTTTCGGACTCACTAATCTCGAGGTGTTGAGACTACATCAATTGCGCTCACTTACATTGTGTATCAACTGGCAAAACATGTCGAATGTTTCGAAAAATTAGCCAACGAAGTCTCCCACTATAAAGATGTCGACGAGCTTCAGTCAATTGAGCTAGAGAAATTACCTATGCTAAACGCAGTCATTCGCGAAACGATGAGACTTTATCCGCCGATTCCAGCCCCGATGGGCCGAGTCGCACCTCCAGCTGGAACAACTATGGGCAATTATTATATTCCTGGGGGCGTAAGTTAAGCTATAGATTCATTGGTAATTTTAGACTATCGTGTGCCGCGAGGCATGGGCAGCTTGCCGAGATCCAAACGTTTTTCCAGATCCGGACTCGTTTGTCCCAGAAAGGTTATGCTCGTACAAATTTGACCTTACAATTGATGGCTAGGATTGACTCGAGAGGATGAAAGCAGAATGTGGGATCAAAGCATGATCTTTGGCTATGGACCACGCATTTGTCTTGGCAAAGAGTATCTCCGTCAATTGTTCGACGACTGACCTGAGGATGGCTTTGATTGAACTCCGAATGTTAGTTGCGACATTGGTGATGAGATATACATGGACAGGGATTCCTGACACACCCAACCACTGGGACGACGAAATGAAGCCTTTCGATTCAGGCCTCATCCATCCATTGAAAGGCAAGTGCGTGTTGAAACTCGAACTCAGGATGTGACTAACACTTTTATCATATCGTATCGATTGTCTTGCATAATTAGTAGGTGTGTAACGGTATATAATATACAGTATGCGAGTAATAGTTTTATTAAAGCAAACTAGCAAGTTTCACCGAACGACCACGTAAGGCCACTCAAATTAGTAATACTAGTTCTCTCGTTGAGCAGAATGTGTGTAGTCACACACTTCTTCAATTTTCGTGGACCGTGGTGCAGAAGCAAGTCGGAGGTCAAGATGCTTGCGTGATCTGGTCAGTCCGGCTTACGATCTTCCACTGTGAGTTGAGTTGGAACTGAGATCGTTACGAAAGCCAAGGTCATTTGTTCAGCTTTTCACTGCACCAGGATCGCAACATCTTTGATTGCCAATATCTCTTTAAATTTGTAAACTCCAAACGAACAGAATAGCCATGCCACGCCATGCACAATACAAGTTACAAAATAGCAATGCTATTGCTACATATTTTGAAAATGACCCTTGACGTCTCTGCGGAAACTTGGATCCTGGAGAAAATCAATCGCGACCAGGGTTAACGCTTTGGCACTCAGAATTGTTTGTTCATGAGCTTCTGGGGATTTTGCAGCCTGTTCTTAGAGAGTTCAGACTTCGTAGCCACTTACCTTCGCAAATTCAGGCGTGTGGTTATCTGCACCGTTAGGCGTTTCAATTCGATAGATTGCTTGAAACGCTGGAATCTCGTGACTTACATTGCCTTGATCTGTTGAGGCCATAGGATACGTAGCTTGTTCGTCTGGTGATGCAAAACAGAAACCATATCGCCTGGCATGGTGTTCATAGCGAGCAGCGAGCGGGGCATTGATTTTGAACGCTAAATGAGCGATCATACATGGGTGTTGTTTACCTCGGTAGGTCAAGCCCACCTCCGTGATCTGCAAGCGGCATTTAGAGCTCAATGCTGCGCCCTGGAAACAAAGTGCCAGATCCTCTTTGAGCTTTGAAAGACCGTCATCATTCAGTGCCCGAGATAAAAATCGGGCTTTTGTATAGTCTCTATCCGTTAGGGCTCGTACTGAAAGATATCACGGAACAACAGCAACCGACTTCCCTCCCTCAAGGATGATTCCGTGAAATTTCATCGTTGGCAGAAGAGCTTGTCTTAAGGCGTTCATATTAACGAAAGCTTGTAGCATAGCATCAAGTGCGTTGATTCCATCCCAAGGGGCCAAGGACTAAATTAGCAGAGGGACAGCTCAAGTTAACTTTACAGCGTGCGCTGCTTTCCCAAAAAACTCGACATCGAAAGAATGAACAGCCAAACTCGGACAGAATCCTCCATCGACTGTACTTGGATGACACATAAGTGAGACATCAACATCGTCATAGCAGCCACTTCTAATAAGATGGATTTTGCCGCCTCCACCCTCTTCGGCCTAACATCAGTGACTTAAAGTAGACGACAAACCGGAGTTCCAAACAGTTTGATTGTTCCCGCTCGGTTCAAATCCTCCTGCAGGAATGCTCTTGTGGCCAGTGCTGCTCCCACAGAGCAAATAGCAATCAAATTATGTCCACATGCGTGTCCTAGCCCGGGAAGTGCGTCATATTCCTACTATTTAGATTCGAGAAAGTGAGAGAAAAGACGGCATTGAAGGACACGACTGGCCCATCTCCCTGAGTAAAATGTGCTACAAAGGCTGTTTCGTCGCCTGCAATACCACGTTCGACCACAAACCCTTCATCCTGTAGAAAATCAGAGAGAAGTTTAGACGATTTCTTCTCTTCAAATGCCACTTCTTTGAATTCGTGAATGGCGAGCGACATTTGTCGAAGAGCGTTGTTGTAGCGCTCAAATAATTCATCGATGATGGTGTCCGTTTGGGTTTCTGTGGGTCGGCTCATACCAGGAATGGAGTCCTCGAGCACCGCGGCGTCAGTGTGAAGTACGTACATGAGTAAAGATTCGAGGTTAATCAGATAAGAAGGATTCAGGAAGATTTGAACAGCAAAATTGAGCGAGTCGCCCCGGCTGCCCGGCCTACCAATCATAACACAAGTTACCTAATCATGCAGCTCTGCATGATTAGAAAGAGGGTATTGGCTAAAAGTAGCTATGCCGTGCAGAGCGCATCCGCGATACTGCGCTAAAGTTGCGCAGAGGAATTCAGGACAAATAAAGATAAATAAGGGCCCCAAAAGGAGGATTCTTCCAACCCACAATGGACACTATCGTCCCATCCTGCAACATCTTTTCGCAACAACTGCTACTCGATGCCCGAGAGTTGGCGGAGGTTAGTCGTAATCCAAACGGCCTTCGCTCAACGGAACTAAGATCTATCACTCCAGCTTGTGACGACGGTGGACGCTCAATCGATCAAGACACTACGCAGTCTCGGAAAAGGTAGCATGTCCTACAAATCCAGCTGATATCATGACAGGACACGGGTCGATTTGAAAAAGCGCGAGAAGGGAAACAATATGTACGGTCGACGGGGTAATTTGCGGTGCGCAGAATGTCGCAAGAGAAAACGTAAAGTATCTCCTTCCCGAATACTTTTCTCACCCCGCGGCAGTGTGATTTTATTTCGATTTGGCTTCCATGTGACTATTGTCAGAGCCAATCCCTCAAAATTCTCGGGCCTTGTTTCAAACTCGACTCTTCTTCTTTCAAAGTTCCACGAACAGTTCCGTCCGCGCTGGATGGCTTTCTAAGTCATGGAGATGTCCTCCTCCTTCAGTATGCATATTCACTCAGCGTCACAATAAACGCAGCCTTGATTAAGCAAGTTGCCGTCGTTTTCGGAGTCATGATTCCCTCGGTGCCCTTGCGCCACTCGGTTTTGGCATACGTGACTCATTTACTGTGGCACGAACAACCGTCCCATCTTCAGTTCGGCGGCGTTTTTGAATCACATAGAGCACAGGCATGTCATGCTCTTGTCCGGAAGCTTCAAGCCCCAGCCACAATTACTGACTGCGACGTTCTCGCCGCGATGTTTTTAGCTTGGACCTCGTTATGCCGAAATGACATGCAAGAAGCATTCACGCATGCGCGTGGCTGTTTGACCATGATGCGAAACGCAGGACAGCCTTCTGTCTTTCTTGGAGTTTTTGCCCCTTATATTCTGGACGACATGAGCACGGTCATCTCCATGGTTGAAGAGGTCCCTCCAATTACTCCACGCTCGCCGTTTTCGCAACGCCTAACGTATTATGAGGAGCTTTGCAGAACTGGGACTCCACATGAGGCTTGGCAACGACCTGTCTTAGAGACGGTCCACCAATATTTGCGGGGGACGCTGGGAGCGGTGCTTCACTCATTGAAGGAAATCGTAGCCCATGAAAGAGACGGAATTAAGACTAACTCAAACAAGCAAGCATTAGCGGGATACATTAGAGACAAGCTCCAGGACATCGGATTCCAAGAGGCCTTTTCAACCGTCCAGGACTTAGTCAATCAAAATCATCAGCCCAAGAGTCCCGAAAAGATGGTTGAGTGCTATCAAGTCATGGGGGTGCAAGTCCTCGGATATGTGCTCCTTCTGTTACACCACCCAGCCTCTATTGCTGAAGCCCTTTGTTCACCCGAGACGGCAGTATTAGCAAGTCAGATCCACATCTCCATGACGAACTATGGCAGTCCGGAACCCACACTCAAGTATTACTCTGATGTATATTACTGTCATCTCGCACTCGTCGGACTTGCAGCAATTCGTCCGATTGAGCAAGCTAATGCATGTAAGTTGCCCGCGTCTCTCAAGTTGATCTCATAGTCCATTCATGGATAACTAAAGAGTTGACGACATCCAAAATGTTTAAGACGCTTGCGAGCTTACAGATGTGGAAATCGTTGGGACGGAAGGAGACTCTTGTTGAAGTTTTCAATGTCTTATCAAAGGACTGGTGGGAGCTTGGTGTAAAGTGGCATTAGACGTGTGCCATTTGTCATTCTCACGTACATAAACTCCCTTACCAGTCACTCGAGGGTTCCAGAAAAAGACTGGAAGTGTATAGGAGCGTGATCTCGACTGCCAGTCGACCCGGAAAGTACTATGATATTACATATCTTCGCAATAATTTCAAATCATTTCGTGACATGATAGTAAAATAGTCATATTCTTTCAGTTAACTGAGTCGCTTTAGGAACCCGGGCAGGACGGGTTCTTACAACGTCCATCTTGACCCACCGTACTACCACAGTATACACATACAGTAACTTCCCAGCATCTTCTCTCTCTCTGCACACTGGAAGGCGTTCCCACCCCAAGGAATTGGACTTCCCATGCTGCCGGAATGCCGTCGCCGCATGACTCCAATTGTGTCGCAGCTTCAGTACCTTCGATCGGCTTCACAAGACGTCCGAGTTCATCCACGGAGTCGAGAGTAATATCCACCCTTTTGATCGCATAGCACAACTGCAGTTTCTCAATTCCAGCAGAGTCTGTCTTGGATTTGAGAACAACGCCAAATCTGTCCAAAACGCCATGCTCCTGAAGAATGTCCCTCCAACTTGCGAGAAAACTTGCAGAAACGACCGAGAGGCCAGTGACCAACTTTTGCGCCTCGGTAGAATCGACACAAACATACTCTAATGGTAAGAGCCCCGAATTCTCCACAAGGAAGGTATCCGGCACAATTGACTGAAGGCTACAAGGAGGCTTCAATTCGTATTCGTGAAACAGAGTCGCGTCCGGTTCTCCACCCCGAAAAACAGATGAAACAGAGAGTTTTTGGTTCCGCACTTCAACAATCCTCTCCCCAGGAGAAAGCTCAAAATGGCGGTGCGCGAGCCAGATGTTGAACTCATTGTGCAAGCCAAACGCCACGAGGAGAGAAGCGAGATGTGGTAGAACGGTTGCTTCAAGGTTTTGCAGGTTTTGCGCCGCCTTATCGAGAGCGGGAAGAAGGTTATATCGGTGTGTAAGGACATCGGCCTGTCGTTAGTACGTTTCTTTATCAATTAAAGGAGGTACCTGCAGGTTACTGAGCATCGCCATAGAAGTCAAGATTGTCGTGTTGTTAGCGATCTCGTTATATGGAATGCTCACATCCAGTGCGCTTGCTGTTTCATGCGTGGTTTTAAAGTTCACCAATCACACAACCATGCTGACCATGTGCACCAAGGTGTTGTGTGAGTGGAGCACTAGTTGCGGGCTGTCGCCTGAGAAAATAAACTTTCTTGGTCATGAGACTAAATTTCGAGCGGTGCAACCCAAATTCGTTATGAATTACCCGGAAATGGGACTCCTCCAGTTTTGATCATGCGACCCGAAATCGGACGAATGGCCGTCTGCACGGTTTAACACGCGAAACTAATGTAGGCGACAGATTATAGCATATCAACATCAGTAGCGAGTTGAAGTCGGATTCTTGGGCAATCGTCACAGCAATTGTCACCAGACGTTTCAACTTCTCGATTGTTGGATCGTGGGCCTTAACCACTAAATCACAGCAGAACTACGCCGTATTAGTGACGCGTGGGTAACGTTTAGCAGACAATATAGGTAGCTCACGTAGGTTACGAATACAGCTGGTGTCTTTCCTCACAACTTACGCTCCACTCGTAGACCAACTCTCTATTATACCTGCAATATCATCCTATAAAGATCCATTAAAGTCGATAACAATCCACAGAGATGCCTATTCGGAAGTTCCCTCTAAAAACCCTTCAGAAAATCCACTAATCCATGAGCAGGTATTGCCTACCTAGTAGTTCGAAAGCACAGAGAAGACTAAGACCCAACTGCCGTTTCGTGTTACTGTTTCTCGTGATACCTCCTTTGTCGAAATGGCGGGACTGTCTATTCTCCTATTCCCCCCATTTATGCCGTCTGAAGTTTCGAGTGGATGAATTGCCGTGCCGCGAGATTTCAAATAAGATAAAAGCAGAGCTACGTCGGTTGCACGCACTGTTGAAGCCTTTGATGGAGATGTTCTGGGATTTGGAAGCGATGGAACAGAAATTGACTGAAAAGGACACTTTTGAGGTTTAGGTGAGTCGGGACTTGACCGATAATCACCGATAAGTTCGTCTTGAAATTACCGGAAAATATTTCAAAGACGCGTCCAACTTGAAAACAAGCTTTCAATTTGAATCCACTCGATAATAGAGATGAACTGCCAGAAATGGCGAATTCCTTTGTGTACTCTCTATTGAACAGGTAGTCGTGATTCACATAAATCACACTCCAATTCTCAGAACGAATTGCAATTCCGTCGAGCAAGCAACTCAAGTACTCTCATCTCATAAACTGGCTGATGGCTGTTCAATCTGAGATCTTGAAAGTTAAGACTACAAATCTTATGAAAGCAAGTTGTATTCATTCGAACAACTCCCAACACAAAAATTCAATGTCGTCCTTCAAACTCCTTCTAAAGCATGCGGACGGATTAGAAAACCAATAATTAGCATTGCTTACGACATTTATCATGAATTACACGATCTTCTTGTATTTGTGAGTTGCATTACAGGAGTTCCCAAAGTTCTTGCATTGGCTTTACATTGGATTTGAATCACTGGTACTTTTCAACTTAGTTCTTCATCTAGTGAACAGAATTTCAAATATTCGACCTCTAAGAGCCAGGATTCGGCTCGACGAATATCCAAAGATCTTGATTCGAGTTCGACAAACCTGGTTTTTCAGCCGAACATTCATCACAAGTTGGTCAAATTTTCGAATATTTGACTTTCAAACATTGGATCTGACTCGACAAACTGAGCGCGATGAATGACTCGTCAATAGAATATTTGAATATTCGAATTCACCTGAGTCAAAATTTCGTTCATTGTCTTCATTTCATTTAAGCATTTCTCTGTCATTGAAAGTCTGGAAAAGTTCATGGTCTCGTAGTAGAAGTACTTTAGCTATGGAAGATAATTTTTCAGATGGAGGTTTCATGCTGGTGCTGAAGACTTTCTCACTTGACCGCAATTATACTGAAGTTTTCGTATTGTCGACGTGATTAGCTCAGCGCCGGACTAAATATTTCCCGATCTGACTCTGATACATCCATCCAAGAAAGAATTTATACCTGGCGCCAAAGAAATTGTGCTGGTGCTGACCTGGCGCCGAGTTAGAATTGTATTGGCACCGACGTTATTAGCTGGGCCCTGAGTGGCGCTAGATTGGCGCTGGCGTGTCGCTTACATTTTCATATGGGCGCTGATCTGGTGCTGTTGCCCGACAATTGGCTGGCGCTAACCCGGCGGCGACGCAGTTAAATACTTAGCGTGGCGCTGATGCTTTTTGTATCGGCGCTGACAGAATTATATCGGCGCCAAGTTATTTTCAATTTAATTAGCTAGTGGCGCCGGCCTGGCGTTAACCTTTCTATTCGAAATTACATTGGCGCCAGCTGTACGAAGAAATACCTGGCGCTGATCTGGCGCCGAAGCAATTTAGGCTGGCGCTGACCCGGCGCTGATCCGGCGCTGGAAGATTTATGCTGGCGCCAACTCAAATTTTGTTGCTGAATCAGAACGTGCAAATTTCAACTTTCAGCGTACTAGACACAAACAGATACTTTTATCAGTCCATCCATCAAAAATACATTGTCAACGGTGATTCTCTGACTCGTAGGTGAAGTGGTATCCCGTTTCCCCTCAACTTCAACCAGTTGAACAACGATTCCTCACTCGACTCTCCTATCACGGCATATCCGTTTCAGTAACTTACCTCGAGCTGTGTCACCGTTAGTTCCTCTTCACGCATTGGCATCAAGTCAACTGTTTCCCCCCTGCAGAACCTGAGTCTCAATTTGGAGCGTTAAATTGGAACAGTTCTCCCTGTCAGAGTACTGTACGCCTGACGGATTTGGGCGGGGATTCAAGGGGCAAATGGAGACTGAGCTTCAAGAATTCGGAAGGAGTGCAATTCAACTTCGCAACTACAACTTACGTTCGTTCTCTCCTTTCGATCAGCATTCTAGCAAACGGTAAATCATCCACCGTGAATGTTCTCACTCATAGATGTCCAATTCGAGACCTAAAGTCGACTCCCCTTCTCACGAATCCATGAATGGTGAATCCATCCCAGGGATCTGACTGCTATTCTCAAATTCGACAAGTTACAATGAGATTTCAACGGTAATTCATTCACGGCGATGTTCTCTCTCAGATGAAGCTTCTCTCAAATTGAACGAATGTTCATTCACTCCTATGAACGGTATAGCCTTGTGGCGAAGGATTTCACTCTCATCACCGGTAATTCGTCTGTGGCGACCCTCTGACTTGTAGATGAAGCTACAAGCATCCTATAATATCAGCCTTGCTCCGACACTTTACTCACGTCTTTCTCCGACGCTGCTTTGCCTACGCTACATGTTGAGCTATCCTGCGGTGAGACATCGACCATCAGATTGCATGATACTTTCGAGATGCTGACGGCGTTTTACCCTTCATCTTCAATCGCGACGTCTTCCCCGTGGACGACTCACAAGATCCACATGGGACTTGGAGATTGAAGTGGCAATACTCGTCAAAACTCATTCCAAAAGGATTAAAGCTGCAGGTATTACATTTCACGGATAAACTAAATAAAGGTTTGCAATCTGAAGAACAACAGGATGATTCTCTTGTCCACAGCGTACCCAACTATTCTCTCAACTTGCCGTTGGCAGAATGATTGTGCCAATCACCGAAACGCTAATTCATATCTTCACAGCTCAAAATCGGCATCAGAATGCGTTGTTGAAGGGGATCATGTCGAATTATTTGACATGGAGACGCGTATATTCGACAAGTCACAGCGGAACGTTCGAAGTTCGATTTTACTGTCGATGAAGGAGTATATTCTCGCAGTGAAGTAATCCCTTCGAGCAGATTCTGGCTCATCGCTGTACGCTCCATCTGAGACGATCTAATGTCAGGTCTCCGGTTGATCGTTGAGTTGCCTCCATAACGCAATTCCGCACAAGACTCGGAAAGACTTCATCAATTCAAGCTCCGAACGTGTACACGGAAAACAAGACAAGTGACTGTTTGAGATGAAAGCATCAAAGTATTATAGATTCGAGGTACTGGACGAGACCAAACTCTTTTAGATCCCGTTTATTTTTGGTGACGGTTCCAACAACTAATTTTACTGCTTGCATTAATATGTATCTTCACCTAGGAGCCTAGCATATATTTAGACATACGATACAACATTGTAGAGATAAATCGAAAACACTTAAGAAAATAAAACACATCGCTGCTACAGGGAAATGAATATTCCGCACAATGTCACCAATATAATTCACAACAGAAACGTTATCGCTCCCTCCACCAAGAGCTTTGTTGCAACTTTTTTAACCACACTTTTACCGACACTTTTCTTCACCGATTCCGAACCCTTTTTCGCAGAATCTTTGGATACCGACTCCTTCGTGAGGGACCGTTTTTTCTCGGGTGTTTCCTTCTCGGCCTTCATTCCTGATTTCCCTACAGTCTTTTAGGAGCTACTTTTCTTGTGTGTGGTAGACTTCGTGCCGGATTTTGTTTTCTGTTTGGCCTCGCCGTGGTGTTTCTCGGCTTCTTTCGTTGTGCCGGGTTTTTTATCGGCAGAGTCTTTCTTGTCCGGAATCGATCCTTCTTTGACAGATGCTTCCTCAGCAGCCTTATGGTGCGTTCCCTTGACAGATTTCTTCTTTACGGAGGATTTTGTTGTGGCAGGTTTATGTTTCTCGATGAATCCTTCATCGACGGGTTTCTTCTCTGACGTGGTTTTTTGATCCATTTTTTTGGTAGATGCCTTCTTCACGGATCCTTTTTTGGCAACAGCTTTGTTCGGGTCCGTCCCTTTGTGGCGGGCTGTTTTAGGCCCCGCAGGGTTCGCTTTATCGTGTTCCGATGCAGGAGATTCCTTTAGATCTGTCGTGTTTGAAGGAGTTTTCTTCTTCTTTGACTTGGTCCGGTTGACGTCCACATGATCGCTTTGTACAACAGTTGCGGGCGAAGTGGTTTGCGAACTCGCAGAATGAGAGTCCTTGACAACTTTCCCACCTGAAGATAATTTTTTCTTCTTCTTCCCCTTTTCCTGAGTCGGACTCAAAGTCGAGTTATCAAAATCCATTACTTCTGCCCGTATCCCCGTCACCACATCTTTCACCGCTACCGTAGAGATTTCGACAACATTTTCAGCCTTGTCTTTAAGCTTGACCATCATTTTCTCCAATCTCCTTGCCTTCTCTTCCTCCGCTTTCCTCGCTTTCTCTTCCTCCGCTGCTGCTTTAGCCGCTTTCTTCATCTCCAACTTCAAAGCTTCCTTGTTTGCTTTCTCGTCAATTGCTTCTTTCCTTTTCCTCTCCTTCTCAAGTTTCAACGCTTCCGTCTTTGCTTTTTCTGCAGCTTCCTTCAGTGCCTTCTCTTCCCGTGCTATCCTTGCCTTTTCCTCTTTCTCGAACTTCTTTTCTTCCTTTCGCGCCTTGTCTTCCGCAAGCTTTTTTCGCCTTCGCGTCCTTTGCAGCTTGAGCTTTGGTCTCCTTAGCGGCTTTCTTGTCCATAGCTTTCCGTGCCTTCTCGGCTTTTCGCAATTCCTTTGCATTGACTTTGGATGAAGCTCGAGTTGTGGAGTCATCGACATCGTCTTCATCATCTTCGTCTTCGTCTTCGTCATCATCATCTCTGTCGCAGTTAGTCGAAAGTGGGCCGAGCATGTCAGAGTGGCAACAAGTAACCAAGTTTCTTAATTTTCAAATTTGGTGTGAGTGAAACGACTTTGCCGACGTCGGCAAGTCTAGGCCAGATTCGGCCAGACGTTCCGCCGTTCGGACAAAGTGCATTTTATGCGCCGAGCTGTTTGAGAAGATGAGTATTAAATAAATAGCCTAGTAACTCCAGGGAAAAACAGGTAGCACAATGGCCATCGAAAAAAGGAAACCCTCCTCATCTCAAATTCCGGTCGACGATGCTCAGAGTCCCATTCCCTCCAAAGAAATTTCGGCCCCACTCCCTCCAGAGCTCGACTTTCTGGCCAGTGCAACTCGGCGTACTCACCTAGTCACTATCCTCCTCCTCATTCTCTCCGTCATAACAGTCGTACTGGTAGCTTTCGCAATTCCGGTTACTATTTTGGCATCACGAAACAGGCCGTCTGGTCAAACGCTCGCCCAAACATTGTCCCTTTTCGTCGGTTCAGACAGCTGCCCCAAGGTGAAATGGGCGAGGAGTCTGTTGCAACTTGTCTTTAACGGTTTCGTCACCGTCATTCTTGCCGGGTCGAACGACCTGCAACAAATTTGCACTAGTCCAAGCCACGAGGAATTCATCAAAGATATCAAGCAACGCGGCGAGCGTCGATTCGGAACGACTTCTCCCTTCGCGCTTTTCCGATCACGCAGTAAACGTATCTTCATATGGTTCGCACTCTTCATCACTTCTGTGCCTATTGCACTCTTTATGAATCAGATCGTCGGTTATGCCCGCACACTAGCTATAGATGATGTGCCCACTATTGGAGCCTACTATAGCACCCAAATGTTAACGATTCCCTCCAATTCATTCGCAGAAGGCAACGAAGAGTGCTATAGAGATCTACAGGCCGTATTCAAGGGACAGTCCCAAAAGGACAACGCTTTCATTCAGACTATCACCGTGATACTTCAGTCCAACTCGAACGGTCCCGTCGGCAACTCAATCCCTATAACTGGAACCAATCCGCGGTGGATGAAAGGCGACATCTAGACATGCTACGTCTCGGAAATCTCTAATAATTGCCATCTCACCTTTCACTGGTATCCGCCTTTCGTTGTTATAGGGACTCTCATCCTCAAAATCCTGTGCATCATTTTCCTTGTGCGAACGCATCCTCATTTTAAGAGACCTCTCATCAATTCACTAGGTGACGTAATTGTCCTGGGCGCAACTTCAACCGTTCTTCGAGAAGTGCCACGTCGGACGCGGCCGAAGATGTATCATCGCAGAGTAATGTCACTTCAGATATTGGGACCATTAGATTTCATAGGCGCCGTGTTTGCCTGGATGGCAGCGATTGCCGTCCTAGGAGGAGGAATTTATCTGTGGCAAACTTGGGACATCCCTCAAGATTCTGGAGCCGGAGTCCTTCAGCGTCTCCAACAATACGAAATAGGAAACCTGGATCCCGCAAACGTGCAATGTCTATCGTTCAGCGACTCGGTAATCCTCCTCATAGCCAATCTTCCTCAACTCTCTGTATCGCTGTGGTATTTATACTGGAACACTCAAATCACCAAGCTGTGGCTGGAGATCGAGTGGCGGTCGTTCTATTGCAATCGACAACAGCCAAGAGTAACAAGTCACCACGACGTTCCAGGGACAAACGAATCGAGACTCCTCATTCTACCATACTGGTTATCAGTCGCTATGTCTGCAGTCGGATTTTTGCTGCACTGGCTCGTTTCAGAGTCACTTTTTGAAACTGAAGCCGTCATGGCAGGCGATCAAGATTATCGTTTCAGCTGGTTGTTAGTTGGTCCATTGGCGATGATCTGCACTGGGCAGTGTCCCTGTTTGTCAGTCTTGCGGTAACGATCTACTGGTTAATCCCAGTAAGAATGCATATGCCGCTGATGGCGGGTTCCGGGCGCGTGGTATTGGAGTCTTGTACAACTCTATCTGGCGAATTGCCAGAAGACGGGATAGCGTGGGGAAAGGTTTCAGACGATACCGTTGGGTTTGGAAGTGACGTGGAACCTCTTGATCTCAACGTACTTTACAATGTTGGAACTTTCTGTGAGGAGTAAGGAAATGAGTGATGTTCCTAGGCTTCATTGTTTCACTATGCTATTATTTTGTGCTCGGGGTGGAGGTGTTTGTGTTGAGTTATGAAGTTCGGTATTGCTAGCCAGGGCTGTCATGTAACGGTACATGTAACCACAGATATATGAAAGCATGTAATTTGTTGGGCAAGTAGTTATTGGTGAAGGAATTTTATACTGCTATATACATATTCTATCTCAGATCAAAATCGGTAAACTCTGCTCCATCACTTCAGCATTCCTTGCTAAATTATTCTTTGTCTCAATCAAATGGACTCCCGTTGCCTGTGCTCGGAATTTAACAGCCAATTATTGGCAAGCAAGTCCGAGCACAAAGCTCGATTTCGCGGATCCATTTGTAGCAAAGACGTGAGAAAAAGAGAAATTTCTGTTATTTCTGTAGATCGGGTTGCAAGAGCTTCTTCCAGTCGCGTCTGAAGCGGATATGAATAAGGTGTGGGATCCCCATACTCTACGCAGTTAACAAATACAAGAGGCTGGGCGTGGACGCTTCAATTCTTTGACAGCTTCTTTAACTGCATCATCATCTAGCCAGTAATTTGGCAGAGGCCCACAAGTATCGATGATCGCGATGAGGACAAGCCATTTATTATTTACAACCGAGCCAGCCAAGCTCTTGCCAGTTAATAAATGGAAAATCTAAACATGAGAGGTGACGAAGGTGTGCTAACCGAAGCACCTATACTCCATATATCCGCCCGACTGTTCCAACGTAGTCCAACAAGTATCTCAGGTGCAGCAATGGAGATTGCGCCATAGGCCTTACTTTCACTTTTTTCTTCCGCGAAGGTCGCTGCTCCGAAATCCGAAATTTTGACTTTGATTTCATCGATGACAAACTCCCCGTCGGCAAGAGCCATAGGCTGAGAATCATAAATTTTAACCAATTTTCCATCATATTCGTACTCGTCATAAGCATCTTCAGGATCGTCGACCACGGCGGAGAGCACACAGATTTGTTCCACGGGCAAATTCGTAGATCCAAAGGTCACCAGAAGGTTCCTGGGATGAAGGTCTAGGATGAGTTTTAATACGATTTAGAGGATTCACCATTGTGAGTAATTCCACAGCGGTGGAGGGCATCGATTCCCCGAAGAATTTGCGATGACATTCTTCTAGCCACTGAAATTCGCGATTTAGCATCAACAACACCCTTCATAAGATCCTGGGTATTCTGCCACATCAATTCCAGAACCAGGCACAAATGCTTTCCATTCGTGCCGGCGAGTTCAAAGTGATCAAGCAACTCGACAATATATTCATTTTCCAATGATCGGTCACGGAGACGAAGCAACACATCCAGTTCACGCCGGCTTGCACTCTGTGCAAATATCTTCAAGGCCACTCCGCGATCATTCCTTCAATTAGCAAAGTCGCTCGTAAGGTAGTACCGCATATCGTTGGCCATCCAGACTGTCGAATAGGCACCAGCACCCAGTTTGCGTATTACTTGATAGCGGTGATTATATATATCTCCCACCCGGACAGAATGAAACCCTCCTGGGTCATACTTATCAGGCGATTCTTCTTCCCAAGGCGGTCGACGAACATTGCGAAAACTCACCAGACCGGTCAGTGGGTCGGGCGGGATCAAGCTGTGAGCCCAGCGAACATCCATTTTGATTCTCAAATGTTGCCCTCGAGCTGATACGAGGCTGGCGTTGGCTGCAGCAGAGGGAAGACAAGCAAATATCGATGTCAAACGTTGCGGAATTATGATGGCGGAAGGCCGTGAACAGAACCACGGGATTTCAAATGCGACTGCACCACCCAAACATTTGTACTCAACTTACTAATACTCATCAAACATTACGGGGACCGAGCCCTGCTGCTACTGCTCTGCTACTACTCCTATATCTATGCATTCCCTTACCCCGCTAGTAAAATTTCTATACAAGGTGTATAGAAAGAATTATATGATAGGCTAATATGCGTGTTCCTGAACTAAAGAAGAATTATGTACAACATCGTTGATATGCACTGCGTGACAGATGGAAACCCTTGACTTAACCAATTGTCGGTCGAAGCCACAACTCAGTCCAAACTGGCGCCAAACTTAGCCCCTATCCGTGACACTTTTACACACTTTCGGCTGCTTGTATTTTTTAGCACAGACCAGCTTGCATGTCGTTCAAGGTAAACGGCGGTAGGTTTGTTGCCGCTTCCCGGACCCTGTGGCGTGCCTGATGAACTTTGTAATTTCTCCTGCCAGCATTGCAGACTGCACTGGCACACTCTTCATCAAATGGTTTCCCGCTAAATAGCCACCGCCAATGATCCCGTT
>Ga0335075_10006812_pt1 | contig 17638 bp, 15 predicted proteins | sample Lox_Sample_24_FD_206723 | JGI IMG/M metagenome (GOLD analysis project Ga0335075, IMG submission 206723) | Soil microbial communities from Loxahatchee National Wildlife Refuge, Florida, United States - Lox_Sample_2.4 | ecosystem: Environmental > Terrestrial > Soil > Wetlands | place: USA...
CCGACGACATGCCAAAACAACAGCCCGAGCCAGGAGTGGACCCAGAGCCACACCCAGTTTGACAACGGGCGCAACGACGGTTTCGTCGAGTCCGCGAGCGGCCCGGTGGCCATGGGCTACTGGGATGGCTCTGACCAGCCGTTCTACTACTCGATGGCGGGGACGTTCCCGATCGGCGACCGGTACTTCTGCTCGGTGCTCGGCCAGACCTATCCGAACCGCCGGTACCTGATCTCGGCCACGTCGATCGGCCAGATTGACGACACAACGCCAGCGCTCACCGACTACCCGGCCAACGGGACGATCTTCGACGCGCTCGACGCCGCCGGGCTTACCTGGAAGGACTACTACACCCCGACGGCAGACACCCCGTATCCGACCATCGCGTTGTACCCGAAGCTGTATCTGGAGAACGCCGGCACAAGGGCGGTGCCGATCACCGATTTCTTCAGTGACGCTGCGGCCGGCACGCTGCCGCAGGTCAGCCTGGTCGAGCCGAACTACGACATGCAATCCGAGGAGGACCCGCAGAACATCGCCGTTGGCGAGCAGTTCGCCGCGTCGGTGATCAACGCGGTGATGTCCGGGCCTGGATGGCCCAACACGATGCTGATCTGGACTTACGACGAGCACGGCGGCTACTACGACCACGTGCCGCCGCCGCCCGCGCTTGCGCCAGACGACATTCCGCCGGACGTCAGCGCGATCAGCAGCACCACCCTGCCGTACAACGGATTCCACCAGTACGGCTTCCGGGTTCCGATGGCGGTCATCTCGCCATGGGCCCGCCCCCGGTACGTCTCCCACCAGGTCATGGACCACACGAGCATCTGCGCGCTGGTCGAGGCGAAGTGGAACCTCCCCGCGATGACCTACAGGGACGCGAACGCGTGGCCAATGCTGGACATGATCGACCTGCGCCGGCCCGCGTTCCTCACTCCGCCGCCGCTGGCCCAGCCACTGCTGGACACCGACCCGAACGCGCTGGCCTGCAACTCGTCCGGGCCGGGCGTGATCCCGCCGCCGGGGTCGGTGACGCCGCCTCCAGCCTGACAGGTCGATTTGAATGCCGCGGGCGCGGGGGCGCCCGGGCGCTGATCACCGCCGGGAATCACATCGATCATGCGATGACGGCTCACCCGCCTGGGGCCGAGGCTCGCGGTAAGGATCCGCCACATCAGGAGGGCTCCATGCTGATCCCGACGATGGTGCAGCCGCCAGCCGGCGGGTCACCCTGCGGATGGTGAGCAAGTGACCGGCGCGCGCAGCGACCTGCCGCCGCACCGGTACCGCATTCGTGTCCGCGGCCGCCTGGGCGAGACGATACGCTGCGCCTTCCCGGGCCTGCAGGCCCGGGCGAGCGGCGGCGACACCGTGCTGACCAGGCCGCTGTGCGACCGCGCGGCGCTGCACGGGGTGCTCGCGCAGATCGAGGCGCTCGGGCTCGAGCTGCTCGAAGTCCGCCGCCTGCCACCGGTGTAACGCCCCGCCCCCGGGCGCCCCCATCCTCAGCCATCACCGCAGGTCCGGGTGCCGGCCGCGGATTCCCGCACCGCACTCACGTCTCCCGTCAGCCGCGCCCAAGGCCGGCAGCGCACGTGCCCGGTGCCCGCAGGCCCGCCGCACCCGTCCACCACGCTTCGCCGTCCGCCCCGCACGCGGCCTCGATCACATCAATCATGTGACGCCCGCTCACGCAGCCGGAATGCAGCCTGTCCTCAGGTCGGCCAGCCCGTACCGGAGGAGGAGATTAAGGTGCCATCTGAAACGCGGCAAACCCTGCCGGCTGCCCCGCATGCCCGGGCCGTGCCCGGCGCCCAGGCGCCGAGGCGGCTGGGCCTGATACTGGCCGTGATCGCGACGGCCCAGCTGATGGTCGTGCTCGACCTGACCATCGTCAACGTCGCCCTGCCGCACATCCAGGCCGCGCTCGGCTTCTCCGGGTCCAACCTGGAATGGGTCGCGAACGCCTACGCCGTCGCGTTCGGCGGGCTGCTGCTGCTCGGCGGCCGGGCCGGCGACCTGCTCGAGCGCCGCCGGGTCTTCATCGCCGGGCTGCTGCTGTTCGTGCTGGCCTCGCTGCTCGGCGGGTTCGCCACCGACCAGGCCTGGCTGATCACCGCCCGCGCCGTGCAGGGCGCCGGAGCGGCGATGGCCGCGCCCACCGCGCTGTCGCTGGTCGCCGTCACCTTCCCGGAGGGCCCGCCGCGCAACCGCGCCATCGCTGTCTACTCGGCGACGGCCATCGTGGGCATCGCGGTCGGGCTGCTTGTCGGCGGCCTGCTGGTCACCTACGCCAGCTGGCGCTGGGTGCTGTTCGTCAACGTGCCGATCGGGCTGATCGTCGCGGCGCTGGCCGCGCGCGTGCTGCCCGCCTCGCCGCGGCAGGCCGGGCGCTTCGACCTGCCCGGCGCCGTGACCGCCACGGCCGGGGTCGCGGCCCTGGTGTACGGGCTGTCCAACGCGGCGACCACCCCGGACGGCGTCTCGCACTGGGGCGACGCCAAGGTCGTCGTCTCGCTGGCCGCCGCGGCGGTGCTGCTGGCCGCGTTCGTGGTGATCGAGACCCGCAGCAGGTACCCGCTGCTGCCCTTGCGGCTGCTGCGCAGCCGGGACCGGTCCGGGGCGTTCCTGATCAGCTTGTGCACCGGCACCGCGGTCCTCGGCATGTTCTTCTTTCTGACCCTGTTCATCCAGGAGGTGTGGGGGTACAGCGCGCTGCGGACGGGGGCCGCCTACCTGCCGTACGTTCCGGTGATCTTGGTGATGACGGTGGTCGCGCAGCAGGGAGTGCGCCGGATCGGCGCCCGGCCGCTGCTGATCGCGGGCAGCGCCATCGCGGCCGGCGGGATGTTCTGGCTGTCCCGGATCAGCGAGCACAGCACGTACGCCGGCGGCATGCTCGGCCCGACGCTGGTCCTCGGGGCCGGCCTGGGCCTGGTTTTCGTGCCGATGTCCCTGGTCATCTTGAACAAGGTGACCGCCAGCGACGCGGGTGCGGCGTCCAGCCTGAACAACGTCGGGCAGCAGGTCGGCGGGTCGATCGGGCTGGCCGTCGTCGGCACCGTGGCCTGGAGCGCGGTGGCCAGCAGCCTGCGATCCCAGGCAGCCGCAGCGGCGAAGGCCGGCGTCCACGTCTCCGGCGCCCAGGCGGCCGCGCTGCGCACCGAGGTCTACCACCACGCGCTGGCGACCGGGTTTTCCAGGGGCTTCGTGGTCTCGGCGGGCATCCTGGCGCTGGCGGCGATCATCGCGCTGTTCATGATGCGGGTCAGCCGCCAGGACCTGTCCGGCGGGCGTCCGGCGCCGGCGCCGGACGGTGACGCCACCTGACCAGGGCTGTCGGGGCTGCCTCACGACGATGGTTCGCGCGATGACGGCGGCCCTGGCCGACGACTAGGAACTCGATCCGGTAACACAACATCTGAAGGGGCCTGCCTTGCCCAGAACGCTTGCTCTTCTCCCGCGCCCGCCGCGCCGTTCCCGCCTGAGCGGGGTCGCGGTCGGCCTGGCCGCCGTCATCGTGACGGGCTGCTCGGCCGCGGCCGCAGCCCAGGCTGCCGATACGGCTCCCGCGGGCGCCGCGTCCCGTTTGACGGTGACCACGGTGGCCAACCCGCGACCGCAGCTGATCAGCGGCAGCGAGACCCTGATCCGCGTCACGCTCCCGTCCGCCGCCAAGCGGTCTGGCGTGCGGGTAACCGAGAACGGCCGGAACATCACCGCCGCCTTCGCCGCGCAGCCCGGCGGCAGCCTGCTGGGACTGGCCACCGGCCTCCGCCTCGGCCCTGACATCATCACCGCGACCGACGGACCGCACTCTGCCAGCGTGCGCATCACCGACTACCCGATCACCGGCCCGGTGTTCTCCGGACCGCAGCAGAAGCCTTTCTTCTGCGAGACCACCGCCTTCGGGCTGGCGCCTGCCCAGCAGCCGTACTGTTCGGCACCGACCGTCGTCAGCTACGAGTACATGAGCACCTCGGGCCAGTTCGAGCCCCTGGCCGACCCGGCGCAGCACCCGGCCGACTTGGCCAGCGCCACCGTCAACGGACGCTCGGTGCCCTACATCGTGCGCCTGCAAACCGGCACCATAGACCGGGCGGTCTACCAGACCGCCGCGCTCTACGACGGCTCGGCCCCCTCGCCCCTGCACCAAGACACCAGCTGGAACGGGAAGCTCGTGTACACCTTCGGCGGCGGCTGCAACGCCGGCTTCCACCAGGGCAACGAGACCGGCGGAGTCCTCGACAACCTGATGCTCTCGCAGGGCTACGCGGTGGCCTCGTCCTCGCTCAACGTGCTGGACCTGAACTGCGACATCCCGCTGTCCGCGGAGGCCGCGATGATGGTCAAGGAGCACTTCATCGACACGTACGGCCCTGTGCGGTACACGATCGGCTGGGGCGGGTCCGGCGGGTCCATCCAGCAGTACGAAATCGCCGACTCCTACCCGGGCATCCTCAACGGCATCATCCCCGGCTACTCGTTCCCCGATGTGGTTACGGCTCTCACCAGCACGACCGCCGACTGCGAGCTGCTCGACCATTTCTTCGCCGGGTCTGGCGCCTCGTTCACCGCGGCGCAGCGGCAGGCTGTCGCGGGGTTCGAGCAGTACGAGACCTGCGTCTCCTGGGACAAGGTCTTCGGCAACCGGCTCACGCCCACCGGCAGCTGCAACAATCTGATCCTGCACACCGACGACGCGATCCCGGTCTCGGCGGAGTGGAACGCCGTCACCAACCCCCGCGGCGTCATCTGCGATCCGTTCCAGCAGATGGCCAACCAGCTCGGCATCAACCCGGCTACCGGGTTCGCCAACAACACGCTCGACAACACCGGTGTGCAATACGGGCTGCAGGCGCTCAACGACCGCCAGATCACCCCGGCCCAGTTCCTTACGCTCAACAAGGACATCGGCGGCCTCAACTACCTTGGCCAGCCCGCCGGCGCGCGGATGTCCGCCTCGCCGCAGACGCTCACCGCCGCCTACCGCGACGACCTGGTCAACAGCGCCTCGCTCGGCCTGCCCAGCACGCCGGTGATCGACCAGCGCGTGGACTACGACCTGGCCGGATACCTGTGGGACGCCCACACCACGCAATGGTCCTTCGCCACCAGGGCCCGCCTGCAGCAAGCGGCGCACGGCGCCGCCAACCAGGTCATCATCGAGAACCAGCCCACCACCGCGGAGACCGACGCGGCCAGCGCCTACGAGCTGCAGGCCATGAACCAGTGGCTCGCCAGGATCCAGGCCGACCATTCCGGCCGCAGCCTGGCCGAAAAAGTGGCCAGCGACAAGCCGGCCGGCCTGGCCGACGGCTGCTACCGGTCGGCAACCGACCGCATCACCAGCCCGCTGACCGACCCGGCCACCGGGCCGTGCGCCGCGCAGTACCCGGTCGCGAGCTCGCCGCGCCAGGTTGCCGGCGAACCAGTGGCCTCTAACGTGCTCAAGTGCCAGCTGCGGCCGGTGAACTTCGCGGCCTACGAGGTCACGTTCACCGCGGCGCAGAAGGCCGAACTGAGCGCCATCTTCCCCGGCGGCGTCTGCGATTACCGGCTGCCCGGTGTCGGCCAGGTGCCGCCGCTGGGCGCCTGGCTCAGTTACGGCGACGGATCGGCCGGCACGTTCGGCCACGCACCCGCGCCCGCCCCCATCGGCCGCCCGTAGCGCCGCGCCCCGAGCTTGGGCCACACGGCCTCAGCCTGGATCCGCCCTGATCAGGAGGGATTAGCATGCAGGGTCCCGACGATGGTGTGCACCGGTACCGCATCCGTGTCCGCGGCCGCCTGGGCGAGACGATACGCTGCGCCTTCCCGGGCCTGCAGGCCCGGGCGAGCGGCGGCGACACCGTGCTGACCGGGCCGCTGTGCGACCGCGCGGCGCTGCATGGGGTGCTCGCGGAAATCGAGGCGCTCGGGCTCGAGCTGCTCGAAGTCCGCCGCCTGCCACCGGTGTAATGCCCCGCCCCGGCCGTCCCCATCCTCAGCCATCGCCGCAGGTCCGGGTGCCAGCCGCGCCGCCCGGGCTGTCAGCCGGCCCGCGCGGCCGGGCCGGGGTGCGGGGAGGGTGCCAGCAGGCCGAGGGCACGGGCGCGCGCGACGGCCTCGGCGCGCCGGTGCGTGCCGAGCTTGGCGTACAGGTGGCGCAGATGGGTCCGGATGGTGTTGTGCGAGACGTACAGCTCGGCGGCGATCTCGGGCCCGGTCAGGTTGGTCGGCAGGAAGCGCAGCACCCGGATCTCGCTGTCGCTCAGCGCCTCCAGCGGCGGCCGCGGCCCGGCTGGCGGCGTGGGAGCCTGGCCGGCCAGCTGGCCGAGGATCTCGGCGATCAGCGCGGCATGGGCGGTGCGCTGCCGGGCGTGGCGTTCCAGCAGACCCGGCACCCGGTGCAGCAAGAACATGGTCAGCAGACCGTCGGGTTCGGCCAGGTCCAATGCGTGCTCCACGGCGTGCCCGGTGGCGGCCGGGTCGCCGAGGGCGTCGCGGGCGATCGCCTCCAGCAAGAAGGCCTGAGCCAGCCAGGCCGGCCCGGGTACCGGCGTGGAGCCGTCGAGAACCGGCGCGAGCGCGGCGATCGCTTCGTGCGGGGTGTCCTGCGCGAGCCGCAGCGACGCCAGGCCGATGCGCATCTGCCCGCTGTCGCGGTCCTGGTCGGCGAGTGCGGCCAGGGCCTGCTCGGCGCGCTCGGTCTCACCGAGGCGGACCAGGGTTTGCACCAGAAATGAGCGGTTCGCCAGCACCCCCACGCTCGGTTCGGCGAGGCACCCGGCCAGCCGCTCAGCGGCCTGGAAGGCGGCCAGCGCGTCGGCGTCCCGGCCGCGCGCTAGCTCCAGCAGCCCGCGGGCCATGCGGATCCCCAGTGCCCCTGAGGGCTCGGCTTCGGCCCTGACGGTGCGTTCGGCGCGCTGGATCCAGGGCTCTGCCTCCTCCAGCCGCCCCTGCCACGTCAGCACGCCTCCGACTGTCAGGCTCGCCAAGCCGGCGGCCGGCTCGTCGGCCCAGCCGTGCCGTTCGGCCAGCTCGGCCGCCTGCCTGCTGTGCTCCACCGCCAGGGCAGACCACCGGAAGAACTCGTTATTCGCCTCGTAGACCAGGCCGGTGAACTCCAGATACGGCCGTCCGATCCGGCGCGCTAGCGCGATGCCCTGCTCCAGATGCCGTTCGGCCTCCTCGGACCTGGCCGCCCAGAACTCGGCGTTGCCCAGGCTGATCAGCGCCAGCGCGCTCAGGTCCTGGCCCAGGCCGGGCTGCGCCGCCTCCGGAGCCTCGGCCATGGCCTGCAGCCGCCGCGCCTCCCCGGCCACCGCCGACCGGTTGCCGCGCTGGCGAGCCAGCAGCAGCCGGACGATCCCCAGCAGCAGCTGCGCCTGCCCCGGTCGGCCGTCCGATATCGGCGCCCGCTCCGCCAGCCCCAGGTACCGCTCGGCCGCCTCCAGCGACCCACTGGCCAGCTCATCGCCCGCCGACACCGCCGCCAGCTCGGCATCCGCCGCGCGGACCCCGGCGGGGAACCCGGCGAGCAGCTCATGGACGGCGGCAACCTGCCCGTCCAGGTACAGGCCCGGCCAGTGGTCGGCGAGCAGCCGGGCTGCCAGGGCCCAGTCCCCGGCGGCCTGGGCGTGCCGGATCGCCTCGGCCGGATACCCGTGCGCCGCGAACCAGGCAGAGGCAGCCTGGTGCAGCGCGGCGACCTCCTCCGGGGCGGTGCGCCGCAGCTCCAGCTGCAGCAGGTCGGCGAACAGGTGGTGGTAGCGGAACCACGACCGCGACGGGTCCAGCCCCACCACGAACGCGTTCGCCTCCTCCAGGTCCTGCAGCACCCGCTCCCCGCCGCTGCTCCCGGTCAGCAGGTCGGCCAGCTCCCCGTTCACCCGCTCCACGATGGAGGTGCGCAGCAGCAGCAGCCGCACCGGCTCGCCCTGCCGGTCCAGCACCTCGGCCAGGAGGTACTCCGCCACCGTCCGCTCGGTCCCGGAGAACTCCGCCGCCAGCCGCCCGGGATCGGGGTGCCCGGCCGCCGCCAGCGCCGCCAGCCGCAGCCCCGCTGCCCACCCCTCGGTCCGCTCCACCAGCGGCGCCGCGTCGGGCAACTGCACCCCGGCGGCGTCGAACAGCTCGGCCGCCTCGGCCACGGTGAACCGCAGATCGGGCTCGCGGATCTCGGCCAGCTCGCCCTCCAGCCGCAGCCGGTGCAGGCCCAGCCGCACGTCGTGCCGGGCGGCCAGCACGAACCGCAGCCCCGGCGGGGCCCGCAGCACCAGCAGCTCCAGCTGCCGGAGCGCCTCCGGGCCCAGCTCGTGCACGTCATCGACCACCAGCCACACCCGCTCATCCAGCCGGGCCAGGTCCGCCAGCAGCCGCTCGGCGACTGCCCACCCGTCCAGGTCGGGCGCCGCGGTCAGCGGCTGCACCAGCACCGAGCCCGGGCCGGTCTGGCGCAGCGCCCCGGTCACCGACAGCCAGAACCGCTGCGGATCCCGCTCGCCGCGCCCGACCGGCACCCACCCAGCACGCTCGGCCACGCCCGCCTGGCCGATCCACGATCGCAGCAGCACCGTCTTGCCGCTGCCCGGCGGCGCGGACACCACGGTCACCCGGGCCGGCGCCGCGAGCCGCTCAACCAGCCGGGGACGGGACACGATGCCTCCCGCACCATGTCCAGCGACGCGACCGGCAACAGCGTCCGATCCGACGGCGGACCCCATGGTCGCCATCATCGCACCAACCGCGCAGAACACCCCAGCCACTGTGATCGGCTTGTGGCTCGTGCGCTGGCGCCCTGATCATTCATTTATGAGCGGGACGCCGGCCTTGGCGAGGCTAAGATGTGCTGCCCGGGCGATCGTCCTGGCCGATGACGACCGTATCCTGCTGTGCCGGTTCGCTTTCCCGCATCCGGCTGTGCCAGCGGGCGCAACAGGAGTATGGGCGGCCCCGGGCGGCGGCATCGAGCCTGGCGAGACGCCGCTGGTGGCCCTGCGCCGGGAGCTGCGCGAGGAGACGGGGCTCGTCATTGACGCCGACCCGCCTCACGTCTGGCACCAGAAATTCGCTGCTCCCAGCCATGCGGACGGCTACGACGGGGTGGTCAACGACTACTTTCTCGTTCGCACCACGCGCTTCGACCCCCGCGGCGCGCTGTCTGATGACGAGCTCGCCGCCGAGCACATCAGCGGAATGCGGTGGTGGCGGCACGGAGATATTGGCGGCTACCGCGGAACCGACCTGTTCTCACCTCGTGACATCGCTACACCGCTGGCGGCGCTTATCGCCGGAGACATCCCGGGCACGCCACTGACGCTCGGCCTGTGATGAACACGTCGATCAGGCCGACTGCTGCGTGGGTGACGTCAATGGCGACCTCGCCCGGCCCGGGGGTGGGATCGGGCAGCTCGGCCAGCCGCAGGACCTCGGGCTGGCCGAACCGGGACACCTGGATTGCCTTCATCGCTCCCCTTGACGCGGCTTCGCCGATTGCTACGGTCTGTTGTCAGTCGTAGTGGCGCAGCAGTGGCCATGTCTGGGCCCACGGCTGGTATGGGCTGGTGCAGATGTAGACGTGGCCGCCCCATTGCTGGTTGTGGATGCCGTAAGGGTTCGACAGTGTGGCCGCCACTCGCACATGGGTGAAATACAGCCTGAGGTAGGCGCCGTAGCCGGTGCCGCCGCCGGCGGGCCCCGGCGCGACGGCCACGATGGTAGTGGCGTGCGGGTTACCGGGTCCCCACCACCACTCGCTGTTCTGGCTGCTGACGGCGGCGGGCAGCCCCATCCCCCGGCCGAGCTCGTTGATGGCCCCGGCCAAGCCGTAGTTTTCGGCGTATAGCACGGCGCTGGCGCGCTGGCGGGGTGGCAGGGATGTCCATACCGCATCGACGGTTCGGACGAGCTCGGGCCAGCCGATGGTCTCCAGCGGGGTGGGGTTCGACTTGTAGAAGGTCCGGGCGAGCTCGGCGGGCGGGAGCACCGGCAGCGCTCCCGGCAGGGTTACCGCCGTGAGAACGGCGGTGACCAGCAAGAGGTTGCGCAGCCGGCCCGGCCGTGCCTGCAGCCACCCGTCGATGGCCACCGCCCCGGCAGCGAGCAGGTACACGTACGCGGCGCCCAGGTAGTAGCCCTTCGCCCCGGCGGTGAGCGCGAACAGGACGAACAGCAGCCCGTACGCCCACGCCAGCGCCCGCCACAGCGGCCGTCCGGTCCGCCACAGGCACCACAGGCCGACCACCCAAACCCCCGCGAAGGACAGGGCTGTCACGGTCAACTGGCTGGGGAACCAGGCGACGAAACCGGCCAGGCCGCCGTTTTCCCGGTTCAGCGCCTGGGTCATGGCGATCGTCGCCCACCCGTGCTGCGACTGCCACCATAGGTCGGGAACCTCGAACGCCACCGCGATCACCGCGCCGGCCGCGAACCAGCGATTCCAGATCATCCGGCGGCCGCCGCTAAGCAGCGCGCCGATGACTAATGCGACGGCGAAGAAGATCATGCTGTGGTCGTCAGCCACCCCCAGGCCAGCGACCAGGCCCCCGGCCAGCCACCAGCGGCACTCCCCGGTCCGCCCGATCCTGACCACGACCAGCGCCAGGCCCGCCCACGCCAGCAGCGCATACGGTGTCGTGTTGGCCAGATGATCGGACCCCAGCAGCACCGGCATCGTCGCGGTGCCGACCGCGGCGAGCAGCTGTGCCCGCCGGGTACCGCCGAACTCACGGGCGGTCAGCCCGCCGACCACCACCGTGGCCCACGCCGCCAGCGAGGGCCACACCCGCAGGCCGGGCAGCGACACCCCGAACAGCTTCAGCGACACCCACGCCAGCAGCGGCGCGAGCACCGGCTGATCAACATAGCTGGCCTGCAGATGCCGGGCACAGTCCAGGAAGTACAGCTCGTCGCGGTCAAAGCCATAGCGGTCCGACAGCGCCATCAGCACGGCGAAGAGGACGCCGCCAGCTGCGATCACGCGCCGGTCGAACGGGCCGATGCCCGGCAGCGCGCCAGCGGGCCACCGTGCGCTGTCATCCCACCCGGTCATCCCCTTGAGCCGGGACAGCAGCGCCGCGTAATCCCCTACGTCCGCCTGGCCGCTGGACAAGCCGCCACCGCCCATAATCCGCATCCGCCCCGAAATGGCTCAGCGCCATTATCTTCCCGGCCGGGCGCATGCGCGCCACTCGTCACACATCGAGTCGAGCGGATCCGCCAGCGCCCTGCCGCTCTCACACGCTGAGTCACATGGCATGCGGAAATAGTCGGGCTAGCCGCGGCGCGCCAGTTCCGGTGCCAGGACCGGTCGGCCGGGCCGCGCGGCAGCGGGGACACAGAAAGAAGGTGCTGGTGATGGCTGAGGTTGCGTGTTTTTGCGGTTGCCTCTTTTCCTTCGATGGCGGTGCCGGGGCTTGTCCGAAGTGCGGTGAGGTCGCGAGTTTGACGGTAGGCCCCAGACGCAACGGGCCGGAAGCCGCGATGCCGGTCATGCAGAACCCGTCCTTGGCTGACACCGTCAGCCAAGCCCAGCGGGCGCTGTTCATGACCGCGGTGGGCTCGCCGCTCGCCAGCCGCTACGCGTCTATTGCCGGAACTGTCACGGGAGGCTGACATGCCAAGAGCCATGACGACGGCGCAGCCGGCCGCTACCGATGTCTACGCACTGGGCCGCGACCCGGAGGAAAGCACGCGGCTGCAGCGTCAGTCCGAGGAACTGTGGACCGACAGCGCCACACTGCTTGACCGGACCGGCCTCATGCCAGGCCAGCACGCGATCGATCTCGGCTGCGGCCCGCGCGGAATCCTCGACCTGCTCTGCGAGAGAGTCGCACCCGGCGGGCGTGTGACCGGGCTCGACGCAGACCCGAACCACGTCGCCATGGCCAGGCAGTACACCGCGCAGCGCGGACTTGCCAGCGTGCAAATCGTGGCCGCCGATGCCCGTCATACCGGCCTGCCGCCAGGGTCATTCGACCTGGTGCACGCCCGTACCCTGCTGGTAACCGTGCCCGGACCCGCCGAAGTGCTGGCCGAGATGGTACGGCTGGCCAAGCCCGGCGGCTGGGTCGCCTGCCTGGAACCCGACGTGGAGTGCGCCGTGTGCTACCCGGCGCACCCGGCCTACACCCGGATGTGGGAGCTGTTCCGCGCCGCCTTCAGCCGGAACGGCGCCGACCTGCTCATCGGTCGCCGTCTAGCCGAACTGTACCGGCACGCTGGCCTGCAGGAGATCGGCATTGAGGCACGAGCAAGAGTGTGTCAGCCCGGTGACACTCGCCGGATGATCGGCCCGGATCTGGTCCGCAGTCTTCACCCGGCAATCGTCAGCCTCGGCCTGGCCAGCCAGGAGGAACTCGACGCGCTGGACCGCGCGGTCCGTGGCCACCTCGATGACTCCCGCACCCTGGTCATGCCCCACCTGTCCTTCCTCGCCTGGGGCCGCAAGCCGGAAGCTACAGGCTGCGCGTGACGACCTGGCTGAGCAATCACCGGGCGGTAGGCCAGCGACCATTCGCCGAATTCGGCGTGCTGGCCAGCCCACGGGTACGTCCGGCGGCGTTCTCAGCGGTGGGGAGTTCCGGGCCCAGGGGAGGCCCAGATGCCTGCCCCGCCCGATCCGGTTGGGAGCCCAGCCGAATCTGAGTGATCAGAAGGGTGTAAGTGCTTCATTGATTGCTCATATAGTGCTCGAATACGGCTAAGAGGGCGTGCCGGTCACCTGCGCACGCCGGCTGGCCTGGGCAAGAACAACATGGGTCGGGAGGGTTGAGATGGCGTCACGGGTTGCCGTGATCGGCGCCGGACCATGCGGGCTGGCACAGCTGCGCGCCTTCGAGGAAGCTCGTCGGCAGGGGGCCGAGGTGCCCCAGATCGTTTGTTTCGAGCGGCAGAGCGACTGGGGTGGGTTGTGGAACTACACCTGGCGCACCGGGCTGGACGAGCACGGCGACCCAGTACACGGGAGCATGTACCGCTACCTGTGGTCCAACGGCCCCAAGGAGTGCCTCGAGTTCGCCGACTACACCTTCGATGATCACTTCGGGAAGCCGATCCCGTCGTTCCCGCCGCGCGAGGTGCTCTACGACTACATCACCGGGCGGGCCAAGGCGAGCGACCTGCGCCGCTTCATCCAGTTCGGCACGGCGGTCCGCTGGATCAGCTACGACGAGAAGGCCCGGCAGTTCGCGGTAACCGTGGAGACCCAGGATGACGGCCGGACCAGGACCGAGGAGTTCGACAAGGTCATCGTCGCGACCGGGCACTTCTCCACGCCGAACATGCCGTCGTTCGAGGGGTTCGCCCAGTTCCCCGGCCGGATCATGCACTCCCACGACTTCCGGGACGCCCAGGAATTCACCGGCAAGCGGCTGCTCGTTGTTGGCAGCAGCTACTCCGCGGAGGACATCGCACTGCAGACCAAGAAGTATGGTGCCCACTCGGTAACCATCTCCTACCGGACCGCGCCGATGGGCTTCCCCTGGCCGGCGGGCATCGACGAAGTGCCGCTGCTTTCCAGGGTTGACGGCAGCACCGCGCACTTCGCCGACGGCACCGCGCGTGAGGTGGACGCCATCGTGCTGTGCACCGGGTATCAGCACTCGTTCGGGTTCATCTCTGACGAGCTGCGGTTGCGCACCGCGAACCTGCTGTACCCCGACAACCTCTACAAGGGTGTCTTCTGGCTCGGCAACCCCGACCTCATGTACCTCGGGATGCAGGACCAGTACTACACGTTCACCATGTTCGACGGGCAGGCGTGGTACGCGCGGGACTACGTGCTCGACCGGATCTCGCTGCCCTCGCGCGAGGAGATGGCCGCCGACATCGCGCACTGGCGCGGCCGGCTGGCCGAGTGCGCTGGGCCTCTCGACGAGATCGACTTCCAGGCCAACTACCTGGTCGACCTGTACAAGGATGTCGACTACCCCAGCTACGACGTTGACTTGACCCGTACCCACTTCAAGGACTGGGAGCACGACAAGACGGAGAGCATCACCGGCTACCGGGACCAGTCTTTCTCCTCGCCCTGCACCGGAACCGTCGCGCCGGTCCACCACACCCCGTGGTGGCAGGAACTCGACGACTCCATGGCCACCTTCCTGGGCAGCCAGAAGTAGCACCAGGCGGGTTCTATGCGCCCGTGAGCACGTGCATCGGGTTCGGGAGTTCCGGGCCTGACAGCGCCCACGCGCGGGTGGTCAGCTCGGCCACGGAGGCACCGTCTGCGCGCGCCGCGACCATGCGATCGACGTCGAACGACGGCCCGACGGAGTCGCCGTCGAACTCCGGTCCGTCCATGTAGGCGGTGGCCTCGTCCGCGGTGGCGAAGTTGTCGACCTGGAGCTCGACGAAGTTGCCGTCCGGGTCGCGGTAGTACAGCGACGTGGTCATACCGTGCTGGACCGGCACGGCAGGGCGGATCCCGGCCGCGGCGAGCTGCTGGTACCGCTCCAGCAGCTCGTCGAGGGAGTCGAAGGTGAACGCTGCGTGGTGCATCGCCGCCGTCGCCGGCGTCTTGGGCTCGGCCACCCCGGGGGGCATCTCGGCCAGCGCGATCCGGTGATGCTCATCATCAAAGGTCAAGAACGTGAGGCCGTGCCCGCCATAGACCACGTGCGCGTCCAGCACCGTGCAGTACCAGTCCCGCATGGCCTGCGGTTGTCCGGTCTGGAACACTACGTGCACGAGATGCGGCTTGGCTGTCATAGCAGTCTCCTCTCAGCGGGGCCGGTGCCCGGCGGTTGCCTCACCAGCCGTGAGTAAGCTAAGTTATAAGTTATAAGATGTCAAACGTCTGGGCGGGTGTCGCGGCGACCTTGGCCGGCGGGTGGCAAACAGCGATGCGCGGAAGGTGGTGCCCCATGGACACGAAGGACAATGGCGGTACGGCCGACCGCCGCCGAGGAGTGCAGCCGGTCGCGGCCCGCAAGATGTCCACGGTCGACCTGGTCCTGCACGAGATCCGGCACTCGATCCTCACCGGTGCCCTCCCTCCTGGCCAGGCGTTCACCGTGCCCGCCCTCACTGAGCAGCTCGGGATCAGCCATGTCCCGGTGCGTGAGGCGCTGCGCCAGCTCGAGGCCCAGGGACTGGTCGTGCTCAGCCCGTCGCGCAGCGCGATCGTGACGCCGCTCGACCCCGATGACCTCCAGTCGGTTTACCGGCTGCGCATGCGGCTCGAGCCCGAACTGGCCGCCCGGGCCGTCGGTGCGCATTCCGACGAGGACCTGGCCGAGCTGGCCCGGCTGATCCGGGCCAGCTTCAGCCCTCCGGCAGAGGAACAGCATTTCGATAACCACCGTCAGTTTCATGAGCAGCTGATCCTCCCGGCGGCGAGCAACTGGGACCTGCGAGTGCTCCGCCCGCTGTGGTACGCCTCCGAGCGCTACACCCGCCTGGTCTTCGACCCCATTGACGTCCCGGAGGAAACCGCCGCCGTCCGCCAGCGCGCCCACGAAAGGCTTCTCGTTGCCGCCAGGACTCGCGATCCCCATCGGCTGCACGACGAGTTGAGCCGCCACCTTGAGGCCAACCTGGCCGAGGTTCTCGAGGCACTCGAAGTTGCCAGCGCACTCGCCCGCCCCGAGGACAGCCCTCTCCGCGCTTCCGGCGCGAGCTAGCCCGGATCTCTCCGCGCTTGAGGCGCGGTCCACGGCTTGCGGTCATAAGACGAACGGCGATTCAAGGATCCTTCAACGTTTATTCCACGCTGGCGGTGCACTCTGGGGTTCGCCGTTAACGGAGGTACCCATGCCCGCCCCGCCACAGTTCATCGCGCGTCCCGTTCAGGAGCCTCTCGGGACCGAACGTGAGGCGGCCGCGAACCAGATCCTCAGGGACTACATGTCGCTGCGCCGGCTGGTCGGGTGGATCGGAACGCTGCTGCCCGGAACGCTTATCGCGGGCAATACCATCTTCACCAGGACCATGCCGAACTCGATGAGCGACTATTACTACACGCACATGCGGAACATTCTCGTCGCGGGCCTGGTTGCGCTCGGGATATTCCTGATCTGTTACACGGGCTATGACGCCTGGGACCGCTGGCTGACTAACATTTCCGGCTTCGGCCTAATCGGCGTGGCATTCTGCGTGCCCTCGCCAGACACGCCGGTCAGGCTGTCGACCGCGCAGCAGGTCGTTGCGGATGTGCATTTCGCTTGCGCGTCGGTCGCCTTGGTGGCACTGGCCTTCATGGCGCTGCGGTTCACCCGGACCTACTCAACGCCGGATAGCCGGGGAGCCGGAGTCATGAATTGGGTGCGGGCGGCTTTCGGCTTCCCGCCGAACGGGCCAGGCGAGCCGCGCACGCCCGCCAAGCGGCGCCGCGACCGCGTCTACCGAGTCTGCGGATTCGCCATGTTCGGCACCATGGCGCTCGCGGGCCTGGCCAACATCGTGCCTGCCCCGGTGCAGGACGGCGTCCCGTTCCTGTTCATCTTCGAGGCCCTGACGGTTATCGGGTTCGGCGTGGCCTGGCTGGTCAAAGGCCAGGCCATGGTGGTGCCGGCCGCGCTGAAGGACCAGCAGCCAGGCACCGGCCCGGTGACCGTCAGGTCACGGCGGCGGCCAGCATGACCAACTCTCCCGGCCCGAAGGTGGCGATTGTGACCGGCGGGGCCTCCGGGATTGGCGAAGCCCTCTGCCTGGAACTGGGGCGCCGGGGGATGCGGGTGATCGTCGCGGACATCGACGGGGATGGCGCCCGGCGGGTGGCAGCAGCGATCGCGCAGGCCAGCGGGCAGGCCAGCGCATACATGGTCGACGTGTCGCGGGAGCCGGATGTCAGGCACCTCGTCGAGCAGACCGCCGGCGCATATGGCCGGCTGGACTACCTGTTCAACAACGCGGGGATCGTGATCGAGGGCGATGCGCGTGACCTGACGGTTGATCATTGGCGCCGGGTCCTTGATGTGGACCTCTACGGTGTCCTGTACGGCATGCTCGCCGCCTACCCGATCATGGGCAGGCAGGGGTTCGGGCACATTGTCAACACCGCGTCGGCTGTTGCCTTCTTCCCGGACCCGGGCAACGCTCCGTACTGCACCGCCAAGCACGCGCTCATCGGCCTCTCCCTTTCGCTCCGCCTGGAGGGCACCGATCTCGGAGTGAAGGTCAGTGCTGCGTGCCCCGGGTACGTGCGCACCAACATCTTCGAGAACGGGTCCGTGGTCAACATGCCGGGCAGGACGGCCATGCATGGGCGGGCCAGGGAGCAGGCGGCCGGCCTGCCTCGCCGGATGCTGACCGCCGACGAGGCCGCCCGGGTGATCCTGAAGGGCGTGGCGCGCAACAAGCCGGTCATCCTCTTCCCGGCTGGCATCCGCTGGGCCCGGCGCGTCTACTACGTGTTCCCGCGCCTGATCGGACGTCAGGTCCAGCACTGGCACCGGCGCCGGGCCCACCGGCCGGCCACGACGCAGACACCGCCGCGGGTACCGGAGAATCTCACCGCTCGTGACGCGGCGACCTAACCGCCGGCGATAACCTGCCCGTTCTGGATGATCGTTCGCTGGCTGCCGGGTGACCACACCGCTGATGGGTCGTCGCCGATGCTGGTGCCGAGGATGAGCAGGTCGGCGGTGCAGCCCTCGGCGACCCGGCCGAGGTCGGGCCGGCCGATCAGCTCAGCGTTGACCGAGGTAGC
>Ga0335075_10006813_pt1 | contig 17635 bp, 16 predicted proteins | sample Lox_Sample_24_FD_206723 | JGI IMG/M metagenome (GOLD analysis project Ga0335075, IMG submission 206723) | Soil microbial communities from Loxahatchee National Wildlife Refuge, Florida, United States - Lox_Sample_2.4 | ecosystem: Environmental > Terrestrial > Soil > Wetlands | place: USA...
CGTCCAGCAACCGCGCGAGCAGCGAGCCCGCCCAACCGCGCACGTCGGGCTCGTAGCCGAGCCGCGGTTGCAACCGGATGGCGTGCTCGAGCAGCACTTCGGCCGCCTGCAAGGCGTGCCGTGGCGGGCACTCCACCGCTTGGCCGCCCGCATCGGCGCCGACCAGGATCAAAGGACCGAAGCCCGGAATGGCGAGCTCGCTGCATATCGCTCGCAGCGGCGTGCCGCCGGGGCCTTGCGCCATGATTCCACCTTCGGCCATCAGCTTCGTCCCCCTCGGATCAGCCGGAGTGCCTTCAGTCCGGCCTCGCTGCCCTGATCGGCGGCCGGCACGCTATCAGATGAGCGCGGAATCGCCGTCGCCCACGATGCAATCGGCCACGTGTTCACGGGCGCGCGCAAGAGATTCGCGTCGTCGCCGGCGCTGCCGTATTGCAACCAGGCGCGCGCTTCATTCGGCGAGATGACGCCGGCATTGAGAAGTTTGGAGAGGGTTTCAGCCATTTCTCCGCCCTCGCCGATGAGCGCGGCGGAGGTATCGACCGTCACGCCAAGCCCCATGTCGCGCTGCCGATCGGTCAGAAGCTTCGAGCCGATCGCGTCCTCGACCAGCCGGGCAAGCGGCGTGACGGCGAAGGCGCCGAGCCGGCGCCGATCTTCCGCCGCGCTCGAGCGCGAGCCCGAGGGGTCAACCTGCATGATCGCCTGCGGCACGCCATAGAGCCGGCAGACCTCGCTGATGCCGAGATTCGCAACCGCGGTCGCCGCCATCTTCACAAGGTCGGTCGGGTCGATGACGTGGTATTCGAGCCCTTGCTCGAGCACCGCGACCCCGCCGCGTTTGCCCGGCCCGCCGTGCGCTTCATTCCAGCGATCCTTGATTTCCGCCGCCTTGTCGCGATCGAGCTTCCCGGGCGCACTCATCCATCCGCTCGGCCGGCTCGCGTTCAATTGTGTCGCCGTTGTGCCGGCGCGCGTCGCCAAAAGCATCGTGATGGTCGGCGAAGCCGAGGCCGCAGGGCTGACACCGATGCGCGGATCGAGTCCCGAAGGTCGATAGCGCAGGCAGCACACGTCCTCTTCCGGCGCTTCAAATGCGTCGCCTCCGGCCATGGGCACGAGGGAAAAGCGGATCGAATTGTCATCGTAGAGGTTCAGGAAACAGCGCCCGGCAGGATAAATCTCGATGCTGGCGGGCTCACCTTCGTTGTTGCGATGAATGTATCCGACGCCATTTCCTGCGACGAGCCCTTGCCAAATCCAGCTCCACCGCTCGAATTTCCGCCACCGTTCGAGCGCCTGAGCCGCCGCTCCCTCGCTCACAACCTCCCGCCCGCCGTTCTCCGCCGGCGCCGTGATCCACCAGTCGAGAGAGACCAGCGCATCCGCGAGCAGCGCGCAGCAACCGAAAACCGAAGGGAGGGAAGTCGGTTCCTGCCCGGCGATGTCGACTCCGGGCACGCCACGGATCTGCGAGGGGATGCCGTAGTAGATGCGCGTCGGCAGGCCGAGCGTCCGCCGCGTGCGCGACCAGAGGTTCGTCCAGTTAATCGGCATCGCGAGACCGCCTCAAATCTGAGGACGTTATGCCGCGAGTGGCGCCCCGGCGGCCGGCGGCCTCGCAAGCACGTTCGTCAACGCATAGACGATGTTGGGATCGCGCACCTTCGCGTTGCAGTCGAGGAACGCCGAGATGCGCACCGCGCCGCGAGTGCTCAGGCTCATCGCGTCAACGATCGTGTCCACCGAGCCCCCGCCAAACCAGCAGACCACGCCCATGCGGCCGTAAATCAGAGAGATGTCGTAGCAATTCGCGGTCGGCTTCATCGCGACCTTGCCGCTCTGGATCACGCCGATGCCGAACAGAACGCCCTCGCCGGCGTCGAAGGTGGCAATGCCGGTGGGCCACTCCTCCGCGCCGCCCTGCTTTTTCGACGTGATGCGCAGCGCGTCGTAACTCCGGGGGTTCATCAGCCACCGCGTCGAAGCATCGGCCTGATCCGCCTTCCACGTGGTCAGGAACGAATTCTTGAAGTCCATCAAGAGCTGCGAGTCGACAGATCCGCCCGCCTGGTCGAGGGCGATGGGATTGGTCAGCAGGCCGACCGGCTGATCGTTCAAGCCGGTGCCGTAGAGCAAGCCGGTGTCGGCGCCGTCGTCCATCGCGTCGCCGATGTCCTGCAAGGTCAGCATGAGCGCGGCCGGGTCGCCGTAGCGCAGGGCGCTGCGCTCGATCGTCGCCGTAGTCTTTATATAGGTCGGCGAAACGAGATCATCCTTGGCGGTCCAGTCACTCTCGACCGCCTCCGTATCCTTCGGCCCCCACGATGCCACGATGCGCTTGTCGCGCTTCGGAATTGCCACGCTCTCGCGCGTCGTGTTGATGGAAACGAAGCCGAGCCGTGGCAAAAGCGAGCCCCACTTCCGCACCGCCGCAACGTCATCGAGCAGTTGCCCGAGGTATTGCGTGGGCGAAAGCGCACCGATCGAAGCCGGATCGGTGCTGATCGCGCGCTTGAAGAGCGCGGCCGGCAGTCGTTTCCCGCGCGTCGGCACGTCAGAGCGCTTCTCGAGTTCGCGCGTGACCTCGCCTTCCAGGCCGTCGAGCTCGCGGTTCTCGACCATGCTCTGCCACACGCGGCCGACATCGAAGGGCTTGGCGCGCATCGTGTGCACCGCCGGAGCGGCGGCCGGAATCGAAGCGACCAGGCGCGGCGCGGCCGCGGTCGGATCGGCAGGGCGCGGCTCTTGGCGGGCGGGGGGATGGAAGGGCGGCATGTGATCCTCGGGGGTTTGGGTGAAGCTGCGGACTTCGGTGATGCGGGCTTCCGGGTTCGCCGGCACGCTCACGATCGACACCTCGCAGAGGGACCAATCGCGACAGACCGGCGTGTCGTCGTCATCGAAATCCCACGCCTCGGGAATGAAGCCGATGCTGATGCCCGTCACTTGTTCCGTACGGACCAGGTTCCAGGCTCTGTCGTCGGCCACGATGGCCTCGAAGATGATTGCACCGGCCGTGCGCTCGATCTCGATGATGCGGCCGGCGGGCTCACGGTGCCCGTAGAGCAGCGGCACCGGACTGTTCGGCACGATCCGCATCCCCTCGGGTCGGATGATCGTGCCCCATCTGTCGAGCGTGGGAGTGTTGGCGATCGCGCGGATGCGCCGCTCGCTGGTCGAGACGATGTGCGGCCGATGCGGCGCCCAGATTTCGCGCGGCTCGTTGCTCGGCGCGAGGCGCGTGTGCATGGTGTCGCGATGGTTCGTTGGCATGTGCAGACCCTCGGCAAGCGAAAAGCTCCGGCCAGGATGGCCCGGAGCGAAAGCCCGCCCGAGGATGCACCAGCCGCGCCGCCTTTGGTGATGCGGGTCTATGAGACCGGCGCCGGCTTCACTGCCTACCGTAGCACGGGGGCGATCCGCCTACGCAAGCGTCGCCGACCTGGCGCCAGCCTGCCGCCCCCCTCGTGCGTCCACGCGGTCGCACCGCGTGACCGCGTCGTCTTCGTGTGGTCGAAACGTTGAAGGGGCATAGGGGTCGCTTGGGGAAACTCAAGCGCCATGGACAGGCGCCGTCCACCAGATTTTTCGCACGGCAAAAATCGCGACTTTTTCCGCCACTCATCAATCTCAGGTTGGGTCGCGTAGCTGCCCGGAGTTCCTGGATCGTCGCCGGCGATCGGCCGAGGTCGCGGGAGGTTTGCGAGATTTTCTTGCGAACCTCGGCCCGCCAAGGGAGGGAATAGTAATCACTCCCTTTTCGCCGAGCTGAGGTCGCAGCGTGCGACCGCAGCTCGCCCCCGGCGCCGACCGCTGGCCGAGCAGCCGGGGGCTTCTACAGGAGGCGGCGGGCCATGCCCGGCCCTACCGCTTGCATGATAGCCTTGCGAAATGCAGGGCGCGAGGTCAATCGAGCCGGTCTATCTGCGCAATGGCCTCCCGCGCCCGGTGCTCGTCCCGCTCGCCTCGGGCGGCTCGCGCTACCTGAGCGGGTCCGATACCACGCTTATCAACCTAAGCGACATGGCGATTCCCGGACTTAGGGAGGCCGTAGAGGCCGGTATCCTCATCAGGGTGATGTTGCCCCCGCCCAAGGGCGGCCGCTGGCGCCTGGACAAAGGAATGTGCCTGTTGTCCCCGGTTTCGGCGGCGAGCCGGCACTTCCTCGCCACCATGACCGGGATGGAGGCGCAGCTCATCCGCGCCAGGGCACAGGAGCGGTTGAGCTCGATGCCGAACCGATCCCGGCGGGTCTCCGGCCCTTCGCTCCGGCTGCCGTGGGACGCCTACCGGCTCACCGCCGGCGAAAAGGCCGCGGCTCGAGTGCGCGAAGAGGATTGGCGCCTCGCCGGCCGGTCAGCCCGCCCCCGGATTTTCTATGGCGCGCTCCGCGAGGCGTGCCTTCTGGCCGGCGTGCCCGAGTGGCAGTTCCGCGCCACACTTGACGGCGATCGCTGGCCTCGTGCCCTCGCCGAGCCGCTGAACGGCACTGCGGCCGCCTTCCTCCTCCCCCGCAAGCTGACCGAGGCCGGCGCCGACCGCGACCTCGCGGCCATCGGCCGGTATCAACGGCGCACCTGGCAAGCCGGGCGGTTGATCCGGGCGGCCATGCACGTCACCGGCAATCAGGACCTCCGCTCGGTCGCGCGCTGGCTTGCGGAGCGGCTTGAACCTGATCCAGCCGCCAAGCCCCCGGCCAAGATGAAACGGAAGCTCACAGCCGACGACGCACGCGAGATCCGCAGGCTCGCCAAGATGGGCCACCTTCCCCGCGAGATCGCCCCGAGGTTCGGCATCGCCGAAAACACCGTCTATGGCATCGTCCTGCGCCGGAATTGGGCCAACGCCTGACCGGCGCCTAGCTCCGTGCATCAGGCGGCAGCGGGCGGCGGATCGTCGTCGGGATGGACGGTCTGCACCGCCAAGCCTTCCGACTCGATCCGATCACAGAGTGCCGCATGATCCTCGCCCAGCAGCCTCGCGACGACAACCGAACTCAACAGTATCTCGCCGGATGCATCGCGCTTGAACAGTCCTGGGAAAATGCACTCCGCTGCGGCTACAACCTCTTGCACATAGGCCATGTGCACGGATTGATCGGCATGTCGCGTCTCGATCAAGCCGCCCATCAGCCCTTGCACACCTTGGAACGCAAGCAATTGAGTTTCGCTACCATCTTCCACACGGACCCGCTTCGCGACCTCAGTAAACTTGCAACGTTTCATAGCTCGCCGGGCCTCGCGATTCATGCCCAAGGCGAGGCATAGATCATCCGTTGCAACCCACGGCATCATGTCATCGCCATTTTGCGGATGGTAGAAGCGCACGGATTTTCCGGCGATCGTGCCGACATAGATCGGAGTGCAGCGTTCATCGTCGGGCATTGGTTCCTCCTTTCAGCCTGAGAACGTCGTGGCGGCGCGCGATCCGGCCGGAGCGGACTCACTCGTCGTCTCCGGCAGTGATCGCCGCCCACGCTCTTGGTGACTGTGCACGGATCAACGAGGCGACGTGCGCGCGGCCTTGGTGAGATGCGCCGGGGTAGAACGGGATTTTCTGGCCCGCCATCGGGGCAAATCCCTCCGCCTTGCGTTTTTGCCAATAACGGAGCCAAAGAAAATCGGAATCTGTCCAGCCTTCCCGTCGCGCCCGAGTGAGAAGACTGCTACCGCCAGCGGCCGGGTTCTCTCGCCACCAAGCTCGGAGCAGCGAGCAAACCTCGCCGAATGAGGGGACGAATTTGCAGCCCTTGGCAACATGCAAACACGACACTTCCGTGAAGGCAGCCGGCGGAAACTCAAGCGACAAAGGCCGGGCATAGCCGAAAAACGCTCGTGTAGTCTCAGCATTTGCCGAGGTCATGCGGACCAGTCCCCCGAGAGTGTGCAACCATTGGGTCACCGGAATTTGCTGGTCAGGCATGCCCCGGTCCCAACACCAGCTCGCCCGAGGCGATCTGCGCTTGTTGGTCCAGGTAGTGCTGATAGATCAGGCCCAGCCCGGATCGCCGTCGGTCCACGCGGGCCATCAACCAGTCACACGGGGCGATCGGCTGCTCGTTCTCCGGGTGGCGCAGCACTTCCAGCACGAGCGCGCAGTCGTCGCGCGCGCGTCTCACCATGCCGGCGAGGAAGCCTCGCGCCTGCCGTCCGGTCAGCCCGGTGAGCTGTTGGACCAGCTTCGGGCCTTCCACGAATAGCAGCCCGCGCGCACCGCCTCCCGGCGAGGCGCGGACTGTGGCGAGGGGGCCTGCCTTCTCGGCAGAGATTTCCATCGGGGGCGGCTCGGCGCCGCTCGCGGCGCCAGGGCGAAGCCCTGGAATCTTTCTTTCTTCTTCTGGAGTCTTTATCTTGGCAGCGGCGGGCGCCGGCTTAACCGTTTGATCGCATTCAGGAATTGGCGATTGAACCGGAGGTTCCGATCGAAATTGTGGATTCTCGCACCCCGCTTTTGGACTCTCCGGAGAGTCCAGCGGCAACGATCCCTGGCCGGTCTTCGATTGCGGCCTTGTCCTCCTCGGCCTGGTCGGGACCGGATCGTCAAAGCAGAGGCGGCAGCGGAAGCTGCCGTCGCGGGCCGATCTGGTGATGATGAGCCCGCGGCGGCGCAGCTTGGCGAGGATCACGAAGACCGAACTGCGGGCATAGCCGGTCTCGCTCATCAGCCAAGCGACGCTCACCAGAAAATCGTCGCTCCCCTCCCAATGTCGGAAGCAAAGCCGGTTCAGGATGAAGCGCTCGCCCGCTTTGAGGTCGCGGATGTCGGCCAGCCGCCGCAGCGCCGAACCGCTCATGGCGCGACCTCCGCGCCACGGTTGCGGTCTGTCAGGGAAACCGAGTAGAGATCAAAGGCTTGTGCATCGTCTGGCATCGGCGGTTTCTCCACCGCCGGCGCACTTGACGAAGGGACTCAGCATCGCGTAATGCAACAGGGTTCGGCCACTAACCGAGATGTTGTTCTGTCCCTGCGAGGCCGGTCTCTTCCCTCAAGAGGCCGGCCTTTCTACGTTTGGGGGCGAGCTTCCTTCACACTACGAGATGCAACACGCTTGGCGGCCTCGCGTGCGACAACACCGGCCCGCACCCTCAGCTTGGCGTCGCCCGGTTCGAGCCTGTTCTTCTCCAGGCAAGCGACGATCTCCGAGCGCCACCAGCGCGGAGTTTTCGGCGTCGCATACACCGGCAAGGGCAGGAAGCGCTTTTTCACGTGGCGATAGACCGTCGGAATCCGCACGCCCAGAAACTCGGCGACTTGCGTGACGGTCAGCAGCACGTCGTCGGATGGGCGCTTGGGAGTTGAAGTTTTCGCAGCGGTCTTGCGCGATCCGGGCATGGTCAACCTCTCCTGTCATCGTAACGTTTCCGATGAGAAGAGGGCTCAGTCGCCCAGCTCCCGGCATGATCTGCCAGGCCCGCCGCCATCATGTGCCGGTCGGGTCGAGGCGAAGGTTATGTCCCGCTATGATAAGTCGCAAGCCTTAATCGGCCGCCGCTGCCGCTTTCACCGCCGCGTTGATGATCCGGCCGACATGTTCCTGCCAGAGTTGAACAGCCGCGATGATCTCGGCCGCATAATCGTGCCGGTTGTAAGTCTGCTCCAAGGGAGTGAAGGCGGAGACGTGGTTTAAGCAAAGCTCCGCGACCTCGCGCGCGACGCCGAGCGCGGAAAGCCCCGTGCGCATCGTTCGGCGCAGATCATGGATGCGCCAAGACGAAACCCCGCTGAGTTTGTCGAGGCGTTCCTTGAGCTTGCTGAAGGTCGCGAGCGGCCGGCCGGGGGTTTCGCCGAGCAGGTGCCAGCCCGCGAGGTCGGGTTGAGATTCAGTACTGCATCTCACGGACGGCCACACGGCGGCGAGCTCGGCGAGCGCGAGCGGCCCGAGCGGCAGAGTGATCGAACGCCTGTTCTTCGCCCGAGTCGCGGGGATGGTCCAGCGGCCGAGCTGCATGTCGATCTCGCCGGCGATGATGCCGCCGACCTCGCTCTCGCGCGCGCCGGTCAGGATCGCGAGGCGGATGAAAACACGTTTGCGTGTTAGCAGTCCGGCCGCCCCGTGCCAGACGGCGAGCAGCTCGGCCGCGGTCAAGGTGCGCTCGCGGCTCGCCCCCTTCGGGGCCAGGGTGCTGCGCCCCTTGCGCGGCAGCGGGGCCGCAGGAATCCAGCCGGCGGCCTCGGCGAAGTTCGTGAAGCTCGAAATGATGTCGTAGAGGGTGCCCGCCCGGATGGGCGCGGTCGGCCGCTTGGCGATCACCAGGCCGACCCATTCGGCGCGCGAGACCTCGGCGAGCGGGCGCTTGCCGAGGGTGGGCATGATCTCGTGCGCGACCAGTCTGCCGATTTTCACCGCGTAGGCAGGCGACCAGGCCGCCTGGCGGGCGAGCTGCCATTCCCGGAGTCTGGTGCCCACCGTCGGCGTCAGCGCCTTGTGGGCGCGCTTGGACGCCCTGGTGGCCGCGTTTCGGTCCTCTCCGTTATCGACTCCAACCCGGAGCGCTCGAGCGCGCTTGGCGATCGCCGTGATGGTGTCGGCCGGCCACCGGCCGCAGAGAAGCCGGGTCCGCCCCCTCGGCGTGCAGACCCGGATCCACGCCGTGATTTCGCCCCTGCGGTTCTGCCGCCAGATCAGCCCGGTGCGGCCGGGGGTCTCGTCCATGATCTCGAGCCGGCCCCGCTCTGGCGGTCGCCAGCCCCGAAGGAAGACATCCGTGACCCGCCGCACTCTGTCCGCGCCCCTCGATTCTGGGGGTCAGGGGGGTCAATCCCCCATCGGATGAGGGGTTATCACCGGAGACGATAGTGCACAATGAGAGATGATAAGGCGTTGATGTCGCGGCATAGTCGCGAGGCTATGTGCCTGCGATCATTCCACCCTGAAGAGTTTCGGATTGTCTCGCATCTGCGCGAGATTCATCTGCATATCGCCGTTGGCGACCCAGATCTCACCCTTGTTGACCAGCGCGGTGAGCCTGCCGGTCGAGGACGAGGGCCCGAGATTGTTGACCTGCAAGCTCTTGAGATAGGCGAAGCCCTGCGTCGCCCCACCGAAGGCCTGGAACACGTTCAGCATCACCGCGGTGCCGTCGCCCGCCTGGCCCGGCGTCGAATACTGCACCTTGTTCTTGAAGCTCGGCGCGAGCAGGTCCTGGAAGGTCGCCGGCGGGGATTTCAGAATCGCGGCGTTGTAGATCCAGTCGGCATAGTTGCCGACCACCGCGTAATAGCGCCCGTCGGGATCCTTGTCGCGCGCCGCGATCTCCGCCGCCGCCGCCGGGACATAGGGCGCGAGCAGCCCGTCCGCCGCAGCTCTCTGGATGAAGGGCGGGAGCGTCACCAGCACGTCCGCCTGCGGGTTCGCCTTCTCGCGTTCGACGCGGTCCACCACGACCGCCGAACCCGCCTCGACATACTGCACGCGGATCCCGGTCGCTTTGGTGAAGGCGTCGAACTCGGTCTGGTACCAGTTGGGCGAGCCGTCATGCAGCCCATCGGCGCTGTAGATCGTCACAACGCCCGATTGCGCCCGTGCCGGCCCGCCGGACAGCCCGGCCAGCACGAGGCCAGCGGTGATCAGAACCGGCGTGCGCATGTGCCTCATGTCTCCCCCTTTTGCGGCGAATGGTGCGGGCGCGCCCTCCTTGCCGCCGGTGGCCGGAGTCCCAATGCCGCCAAACGATGACATTTCGGCTAAAAAACGATGGGGAGCGGCGGCCGGCCTCACCCGACCAGGTTGAGGGCCACGTCGAAGACGTCGAAGTTGCGAAGAACACGCCCGGCGGGAATGCTCACGGGGCGGTTGAGGATCATCGGGACCTTCTGCTCCTCGAGCCCGCCGTGTGAGCGCAGGGGCGCATCGAGCGCGGAAAGATCATGCCGTGCGGCGCTGGTGCCGAGCACCTTGCGCCGCCCGGAGAGCACGACGATGTCGCCGACCCGGTCGGGCGGGAGCTCGAACCGCCGGCAGGCCTCGGCGCGCGGCAGCACGAGGCTCACCCCCTCGGTCGCGGCAAGCTCGGCGATCAGCCCGGCCTCGTCCGCGCCCGCCGGCAGATAGACGGTCGCGAAAGAGCCGAGCGCGCCGTGATGCAGGACGTAGGGGTCGGTGATCGGCAGGATCACGCGCGCGGCGGCAGCGCCGAGCCGCGCGTCGAACCACTCCTGCAAATAGAGCACGTCGGGCGACCCGTCCGGGAGATGCTTGTCGTTCATTCCATGATCGGCGGTGAGCGCGAGCACCACGCCCCGCGCGTCGAGCTCGCCCACGTATCGGTCGATCATCGCGTAGAACGTATTGGCGAGATCGCTGTCCGGCGCTGCCTTGTGCTGCACATAGTCGGTGGTCGAGAGGTACATCAAATCGGGGCGGAAGCGCTCGACGAGCCGCACCCCGGCGGCGAAGACGAACTCGGAGAGCGCCGGCGAATAGACGTCCGGGAGCGGGAGCCCGACGAAATCCAGCACTTCGCGGATCCCGTTCTCCGCGATCGTCGCCTGCTCGGCGCGCTCGGCGGAGAAGGCGATCGCGCGGCCGGTGCTCATCGTGAGCCCGGCCCCGAGCAGGGTGCGGAGCTTGTCCTTAGCGGTCACGACCGCGACGCGCGCGCCCTCCTCGTGGAAAGCCGCCAGGATCGTGGGCGCGCGCAGGAAGCGGGGATCGTTCATCATCACTTCCTGCCCGCTCGACGGATCGAGGAAATAATTGCCGGCGATGCCGTGCACCGCGGGCGGGGCGCCGGTGATGATCGAAAGATTGTTCGGGTTGGTGAAGCTCGGGATCGCCGAGAGCGCGGTGAGGTTGGCGCCGGTCCGCATCAGCCGGGCGAAGTTGGGCGCGAGCCCGCGGGCGATCGCCGCTTCGATATAGCCGGGCTCCGACCCGTCGAGGCAGACGACGACAGTGGCCGCGCGCGGGAACCGGTAGCGGCGCCAGTTCACCGTGACCTCGCGTGCCCCGCCGGGCGGTGCGTCCATAACCTACCCCTGCCCTTGGGCTCCTGCCCCGTCACCGGACGGAGGGGGCGAGATTGCTTCGTCGCTCCGCTGCCCGCAATGATGGGGCAAGCGCGGCCGCCGCCGCCGCCGGAGACGCGCAGCGATGAGCCCTGCCGAGCGCAATGTCCTCTTCATCGTGCTCGACCAGTGGCGCGCGGACGCGCTCGGCGCGGCCGGCAACCAGCGGATCCGCACGCCGAACCTCGACCGCCTCGCCCGCGATGGCACGCTCTTTCGCAATCATTTCGCGCAAGCCGCGCCCTGCGGCCCGGCGCGCGCCGCGCTGCTCACCGGCCTCTATCAGCACAACAACCATGTCCTGCGGAACGGCACCCCGCTCGACCGCGCGATCCCGACGCTCGCTACTTGCTCGCGCGCCATCGGTTACGATCCGGCGCTCTTCGGCTACACGGACAGCACGGCGGACCCGCGCTTGCTTCCCGCCGCCGATCCCGCTCTCTTCACCTATGAAGGCGTGATGCCGGGCTTCACGCCTGAGCTCCTCCTCACCGAGGACGCGGCACCCTGGCTCGCCCATCTCAAGGAGGCGGGCTATGGCTTCGAAAGCATCGAGGAGGCGCTGCTGCCCGGGTCGAGCGGCGCGGCGCGCTTCGAGGCCCGCCATGGTCGCGCTGCCTTCCTCACCGACGCCGTGCTGCGCTTTCTCTCGGTCCGGCGGCGCAAGCGCTGGTTCGTCCATGTCTGCTACATCGCGCCGCATCCGCCCTTCGTCGCACCGGCGCCCTTCCACGCGCTCCATTCACCCGCCGCGATGCCACCGCGCCACGCGGCGACCGACGCCGCCGCCGAGGCGCGCCAGCATCCGCTCCTCGCCGCCCTGCTCGAAAATCAGCGCCGCACGCGCTTCTTGGCCGGCCCGGAAAGCCCGGTCGCGACGCTCACGGAGGCCGAATGCGCTTCGCTCCGCGCCACCTACTACGGCATGGTGAGCGAGGTGGACGCGGCGATTGGGCGCATTCTCTCCCGCCTCGATGAATGGGACCTGCTCGAGCGCACGCTGGTGATCGCCACCGGCGATCACGGCGAGATGCTCGGCGACCACCGCCTGCTGGGCAAGGAGGGCTATTTCGCCGAAGCCGTGCAGGTACCGCTCATCATTCGCGCGCCGGGCATGCCGGGCGGGCGGCACGTGGCGGGGTTTACCGAGGCGGTGGACGTCATGCCGACGATCCTCGAATGGCTCGGCGCCCCGCTGCCGCCGCGCCGCGACGGGCGCTCGCTGCTCGGCTTCTGCCGCGGCGAGCCGCCCGCTTCGTGGCGACGCGCCGCCCACTGGGAGGGCGATTTCCACAGCAACCAGACGCAGCGCCTCGTCGAGGCGCTCGGGCTCGGCGCACACGAATGCGGTTTTGCGGTGGCCCGCTCCACCCGCTTCCAAGCGGTGCATTTCGCGGCGCTGCCCCCGCTCCTCTTCGACCTCGCACGCGATCCGCACTGCTTCGAGAACCTCGCCGAGGCCCCCGATTATGCCGCCGCCGCGCTCGCCGAAACCCGCGCCCTGCTCTCCTGGCGGATGGCGACGAGTTCGGGCCCGCTCAGCCACCTGCTGGCCACGGAGGCCGGCCTCGCCGACCTCTCCGGCACGGGCGGAGCAGAATGTTACAAACATTACTGAAACTGAAAAGTCTTACTCTTCGACGAGAATTATCGGCGATAATTTAGAGATGTGCGCATCCTCCAGGGGTGCGCCATGCGTGGATCTCGTTCGACCACCCGGCGAATCGACTCCATCGGCCTCATCTCCTGCGCGGCGATGCTCGCGGCCACGCCGGCCGCGCAGGCAAAAGCGCATTGGGCGCCCGCCTTCCACGGTGCCGGCAGGGGCCCGGCGGGGAGCGGCTGGAATGGGCTGAAGGGCGGATACGCCAAGGGCTGGCACGGCCCGTCCACCTTCGATCCGCACGCCCCGGCCGCCAGGAACTTCAGCGCGCGCAACCCCGCCCCCTTCGCTCACAGCTTCTCGTCGTCCGGCAGCGTGACGCCGCCGAACGGCCACTCCGCGACCTTCAACACCACCTTCAACCGTACGGGCTACGGCGACTATACCTTCGACCGCAGCGTCACCAACGCCGGTGGCCGCGCGGCCTCGCTCGACACCACGCAGAGCTTCAACCCGGCCAACGGAAGCTATTCCCGCACCGTGACGGGGACCGGCTTCAATGGCACGACCGCCAGCGTCACAGGCACCTATTCGCGCTGACTAACCTCACCGAGGCCGATCGCCTGCGAGCGTGATCCGGTGCATGACACGCCGGTAGCCGTGATAGTCGTTGACCGGGTTGTGCAAAGTGCACCGGTTGTCCCAGAAGGCGAGCGAGCCCCGCCGCCAGCGGAAGCGGCAGGTGAACTCGGGGCGCACCTGGTGGGCGAAGAGATAGGCCAGCAGCGGCGCGCTCTCCGCCTCCGTCATGTCGCGGAAGCGAAGCGTATGACCGACATTGACGTAGAGCGCCTTACGCCCGGTCTCCGGGTGCGTGCGCACCGCCGGATGCTCGGCGGCGTAGTCGGGCTTGGCGTTGTCGCGCGCACGCGCCCGCACCTGGTCCTCGCGCGTGCGCGACACATCCGCCTTGGCCGAGCTGTTGATGGCCACGAGCCCATCGAGCAGCCGGCGCATGCCCTCCGAGAGCGCCTCGTACGCCAGACACGTGCTCGCGAACAGCGTGTCTCCGCCGTACGGCGGGACCTCCCGCGCGATCAGCATCGTGCCCATCGGCGGCACATCCAGATAGCTCGTATCCGAATGCCAGACGCCGCCGAAATTGACGCGCTCCTGCTCGAGCTTCACGACCGGGATGATCTCGGGAAACCCCTCGAGCCCTTTCACGAACGGGTATTCGATCACCTCGCCGAAACGCCGCGCAAAGGCGAGGAACCGCGCCTCGGGCAGGTCCTGCTCGCGGAAGAAAATCACCCCGTATTGCAGCCAGATGCGGCGAATCGCTGCGATCGTCGCGTCATCGAGCTCGGCCCCGAGGTCCACCCCGCCGATCTCCGCGCCGAGCGCCCCGGCGATCGGCTCTACCTTGAGGCTATTTCTCACGACCGCCCCGCTCCCTGCCTTCGCGTCCCTGCTCTCGGGCCGGACGCGCCTCAGCCGATCGCGCCGACCTCGGCCGCCTCCACAGCCGCCACGTCGAGCAGGCGCTCGATCACCTCCGGCTCCTGCGCGCCGGCGATCGCATAGGTTCCGGCCACCACGAAACAGGGGACGCCATTGATGCCAAGCCGATGCGCGCGGAGATTGTCGGCGTGCACCGACTCCGTCTCGACGTCGCTCTGGAGGAACGCGCGCGCGGCACCGGGGGAAAGGCCGAGGCCCTCGGCGACCGCGGTCAGCACGGCGATATCGCCGATGTCCTTGCCGTCGGTAAAGTAGGCGTAGAAGAGCGCCTCGACCGCCGCCCCGCCGCGGCCGGCGCGCTCCGCCCACCGCACGAGCCGGTGCGCATCGACGCTGCTCGGCGCGCGGCGGATCCGATCGAAGCGAAAGGCGATCCCCTCGCTCCGGCCGATCTCGGTGATGGAGGCATAGAGCCGCCGCGCCCGCTCCTCGCCGCCGAACTTGCGGATCACGTAGTCGTAGCGCGCCATGCCGGCGCGCGGCATGTCCGGATTGAGCAGGAAAGGCCGCCACACGATCTCGCAGACGAGATCCGGCCGGCGGCGCAGAGTCGTGGCCAGCCGCCGCACGCCGAGGAAGCACCACGGGCAGACGAGGTCGTGCACGACCTCGACCGCGAGCCGCGCCTTGGGAGGGGCAAGAACATTCATTCTAGGAGCTTAGACCTTGGCCAGCCGCCCTGTCATGCCAATTTCATGGGGCAATTTCATGGAGTCATTTCATCCGACTGCCCTTCACTGCGTGGGCTGAACGTTCACCCAACGCAGCCGGAAGTAATTGTCCGGCGTCTGCGTCAGCTCGACCGCGTCCCGCGCCGAGTAGATGATTACATGCTGGTGCAGCTGGATATAGCCCCAGTCCTTCTGGAAAAGCTCGGCCACCTGGTCGATCATCGCGTCGCGGCTGGCCTGGTCGGTCTCGACCTGGATCTCCGGGCCGAGCGCGTCGATCTTCGGGCCGGAGAAGCCGCCGACATTGAAGAGACCACGATCGCGGCTCGCGATCAGGTTGTAGATCGAGTTCTCGGCATCGGTCGTCGCCGGCATCGAAACCACCCCGGTGCAGACTCGCCATCGTTCACGTAGCGCCCGTTCGGGCAATCCATGCCGACCTCGAAGCCGTTCGGATGGCCAGCCTCGGCGAGGAACTGGCGCGCCTTCGCCGGATCGGCGGCCGGCCGGTCGTCGAGCTTCGCGTCATAGCCGTTGACGCCCGGCCCCCACATCATCGAGGTCGGATGGACGAAGCCGAGCATGATTGCCGGAGGTGGATGAACCGAAGGCGTGAATCACGCGATCAAACAACGGCCGAGAGCGGGGTGGTGAGCGCGAGCGAACCTATCCGGCTGTAGGATGACCGCTTCGATGAGAGGAGGAAAAACAGATGCGGATCGACGGCACCGCCTATCGCAGCATCTGGGTCGACCAAGCGGACGGCTGGTCGGTCCTGATCATCGACCAGACGCTCCTGCCGTGGCGGCTCGCGTTCGCGCGGCTCGAGACCTCTGAACAGGCGTTCGCCGCGATCCGCACCATGCAAGTCCGCGGTGCGCCCCTCATCGGCGCCACCGCCGCCTATGGCCTCGCCCTGGCGGTCCGGGCGGACCCCGCCACCGAAGCCATGGAGCGCGCCGCGCGGCACCTCGCCGAGGCCCGGCCGACCGCGGTCAATCTCCGCTGGGCGCTCGAGCGGATGCTGACCCGGCTCCGCAACACCGAGCCCGCCGCCCGCGCCGCTGCGGCCTACGCAGAGGCGGCCACCATCGCCGATGAGGACGTGGCCCAGAACAAAGCGATCGGCGAGCACGGGCTCTCCCTCATCACCGCGATCGCCGCCCCCGGCCGCACGGTGAACCTGCTTACCCACTGCAATGCCGGCTGGCTCGCGACTGTCGATTGGGGCACCGCACTTGCGCCCATCTACCGTGCCTTCAATGCCGGGATCGACCTCCACGTCTGGGTGGACGAAACCCGCCCGCGCAACCAGGGCGCCTCGCTCACCGCGTGGGAGCTCGGGCGCCACGGTGTCCCGCACACCGTCGTCGCCGACAATGCCGGCGGACATTTGATGCAGCGCGGCAAGGTCGATCTGGCGATCGTCGGCGCCGACCGCGTCAGCCGCACCGGCGACGTCGCCAACAAGATCGGCACCTACCTCAAGGCGCTGGCGGCACGCGACAACAGCGTCCCGTTCTGGGTCGCGGTGCCGTCCTCGACCATCGACTGGACGATCGCCGACGGGATCGCGGAAATCCCGATCGAGGAGCGGGACGGATCGGAGGTCTCCACCATCGCCGGCCGCACGGAAGCAGGCGAGGTCGTCCGCGTCTCGGTGACCCCCGACGGCAGCCCGGCCGCGAATCCCGCCTTCGACGTCACACCGGCACGCTTGGTGAGCGGCCTCATCACCGAGCGAGGCCTGAGCCCCGCCAGCGCGGACGGGCTCAAGGAGCTCTTCCCCGAGCGGGCCTGATGCGCCGCCTGCTCCTGCTCGCCTCTGTCGCCTCCCTCGCCGCCTGCACCGCGCCGGACGCCCACGTGCCGCCCTTCGCCCGCAAGCCCTACGAGCCTTTCTCGCGCACCGACGCGATCGCGATCGCGATGGACGAGTGGCGCCTCTTCGGCAGCCGCATCGACGATTCCGCGCCCGGCAGCCGCCCGCCACCCCTTCCTTCCCAGAAGCCCGAGCGCTGGCCCGGATTCTGGGAGCGGGTCGGCGAATATTGGTGGATCGGGATGAACGCCGGCACGCGCTTCTCGCGTTGGACCGGCAAGCACGACGCCGAGGGCCGCGTCTTCCCCGCGAGCGAGGACCTCCACTACGCCTGGTCGGCCGCCTTCATCTCGTACGTCATGCGCGAGGCCGGCGCCGGCCCACAATTTCCATATGCGCCGGACCACGCCTTCTACGTCGATGCCGGCTGGCACGCCGACCGCTCGGCGCATCCGCGCTACGCGGTCCGCGCCGAACGCGTCGAGGATTACGCGCCGGAAACGGGCGATCTCATCTGCTTCGGCTCCGGTCCCAACCGCAACCTGCGCTACCGCAACCTGCCGGTGCCGTTCTTCTACGGCCATTGCGACCTCGTGACCGCTGCGGCGCCACAAGTGCTCACGGTGATCGGCGGCAACGTCGACGACGCGGTGACAATGAAGCACGTGCCGACCACGAAAAACGGCATGCTCGCCACGCCGGACGGCCACCTTGTCGACCCGCGCTATCCCTGGTTCGTGGTCGTGCACGTGCTCTATGATCGGGATTGACCAGGGGCTCTGCCCCTTGACCCCGGCAAGGGGCTCTGCCCCTTGCAATCCCGTTGGGGCCTTGGGGCCCCAGACCCCCGAACTCTTTTTCAATGTTGGCCGCCTCACCGGCGGTGGACGTTCTCGGGGTGGCAGGGGGCGGGCCTGTTCGGCGTTGCATTTGCCCTGCCCTTGGGCTTGCGGCGTACGCCGCAAGCCCAAGGGCAGGGCAAATGCAACGCCGAACAGGCCCGCC
>Ga0335075_10006814_pt1 | contig 17635 bp, 18 predicted proteins | sample Lox_Sample_24_FD_206723 | JGI IMG/M metagenome (GOLD analysis project Ga0335075, IMG submission 206723) | Soil microbial communities from Loxahatchee National Wildlife Refuge, Florida, United States - Lox_Sample_2.4 | ecosystem: Environmental > Terrestrial > Soil > Wetlands | place: USA...
ACCGGCCTGGCGATGAACACTGTGTGCGACCCGTCGATCTCTTCGGTGGTGGCGCCCATCCGCTGGGCGAAGAACCGCTCCGCGTCCGGTGGGATGGCGTTGTCGTGCTCGGACACCAGGAACCAGGACGGCTTGGACTTCCACCCGGCCGCGGTAGCGTTCTCGTTCAGCGCGGCGGCGGCCAGCGGCCGCTGCGTGGCGTACATGATGTCGGCGACGTCGACGGGCACGTCGGCGCAGAACGTCTCGCGGAACCCTTCCTTGCTGATGTACAGGTCCGGCCCTCCCGCGGCGCCTACGGCCGGCTGCGACGTCGGAGCGGCGGTGGTGGCGAGCATCGACGGCGGGAACGGCTGCTGCGCGCTGGCGCAGCTCTCGCCGACGTCCAGCCCGAACGCCGCCAGGTACACCAGCGACGTCACGTTCTCCAGCCCGGCCGACGCCTGCGTGATCACCGCTCCGCCGTAGGAGTGCCCGACCAGCACGACCGGCCCGTCGATGGCGCTAACCGCCGCGGCGACGGTGGCGGCGTCGGACGCGAGGCTGCGCAGCGGGTTCGGGGGCGCGATTGCCGTGATACCGGCGCTGCCGAGTTCGGCGATGACACCGGCGAAGCCTGACGCGTCTGCGAAGGCGCCGTGCACGAGGACGATCGTGGGCTCACTCATCGGATGCTCCTTTGCGCGAAAGCGAACTGACGTTGTGATCTTAAGCAGATGCCCTCGCGATCATGAATCCCTGAAAATCCGTAGTCTTCCGTACGCGCGCGCAGATCGGGGGAGTCGCTGAGATGAACACCCCGCTGGCCCGCGCCCGCGAATGCGGGGTGCTCGACTCGACGCAGTGACTGCCGGAGCATGGTCGATCACTTGCATTAGCACATTTGTTCGAGTAGAATGCAATCATGGCTGAGCTTCGCTCCCGAAGCTCAAGCGGGCCGCCGAGGTGGTGCAACACCAGGGCGGCCCTAGCCCCCACCAGAAAACCCTGGAGGAGACATGTCATCCATCATCACTCAGTCTGGACCTAACGCGCACGCCCACCTGGACGGTGCGTGCGCGGGCCTCGACGCGTCCGCGCGGAGACGTGCGGACCGACTCGCGAGGGCCACCAGCGACCAGATGCAGGCCGCCCTCGCCCTGCTGAGCATGCTCGACCCCGAAGCGTTCGAGATCGCGTTCAGCGCCGTCCGGACTGCCCTGGGCGACGGCGACGAGGAGCCCGTCCCGATCTGCCGCCAGTGCGGCGCCCGAGTCGGCATTTTCCCTGATCGTGGCCTCCGCTGGGAGCACTTCCTCGGTGACGGCCGCACCTCGGGCGCTCAGCAGATCTACGATCCGGGCCACGCTCCCGAGGTCACCTGGATACTTCCCGATGAGGACCCGGACGACCTTTAGCAAAACCCCTTGCGTGTCCCGCCGGCTCTCCCCGGCGGGGCACGCTGGCCTTGCTATTTAGGCCGGTGTCATCGAGACGCTATTCACCATCTTCATATGGCAGCGCGGACTCGACTAATTGGGTGAATAATTAGCGGAGCTTGCTCACGATCAATGGCTAGGCATGTGGAGGTCGTGCGCAACTTTTCCCGCAGGAGCGGGTATGAAGGATGGACCAGCGCCACAGAACAATGTCGACCACGGGAATGGGCTCTCCAATCCAGGCAGAAATCTCCGCGCACAGATCGTCAACCGAGGCACGTCCGGCGTTCTTAGCAAAGCGGGTCAGGTGGCGGTCGGCCTTCGCGACTGGAATGCCAAGATTCTTGGCCAAATGCCGCCAGGTTATGGGACCAATATAGGGCAGGCTCAGAAGGAATTGTTCGGGGTCCTGCATACATTGCCTTAGGCCATCTGTCCCAAGCCTCCGAACTGTGTCCGCAATGCGGAGGATCGATTCAATTTTCCGTTCATGGCCGAAAATGCGAAGAGCCCGCTCGCGAGCGGTTACTGCATGGAGCGCCAGCCAGTCCGGGCTAAGGCCTTCGAGTTGCTCAACGAACTGGGGGAAAAGGCGATTGACTACAGCCTCGCTCATGCCAGTACATAGAATCACCCAAGCCGCTTCTCGAACGAACACCTCGGGAGTAAGCGGTCCGGGAGCGGACTGCCACGCGATTTCGTGGGCGTATCCGCTCTCGAGTACCATGCGCTTCGCAGCAAGGTAGCTGTGCACTAGCTGATCGGTAGATGGTTCCCATGGTTCGGTGCCGTACCGATTCTGCACGTTGCCCTCCCAAGTACAAGTGGAGGCTGGCCATGATGCGTTCATTTGAATCGCTTCGTTAGGATGCGGCGCGCCTTCCTCAGGGACAGGCCTGGCTGATTGGAAAGTATTCTGCTTATCTCGACTTTACGCAGGTGTGCAGCCTTAAGTCTATTGAATAGCAAATCAGGAACCTCGGGCATAGAACGCATAACGGCTTCGTACTGCTGGCTGAGTCGTTCTGCCGCTTCCTGTGCCTGGCCGATAGGGGCAGCGGTGCGGTATTCACCCTTGAGGGTAGCGAGCGTCTGCACTGCATGAGCTCGGCGGCGCCCCGAACCGCCCGGATCGAGTACGAGTTGGAGGAGGGTTAGAGCAAATGTAAAAACGGCCAGCCAGCCAAGCCAGGTCGTACGTTGCGCCTGGAGACCGAAGATTGAAATCGTTTGCCCGCCTCCTGCGAATGCGAACGCCACTCCGATTAGGGAGGTTATTAGCACAACGCAGACGAGGGATGTACCGAAGATACGGTCCCAGTCTCGCAAAGTAGCCTGCATGCTGATGGATTGATCGACAAGTCTGCGCTGTCGATCGATTTCGGCACGGGCCAGCTCTTCGTCCGCGATGCCGCCGTTGCCAAGGCTGGGTCTATCACTCATCGAACAAAGCCCTGTAATCGCTGACGTTTGTGGCATTGTCAAGCGTAGATGAGAGTTGGCGAAGGTTCGCACTGACGGACTGCCGACGGTCGCTATTAGCGGCACCCAAATACTCATCGATGTGTACGGATTGACCGGTAATGTCTCCTGTGGGCCGCAGGACTGCCTCAGCGGCGTGCTTGATCAGGTGTCGAAGCATCGAGGCTCGGTCGCGGCGCCCAGAGTAATTCCTGAATGCGTCAACGGCGATAGCTTCAATGTGATAGCCTGACAATTGTTGATCTTCAGCTAGGCTGGAGATCGCTGCCTTGGCCAATTTGATTGTCGGGACCACAGCTCGGCCGTTCGCTTGGTTGACCTGGGTGAGCTTCTCAGCGAATTTATGCGGGCGGATTTGCCTCCAAGAATTGCCGTCCTCTGCGGCGATCGATGTGTGACCGTCGCGTTCAACGGCCGGCAGCAACTGAACTTGTGAGCCATCACGATAAGTGACAGTTACAGCGAGCGTGCCCGCATATACGCTAAGAACATCTCCGCTGCCGAGGCGGCCTCTCAGCACATCGGCAAAACGGGCGACGAGGTCGCCGGGTGATGCGTTAGGCGCCTCAAGCACGACGAGAGCATCTGTATCGCTGAGGCCATCGACATAGGTGTGTTTGGCCACGCTGCCACCGAACAGCAGACGATCGACGTCTACCGCCGCGTCGGCGAGCGCTCCCTCGATAGCATTGAGTCGCTCTTGTACCAACTCGGTGTCACGGTCGTTGAAACTGGCGAGTTGTTCGGCAAGGAATTCGTTCAGTTCCGCATCGAGTTCCTGCCGCCGAAGCTCTTCTTGGATCTCACGGCGGAGCGCCGCGATGTCTCGTATCTCGCGGGAATCACTCCGGCCGCCACTGCCGCCCATCGCTTATCCTTTCTGCGCGAGCTCGGCCAGCATAGTTTCATAGATTTCACGCAGTATCTCGTACCGTGGCCCCAATTCTTCATACCGATCAGGCTGGTTGGCCCAACGAGCCAGGCGATGTTTAAGTGATTGGATCTCCTTGAGATTCGACATGTAACGGTACATGTCCCGGCGTTCCTGCCGGTCATCCAAATTTCCACGTATCGCTGCGAGCTGGTCAGGGTGGACAGATAGCCCGTCGATATATGCATAGCGCAACCAGCTCAATCCGTCGAATATTTCAGCGCCCGCCATAAAATACAATGTCGTAAGAATCGGATCCAAGCTTCCGAAGACGTGGATGGGTATTTCGGCGCAACCGTTTGCGTCTAGAAGTTGGCGAAGTCGCCCTATTGTTACGAGCCGATCGAGCAGCGAATTGCCCAGCTCCTTCTCGGTAACGCCTATGACATCAAAGAAGCTCAAGTTCCTGGCATCGGGTGTCAACTCTTCAATGTTTAGTATGCGGTCTCCCGCTTGAGGCTTAAGTAGGAAGTCGCTCCGTAGATGCCTCCTAGCCGCGAAGAATTGCTGTGCCGTCTCGCGTTGGTCTCTGTATGAGGCGCGCGGGAGCTCTGGGCTGTCGTAGCTCACAACAAGAAGTTCCCTATCGTGCGGCAGTCGGTCGACTATCGCCTCGAAATCCTCACGGACGAACTCTTTGGGTTGGTAGGGTCCGCGTTGCGTCTCACCACTCTCGAAGCCAACGGGATTGAGTTCGTACCCGCCGCTGTCCACGACAAGTAGTCGGGGTGACGCATAGACAGTGTTACGGTACTCTGGAGTCAGAAGCCGGTCGGCGTCTGGCAACATTTTGTGATGAAGGTCGTAAGCTGACACCAATAGCGCCTCGTTAATGTCCGGGCTAACAAGCTCTAGCGCCTCGCCGGATTCCGTCATTCCTGTATCAGTTATCGGGAATCCTTTACTTGAGACGCTGGGCACCAGCAAAGGCCCTGGCAGCGGCGCGGCCGTCAAACGAAGCCTTCGGTTACGGGCAGGCATCGAGCAATCGCCGATCCGCGCATGATGAGCAGCGACCGCACGGCACACCAGATGTCTCACAGCTGTGAGTCAAACTGGTCGGAACTCCCATCTGGTGAGCAAGTGCATACACCTCCACCTTGGTCAGATTGGCAAGTGGGGCAAGCACGGAGACTACCCCGTGGCGTTGAACAGTTAGCAGGTCTTGCCATGCCTCCACCCACGGTGGGGAGCAGTCCGCATAACCAGTCCCCGCATGCACACCGATCGCGACGGACCGACCTGGGGCAGCGGCCGCAGCGAGCGCTACTAGTACGTCGTTGCGACCTGGGAATTCACCTGCCGCTGGCGGCACCAATCCTGCGACCACCAACTCGCTCCAGACAGTTCCGTAGTTGGAAGCGATGGCCTTGCTTGCTTCACGTTCTGCGGCGGCTGCTGGCTGACCGTAATCAATCCAAATCGCCTTCACGTCGCGTCGGCTGACGGAGAGCATGGAAAGCACGACGGCGCTATCAACACCGCCGCTCAACAGTACTGTTGCACCTTTGGCTTCCACGTGTTGTATTATCCTCCTCCCGAGCGGCCAATTGGAGTCGCCGCGCCCACTCATGTATAAATGGCCGCGCTCATTGCTCCACAGCAGCACTTGCAGCCTGTTGCTGAGCGACCAGCCTCGCTCAGCAACCGGCCCGGCCAGGAGAGCCATCCGCTGCAGCAACACATCGCGCTCCGTCGCTTCTGGCATTATCCAGATTTTCGAGGACTGGAGCGACAGCCGCTGAGCCACTGCATCGACCTCCGTAAGCTCGTCGGCGTCCGCGACGACGAACTTGAATAGGGTCTGTGGAAGTGTCGCTAGGTCATGCAAAACTTTCCACCGCAATCGTGCCTCTGACTGCACTCCAGCGTTTGACAACTTCGGGCTTATAACAAGGAGCGCGGCGTCATCGACCATGGCGCCCAGAGGTACGGTACCGCTTGTCTCGACCTCGACGCGGCAGCCAGCTGCCTTCAGAATCCGCATCAGTCGCGCTGCTTCGCCAGCCTGGAGCCCAGGCTCCCCGCCAGTGAGAATCACGAGTCTTGGGCCGAGGGCTATGGCCTCGCCTGCAACGTCCTCCGTTCGTCTGACCGTCAGCTCGTGAGCCAAGTCGTACCTGTTCTGATCCCAGGTGAAGGCAGTGTCACACCAGCGGCAGCTGAGGTTGCAGCCACCAAGACGGATAAAAGCCGCGGCTCGGCCAGTGTTTGGCCCTTCGCCTTGCAATGTCGGCCCGAACACCTCGCTTACGAGCAATTCGCCCTCGCGTGGCCGTGCGACTCCTCGCCACGTTGCGTCAGCGTTCAAGGATGACCGATCCGTCCTCGGTCTCCCACAGACGCAGCCTGGTCCACGGAAGTCCGGAGGCATCCAGCCTGTCGCCGATGAGCATGAGGACGAGTTCGGCAGTTGGGTTGGGCAGCCGCTGGTTCAGGTCCGCATGGTCGAGTCCGTCCGGCCCACGCAGGACCGAATCAACGACGACCTTGTCCACTTCTGCGAAATCCATGACCACACCACGGACATCGAGCTCTCTGGAAACCTCAACCTCGAGCACATAGGAGTGTCCGTGAAGTTGGCGGCAGCGACCAGGATGCCACTCAAGACGGTGGGCTGCCTCAAACCGGTACTTGCGCACGACGCTGACTGACACGTTAATACCGTACGACCAGAGGGCGGAGCAGATATGTAGTGAACCGCCTCCGGTTTCGTGGAGTCCCCCAAGGTTTGAGGCCAGCCATCTGCTGACGGGTTTTTGACGGTGGCCAGCTTGACCTCAGCAGGGCTCCGCCAGGGTCCGCGGGGCTTGATCGGCTCCGTCTTGCACTGTCCGATCGATCTTTCCTCAAGACGCAGGGCACACGACGCGTGGTAAACCGGCAAAATCGCTGCAATGAAAAGAGGGGTATCCCGTCCTGCCGTTTGGCTAACCGGATGGTCCGCTGGGCTCAGAGCGGGCGTCGGCTCTGCGTGCTGCTACTACTTGAGACGCGCGGCGAACTTGCGCCATGCGCCGGGCGTGAACGCCAGCGTTTCGCCATCGCGGTTCTTGGTGTCACGAACTAGGACGACGTGGGCATCGTTGGCCACCTCTACGCAGTTGCCGCCCCCGTTGCCGCTGTAGCTGGCCTTGCGCCAGTCGCTTGTTATCGGGTCTTCCATTGCTCCGCCAGTTCTGCTATCAGGCTCCGGCTGGCGGCCTGCGGCAGCGCGTCAGCCTGGACATGGACAAACATATTCGCCGCTCTGCGGACCAGCGACCGGGTTTCGGCGGTTACGTCCTCAACCGCCTCCATCCTCAGGACCTGGGGGCCGCCGTCGCCGCTGGCGAGGTCGAACGCCCCCGACAGCCCGGCGTTCGCGCCTACATCCGCAGGCACTACCTGGACGATGATCTCGGGGCGCTCGCTCATCTCGGCTATATGCGCTAGCTGGTCGGCCATGACCTGGGGCGAGCCGATCAACCGGTGCAGTACCGCCTCATCGAGGATAACGAGGAGGTTCGGCGGGTCGGGCCGATCGAGGATGGCCTGCCGCTCCAGCCGCGCGGCGACGTGCTCGTCGGCCTTATCCGCGTCCATCCCCACCGCGATGAACAAGGCGCGGGCATAGTCGCCGGTCTGCAGCAGGCCGGGCACGAGCAGCGGGGACCATAGCCGCAGGGTGTGGGCCTCGCGCTCGGCCTCCAGCCAGGACTCAAACCAGCTGGGCACCGGGCCGTCCGCACGCCGGGCGAGCACGGCCAGCCGAGCGAACAGCTCCTCGTCTACCCCGGTCGCCGCGCACCAGGCCGCCAGGACCTCGGCTGTGGGCGGGCGCTCGCCAGTCTCGGCCTTGGTGACCACCGTCCGGTCGAAGCCCAGCCGGGCGGCCAGGGCATCCTGGCTGGAGAATCCCGCTGCCATCCGAGCGCGGCGCAGTTCCGCGCCAAGGAACGCGGCGGGGCTGTTCTCCGGGTCTCGCATCGTGGCGGCCTCCGTAGCGACGGTGGCGGTATGTGGCGAGGTCTCCTGCCACATAGCCTAGCCCTTCCCCGGGCTGCGAAATTGGCTCAGGTAAAGCCCAGTTTCGTACCGAAGGGGAGCCGAGGTGTTCATTTACCTCTGGGATGCCTGCCACTTCCACGGCGTCACTGACGACGCCGGCCGGGCTAGGGAGGCCGCTGCGGCGTGCATCGTCGGCGGCTTTGCATCCGGCGCGCGGGTCGAGTCGGCTCTCCTGGTCAGCGGCTTCGCGCACATAACCTACGGCTACGAACGCACAGGCCAGGGATGGCAGGGTCAGGGCAAGGACGGGCACGTCACCTGGCGTCGGTTCGCATCGCAGGTGGCGTCATGAGCGACGTCTACATGCTCGTGGAGGGTCCGTACGGGGCCTGGTTCGTCGTCCAGATGCCAGACGAGGTGGAGGAAGAAGCGTTCAAAGCGCGGATCGAGCACGAGACCGGGCTCCTGGCGAGCGGCCCTGTCTACGAGACCACCCTTCCGGGTCTCAGGCGCGAGGTCATGGCCAGCAGGCAGAAGATGTAGACCCTCGCCGTGCTATTAGCGCGGCGGGAAGGCCGGGCAACGTAGCAAAGACGGTGCTGGGTCTTATAGCCGCACCGCATAGCGTCCTTGACGGATTAGCCGGGCACAGCTGGCTGGCCTGGCTCGGCACTGGGTGCGCTGAGGGATGATGCGATTTCGGCGAACTGTTCGAGCGCCGCCTGAAGGTCCTCGACGATTTCTGCCGCGATCAGCTCCGGGGCGGGCAGGTTACCGGTGTCCTCCAGAGACTCATCGCGCAGCCAGAAGATGTCCAGGGACGCCTTGTCCCTCGCCACCAGCTCGTCGTAGGAGAACGCCCTGAACCGATCCGTCTCGTTGCGTTCGTGCCTGTTATCCGGGTTGTAGCAGGCGACGAAGTCATCCAGGTCGGCACGCACGAGGGCGCGGGTCTTCAGCGTGAAGTTCTGGTTAGTGCGGAAATCGTAGATCCACAGCTTGTCCGTCCAGGGTGTTTCCTGTGGGGGCTTGCGGTCGAAGAACAGCACGTTTGCCTTCACGCCGCCCGCGTAGAAGATCCCGGTTGGCAGCCGAAGCAGTGTGTGGACATCGCACTGCTCCAGCAGCCGTCGCCGGATGATCTCACCTGCCCCGCCTTCGAACAGGACGTTGTCGGGGACCACGATGGCGGCACGGCCATTGATGGCGAGCAGCGAACGGACGTGCTGCAGGAAGTTGAGCTGCTTGTTAGACGTGGTCGCCCAGAAGTCCTCACGTAGGTAGCTCATCTCCTCCCGTTCGGTCTCGCCTAGGGCGTTGATTACCTTGTAGGAGGACCTACGGCCGAAAGGCGGGTTCGTCAGCACCATGTCGAAGTGCTCAGACGGCGTGGACCGGAGCGAGTCATCCACCGTGATCAGGCTGGGGCTCTCCGGCGCGCTGATCCCGTGCAGCAGCAGGTTCATGGCACACAGCCGGGCAGTGGCATCCACGATCTCCCAGCCCCGCAGCGCCTCGTCGCGCAGGAACTGCTTTTGGTCCGGGTCCAGGCTGGCTGACTTCATCCCCTCGAAGGCGGCTAGCAGGAAGCCGCCCGTCCCGGCCGCCGGGTCGCACACCCGCATTGACGCCGTGGGCCGCATAACATCCACGATCGCCCGGATAAGCGGGCGCGGAGTAAAGTACTGGCCCGCTCCAGTCTTGACGTCCTCGGCGTTCTTGGCGAGCAAGCCTTCATAGGCGTCACCCTTGACGTCGGCGTCGAGGATCATCCACTGCTCACGGTCGATCAGGTCGGAGACCAGTCGCTTCAGCTTCGCCGGGTCCTGGATCTTGTTCTGCGCCTTGCGGAAGACGACTCCGAGCGTGCCTGGGTACTTTCCGAGTTCGGCCAGGATATGAAGGTACTGAACCTCGAGGCTGTCACCGTCGAGGCGCACCAGTGATGCCCAATCCAGGCCCTTCGGAACGATCGCGGACCTGCTGAACGGTGCCCGCGTCTGTTCGTCGGCCATCTTGAGGAAGAGCAGGAACGTCAACTGTTCTATGTAGTCCTGATACGAGAGGCCGTCATCGCGGAGAACGTTGCAATAGTTCCATAGCTTCTGAACGATCGTTGTACTGTCGCTCATGTGGTGACCTCTTCTCGCAACACTCGTGGTTTGCGGTCTTTCGCGGGCTGGTAACCGTTGGATGAGGCTCTCGCCGCAGCAATCCGCTGTATGAGTGCTGTTGCAGGTTCGTCGGCTGAGTCTTGGGGAACCAACTTGCCTGAGAAAGCCGTAGAGAGGATAACCGAGCGGAGCGTCCCTGCGCGGACCATCAATTTGTCAATAATCGCTTCTTGAGCTTCGATAATAGAGAGCTTGCCCTCTATATCTGCCACGATCGCATCTTGATCCGCGCGGGGCGGAATCGGTAGGGGAACAGCGCGACACGTGGTAAGAGAAACATTGAACTGGCCCGCAGTTGCTCGCGATGTTGATTCAAGTACAGCCAGTACTGGGCTGCTGAGCAGCCAGTATTTCAGAAGCTTTGGATTGAGCGACTTGATTGGGCGAAAAACAACGACTGCCTGGTTAGTGTTCCATTCTGGATAGTCAGACGGAACAACAGCCACCTTCCCCAGCGGTGGCCCAACAATATTTGTGAGTATATCTCCTGGGCGCAACCGGGATCGCCGTAGTGGTCCTTCATGAGTTGAACGGTCTATAAAAGTCGGACGTATGGTGAAATCAAGGTACCCTCGATGAGTCAAGTTGTATACCTTAATATAGGGAATATCGCCACTATCTGGGCTCATGGCAGCCTGGACAGGCGTGGATCCGCTCGCAATAACCTCGCATACGTCGGCAGCGGCCTTCCATGTCCAGGAAGGTGGTATATCCCAGGTTCTGGGCATAAGACCTCTTGTTGCGCGCTCAACCTTTCGAGCATTTTCACCGGTGAGGCTTGCAGAGAGTGGTCTATCCAGCGATGTGTCCGGTGCAATAGGCGTACTGTCTTCTCTCAACGACTTACCAGTGACCGCAGCACGTAGCACGGCATCCCGCATCCGGTTAAGATTCTGTCGTGCTCGCCGCAAGGCCGCGATCCCGGCATCGAGCCGGGAGAATTGCTCCTCGATGGCACTAACGATCCGATCCTGTTCCGGGCGCGGCGGCAGCGGAATAACTATGGAAGAGACATGACGTTGATTAACAGTTTTTTGTCCTGCTGTTGATACGAAAAGCCGTTCAATCTGCGATCTGACTATAGGTGAGGAGCCAAGGAGTGCCAGAAATCGATGATCCGTTACGTCGGGCTGAGTTCGCATGCGAATGAAATGATCGCAATACACAAGATTATCAAAATTACATACTATAAATTGACCGACAATATCTGTACTGCCGTTTACGCGTACAATCAGAATGTCGTTACTCATTGCCGAATATTTGATCTTCCATACATCACGTACAGGCAAGCTGCGTGCAGTCTTCAACGAGATCGTTCCGTTACTAACATCTGCTAGCCGAAGCACTACGGTAGGTGAACCACCATGCTCTCCTCTGCTAGCAAGCCCATTTTGGAACTCTGGCTGCAAGTCGCCTATCTTAACCCAGCACCAGCTGGGAGGCAGCGCAGGCAACTCCCCGCCGCTAAGCTCCAATGGATGGCTCACGCTGCCAGCACCTTGGTCAACTCATCCATCAACGGCCTTAGTTGACTACCGAAGACCTGCGCTGCCTTGCCGATGCCGCCGTGCTCTACGAACGGGGTGTACTCGAACGACTCAGACGTGATCCCGAGTTCGGCCGCGATGTTCTGCTTCATCCAGGTCAGCCACTGCAATTGCTCCACCGTGAAATTCGCCCCCTTTTTCTCCTGAATCCCCAGCCACGCTGCGAACCGTTCCTCCACTTGGTCGTGAAACGGAACGAGTTCGTCGTCCTGGTGCAGGGTGTACCGTACCAGGGACACCATGTCGGTCAGCATCCTGTTACCGGAGCCGCGGACCTTGGACTGGTCTAGCATCTCGTACGCGTGCCACAGGATGTCTGGTGTCCACTGGCGTGGCGGGCGTTCGATGGCCTTAGCGAGTTCCTTGATCTCGCCGAAGGTCAGCCGCTCCTTGCGTGGGCGGCTGTACAGCACCTGCAGGGCGCGGATCTCGTCCTTGTGCTCTTCGATGTACTCGCGGAACGACGCGACCAGGACTGAGGCCCTTTCCCTAGCCTCTGCTGAGTGCCCGGCGAAGAGCACCTTGTCCTTGGATACCTCGTCGATGGTCTGCTCGTAGGACTTGCGGACTTCCACGATGGCGTTGCGCAGGTCGGGGTTGGTGGCTAGCGGCTCCAGCGCATTGGTGAGCATCGCGGCCGCAGTCGCGGCCACGGCTACCGGGTCGTCTGCTGACCCGCCCGCTTCTACGGTGGCAGCGGCTTGCCGGTCAGGGTCCAGTGCGTCCACTAGGCCGCGGGCGATAGTGCCCAGGTCGTTGCCGCCCGCCAGGCCTGTGAGCATCTCTCGGTCGTCCTTGGTGAGGTGTCTGTCCAGGCGGGCCAGACGTCCCGCGATGGACGACGCAACCTGCGGGTCCCTGTTGCCGAGGGCTACCTGCTGGAACAGCCTTTCCAGGCTCAGGCTCGGCTTGCGTTCCAAGGGTTGCACGGTCTCGGCCAGCGGGGTGTCCATGACCCCGACCGCGTCCACCACGATGAACCGGTCCTTGCGCTTAACGTCGTCGGTGACCGACTGGAACTCGGTGTCGTCGATGACGCGCACGCCACGGCCGAGCATCTGCTCGAAATACGTCCGGCTCTTCACGGTGCGCATGAACAGCAGGCATTCCAGCGGCTTGACATCCGTCCCGGTCGCGATCATGTCCACCGTGACGACGATCCGAGGATACATGGAGTTGCGGAACGCCTGCAGCAGGTCGTCGGCCTTGCCGTCTTTGGTGCGGTAGGTGATCTTGGTGGCGAACTGGTTACCCTTAGCAAACACTTCGCGGACTATTTGGACGATGTCGTCGGCGTGGGAGTCGTCTTTGGCGAAGATCAGGGTCTTGGGGACCGTCTTGCGGCCGCGGAACAGCTCAGTGAACAGCTTGTCCTTGAATGTCTGGATGACCGTGCGGATCTGATCCTGGGCCACGACAGCGCGGTCAAGCTGCCCGGCGGTATATGCGATCGGCTCATCGACGGCTTCCCACCGGACCTTCCTGGTCTGGCGGTCGCGGTACCCAGCGAAGTCCCCGGTCTCGATCGTGGACCCGTCCTGCGTGATGGCGGTCTGGATCTTGTAGACGGTGAAGTCCACGTTGACACCATCAGCGACTGCGTCGTCATGGGAGTACTCCATCACCAGGTTTTGCCGGAAGAACCCGAAGGTCTGCTTCGTCGGGGTGGCCGTCAACCCGATCAGGTGGGCGTCGAAGTACTCCAAAACCTGCCGCCACAGCCCGTAGATGGAGCGATGGCACTCGTCGATGATGATCACGTCGAACGTGTCCGGGGGCAGCTCCGGGTTGTAGTTGACCTCGACGGGCTCGCTGACCGGCAACTCGTAGATCGAATACTCGTCAATTTCCTGGTCCAGGTCCGCTTCGCCTCTGAGGATCGAGAAGATCCGCTGGACGGTGGAGATGCAAACCCTCGACGTAGGGTCGAGCACGTTGTGGGTCAGGTGCTGCACGTTGTATTCGGCAGGGAACTTCCGCTGGGTTTCCGGGATGGTGAACTTGTCGAACTCCAGCTTGGCCTGCTTGCCCAGGTTTGCCCTGTCGACCAGGAACAAGATCCGCTTGGCATCAGCGTGCTTGATCAGCCGATAGCAGGCATTCGCGGCGGTGAAGGTCTTCCCCGACCCGGTGGCCATCTGGATCAGCGACCGGGGGCGATCCTCGGCCAGGGACTGCTCCAGGTTGCGGATCGCCGTAGCTTGCTTGCCCCACAGCCCGCGCTCGTCCAGCGGAGGCATCGCCTTGAGCCGGGCGCGGAAGGTTGGCAGCTCCGGATTATCAGTGATTTGGCGCGACCACTCAGCCAGCGTCTCCGGCCGGTGGAACGTAAAGACTGGACGGCTCCGCGCCTCCGGGTCGTACCCGTTGGTGAACCTGGTCTCGGCGCCCGTGGACTCGTAGATGAACGGCAACGGATAGACGGGAGGGCGCATCCAGGTGGGCAGGCCCTCGACATACTTGCCGGACTGGTGCTCCACCTCGACAAGCGGTGTCCCTTGAGGCTTGGCCTCTATCACCCCGGCGGGTTGCCCGTTGAGGAAGAGAAGGTAGTCCACGCGCCCATGCGGTTTCTCTAGGGTGAATTCACGTACCGCCACCCCAGGGCCGGCGCTAAGGTTCAGCGCCTTCTGGCGCTGAACCTTCCATCCCGCAGCGGCAAGCTGCTTGTCGATCTCAACCCGCGCTTTCGCCTCACGGGCTAGGTAATCATCATGATCAGGCGATGACCCCCGCGACTCCATGAAGAAGACGATACTGCGGGATACTGGCAAACGGTGGCCAGTACACCCTGAGCGGGCACGAGCAACCGCGAGGGCACGTGAATCTACACCTTGCGCTGGGCCCCTCCTCCGCAGTGCCGATTCAGAACGGAGGGGTGGCGTTGGTGCCAACACACCAGCAAAAACACGATGCGGGCCGGCACTTTGCCGTAGGCGAGGCTCTAATGCACGGCTATAAGGCTGAAGTGCGAGATCCGTACTCGTACATTGTGGAGAACGGCCAGAAGGCGCAGGTCCAGGTCGCCGCCCAAGGCGCGGCAGATCGAGGACGTGGCCAAATACACCGCGGTCACGATCGGGCACATAGTACTGGTAGACATCACAGGTGGCCACCGCGATTACTACATCTGCCCTGGCGATGCATTGCGCAGCGATGTGCACCAGCGTCATGAGGACATGCTCAGCCGCAACAACGGTAAACGTCCTCGGAACCCTGACAGCAAGCACACTGCTGTTTATCCCGACCACGTGCGGAAATGGCAGGACAACTGGAGCAGGTTCGAAACCCGTTAACTTTCCTCAGACCGGGTTTCCCTGGCGTGACCAGATCGCAACATCACGAGTAACCGGGCCTTAACCTTGGCCGCCGCATCCTTGCCTAAAGGGCTAAGGGGACACGATGAAGGCGCGAACGATCTCGCTCGCGCTCGGGCGTCGCTGCGCTCGGCCTCGCTGCCGGTGCGGCTCCCTGTTCGTCCTTTTTGGCTTGGAGGAGGGGCGGGCCGATGCGGGTCAACGGGGACGTGCGCATCATCTGCGAGCGCGGCGGGCGGGGACGGTGCCGGGGGTCTAGCGGGGGGTTCAATCACGGCGTCAGATAGTCGTCGGCCGGGAGGCTAGCCCGTTCAGCCGGCCGCTTGCGGTCGGTGCGTTGGCGCTGGCCACCGTCGCTGGCGGATGCTGAAGAACTCGAAGAGGGAGACCCCCCATGTTCAAGCGCAACAAGACCCCCAAGCCGGCCAACCCCAACAAGGTGGTCAAGCTGCCGCGCGTGCGCTGGGATGCGCAGTTCCACAGCTTCGGCCTGGCCGCGCTAGGCGGCCAGGTGTACCGCTCCACCTATCTGCCGCCCAGGGAGGGACAGCTCGGCAACCCGGTCGGCCCGCTCGCCGGCGCGGAGGCTCAGGTGACGGACCCGACCCGGCGGCACCGTGTCGGCAAGTCGCTGGGCATGGCGGTGTCCGGCCTCGGCCCGCTGGCGCTGGCCGGCATGGCGACGAAAGACACGCGCGCGCAGGTCATCGTCGCGTTCGGCAACGGCCATGCCGTCAGCCGGCAGCTGACCAGCCGGAGCGAGATCAGCGGTGCGCAGGTGGACGCGGCACGGTTCAACGCCATAGCGGCGGCGGCAGCCGCGGCCGGCAGCGGGGAAGGAACGATCGTTTGAGCAAGACCGCAGGAGTAGCGGCGGCCGGCGTCCTCGTGGCGCTGGCCGCCGCCGTAGCCGGATGCAGCTCGGCCAATAGCCACACAGCAGCGCCGACGCACACAGTTGCCACGTATTCAACCGTCGAAGATGTCCTGAACGCCCTGAGCGGCGGCGGCCTGCCATGCACCGGAGGCACCGCCTCGGTGACGCCGATAGTGCAGGGGGCGACGTCGGAGATTGAGTGCAATTTCGACCCGAGTAGCCTGGCACTGATTGATGTCTTCCCGGCCGGTCACTCAGTGTCCCCGGCCGAGGTGCTGACCAACTCGGTGTCTACCGGAGACGAGCAGATCTGGACCGTCTACGGGGCAAACTGGTGGGTCCAGACAAACACCACCTACGATCACCGCGTGCAGGGAATCCTCGGCGGGACGATACTCGCCGGGCCGTGGCATCCGGCCACTCAAACCGCGCCCTCACCTGCCGCATCCGTCGACTACGCGACCGCCGGCGTGGTCTGCGCCAACATGAACGCGCTGGAGTTCGCGGGGAACAATCCCGCCGACGCTGAGCAGACCGTTGAAGGCTCGATGAACCTCTCGGCCGGGCAGGTAGCCGGCGCGATCTCCGAGAGGTGCCCGACGCTAGGCGGATGACGCAGCGCGCCTTAAAAACGAAACCCCCGGCGCGCTCCGCAAGAGAGCGGCGGGGTGTTTTCGTCGGTCGGCTTGGCGCGGCGGGGGATAAGGAGGGCAGGGGAGGCCCGTCAACTTGGCTAGCCGACGTCGTCTCTCTGTTTCTACCGGCCGCGCCTTCGCCACTGCCGGAGGTAGGTGGTGCAGCTCGGCTTGAGCCGGCCGGCGGGGTCCCGCCCGAACTCGGTCACGGGCGGAGTCCCGTCACACATGATGGCGTAGCGACAGCGCTTGGTGCCCACGTCCTCGGCCGCCCTGCCGGCGTCCTCGCTGGCCACCAGCCGCAGCCCATACGGGGGAGGTCCGCCCCGGTGCCGCCGTCCCCGCAGCGGAGGTTGTGCCCGCCGGGAACGCGGAACCGCGGGCAACCGGGGCACCGGACTGGGCATGAGAATGCGTCCCGACTCGCATTCTCGCCCACGGGCCCGATCAGTCTGTGGGAGCCAAGCGGTAGATCGCGCCGACGCTATCGTCGCTCACGTACAACGCTCCGTCCGGCCCGGGCACCGCGTCCACAGGGCGGCCCCAATAGCTGCCATCGGCGTTCTCGAACCCGCCGACGAGGGTGACGGCAGGCGAAAGCGTGCCCTTCGAAGCGTTCCAGGCCAGCCACAGCACTACCGGCGCTTGCGGCGGCTGACGGTCCCACGAGCCATGCGCGGCGACCACGGCACCGTCCGACCACGGTGCCGGGATCTTGCTGCCCTCGAGGAAGCTCATGCCGAGTGGCGCGCTGTGCGCGGGAAGCCCGACCTCGATCGGCGCCAGCGCCGCGCAGTCCAGTGCCGTCCCGCCCGAGTTGGTGACCGAGTTAGCAATCAGCGGAACATCGGCCAGTGACCCCGCCGGATGATTGTCGTCCTGGTCCGGGTCGCAGTACGGCCAGCCCAGGTCTCGGCCTGCGGTAACGGCTGCCACCTCGTCGGGCGGGTGGTTGTTGACGTACGACTGGAAGACCTTGCCGAACGCGTCGCTGTCCCCGCCGTACGGACCGTGCGTCGGGTACGGGATGTTGTCGCGTTCGTTCACTGCCGTCCAGACCGAGCCGTTCGGCGCCACCGCCAGGCCCTCGCCGTTGCGGACTCCGCGCTCGATCACCCGCAGGTCCGTTCCGTTGGGCTGGACGGCCATGATCACCGCGCGCTGCGGCGACATGGTCCGGTCGTCGGGGTTGGCGTTGGACGAGCTGCCCACGTTGAAGTAGACCGTCCCGTCCTTGGCGACCGTCACATCCTTCGCACTGTGT
>Ga0335075_10006817_pt1 | contig 17624 bp, 15 predicted proteins | sample Lox_Sample_24_FD_206723 | JGI IMG/M metagenome (GOLD analysis project Ga0335075, IMG submission 206723) | Soil microbial communities from Loxahatchee National Wildlife Refuge, Florida, United States - Lox_Sample_2.4 | ecosystem: Environmental > Terrestrial > Soil > Wetlands | place: USA...
CTGATCACAACCAAGGGCGGCCAGGTACAGTTCGGCCCCGGCCCCGACTCCTACGCCACGCTCGGCCGCCCCGAGTTCCTGCGGCAGGAATGCGCGCTGAGCCTGCGCCGCCTGGGCCTGGACCACATCGACCTCTACCAGTCGCACCAGGTCGACCCCCAGGTGCCGTTCGAGGAGCAGGTCGGCACGATGAAGGAACTGAAGGACGAGGGCAAGATCGCGGCGATCGGGCTCAATGAGGTGACGGTGGATCAGATCACGGCCGCCCGGAAAATCACCGATATCGCCTCGGTCCAGAACCAGTACAGCCTCACCGAGCGCAAGCACGAGGACGTGCTTGAGTACTGCGTGCGCGAGGGTCTGCCGTTCATCTCCTGGTTCCCGCTCGGCGTCGGCGCGCTGGCCAGCCCGGGCGGGCCGCTGGGCGGCATCGCTCCACAGGCGGGCGCCACGCCAGCCCAGCTAGCGCTCGCCTGGCTGCTGGCCCGGGCCGAGAACATAATCGCAATCCCCGGGACCAGTTCGATAACCCACCTTGAGGAGAACGTCGCAGCGGCGTCCCTCCGGCTGACCGCAGAGCAGATCGCGGAACTAGACGTGCTCGCTGGGTGACCGCGGCCCTGCGCCACCAGCGTTCCGGCTGAGGCGCGCGAAAGACGAGAAATTACCGGAGAAACAGAATTCCGGCCGCCTGGCCGTCACCGCCAGCCCTGGAAGAGAAGAGAGGAACTGAGAAATGACTGATCTGCAGGTCGTGGCCGTAATCACGGCGAAGGCCGGATCGGAGAGGCTGATCGGGGACGCGCTGCGGACGCTCGCGAAGTCGGCCCGGTCCGACCAAGGGTGCATCGCCTTCGATCTGTTCACGTCCGCCGCCGACCCGGCCACGTTCGTCGCTATAGAGACGTGGCGCTCACAACGTGACCTCGACGCACACCTGAACAGCCCGAGCGTCCAGCGGGCGTTTGAGGCAGCCAGCGATCACCTGGCCCAGACACCCGCCATCCACCCGCTCCGCAAGACCAGTTAACCCTCGAATAGCCTCGGGTGTCGCTGGAGTTCGAGAGCGTCATCGGGCCGCTGACCGACCCGGTCGCGTATGGCGGTGCCGCCGGGGACGCCTTCGACGTGGTCATACCAGCCCTGCCTGGTTTCGGTTTCAGAGAGCGGCCCCGCGAGGGGTGGCGGCCGGCCTGCACCGGCGATCTCGGCTGGAATCCCGGCCGTACCGCACGGGCCTGGGCAGCGCTGATGACCAGGCTCGGGTACGAGCGCTTGGGGGCCCACGGCGGCGACTGGGTGCGTCCGTCAGCACCGGACGACGCGGTGCTCGACCAGACCGCCCGCGTGGCCTACCAGCAGCGGCTGCGGTACCTGGATGATGAACTGGACGCCGCCGACCGGGCCGGGGACGCCGACCGGGCCGCGCGGGCACAGGCGGAACGCGACGCGGTCGTGGCCGAGCTGCGGCGGGCCACCGGACTGTCCGGCCGGCGGCGCAGCCACAGCAACGAAGCCGAGCGCGCGGGTCAACGCCACCCGCGCCCTGTGGGCGGCAGTGTCCCAGGTGGAGTCGGCCGCGCCGCTGGCAGGCGCGCACCTGCGGGCCTCGCTGCGCAGCGGCCGTTACTTCCGCTACCAGCCCGCTCCCGGTGGTCCTGCGCGCTGGCGGTGACGCCGGTCACGAACAAGTTGTTCCCCTCACAGTTACGCCTTCCTGGTAAACACCAAAGCGAGAGGCAGCACGCACATGCGCTACGGGGACCTAGCAGCCGATAGCATCGGCGCCGACGACGACCGGCCGGCCCTGGTCCTGCTCCACGGCCTGACCTTCAACCGGCAGCACTGGGCGCCGGTCCTGGCCGACCCGGCGATCGCCGGGTCGAACCGCCGGGTCGTCAACTTCGACCTGCCGGGACACGGCGAATCACCGCGCCGCGACTCCTACCGGCTCACTGACCTGGCCGATGTCCTGCACGTGGCGATCACCGAGGCCCGCCTCGCCAGGCCGGTGGTGGCCGGTCACTCAGCCGGCGGGGTGCTGGCGACCGCCTATGCCGCGCGCTATCCGGTCCGCGGGGTGGTCAATATCGACCAGCCGTTGCGGGTCGGCGGCTTCGGCGAGTTCCTACGGCGGTCGAAGCCAGTGCTGAATGGCGACGACTTCCTGAAGGTATGGGACACGCTGCTGGGTGGTATGCACGTTGATGAGCTGCCGCCGTCGGCGCAGGAATTGGTCTGGACGGTGAGCACTCCGCGGCAGGACCTGTTCCTCGGCTACTGGAAGGATCTCATCGACCCCCCCGAGCAGGCCGACGAGGACAACTCCAGCTACCTGGCCGCCATCCGCGCCGCCGGCGTCCCGTACCACTACATCGCCGGCAGCCCCGTCGAACCCGGGTACCGCGCCTGGCTCGAAGCCGCCCTCCCCGATCTCCTGATCACCGAACTGCCCGGCAGCGGTCATTTCCCGCACCTGGCCCACCCAACCGAAGTCGCGAAAGTCCTCGCTCACTTCGCCGTGTCCGCGCGCTAAGACGACCCGGGTTCGAGCGCTTGATCGTCTCCCCGGCGCATCCGGTCGGCCATTGAACGTAATCGTCCGGACTCAGGCCGGACCAACGATGTCGATTCCGTGCTCGGCGGCTAGGGCAGGGAATACCAAACGATCCGAATAAGTGCTCTCCGCCAGTACCGCGGCATGGCTGATTTTCGTGCCAGCCTGTGTGCCTCCCCGAGCGAGCTGAATTGGTTACCAAGGTGCGCGCAATTGCCGCAGAGTGGACTGCGCGTATCGGGATGAGCTGGATGTCGTGGTTCTGGTGTCCCCTGGCGGTGGCCGTGAGGGCGTCCAGGGCGCCGAGGTGCTGCAGCGTTTCGGTGTCGGGGCCGGTGAGGCGAGGTAGAGTCCTGCCGCCAGCACCGCCAGCCGCGTCGGCACACCGAAGGCCGCGGACACCTGGAGCGCGCGACCTATGGCCGGCCCTGCTCGGCTGTCCAGGTTCCGCGGAGTCCCGCGACAGCCAGCCAGTCCACGGTCAGGCTGGCGAACACGAGGATCGCTGCGATCATATGCGCGAAAAGCACCACGTCATAGACAGTCATCTGCTCGCTGCTCTCAGTGCGACTCCGGGCGCGGTCGGCTAGAACGCCCCGGCGGTGCGGCCGCGGGGACATCGCGGCTGAACGTCACGTCTGCGTCCCTGGGACGCTGTCGTGTCGCTTGCAGGTACTGGGTCACCTGGGTGACGGCGATGGAGCCCTCACCGACCGCGGACGCGACGCGCTTGACCGATCCGTGGCGGACGTCGCCGGCCGCGAAGACGCCGGGCAGGCTCGTCTCCAGCGGGAACGGCGGCCGCGGCAGCGGCCAGCTGCCCGCTGGCCATCCGCCGCAGGCGAGATCGCCTCCGGTCATGACGAACCCGTGCTGGTCGCACAGGATGCCGGGCGGGAGCCAGCCGGTGCGCGGCACGGCGCCGATGAGCACGACCAGTGCCGCGGCCGGGACCGTCTCGGTGGCGCCGGTCGCGTTGCTGATCAAGTCCAGGGCTTCGAGTTTGCCGCTGCCGTGGGCCCCGGCGACCTCGGTGTTGGTCCGGACGTCGATGTTGTCTGTCGCGCTGATCTGGTCGATGAGGTAGTGCGACATCCGGGCCGCGAGGTTGCCGCCGCGCACCACGAGCGTGACCTGCCGGGCATACCTGGCCAGGTTGACCGCGGCCTGGCCGGCTGAGTTGGCTCCCCCGGCGATGAACACATGCTCGCCGCTGAAGGCGCTGCTTTCGGAGGCGATGGGCCCGTAGAAGACGCCGGCTCCCAGCAGTGAGTCCAGGCCGGGCCCGGTGAGCCTGCGGTAGGAGGCTCCCGTCGTGACGACGACGCTGCGGGCGCGTGCGTGCGAGCCACTGGCCAGGCGGACGGTGAAGCCGTCCGTGCCGGGCCGCAGCGTGGTGACCGGCCCGGCCACCACGGGGATGACCCCGAACGACCAGGCCTGCTCGAACGCGCGGCTCGCCAGGCTCGCCCCGCGGATCCCGCACGGGAAACCCAGGTAGTTGCGGATCATCGAGCTGCTGCCTGCCTGCCCGCCGACGGCCTCGCGCTCCAGCAGTAGCGCCGACAGGCCCTCGGACGCCGCGTACACCGCGGCTGACAGCCCGGCCGGGCCCGCGCCGACGATGGCCACGTCGGCAAGTTCGGACGGCAGGCCGGCCACGCCGAAGACGGCGGCGAGCTGCTCAGCGGACGGGTCGGCCAGGACCTCGCCGGTATATGTGACCACGACAGGGAGCACCGACCCGTCCTGCCCGGCCAGCCGCAGACGTTTCCTGCCTTCCTCGGAATCAGCGGAATGGAAGACGTAAGGAATGCTGTTACGAGCCAGGACATCACGCAGGTGATGGACACCTGCCGCCCCGTCCCGCGCGATGATCCGCACCGCAGGCCAGGCCGGGGCGGCGTCATGAGCCCATTCCTCCAAAAGCGCGCTGACTGCCCCGTAAAACCCCTCGTCCCGTCCGGCACCGGGTGCTGGCAGGTAAGAATCGGCCAGCCCGAGCGCCAGCAGGCGGAGGACCGGCGCGGCGGCCTGCCGGTCGCGCAGCAGCGGGGCCGGGACGCGCAGGCTGGGCGCGGCTGGCCCGTCTCGCGGGACCACGAGCACCCGTACGGCGCCCGGCTGGACGCCGCGGGCCTGGGCGAAGAACTCAGCTCCGCACCTGGCGGTCGTCGCGGAGGAGGCCATGATGACGGCTACCGGCCGGCCGGCGGCCCTCAGCTCCCGCAGGCGGCTCAGGGCTGTTTCAGGGCCGGTCTCGCTGAGGACCAGGTAGTCCTGCTCGTAACGGCGTCGCAGCGCCCCCGCGGTGACCGCGAGGCTTTCCGGATTGTCATCGACCACGATCAACGTCGGCTTTGTCATCGCGCCGCCCGCGGATGACGCCGAATCCCAGTCCCCTGCTTGTCGCTGCGCAGCAGCTGGTAGACCTCGGTTCCCTGCCCGGAGGGGGGTATGACCAGCCGGTCGCCGGCGTAGGCGGTGACGAGGGTGGGCGCGGTGACCCGGTCGGCGACCTGGGCGACGGAGAACTTCATCACGGTGGTGCCGAAGTCGTGCTGGCCGTGGCCGGGTGGTTGTTGCGGTCGGCGGTCATCGGCTGGCATGGACGGCATCTGCTGCGCTCCTTCGGATCGTTCGTTGTCCGGGACGGGGATCGCCGTTGTCGCCGCCTGCTGACTCGTCAGCCGGCCATACCGCGGCGGACCGGAACGGTTCCAGCCTCTGGATGGCCCGGGTGACCAGGCAATCGCACCGTCGGTGTGGTTCCGCCGATCGCCGGCCTGTCCTGGCCTGCGGCACGCGCGCGATCCGGTAATGCCGGCGACCGCCGCTTGTGGTGCGATGCCGGGAACAGCTCACGGTCTCTTTCCCGTCGTGGGCGGCGAGATCACACCCTTGGTGCGACTGACGACTCACCCTCTCGGGCGTGATGCTCGCCGCAGCCAGCAAAGCGGCGGCCTGTCTGCTGACCGGGCCCGGCCGTCACAGCCGTCGCCGTGCCCGGCGATACGGACCTTCTGACGGGGCTCGGAGCATCCAGCCAGCCGCTCAGAAGCTGCATCCACACGCCCAGGAGGCATCGTGACTCTCGCCAACATCGCCATCTACATAGCGCTGATCGTCTTCGTCGTGGCCCGGCGCATGATCGGCCGCCCGGTCGGCCCGGCCAAGAAGCTGTTCGCCCTCCCGGTGATCGTCGTCCTGATCGGCTGGGGAGACGCCACCAAGGGATTGCACAAGCCCGTCGACGTCACCCTCATCGTCGCCGGATGCGCTATATCCCTCGCCTTGGGGCTGGCGCGCGGCAGGGCCGACCGCATGTCGGACCGGGACGGCGCCCCCTACGTCCGGTGGACCTGGCTGTCGCTGGGATTGTTCGCCGCTAACCTGCTCGCCAAGCTCGCCCTGGACCTGGCCGGCGTCGCCGCCGGGGAGACCGCCGCGGTCGCCGGGCAGTCCCTGATCCTCACTCTGGGCCTGACGCTGCTGGGCGAGGCCGCCGTCATCTGGTACCGCTCCGGCGGCGCGGGCCAGCTGACCTCCGGCCGGTCCGGCGGCCCGAGCCGCCTGCACAGCTGAGCCGGCCCGCCCGCTCCGCCGGCCCTCAAACAAAAGAACCTGCCATGCGATCCTCAGCATCGATGCTGTCCTGCTCGTCGCCGCCCTCTGCCGTTAGCTGGTCCCGGCCGTGACCGGCTACAGCTCCTTCTTCGATCAGGGCGCCGAGATCGCCGGCACCCTGATCGGTCTTTTGTTCGTGGCTATCTCCCTGTCCCCGCACGACCGGCAGGCCGTCCCGTTCCGGGTCCACACCGCCGCCGCCTTCACCGCCCTGATCGACGCCCTGGTCGTGTCCCTGACCGCCCTGCTGCCTGGTGACATCGTGGGAGCCGCGGCCCTCGCCGCCAGCGTCGCCGGCCTGAGCACCACCGCCGGCCTGACCGTCCTGAGCATCCGGCGCTGGCCCGGCCGCCGCTACCTGCGCGATCTGGCCGCCATCCCCTTCCTGGCCGCCGCGTGCCTCATCCAGCTCCTCGACAGCACCCGCCTGCTGACCGGTACCGCCAGACCCGGCGCACTGCGAACCCAGGCCGTCCTGGTCATCGTCTTCTTCCTCATCGCCATCGCACGCGCCTGGCAGCTCATCGGCGGCCGCGGCAGCAGGCTGCTCAGCATCATCGCCGAAACCGCCCGCCGGCGCCGAGCCAGTAGCGCCTCAGATCCCGAGCCCTCGGACAGCCGAGGCGCGACAGCTGCTCGCTGACAAAGCTCACCCATCGAACCCGCGGCCTCCGCTACCTCCTGGTGCCGTGCACCACAAAGGCTACTTGACTAGGAGAAACGCCCCCTATGCCCCTCCTCCCGATCACAGACCAGAGCGTCGACCAGGCCATGGCCGCGTTGCGGGCGGGATCGCCGATCGTGATCCCGGCTCCGTCGCCCATGGCCTACACGATCACCGGCACTAACGCCGCGGCGGTCAATGCCGCGAAGGGCCGCCCGGCGAACCAGCCGGCCGGCCTCAGCGTCACCGACATCGACGTGGTCGCCCCGTACCTCGATCTTGCCAAGAGCGTGCTGCCCATGGCGCGCTGGCTGGGCGAGTCTGAACTGGTCAGCCTGCTGGCCCCGGTCCGCCCAGGCGGACCGGGCTGGCTGTCCCCGGCGATCTCCGGCGGCATGCTGTTCTTCACGTCAATGCCGTGGCTCCCCGGGATCACCAAGATAATCGGCGAGTTCGGCCACCTGTACATGAGCAGCGCGAACCTTACCGGCACCCAGCCTGCCGCGACCGCGGGCGAGGCCGAGGCAGCGTTCGGCGACCGCCTAGTGGTCCTTGACGGCGATCAGATGCGAGACGCGTCCCGGCACGGCTCCACCACAATGATCCGGATAAGCAGCCAAGGCGACCTGGCGGTCGCCCGGTCCGGCATCAACAATCTGGCCTTCGGCGACGACCTCGCAGGTTATGCGGATGACCTCGCCGCGCGATGGCGGACACTCAAGGACGCTGAGCAGGCTGGCGGATCAGGCGCCGCCCGCGTTCGGCGGGAAGCGCGACCATAAGGCTTTTGTAGACCATTCAACAGGCGGTGCGGTAAAGGCAGAACGCAAACCTTATCGACCTCGCTGCTGCGGAAGAACTGCTCCATCGCCGCGGCGTGCGCCGCCGCGTCGTCGCCCTTCTTCATGAGCGCGAGCACGGGCTCAGTTCGGTGCCCCGCAATCCGGCCTTGAAACGCGTAAGCGCTGGTCCTGACTACCACGCTGATCACGAGCCGTCAGCCGACGGCGCGGACGGTGTCCGTGGCTGTCTGTGCCAGCGGCAACCATGTCGCCGGAGGGTGTGAGCCGTCAGTCGCATCAACGGTGTGATTCCTGGGTCGGCGCCTTGCCCGTGCGACCGGGTGATGCCTGAGCGCGGAAGGCGCGCGAGGATCCTGCTCGCGGTCATCCCGCGGTCAGCCAGGTCCGTATGGCAGGCGAATCCCACCGATCGGGCGATTGCCGCCTCACACCAGGCGCTCAGACGCTAAGAGCGCTCCCGCCGGGCCTTCGCCCGCGGTCAGCACGATTCGAAGGAGGTATCAGATGCTGTCCATGCCGGACTCTGGCCGGTCGCAACGACCGACCCTCGGGGAGGAGCCCGTCCCCCCCGGCCGCTCCCGCCGGTCGCTGCTGCGCGCGGGAGTGCTCGGCGGAGGTGCCGTGGCCGCTCTCGCGGCGGTGGGCACGGTTACGGGGGCGTCAGCCGCCGCGTCCGCGTCCGCCTCCTCAGCGGTGTCCCCGCAGATGCAGAACCTGTTCACGTTCTCTGATCTTGATTTCGAGACATTGTTCGCGTTCGGCAGTGCCGGGTACGGATGCGCCGAGTTCGGCGAGCTGGTTACCGTGGTCAACCAGATCAACGCGGCGGGCGCGTCCTACGAGACCTACTATCAGAGCTTCCTGACCCTGGCTCAGCGCACCAGTGCGCTGGCTGACGCCGAGCTCGCGGCCGGGCGCACGGCCAGCGCGCGCAGCGCCTACCTGCGAGCGTCCACCTATTACGCCATGCTCCTGTACTTCATCCTCGGCAGTTCCGCGGCAGCCCAGGAAGCCAGCGCGTACGCGGCCTGCCAGCGCTGCTGGCAAGCCGCCAGCCAGCTGTTCGACCCGCCGTTCGAGCCTGTCCGCATCCCGTACGGCAATACCTGGCTGCCCGGCTACCTGCTGCGGCCCGATACCCGGCCAGTGCGCCGTCCCACCCTCATAATGAACAACGGCGAAGACGCACAACACGTCGCGCTGTACGCCAACGGCGCCGCGGACGCTCTCGAGCGCGGCTACAACGCGCTGCTGTTCTACGGCCCCGGCCAGGGCGAGATGCTCTTCGAGCGGCAGGTCCCGTTCCGCTACGACTGGGAGAACGTGATCACCCCCGTCGTGGACTACCTGCGGTCCCGGCCGGAGGTAGACCCCGGCCGGATCGTGCTGACCGGGTCCAGCCTGGGCGGGCTGCTGGTCATCCGGGCCGCCGCGTTCGAGCACCGGCTCGCCGCCGTCGTCTCCGACCCCGGCTTCCTCAGCCTCTGGCTGACCTGGCAGACCAACTTCCCGCTGATCGCGTCCCTGTTCGCCAGCGGCGCGAGCAAGCAGGAGATCAATACGGTCTGGAGAGAAAAGATCGTCCCCGCCCTCGGTCCGGCCGGCCGGTACGAGGTGGCCAAGACATCTGAGGGATACGGCTCGCAGTTCCTGCGGGCCGCGCGCGCCGGGCAGGTCTTCACGGACATGTACGACCTCGGCACCATCCTGATGAAGTTCACCGTCGCCGACGTCGCCAGCCAGGTCACCGCGCCCGCCCTCGTCACCGCCTACGCCGGCGACACCGCCGTCGTACCCGCCTCCAAGCAGGGCACCGAGGTTTTCAAGCTGCTCCGCGGGCCCAAGCAGTTCCACCAGTTCACCGCCGCCGAAGGCGCCCAGTTCCATTGCGCGCCCATGGCCCCCCAGACCCGCAACCAGGTCGTCTACGACTGGCTCGGCGGCGTCGTGCCAGGAGGCGACTGAGATGGATTCTTCCGCGATGACGCATGTCCAGGCCGCCAGCCCTGTGGGTGCCGGGAAACCGGGCCGGTTCGCGGCTGCGCTGCGCTGGCTGCGCTGGCCGGTGGTGGTTGCCTGGATCGTCGCCCTTGTCTTGCTGCACGGATTGTCCGGCAGCCTGTCGAAGGTGACCAATGACGGGGCGTCGGCCTACTTGCCGGCGTCGGCGGCCTCTACCAAGGTCGCCGTGCTCCAGCAGGCTGCCGAGCACACCAGCGGGCAGCCGCAGACCAACGCGGCCATCGTCGTCTTCGTCGACGGAAATGGCACGCTGACGCCGGCTGATCATGCCGCGGTCACCGTCGCGCGGGCGGCGGTGGCCAAGCTGGCCGGCCACGTGACAGGGCTTGCCGCGCCCGAGCCTGTCCAGCCGTCGGCCGACGGCAAGGCCGCGGCGTTCACCGTGAAAATCACCGGGCAGGCCAGTTCAGACGACATCGACCGCAACGCGGTGCAGGCCATTCGGGCCGCGATCGCCGCCCCGGCGACCAGGGCACCGGCCGGGCTGACAGCCGCCGTGACCGGCCCGGCGGCCGTGAACGCCGACACCGCCGCCGGCAGCCAGCAGACCGCGCTGCTGCTTACCGCGCTGATCATCGTGGCGGTCATCTTGCTGCTGGTCTACCGGTCCCCGGTGCTGTGGCTGCTGCCGCTGCTCGGCGCGATCGCCGCGATCATCACCGCGCAAGCGTCCGCGCACGGCCTAGCCGACCATGGCCTGACCGTGTCCACCCTGTCCGCGGACATCCTGATCGTGCTGGTCTTCGGCGCGGCCAGCGACTACGCGCTGCTGCTCGTGCACCGGTACCGGGAAGAACTGCGGCACCACGCCCGGACCGAGGACGCGATGGCGGCCACGCTGCGAACAACGCTGCCGACGCTCGCCGCCTCGGCCGCCACGGTGACGTGCGCGATGCTGTGCCTGCTGACCGCCGACTCCGCCTCGCTGCACGGCCTCGGACCGGTGGGCGCGGTCGGCATCGTCGCCGCCCTGCTCGCGCAGGCCACGTTCCTGCCCGCGCTGCTGCTCGTCACCGGGCGAGCCGCGTTCTGGCCCCGCATTCCCCGGGTGGGCGCGGCCGGCCGGGAGGAGTCGCGACTGTGGGCGGGCATCGGCGCCCGGGTCGCCCGCCACCCCGCGGCCACGGTGCTGCTGGTCGTCGCGGCGCTCGGCGCGGCGTGCGCGGGCCTGGCCTCGCTGCGCATCGACAACAACCCCGTCGACAACGTGAAGGGCAATCCGGGCAGCGTGACGGGCCAGCAGCTGCTCGACGCGCATTTCCCGGCGGGCGCGGGTAACCCGCTGGTGCTGCTCGCGCCGCCAGGGCAGTCGGCCGCCGCGACCGCCGCGGCGCACGCCACACCGGACGTGGCCAGCGTGGTACCCAGCACGCCGATCCAGGGATACGACAGCTACACGGTTACCTTGTTGGCAGACCCGTTCGGCCCGGCGGGGCAGACGGCCATCGTGAACCTGCGCCAGCGGCTCGGCCACGACGCGCCCGGCGCCCTGGTCGGCGGTAACCCGGCCATCGCCTACGACGAGGCCCAGACGGCCGGCCGCGACGATGCCATCATCGTCCCGCTGGTGCTCGCGGTAATCCTCGTGATCATCGCGGTGCTCCTCCAGGCGATCATCGCGCCGTTGGTGCTGGTGCTGACCACGGCGCTCAGCTTCGCGGCGTCATTCGGGCTGTCCAGCCTGCTGTGGCGGCACGGGTTCGGGTACGCCGGCGTGGAGTCGGTGATCCCGATCTACATCTTCATCTTCCTGGTCGCGCTCGGCGTCGACTACAACATCTTCCTGTCGGCGCGGATCCGCGAGGAGGCGCGGACGCTCGGCTTGCGCGGTGGCACGGTGCGCGGGGTGGGCGTCACCGGGGGAGTGATCACGGCGGCGGGCATCGTCCTGGCGGGCACCTTCGCCGCGCTCACCCAGATCCCCGAAGTCAGCATCACCGAGGTCGGCACCGCCGTGGCGCTCGGTGTACTGCTCGACACCCTGCTGGTACGCACCATCCTGGTCCCCGCCGGCCTGCTCACCATCGGCGAGCGCGTCTGGTGGCCATCCCGGCGAACACGGACCACGACCTGACCATGGGCTCCGCCTTGCCCCAGGACCCGGTCCGGGCGGCGACTGCTGCCCGCCACCCGGACCGGGCAAGTCGATCGTCATCGGGCCGCCCGCGCCCTGGAACGGCCCGCCCGGGGAAGCCTCTATCCCGAACGACGGGTGGTGGCTCGCCGCCAACGACTGGCCGCGGCCAGCGGGATCACACCATCGGTGCGATGGCGCGGTCACCCTGGCCACCCGGACACTGGAGTCTGCTTCAGCCGGACCAGCTACCGGGCCAGATGCTCAGTAGAAGGGGTTCCTCATGACTGACACGACCGGATCCACCGATCGGACCGCGCATCTGCTGGCGCTCATGAAGCAAGGCGATGACGCGTTCAACGCCCGCGATGTCGCGGGAATGGATGCCGTCCACCACCCCGACATGATCGCCTATGTCACGGGCAACGCCGAGCCGCTCTACGGGCGGGCGGCGCACGCCGCGGCGATGGAGCAGTTCTTCCGCGTCTTCCCCGACGTCCGCGTGCACAACGACCCGTACCCCGTCCAGTTCGGCGCCGACGACTGGATCACCGTCATCACCCGCGTGACCGGGACCTTCACCGGAGAGATGACGCTGCCTGGTGGCACCGTGATCCCGCCGACCGGCAGGAGGTTCGACGTCGAGTTCGGCCAGACCGTCCAGTGGGACGGTGACCGCGTCATCCAGATCGCCGCCTTCTGGGACGCAGCCGAGCAGGCACGCCAGATCGGCCTCGCGTAACAAGCGCAGCCAGCGTGCTGCGCCTGTAGGTGCCGGAAACCTGCGCCACCTGGGCAGATCTCTGCCGATCGCGGTTGGCCCGGTCCCGCGTTCGGGTGCCGGGACAGGCCGGCCACCGCGCTCACCCAGATGCTTAATTGTCTGAACGGACGATGGTGCCCGCTTCGGGCCTGCCCTTCCGCCCGGCTGGAGCCGTCAGCGGGCCGTCAGCCAGGACCTTTGGCCTCGCCCCGGTGGGGGGAGGGGGCCAGCAGGCCGAGGGCACGGGCACGCGCGACTGTGTCGGCTCGCCGGTGTGTGCCCAGCTTGGCGTACAGGTTGCGCAGGTGGGTCCGGACGGTGTTGGGCGAGACGTACAGCTCCCTGGCGATCTCCGGCCCGGTCAGGTTGGTCGGCAGGTAGCGCAGCACCCGGACCTCGCTGTCGCGCAGCGGCTCGAGCGGCGGCCGCGGCCCGGCGGGCGGCGTGGTCATCGGGCCGGCCAGCAGGCTCTGGATGTCGGCGATCATGGCGGCGTGGGCGGTGCGGCGCCGGACGTGGCGCTCCAGCAGGTCCGGCGCGGGGCTGAGCAGGAACGGCGCCAGCGCGCCGTCGGGTTCGGCTACGTCCAGCGCGCGCTCCAGCGCGTTTCTGGAGGCATCGGCGTCGCCGAGCGCGTCCCGGGCGATCGCTTCCAACAGGAAAGCCTGAGCCAGCCAGCTCAACCGGGGTACGGGAGCGGAGCCGTCCAGGACCGGCGCTAGCACGGCGGCTGCCGCACTCGGGTCGTCTTGGGCGAGCCGCAGCATCGCGGTGGTGATGCGCACCTCCCCGCCGTTGCGGTCGTGTTCGCCGAGCCGGGCGAGGGCCTGCTCGGCGCGCTCAGAGTCTCCTAGGCGTACCAGGGCGAGCAGCAGCCATGCCCGAGTCCGCGTGGCGAGCAGGTGCGGCGCGTCGAGGCGCCCGGCCAGCGGCTCGGCGGCCAGGAGCGCGGCCAGCGCGTCGGCGTCCCGGCCGCGCACCAGCTCGAGCCGCCCGCGGATGTAGTGGACCGCCAGCCGCGCCCCAGGCTCGGCTTCCGCTGTGACGGTGCGCTCGGCGCGCTGGATCCAGGCCTCGGCTTCCTCGGGCCTTCCCTGCAAACTCAGCGCGGCTGCAAGTGTCATGTAGGCGGTGCCGGCGGCCGGCTCGTCGGTCCAACCGTGCTGTCTGGCCAGCTCGATCGCCTGCCTGCTGTGCTCGGCCGCCCTCGCATACGACTGGTAGATCTCGACCGCCGCCAGGTATGCCAGGCCGGTGAACTCCAGAAACGGCCGCTCGCTACGGCGCGCCAGCGCGACGCCCTGCTCGAGGTGCCGCTCTGCCTCTTCCAACCGGGTGGTCCAGGCCTCGGCGCTGCCGAGGCTGATCAAGGCCAGCGCGCGCAGGTCCTGGCCCAGGCTGGGCTGCGCCGACTCCGACGCCTCGGCCGCGGCCTGCAGCCGCTGCGCCTCCTCGACTGCCGCCTGGGGATTGCCGCGCTGGCGGGCGTACAGCAGCCGGACGATCCCGAGCAGAACCTGGAACTGCCCGCGTCGGCCGTCCGGCACCGACGCCGACCTCTGCTCCGCCAGCCGCAGGTACCGCTCCGCCGCCTCCAGCGACCCGTACGCCAGCTCATCGGCAGCGGCCACTGCGGCAAGCTCCGCGTCCGCCGCGTGGGCCTGGGCTGGGAACCCGGTCAGCAGCTCGTGAACCGTGGCGTCCTGCCCGTCCAGGTGCAGGCCGGGCCAGTGACCGGCGAGCAGCCCGGCGGCCAGCCCCCAGTCCCCGGCGGCCTGGGCGTGCCGGATCGCCTCCACCGGGAACCCGTGTCCGGCGAACCATCCGGAGGCGGCCCGGTGTAGCCCGGCGACCTCCCTCGGGGTGGTGCGGCGCAGCTCCAGCTGCAGAAGCCCGGCGAACATCTGGTGGTAGCGGAACCAGGACCGGGCCGGGTCCAGGGACACCACGAACGCGTTGGCCTCCTCCAGGTCCTGTAGCACCCGCTCCCCGCCCTCGTCCCCGGTCAGCAGATCGGCCAGCTCCCCGTTCACGCGTTCCAGCATGCTGGTGCGCAGCAGCAGCCGCCGCACCGCCGCCGGCTGTCGGTCCAGCACCTCGGCCAGCAAATATTCGGCCACCGTCCGCTCGGTGCCGGAGAACCCGGCCGCGAACGCCTCTGGATCCGGGTGTCCGGCCAGGGATAGTGCCGCCAGCCGCAGCCCTGCCGCCCAGCCCTCCGTCCGCTCATACAGCATCTCCAGCGCCGCCTCCGGCAGCTGAACTCCCGCCGCGGCATACAGCTCCCGGGCCTCGGTCAGGGTGAACCGCAGATCGGACTCGCGGATCTCGGCCAGTTCGCCCTCCAGCCGCAACCGGTGTAGCCCCAGCCGCACATCATGCCTGGTAGCCAGCACGAACCGCAGCTCCTGCGGCGCCCGCATCAGCAACAGCTCCAGCTGCCGCCGCGCCTGGTCCGAGCCCAGTTCGTGCACGTCGTCGATCGCCAGCCAGATCCGGTCATCCAGTGGGGCCAGGTCCTTCAGCAGCCGCTCGGCGATCGCCCCCCCGTCTAGGTCCGGCGCCGCGGTCAGCGGCTGCACCAGCACCGAGCCCGGGGCCGTGTGCCGCAGCGCGTCCAGCACCGACAGCCAGAACTTTTGCGGATCGCGCTCGCCGCGCCCCGCAGGCACCCACGCGGCGCGCTCCGCCACGCCCGACTCGCTGATCCAGGATCGCAGCAGCACTGTCTTGCCGCTGCCCGGCGGCGCGGACACCACCGTCACGCGGGCCGCCGCCGCGAGCCGTGCGAACAGCCTGGGACGGGAAACGATACCTCCCGCACTAGGACCAGCGACGCTGCTGGCAACAGCGTCCGGTCCGACAGCGGATCCCATGGTCCGATCATCGCACCACGCCAGCCGGCATGACCCAGGTACCGGACACGAAAATGCTGACCTCGTCAGGACACCAGCGGCCGCACCCGTTACCGGCCGTCGGCGCCTAGCTGCCGGAGGAGGCTGCGGTAATCGGTGCGCACGTACTCCTCGGTCAACCGCCCATTCTCGTCGAACCGGAAGATGTTGATCAGGTCCATGACGATCTTTGCCCCGGTAGGGGGAAGCGGCCCTGCTGGCGACTGGGTGAACTCGCGCGTGAAGGTACCCTCGATCCACGTCTGGCACGCCACGGTGTTGCCCTCGGCCACGATAATGCCCCGGGTGATCTTCCGGTCGTCAAAGGCAGAGCGGATCGACGCGAAGTACGCCGTGAGCCCTGCGTAGTCGGATTCGAAGCCGTCGGGACCGTGAAAGCGGAAATTGTCCTGGTCGAAATACGTGCCGACCTCGGCCTGGTCCTCACCGGACACTTCCAGTTCGCCGGCTCGGACGAGGCGGGAGACCAGTTCGGAACGGGTGAGCTTCCGGGTCGTATCCGGGGTTGGTTGCGGATCAGGTGCCACCTGCCGGAGCTCGACGAGTTCAAGGCCGAGCGTTTCGATTTCGGCGAGCACGCCGTACAGCGCGGCCCGGTCGGCGAGCGGACCCGTCAGGACCGTCTCGTGGCCCTGTGTCCGGACCCGGAGGCTGGGGAACGCGGCCCGGAAGGTTTGGCCGAGGCGGCCGCGGACGCGGATCTCATAACGCTGCGGCTGCTGGCCGGGGCCAGTTCCGGGCACATGCCCTCCTGCGTTGCTCGTTTGTCATCTGGGTGACTCATGTTTCCCGCTGTTCCCGGCTTTCGGCATACCAAGCAGGGATCATAACGAACGGTGTGTGTTACCGCCCTGGTCATGCTTTCCGCTTTTCGTGGTTGGGGCAGGGGCCCAGCGGTAGACGCCGGGGACGGTGCGTTCGGCCATGACGCCGAGCGTGACGTAGTGCTCGACGGCCTCCTTGAATGCGTTGGCGGGCCTGCCGGTGAGTGTCTGGCGGCGGGGAGTGCCGTCGGGGTGGAGCAGCCGGACGACGGCGTTGCCTGGCCCGAGGCTGGCGGCCAGGAAGGAGTAGCCCATGTTGAGTGGCTCGACGGGCCGGCCGGCCAGGTCGAGTCCGGCGTTCCTCCCGGCGGTGGCGCCGGTGGCGGTGGCGGCGTAAGCGCCGTACGCGGAGCTGGCGCGTGGTACGGCGGCTCCGTCGCCGGCGGCGAATACGAAGGGATGCGAGACCGACCGCAGGGTGGTGTCGACGATGACCTGGCCGCTGCCGGTCACGGTGAGTCCTGCCTGCGCCGCCAGCGGTGAGGGAACGAAGCCCGCGGCCCACACCACCAGGTCGGCCGCGATCTGGCCGTCGGCCCACCGGACGTGGCCGGGCTCGATGGCCTCGACCCGGCACTCTTTCACGATCTCGACGCCGAGGCCGGTCAGCGCCTGGGTTATGCGGGCGTGGGCCGCTCCGGGCAGTTCGTGCCCGATCGTGCCCGAGCTGACCAGTGTGACGTGCGCCTTCGGGTGACGCCGTGCGATCTGCGCCGCGGTCTGGATGCCGGTCAGTCCGCCGCCGGCGATCAGCACGCGGCTGTCCGGGCGCTCGGCGATGGCAATCGCGATGCGCCTGCTCGTCTCGGCGGTGTCGAGCGTGTGCGCGTGAGCCGAGGCGCCGGGAATAACGGCCGCGTTAGACCGGCTGCCCGCGGCGTACACCAGCCGGTCGAAGGCCAGCGGCTCCCGCGCCTGGTCACCGAACGTCAGGGTGCGGCCATCGAGGTCGATGCCGGTGACCGTCCCGGTGACGGTTTCGACCGGTGTGCCGCGGAAGAGGTGCGCGCGGCTGCGCGAGCGGACGGTTTCCCCGGCGGCAACCTGGTGCCACCGGGTCCGTTCCTGCCAGGCGTCGTCGGAGTCGACGAGGACGACCGTCGTGCCGGAACGCCGGGCCTTGGTGACCGCCCGTGCGGCTCGGCGCGCGGCGAACAGGCCCGCATACCCGCCGCCGAGCACGGCGATCACCGCGCTTGTCGGCTGATGAGGCTGGGTGATGCTCATAGGATTCCCTCCAGCCAGTCGCAGACGACCCGGTTGCGGATTTGCGGGGCCATCGGCGCGGAGTAGAACTGGGCGGTGGGGGAGGTCGCGGCGGCCAGAGCGGCACGGTCCGCAGCCGTAGTGCCGCATGCGGCGCCTTCACGGAACG
>Ga0335075_10006818_pt1 | contig 17622 bp, 6 predicted proteins | sample Lox_Sample_24_FD_206723 | JGI IMG/M metagenome (GOLD analysis project Ga0335075, IMG submission 206723) | Soil microbial communities from Loxahatchee National Wildlife Refuge, Florida, United States - Lox_Sample_2.4 | ecosystem: Environmental > Terrestrial > Soil > Wetlands | place: USA: Florida...
CAGTCGCCGTCTGCCGCAGATACTTATCTGCATTCCCATAGGCGAGCCCACTCGTATCGGGGAGTCCTAGCAGGAAGTCAGCGAAATCCGATCCGCTCGTCCCGGACGCGGTGCCATCGGCAGAGGTGGCCGCGCCGGTGAAGGTGAAATTGCCGCGCGGATTCTGCTGCTGCAACTGGTTGTACTCCTGCCTGCGAAAGTCGCCACCGGCGAGGATGGTATGCCGGCCGCGCGTCATCGAAAGCCGCAACGTGCCCTGATCCGTGCGATTGCGGTTGAACTCGCTGTTTCCATCCGCCATACCGGCAATTCCACTGGAGAATGCAAGCGCCGGCGGTCCCCATTCCCGCGGATCCTGATCGTTGCCCGTGATTCCAGCATCGCCGGAGATATTGTTCAGGTACGCGAACTGCGGCTGCAGCTGTGTACGCAGCCGAGTGAACCGATATCCCAGGGTCGCGAAGATTCCCCGCTCGAAGCGATGTTGCCAGTTGGCATTTGCTTCGAGCCCAAGGGTGTCGGTCGTGTCGACGAAACCAAACAAATTCTCGCTGTTTGCGCGAATACTTTCAAATCCAAAACCACCATACAGCGAATCGCGGTGGCTGACGGTCTTATCCATGCGCGACTGCAGGGCATCCTGATGCGTGTTACTCAACAGTGACGCTTCGTAGTTGTATCGGGTGTTTCCCGCGATATTGGGCAGCGGATATAAGGCGAGCAGGGCCTGCGCCTGCGGGCTCACAGGAATCGGGCCCGTGAAAGGGAGACCCGTCGCCGGGTTGTAAATGACCGGCTGGCCTTGTGCATTCTGGAGGCCACTGAGATCTCCATCGCGTTCCGCCTGCGTAGGCATCAGACCGCTGCCGGTGCTCGCGCTGCCATTGCGCGTCCATTGATAGGCAACGAAGAAGTTGGGGCCGTGATAGAAGAGAGGCGGAATGCGTATCGGCCCACCAACGGTCGCAACCATCGTAATTCTGTTGTAGTTGTCCTTCGGCAGCACGAGTCCGGTGAGGGAATATGGCTTTGCATCGAAGATAGAGTTCTCCGCAAACACACCGAAGCTCCCGTTGTACAGCGCCCTCGTTCCAGGTCGATGATTGCCGATCGCCGGTGACAGCGAATACTGAGACGTGGCAGCGTTGTTCTCGCTGCCGTTGATCAGCAAGCCGTCTGCCGCGCGGTCGGCATCCTCACTCGGCTGAGGTGGCTGCGGCACGGATTCCTCCGGCTTCTCGCTCTTTTCGCTCGGCTTCGGTTGCTCTTTATTTCGGGCCTGCAGGGGAGTTGTTGTGGCCGGCTCCGTCTGTGCCATCGCGAGGAGATCCTTCAGGCCCAGCATCTGGAGCATCCATTCGCCCTGTTCATTGTCCGCGCCAATTGTTACTGAGCCGTGCGTCGGCGTGAAGCCACGCAGCTCAATGTCAATTTTCCAGCTCCCTTCCGCAATGTTGGGAAATTCATACAGTCCCTGCGAATCCGTAACGCTCGTCAGCTCCGTCGAACCTTGGGTCAGAGTGACGGTTGCACCCGGAACCGGCACGCCGCCGTAGCGCACGCGTCCGTGATACTCCGCAGCCCACATCGTTTGCGCGGCGATAAGACAGACGCAAGCAGCCCTCACCCCAACGCGCCAGTGTCCGGACAAACCAGAACCTCCGTTCATTTCCTCTTAATACGTTCTGCCGCAGATTCAGGTTCAATTTCCGGAAGATATTCAACGCGATCGATCCTCCGGGCCTTGGTTATGTCGGCACGGCTCATCCGTCGCTGCCTAGTTGGCCGACGGCTGATCGACGTGATCCACCACCAGCACCCGAACCGAGGCCTTCCCTGCCTCAAGCTTCAACCCGATCTGCTCGGTAATCGCGGTATATAGAGGCGGCGGCGCATCGGCCGCGTCGCTCGGCGGAGGCACCTTAACTCCAAGGCCACCGAACTGTGACTCATCCGGCGTCCATTTCAGCAGGAAGTTATACCGGCCCTGCAGTCCCGTCTCATCCACCACCGGACGGTCCAGCACTGCAGACTGCATCAACTGGCAGAAGTCCTGCATTGTCGCGTTGCGCACCGTCAGCACCCCCAGACCGCGGAAGAACAGTCCCGGGAGCGATCCTGAATCAGGAGCGGCCTTCTCCATCTTCTCGCCGCCCTTGGCGACCGAAAGCACGTACGCCGACATGTCCTTTTTCTCTTCGTGGAACTTCAGCTGGAAGCGGTCCGCGAGAATCAACTGCACCATGTGTCGAAGCTGGTCTGGATCCGGCATTCCGGGAATGTCCGGCTTGCCGTCCAGATCGTACTTCTGGCTCGTGGCCCAGTCCGGAAGGTTCGCCACCTGTTTGTCCTGCACGCCATAGGCAAACTTGATCAGATCCAACAAAGTCGTATTGGCGGTTACAAATCGATCTCCGCGCACCGTGAAATACTTGCCCTGTTCATCCGGAGCGCTTGGCTTAATTGTCGCCACCTCAAAGACGGGCTTCGCGTCCGCAGGCATCGGCGGGATCGGTTTGGGTGCTTCCGGAATGGCCCATGCGGTTTCGGGCGTAGCGCGTTCCAGGACAAGCGGGATAGGATGGTCGCCCTGGGTAAACGTGCCCGCTATCGACCTCCCGTCAGCGGCCAGCTTGCCCTCGTACGTCATATCCAACATCTGAATCGCAACCTTCAGTGTTCCGTCCTGAAAGCTGATCGACGAAGTCTTCATGGGCTGTCCGCCCTGGTCGATGGAATACATCGTTCCCGCCAGGACCCCGTCCGCTCCGCGCGATACCTTCAGCACGATGCGGAGATCTCTTTGGGGAAGGTGCAGCGTTCCCTGCCATGTATCGTCGATCCCCTTCGCCGCCGGAGCCTGTGCCCGGCTTGCACCTACAGCGATAAAAAGGGCCATGAAACAGAAAAGTATCGGCATCCATTTCAGACCGGGTTTATGCCGGGTGAAAGCAGCAGCGCACGATGTCATGAATCCGTCCGATCGGCTACAGGAGTGAGATCTGGAAGGCTGAAAACTGTAGCTTAGACGATACACGGAAGCGCAGGTCATCCACCAGACACTCTTCACAGCAGAGAAGCACGAAAACGGTTCTTTCCGCCAAAAGCTGGAACCGCGCTCCCTACGCGCTCGTATGATTCAAACAAGGAGTTCCACGCCCATGCTCCGCATTCAGAGACATCTCGGTGTGCTCGCGGTTCTGCTCGTCTTTGCGACGGGTCTTTGCGCGTTCGCTCAGACACCGATCATTGAGGAACCGAACTACAAGCCGACGCTAACCTTTGACGTCGCGGTCATTCGCCTTGCGCCGCCACCGGACGCCAATTTCCACGTATCGGTGTCGAGCCCGCCGCGCTCCAGCCGTTTCGAAGCGACGAACCTTCCCATCAAGGTGCTTATCCAGATCGCTTACGGCTTCGATGCCCCGGTTGTGGGCGCGCCGGACTGGGTCGCAAACACTTTTTATGACATCAGCGCGCGCTCGGACGAAGCCACGGATGCCAGGCTGGCCAAGCTCACGGATAATGAGGTGCGGCTGGAAAAGCGCAATGCAATCCGTGTACTTCTCGCCGAGCGCCTGGGACTGAAGACACACCTCGAAACTCGCAACAGCTCCATCTATAACCTGCTTGTGGCAAAGGGCGGAGTGAAGATGCAGCCTGTGCCCCGGCCGCCGGACGGCCAGGCGCCAGCGACGCCGCCACCGGCTGACGTGCAGGCCCATGGTTCACGGCATGGACTTGAGTTCGTTGGGACCAACGCTTCGATGAGAGCCATCGCCGGCGCGCTAAGTTCGATGGTGGAAGCGCCCGTTGTCGACAAGACCGGTCTCACCGGCACGTACAACTACACGCTCCAATTCGGCCGCGACTGGTCCGCGAACGATCCCGATGGCTGGCCTTCGATCTTCACCGCGGTGCAGGAACAGATGGGGCTGAAACTCGATGCGGTGCGCGAGCCCGTTCCAAACCTGGTCATCGACCACATCACAAAGCCTACTGAAAACTGACAGCGGCCGAGAAACTCCTATAGCGCCAATCGGAGTCCATCGTTTGCGCAAGTCTGCCATCCAGTCAAGATGCGTCGGCTTATTTCACCTGTTCCATTAGCACTTCGACCGCCTTTTTCAGCTGAGCATCGTCTCCCGATTCCGTTTGCCCCAGCGGCTCGAGAATTTCGACGTCCACCGGCCGGGGATGCATCTCCATGTCATCGCCCTTCATATCGCGGATGCGGTCGCCCGGCACACGTACGCTCGAGCCATCGATTAGCCGTTGCGCTCCCGTAAAGATAATCCAGCCCGCCGTAGGCGTCCCAACCACTTTGCCAAGACCGAGAGCGCGATAGCCTTCTGTGAAGTCCTCACCATCGGAAAGCGTCGACTCATTCGTCACCAGGATTGTCGGCAGGCCCAGCGCCCGCTGTCCGAGCGCTTGCCGGCTGGGCATTTCCGAGCCATCGCGAGGCGTCATCAAGAGGTAGTTTCGACGCGCAAACACATCAATCACACGCCCGTTTACATAACCGCCGTTGTTGTTGCGGACATCGACGACTACTCCCTCCTTGGTTTCATTCTGTGCGTCGAGGTCAACATAGAGCTGGGCAAGGTCGTGATCTCCCATGGCAGCGAGGTGCACATATCCGAGCTTGCCGCCTGAGATTCGTTCCACATACGCCCGGCGTTGCTCCACCCACGCGTTGTACAACAAGCCCGCCTCCACCTGCAGCGTGACTGGACGCACAATCGCATCCCGCTTCTTGCCTGCCGTTTCCATGCTGAGCACAACGCGCTTATTGACCTTGTCTTCGAGCAGCGCATTAAGGTTCGTGTGCGGCGTGATCGCTTCGCCATCGACAGCCAGAAGATGATCTCCGGGACGAATACTTCCCTCAAGCGACGCCGGACCCAACGGCACCACCTCGCGTACGATCAATTGGCCGTGTTCCTCAAACGGCTCGCGTTCGAAGCGTAACCCCAGCCGCCCGATACGCACCGCCGGCTGCGATGGCTTGTTGATCCCGGAATGCGAACTGTTGAGCTCTCCGATCAGTAGATTGATATCGCGGCGAAGCTCAGGACCCGTCCGCGCGCCTGCAATGTACGGCTCCCATTCATCGCGAAGCGCCTTCCAGTCGTGGTGATTGAAATCCGCGCGATAGAAACGATGATCGAGGGTGCTCCAGGCTTCATCAAAAACCACTTGCTTCTCGCGATCGAAATCTACTTCTTCCGATGCGCTGACGGCGATAGTCCGAGGCACGCGGGTCTCAATCACAATGGCTCGAACGCCGGACGGGGCCTCGCCACCTGCGTTTCCCATCGGACTCGGCCCTTCAAGGTAATAGATCGTATGCGAGTCCGGCGACCACGCAATATCAGATTTGAAACCGGGCGTCGAAGTCAGTTGTCGCGGCACCGCCGGCTCCCGTGCAAGCTCGTCCAGCGAATAGGTATAGATATTCACCTGGTCCGAGACATTCGCGACAAACGCCAGTGTTTTTCCGTCAGGGCTGACCACCGGAAAACGCAGCTGAAGGTTGATGGGCAGAAGAGTCAGCCGATCGCGGATACCTTCAAAGACGATCTTCGTAGGCTCGATCTTCTTTGGCGCATGATGCGCGCGCTGTGCAGAGGCACCGGCAGACTGGGTTTCCGGTGCGCCTTCGGGGGTCGCGTTTGCAGGCGGTTCCAGCATGGGCTTCGTCGGCGTTGTTTCCTGTGGCGATCCAGGCTCTGAGGGTACGTCCGGCGCGCCGGGGGTGGACTGCTTGCGAAACAGCTCTGCAAATTCATCTTCGCGAAACTTCGGGACATGAGGGACGAGATCGACGCGGGCAATCAGAGGAGTTTCGCTGCGCTGTGCAGTGTCGAAGAGGATGTACTTCCCGTCCGGCGACCACGCAATTCGCGACGCTGTTTGGCCATTGGCAAGAAAGGTCAGCGGCCGCGCCTCCGCTCCGCCGGCAGCCGGTACAGCGTAGAGATTGCTGAATCCGTCGGCTCCGGTCGGCACATAGACGACCCAATGAGAGTCCGGCGACCAGGAGATCGCGTCGTTTTCGATCTCTCCGCGTGCAACCACGCGATCTTCCAGCGAATCCACCGCAAGCACATGCAGTTCTTTACGGTTTCGAACGAAGGCCACGCTCTTTCCGTCCGGCGACCAGACCGCTCCCATGTCGATATCCAGGCCATGCGTCAATGCCCGCTCGGATTGCGTGCCGAAGTCATAGAGATACAGGCTCGAACCGCCGTCACGTTCGGAACGGTACATAACCTTTGTAGAATCGGGCGACCATTGTGGATCGCCTTCAGCGGCGTCCGTGCGCGTCAGCCGCTGTGCCTCGCCTCCGGCCTTCGTGCCTACGGCGAACACATCTCCCTGATCGACAACCGCCAACTTATTGCCATCGAGCGAGACCGCGAGATCGCGCCAATGCGCAAGCTGCACATGCGTTACACCTTCAGCGCTCGGCGCACCGCGCAGGGCTATCTTCACTTCCTCCGCTTTGCCGCTGTGCGTGTCGACTTTCCATATTGCGAAGTGGCGCTCGAAGACGATTGAGCTGCCGTCGTAGGAGATCGTCGGCCACAAACAACGGCCGCTGGTGAACTTCGTCAACTGGTGCTCGGCCCCAGTTGAGATGTCCGCGCTCCATAGATTCTCCGCGCCACTTTTATCCGACATATAGAAGAGTGTGCGGCCGTCCGGTGACCACATCGGCCAGGCATGCTTTGCATCCGCCGGCAACAGACGCCGGTACCCTGCGTCCGTAGGCGAGGGAGAGACCAGCGGCTTCAACCAGAGCTCTGTCTCGTCAATGTGGGCGTGGCCGTTGCGCCACCATTGCGAAGACGAGATGCCCTTGGCGACCAGCGCGATCTGCTTCCCGTCGGGGGAAGGGGATGATTCGAACTCGTTGAGATAGCGCTCCCGCGAAACCTCGAGCGGCGTGCCACCCGTCGCGCGCACCCGCAGAATATCGCCCTGACCGGCGACGTCGGTAACGCTGGATGTGAAGTAAATCCACTGACCGTCGCGCGACCACCCGTCAAGGTTACTCGGCACGTCAGAGTACGTCAGCCGCTGGATCGCCCCCGTGGCAAGCGTGAGCACATAGATGTCTCCCGCTCCCGTCCGGGTGGAAATAAACGCCAGCTTCGTCCCATCCGGCGAATAAAGAGGCCGCGATTCATCGGCGGGACTGGAGACTAGAAGACGTGCATCGCCGCCGTCGGCAGGGACAGTCCAGATATCTCCGCCGGAGGCAAAGGCAATCTCTTTGCCGTCAGGAGAGATCGCCGGAGTCGCGAAGGATGGCTTTGCCGTCTGCGCCAGGCCGGCGGCCGCGAATACAAAAGTGCGCAGAAGAGACGAGAGGAAAATGCGCCCCATGGTTCACCCCGTTGTGGAGATGATGCTGTATTTGCTGTAAAGACGTTTGTACCACGGTTTCGGACGCATCCCTCTGCCAACGGCTGCGGTGCGTATCCGAGCTAAGATCATAGCGATGCCCCCACCGACCACGATCCGCAGCATTGAATTCTTCCGGGCAAAATCCACCCGTTCACTTTCGATCCGGGACGCGACTCACAGCATTCCAGAGATCGGCTTCGTGATCACGCGAATCACCCTGGAAAACGGAGTCACCGGGGAAGCATACCTGCTCAGCTTTCACTACAATCCGGGCGCTATTAAAGGAGCGCTCGACGATGTACGCGAACTCGCGCTGGGCAAGGACGCCAGCCGCCCCGGCGAGTTTCTGCTGCATCATCAGAAGGAGTCCGAATACTTCGGCGTGCTGGGAATAAACCAGTGGGCCTGCGGCTCAGTGAACATCGCAATGTGGGATGCGTGGGCGAAGACTATTGGCCAGCCTGTATGGAAGCTGTTCGGCGCCTATCGTGACCGCGTGCCTTTGTATGGCAGCGGCGGATGGCTTTCCTATTCCATAGACGAGCTGCTGGATGAGGTCCGCGCGTACGTGAAGCGCGGATTCCGCGCCGTAAAGATCAAGGTTGGCTCTTCGGAACCGGCCCGCGATCTCGAGCGGCTGGCAAAGGTGCGCGAAGCGGTCGGCGACGGCATCAATATCATGATGGACGCAAACCAGGGGCTGAATCTCGCGTCCGCTTTGCGGCTTGCTGAAGCGGCGCGTCCGCTTCGGATCACCTGGTTCGAAGAACCCATCGCTCACACAAACTTCGCAGGCTACCAACAGCTGCGCCAGCACGCAGGTATGTCTCTCGCGATGGGCGAGCGCGAGTTCGATACGGTTGCTCTGCGCGAACTGATCGATCGGAACGCCATCGATCTATGGCAGCCGGATCTTCTGCGCCTTGGTTCAGTAGAAGCCTGGCGGGAGTCCGCTGCGCTGGCAGCGGCACATCATATCCCGGTGCTGCCGCACTACTACAAGGAGTACGACGTTCCGTTGCTGATGACCGTCTCCAACGCGTTTGGCGCGGAAAGCTTTGATTGGATCGATGACCTCATCACCGACCCCATCGTGATGCGCGAAGGATTCGCGTATCCAAACCAGGGAGCCGGCTGGGGATTCTCTTTCCGCGAATCGTTCCTGTCTTCGTTGTAACAATTTGCATCTGCTGGCGCGGAGCAAATTAACCAATTGCTGCATGCGTTGGCAGAAAGACCTGAAACGCAGTGACTGCAGTTGTTGCTCCGAAGACACTCCGGAAGCCGAGCGTTCCTTCATGTTTCTGAACGATTCCGCGGCTGATCCAGAGCCCAAGCCCGGTACCCTTCGTCGACTTCGTGGTGAAGAAGGGCTCGAACAGATGCTTCGCGTTTTCCGCCGTAATACCAACTCCCGTATCCGAAATGAATACTCTCACGCCGGCAGGCCGCCCCCGCCATCCATCTGTCTCGCTTAGCCGAATGCGCATTCTTCCGCCCTCTGGCATCGCCTGGATCGCATTACTCACGAGGTTCATGAATACCTGCTTCAACTCCGACGGGAACCCGTGCACCAATCCTTCGCTCGTGTAATTGCGCTCCAAGGTAATCTTCGCGATCTGCATCGGCCGCTGTTGCAGTTCCAGAACGTCGTCCAGAAGGCCAGCCAAGGAGACCGAAACGGCCTTCTGCGATTCACGATAAAAACTGAGCGTCTGCTTCGTGATGTGAGAAACGCGCGTCAGCTCCTGGTCAGCAATCTGCGCATAATACTTTGCTTCCTCATCCAGCGACGGATGCTGTCGAAGCAGATAGAACGCATTCGTGATCGCTTCCAATGGATTATTAATCTCGTGCGCCACGATGCCCGCCAGCTTGCCCATCGCCGCCAGCCGCTCGTTTCGGCGCAATGCCTGTTCCGCAATAGCCTGTGCTGTAATGTCGCGCGTAATCTCCAGAACGGCTCCGCTGCCCGCCTGAACCGCCTGGCGACTCGCAACCAAAAGCTCATGACCATCTTTATGGCGATGCTGAAGGTTACCCTCCCACCGACCCTTCTTTGCAAGAGCCGCTTCGATCTCCTTACGCTTCGCCGCAGGCGTACCCAGCAGTTCTTTCAGATGGAGGCCCAACACCTCTTCACGCTGCCAGCCGTAAAGCGATTCCGCGCCCGCATTCCAGAACTGAATAAAGCCGTTCCGGTCACGCACCATAATCGCTTCAGTGGCAAGCTCCAGTAGTTCTGCCCGCTCCCGCAGCGCGTTGTCCATCCGTTTCCGCTCTGTCACGTCGAAGAACGCACCGACAGCTCCGCGAACCGACCCGCTCTCGTCAAACAACGGAGACGCGCTGGCCAATAGGAAATGGGGCATGCCTTCCGGATGCGCAACCTCGAACTCCAGCATTCCAGTCGGCACGCCATCGCGCACGGCTTTGCGGAGAGGCAGTTCATCCGCCGGGAGCGGCTCTCCATTGTGCGAGAGCGCCACGTCCTTCAGCGATTGACCCGGCGCATCAGAACCCAGCATCTCTCCTAACGCAGCATTGCCAGTGATCACTTCGCACTCGGCACCGTGAGCCACCGCGACGCCCACCGGCAACACCTGCATGATCGATTCAAGCTCCGCGACACGCTGCTGCAACTGCTCGTTCAACTGTCGCAATTCTTCACTTCGCTGCGCTACTCGCTCTTCCAGGTCTCGATTCAGTATTTGCAGCGCCCGCTTTTTTCGATGCAGCTCGGCAAACACGCTGACCTTTGCGCGCAGCACATCTGGGATGACAGGCACCGAGATATAGTCCACCGCGCCGCTCTGGTAGCCGCGGATTCGATCGATATCGGACAAATGCACGGCGGAGACAAAGATGATCGGCGTCTTCTGAAACCGCGGATGCTGCCGGATTATGTCGGCAAGCTCAAATCCATCGATTTCCGGCATGCTAACGTCCATCAGCACAACCGCAATATCGCTCTTCAGAAGATAGTCCAACGCCTCGCGTGCAGACGCCGCCTTCACCAGACGCTCTCCGAGGTCCTGGAGGATAGCTTCGTAGCTCAGCAGCTTCGACGGCTGATCATCCACCATCAAAATGGTGACAGGCTCCCGCGCTTCTGCGCTGAAGGCCAGTTCATCGGATTGATAAAGCAGTGGCTCCATTTTCTGACTCGACCCTACCTGTGTAGCCACGTCCGTAAACCGGAGAGCAACTGATCTGTATTGACCGGCTTCGCCATATACTCCGATGCTCCGGCCTCAAGGCACTTCTCGCGATCGCCCTTCATGGCCTTCGCCGTCAGCGCAATGATCGGCAGCCGGCGCAACTCCGCATTCTGCCGAATCACCTGCATCGTCTCGTACCCATCCATCTCCGGCATCATGATATCCATCAGCACGATCGCGATATCGGGAGTGCTCTCTAACATCGAGATCGCCTCGCGGCCGGTGCCTGCTGTCAGAACGGTCATGCCTCGCCGCTCAAGCACACTGCTGAGCGCGAAGATGTTGCGTACGTCGTCATCGACCACCAGCACCTTACGCCCAACCAATGCCTCGTCTGACCCATGCAGCCTCTCCAGCATCCTCTGCTTTTCCGGCGGCAGGTCTGACACCACGCGATGCAGAAACAGGGCCGTCTCATCCAGCAACCGCTCTGGCGATTCGACATCTTTCACGACAACGCTGCGGGCAAGTGTCCGCAGTCTCGCATCCTCCTCCGGAGCGAGCTCCTTGCCGGTGAATACGACCACCGGCAACTCGATCAGCAGCGGAGATTCCTGCATTCTCTCCAATACTTCGATACCAGACATATCCGGCAAGCGCAGGTCCAGAACAACGCAATCGAAGCTCTCCTCTTCCACCTTCGCGAGCGCGTCTTGACCGCTGTCAACCACAGCGATGTCGATATCTTCCGAACCGAGCAGCTCTTGTATGCTGAACTGCTCCGCCGGATTGTCCTCAACAATCAGCAACTTCTTGCGCCGCGGCGTCGAGTACTCCTTCACACGATTGAGCGCCGCCTCCAGTCCCTCCTGCGTCGTCGGTTTCACGACAAACGAAAACGCTCCGCGCGAAAGTCCGTGGTGCCAGTCTTCATCCATCGTTAGCATCTGCACTGGAATATGCCGGGTCTGCGAATCCTGCTTCAGATGGTTCAGCACCGCCCACCCGAGCATGTCGGGCAGGAAGACATCCAGCGTCACTGCGGTCGGCCTGAACTCGCGAGCCAACGACAGCGCCTCCGCGCCGCGCATGGCAATCAGCACCTTAAATCCCTTCTCGCGTGCCAGGTCACACAGCAATCGGGCGTAGTGCGGATCGTCTTCGACAATCAGCAGCACGTTGTCCCCGGGTTCCAAGTTCGCGCGATCGTCTTCCGGCCGATCGACGATCTGCTCGGTCGCAGCCGCAGTCAGTTGCAGCCGCGGTGCCGCATGGCCATTCGCCCCTTCAATCGCGGCAACCGTCGGCGCGGCGCTCCCAACGTAGGTCTGCGGAATGTATAGCGTGAACGTGCTCCCTTGCCCAGGCGTGCTGCGCAGTTGAATCTCTCCGCCGAGCAAATTCGCAAGCTCGCGACTGATTGCGAGGCCCAGGCCCGTTCCGCCGTATTTGCGGCTCGTGCCGGCATCCGCCTGCTGAAACGCCTCAAAGATGATGCGCTGCTTATCCTGCGGAATACCGATGCCGGTGTCCGTCACCTCGAATGCAATGACCGACCCCGCTCCATTCAGAATTGGATGGCCGTCGCTCCATCCAGAGGTCACGGGCGCGACTCTCAACCGCACGCTTCCTTTTTCGGTGAACTTGAATGCGTTCGACAGCAGGTTCTTCAAGACCTGCTGCAGGCGCTTCGAGTCTGTCACCATGCTGCGCGGCAGCTCGGCCGCCACGTCCACCTCGAACGACACCTTGCGGTTTTCTGCCTCGTGCCGGAACGGCCGAGCCAGCATATCCAGCAGGCTTCCGAAGAACACCTCCTCCGCTTCGACCGACACGGTGCCCGACTCGATCTTGGACAAATCCAGGATGTCCGAAATCAGATTCAACAGATCGGTTCCCGCGCCATGAATGGTCCGCGCATACTCCACCTGCCGCGCCGACAGGTTCCCGTCCGGATTGTCGGTCAACTGCTGACCCAGAACCAGAATCGAGTTCAGCGGCGTCCGCAACTCGTGCGACATATTGGCCAGGAACTCCGACTTGTACTTCGACGTCAGCGCCAGCTCCTTCGCCTTGTCTTCCAGCGCGCGCCTCGCCTGCTCGATCTCCTGGTTCTTGCGTTCCACCTCAGCGTTCTGTTCCGCAAGCTGCTGCGCTTTTTGTGCGAGTTGCTCGTTGGTCTGCTGCAACTCCTTCTGCTGCGTCTGCAGTTCGCCGGCGAGTTGCTGCGACTGCTTCAGCAGAGCCTCCGTCTGCATCGTCGCTTCAATGGAGTTCAACACGATTCCGATCGAAGCGGTGAGCTGCTCGAGGAACGCCAGATGCGACGCCGTAAATTCATTCAGCGTAGCCAGCTCAATCACAGCCTTCACGCGGTCCTCAAACAGGACGGGAAGCACGATCACATTGCGCGGCACCGCTTCAAACAATCCGGAGCGCACGGGCAGCGTGTTCGGCGGCAGGTCTTCGATAAACATGCGGCGTCTCTCGCGCGCGCACTGCCCAATCAAGCCTTCGCCGATTGCTACGCGCTCCAGCTGTCCCGCCGGATTGCTTGCATAAGCCGACAGCAGCACCATCGTGTTGCTGTCCTCTGAATCGGTCTGATAGATCAGTCCCTGCTGCGCGTTGACCAGCGGCGCCAGTTCGCTCAGCAGCATCCTGCCCACGGTTCCCAGATCGCGCTGGCCTTGCAGCATGCCCGTGAAGCGAGCAAGGTTCGTCTTCAGCCAGTCCTGTTCTTTGTTGCGATCGGTGGTCAGACGAAGGTTGTCGATCATCGTGTTGATGTTGTCTTTCAGATCGGCGACCTCACCGCTGGCCTCCACCTGAATCGACCGCGTCAAATCGCCTTGCGTCACGGCCGTCGCCACTTCGGCAATCGCGCGCACCTGGTTCGTCAGGTTATCCGCAAGCAAATTCACATTGCCGGTAAGGTCCTTCCACGTTCCGGCAGCGCCAGGCACGTTCGCCTGTCCACCCAGACGCCCTTCGACGCCCACTTCGCGTGCCACCGTCGTCACCTGATCGGCGAACGTCGCCAGCGTCTCCGTCACGTTATTAATCGTCTCGGCCAGCGCGGCAACCTCACCCTTCGCGTTCACGGTCAGCTTGCGCGTCAAATCGCCGCTCGCAATCGCCGTCACCACGCGCACAATGCCGCGCACCTGCTCGGTGAGGTTTGCCGCCATGACGTTGACGTTATCGGTCAGATCCTTCCACGTCCCGGCCACGCCAGGCACCTGCGCCTGTCCGCCGAGCTTGCCTTCCGTGCCGACCTCGCGTGCCACGCGCGTCACCTCGGCGGCAAACGCGTTCAGCTGATCCACCATCGTGTTGATCGTGTTCTTTAGCTCAAGGATTTCGCCCTTCACATCCACCGTGATCTTGCGCGAGAGATCGCCGCGAGCCACAGCCGTCGTCACCTCAGCGATGTTTCTCACCTGCGCCGTCAGGTTGCCGGCCATCGCATTCACCGAGTCCGTGAGGTCTTTCCATGTTCCGCCGACGCCCGGCACGTGCGCCTGTCCGCCCAACCGCCCTTCCGACCCGACCTCGCGCGCCACGCGCGTCACTTCGGCGGCGAACGAGCGCAACTGTTCCACCATCGTGTTCAGCGTCTCTTTCAGCTGCAGAATCTCGCCGCGCACATCCACGGTGATCTTCTTCGACAGATCGCCATTCGCGATCGCGGTCGCAACTTCCGCGATGTTTCTCACCTGGCCCGTCAGGTTCGATGCCATGAAATTGACGTTGTCCGTTAGATCCTTCCACGTGCCCGCAACACCCGGCACCTCAGCCTGGCCGCCGAGCTTGCCGTCGGTACCCACCTCGCGCGCCACGCGCGTCACCTCGCCGGCGAACGCGTTCAGCTGATCCACCATCGTGTTGATCGTGTTCTTCAGCTCTAGAATTTCGCCCTTCACATCGACGGTAATCTTGCGGCTCAAATCCCCACGAGCCACAGCGGTGGTGACTTCGGCAATATTTCTCACCTGTCCGGTCAAATTGCCGGCCATCGCATTCACCGAGTCCGTCAAGTCTTTCCACGTTCCCGCCACACCTGGTACGTTCGCCTGGCCGCCGAGACGCCCTTCGGTGCCAACCTCGCGGGCTACACGCGTCACTTCGGCAGCGAACGACCGCAACTGCTCGACCATCGTGTTCAGCGTCTCTTTCAGTTGCAGGATCTCGCCGCGCACGTCCACGGTGATCTTCTTCGACAAGTCGCCCGTCGCGATCGCCGTCGCGACCTCCGCAATATTTCTCACCTGGCCCGTCAGGTTCGACGCCATGAAGTTCACGTTGTCGGTCAGATCCTTCCACGTTCCGCCGACGCCGGGCACCTCGGCCTGCCCGCCCAACTTGCCTTCCGTGCCTACCTCGCGAGCAACGCGCGTCACCTCGCCCGCAAACGCGTTCAGCTGATCCACCATCGTGTTAATGGTGTTCTTCAGCTCGAGAATTTCGCCCTTCACATCGACGGTAATCTTGCGCGACAAGTCGCCACGAGCTACGGCCGTCGTCACTTCTGCGATGTTGCGAACCTGACCCGTCAGGTTGCCGGCCATCGAGTTCACCGAGTCCGTCAAATCCTTCCACGTTCCCGCTACGCCCGGCACGTTCGCCTGGCCGCCCAGCTTGCCTTCCGTTCCTACCTCACGCGCCACGCGCGTCACTTCGCCCGCGAACGCGTTCAGCTGATCCACCATCGTGTTGATGGTGTCCTTGAGCAGCAGGATTTCGCCGCTCACATTTACCGTGATCTTCTTCGAAAGGTCGCCACTCGCAATCGCCGTTGATACTTCAGCGATGTTACGCACCTGGCCCGTCAGGTTTGACGCCATCGAGTTCACCGAGTCCGTCAAATCCTTCCACGTTCCCGCAACACCCGGCACGTTCGCCTGGCCGCCCAGCTTGCCTTCCGTTCCCACCTCGCGCGCCACGCGCGTCACCTCGGACGCGAACGAACGCAGCTGGTCCACCATCGTATTAATGGTGTCTTTCAGTTCGAGGATTTCGCCCTTCACGTCTACCGTGATCTTGCGGCTCAAATCGCCGAGCGCTACCGCCGTCGCCACCTCGGCGATATTTCTCACCTGGCCCGTCAGGTTCGAGGCCATGAAGTTCACGTTGTCGGTAAGGTCCTTCCACGTGCCGGCGACACCAGACACCTGCGCCTGCCCACCCAGCTTGCCTTCCGTACCTACCTCGCGCGCCACGCGCGTCACCTCGCCCGCGAACGCATTCAGCTGATCCACCATCGTATTGATCGTGTTCTTCAGCTCGAGGATTTCGCCTTTCACATCCACAGTGATCTTGCGCGACAGGTCGCCGCGAGCTACGGCCGTCGTCACCTCAGCAATATTGCGCACCTGGCCCGTCAGGTTGCCGGCCATCGAGTTCACTGAGTCCGTCAAATCCTTCCACGTTCCCGCAACACCCGGCACGTTCGCCTGGCCGCCCAAACTTCCTTCGGTGCCGACCTCGCGCGCCACGCGCGTCACCTCACCCGCAAAGCGGTTGAGCTGATCGACCATGGTGTTGAGTGTCTCTTTCAGCTGCAGGATCTCGCCCTGCACGTCGACGGTGATCTTGCGCGACAGATCTCCATTGGCGATCGCGGTGGCTACCTCGGCAATATTTCTCACCTGGCCCGTCAGGTTTGAGGCCATGAAGTTCACATTGTCGGTCAGGTCTTTCCACGTGCCGCCGACGCCCGGGACCTGCGCCTGCCCGCCCAGCTTGCCTTCGGTTCCCACCTCGCGCGCCACGCGGGTCACCTCGCCCGCGAACGCATTCAGCTGATCCACCATCGTATTAATGGTGTCCTTAAGTTCAAGAATTTCCCCCTTCACATCCACCGTGATCTTGCGCGACAGATCGCCGCGAGCCACCGCCGTCGTCACCTCGGCGATGTTGCGCACCTGCGCCGTCAAATTACCGGCCATGGCATTCACTGAGTCGGTAAGGTCCTTCCACGTGCCCGCCACGCCCGGCACGACAGCCTGTCCGCCCAGCTTGCCGTCCGTGCCCACCTCGCGCGCCACGCGCGTCACTTCCGATGCAAACGAGCGCAACTGATCCACCATCGTATTAATGGCTTCCTTCAGCTGCAGAATTTCGCCACGCACATCCACCGTAATCTTGCGGCTCAAATCGCCCGACGCCACCGCGGTCGCAACCTCGGCAATATTTCTCACCTGGCCCGTCAGGTTCGAGGCCATCGAGTTCACCGAATCCGTCAGATCCTTCCACGTGCCCGCCACGCCCGGCACCTCGGCCTGTCCGCCGAGCTTGCCTTCCGTGCCCACCTCGCGCGCCACGCGCGTCACCTCGCTGGTGAACACGCTCAGCTGCTGAATCATCGTGTTGACGATCTTCGCTGACCGCAGGAACTCGCCTTCCAGCGGCCGCCCATCCACGTCCAGCCGGACTGTCTGGGTAAGGTTTCCCTGCGCCACAGCGCCGATCGCCCGTGTGACTTCCGTCGTCGGCCGCAGCAGATCGTCGACCATCGTATTCACCGAGGTCTCCATCTCGCCCCAAGAGCCGCGCAGTTGCTGGAACCGCGCACGCTCGCGCGTCCGTCCTTCCTTGCCAACCTTGTTGCCGATGCGCTTCAGTTCGCGCGCCATCTGCTCGTTCGCCGCGACGATCTCGTTGAAGGTGTCCGCCACCTTGCCTTCCAAACCCGTCCATGTGCTCGGCAGGCGAGCCGTGAAGTCGCCCTCGCGCATACGCAGCAGCGTCGCCAGAAGAATTGCGGAATCAAAACCTCCGCTTCTCTCCTGCTTCGAGGAGGTGCCATTCTCTAGAACGGAGACGGGAATCTCTGTATCTGACTTGGAGGGGCGGCGTTCGGTAGTTTTCAACTCGGGCCTCGCAAAAAGGGTTTAGCTGCCAAAGCGTGCAGACGGAAACGACAAACGTGTCTCGCCCTTTCTTCCCTTGGACGAGTGAAACCGGTTAGCGACCCCTTCGGCAAAGCTATGGGCGAAAGATCGATCCGAACCGGAAATATGTCCGACCCCCGCCGTGA
>Ga0335075_10006819_pt1 | contig 17621 bp, 13 predicted proteins | sample Lox_Sample_24_FD_206723 | JGI IMG/M metagenome (GOLD analysis project Ga0335075, IMG submission 206723) | Soil microbial communities from Loxahatchee National Wildlife Refuge, Florida, United States - Lox_Sample_2.4 | ecosystem: Environmental > Terrestrial > Soil > Wetlands | place: USA...
CCTCGTCGAGCGGCACAAGCGAGCGGAGATCGAGCACCTCGATCGACGCGCCGTCCAGATCCTCGGTCGCCTGGAGCGCGACATCGACCATCGCGCCGTAACAGATCACCACGAGGTCCGAGCCCGGCCGGGCGATCCGCGCCGTGAACGGCGTCTCGTAGACCCCCTCACGGACGTCGCCCTTCACGCGGCGGTAGAGGTGCTTGTGCTCCATGAAGCAGACCGGGTTGGGATCATGCATCGCCGCATGCAGCAGCCCCTTCGCGTCCTCGGCTGTCGACGGCGCGACGACCTTGATGCCGGGCGAGTGCATGAACAGCGCCTCGGGGTTCTGCGAGTGGAACGGGCCGCCGGAGAAGCCACCGCCACTCGGCAGCCGGACGGTGATCGGGACGGCGAGGCCCTGGCGGTAGTGCATCTTGCCCGCGACGTTGACGAGCTGGTCGAAGCCGCAGGAGATGAAGTCCGAGAACTGCATCTCGCACACGGGGCGCAGGCCGACGACAGCGGCCCCGACCGCGCAGCCGATGATCGCTGACTCGGCCAGCGGCGTGTCCATCACCCGATCGGGCCCGAACTCCTCGATCATCCCGTCGGTGACCTTGAAGGCGCCGCCGAAGACCCCGATGTCCTCTCCCATCACCATCACGCTTTCGTCGGCTCGCATCTCGTCACGCAGCGCGGAGGAGATCGCCTGCAGATAGGTCATCGTCGCCATCAGCGACCACCCCCCTGGGCGAAGCCGCTCCACGGTGCGTGCCCGTCGCCGAGCGGCTCGGCCTCGCCCTCGCAGAACAGGCCGTCGAGGACGTTGTCGGGGGTCGGCATCGGCCCGGCGAGCGCTTCGGTGACCGCCGTGTCGAGCTCGGCGGCGACCTCGGCGCGGAGCGCCTCGACGTCGACTCCGAGCTCGGCCAGTCGCTTCTCCTGGCGCTCGATCGGATCGCGCTGCTTCCACTCCTGGACCTGCTCGGCGGGGACGTACTTCATGTCGTCGTGGGCGGCGTGGCCGTGCATGCGCATCGTCACCGCCTCGATGAGTGTCGGGCCGTCGCCTGCGATCGCCCGCTCCCGCGCGACCCGGGTGGCCTCGAACATCGCCTCCGCGTCGTTGCCGTCGACCGAGACACCTTCAAAGCCGTAGGCCTCGGCGCGGCGGACGGGGTCGACCGCGAACTGCTTGTCCAGCGGCGTCGAGTAGGCGTACTGGTTGTTCTCCAGCACGAACACCACCGGAAGCTTCTGAACGCCCGCCCAGTTCATCGCCTCGTGGAAGTCGCCGCGCGACGTCGAACCGTCGCCGAACCAGGTCAGCGCGCAGCGTGCCTCGCCGCGGATCTTGAACGCCATCGCCATGCCGGTGGCCACGAGCATCATGTCGGGGAGCATCGAGACCATCCCGACGCAGCCGAGGTCCTTGTCGCCGAAATGCACGTTGCCGTCGCGCCCGTGCGTGATGCCGGCCGCGCGGCCCATGTACTGGCTGAAGATCCGGGTCGGGGTGACGCCGCGGATCAGGTGGGCGGCGAGGTCGCGGTGCAGGATGCACAGGCGATCCTCGGCGGCCATCGCGAACGCGGCGCCGGCCGAGACGGCCTCCTGGCCATAGCCGTCGTAGAAGGAGCCGGGGACCTTGCCCTGGCGATACAGGCTCATCGCCCGCTCTTCGATTCCCCGCATCTGGAGCATGGCCCGCAGCAGCGCGGTCCGGTCCTCCTGGGTGAGGTGCGCCGCGTCGGCGCCCGTGACGCCGTCAGATGCTTTGACCTTCGGTGCATCCGCCTGTGCCGTGCCCGCGGTTGGGGCGGTGTCGGCCATCGCCATATTCGAACGTCTCCCTCGTCTGCGCTTTAGGCCACACGGGATCTCCGCGGTGGCGTGTGGTGGACGGGCGCGTCGCAGGGGTCTCCTGTCGGCCGCGCCTTTGCCCAGAAGATTAGAGGTTCTGGGGCCTACCCTTTGCCGCATGGATCTGAGGTGGCTGGTCCGGATCCGCTGGCGCCTGCTGGGTGCCTGGATGTGGCCGACGTTCGTGGTGCTTGCGGCAGCGGACGGCGTCATCGGCCACCTCCTGCCTCCGGCGGGCGGTGCCGAGAGCGTGCTGGGCGGCATCGTCCTCGGGCTCGTGCTCAACCTGCTCTGCGTGATCGTGCTCGGACCGCTGTTCGGGCGGGCATTGCGAGTCAGGCGGTCCGACCTGCCCGTGGCGATCGCGCGCAACTACGCCGGGACGGTCTGCATCGTGCTCGTGACCGTCGGGTTCGCGGTGGTCGGCGCCCTGCATCACCCCCAGATCACGCGCGACCGGGCGACGCTGCGCGACGCGGTCGTCCGCGCCGCGGCGTGGATCGGCGACCACGCCCCGGCTCGTTTCCGCGCCGACGCCGGGTCGCTCGACAGCTACGTCCTGCTCGCGGGCTCCATCTACCGCGAATGCGCGGCCGCCCACAGTGGAGGACCGCCGCGCTACTTCTGCGTCGTCGTCGACGAACGAGGCGGTGGCTCAGCATCGATCCGGCCGGCCGGATCCGAGTCCAACGAGACCCTCGCCCGCGGTACCGATTGAGCCGGCCAGACCGCCGGATCGACGGCGGACCAGAAACGCCTCAGGGGGCCCGCATGATGCGGGCCCCCCGTGGTACTGCGTTGTGTGTGGGGCGCAGGAACTACCCCAGGTGCACCGACCGCAGCCGACCGATCGTCTTCGCGAGGCGAATCTTCACGAGACGGTTGGTGGTCACCGTGATCCTCTCGGACCGCATGTGGTGCCCTCTCGTCGAGACGTAGCGCACCGTGATGTGGATCCGGGACTTATGCGCGGAGCGGATCCGCAGTGCCAGATACCGCTTCCCGTGCGAACGGATGACGCGGGCCATCACCAGCGAGTACTTCGCCGGCTTCTTGTGCGCGAGCACCTTCTGCAGCGACGGCGCGACGCTCTTGACCGTGGCTGCCGACGGAGCGGCGTTGCCGTTGTTGGTCGAGATCGTCGATGACGGCTCCGGGCCGCCGCCGCCACCCGGGGTCACCGGGTCGGGGCCGTTGCCGGAGGTCGTGGACGAGCCGAACGGGACCAGGAGGTCACGCAGGATGCCCTCGTTGGTGAAGTCGGCCATCACGTCGACCGTTCCACTGTTCGAGTTGTCCACCTCGACTGCCGCGTTGCCGTTGTCGTCGGTGACGACGCACACCCGTCCGAAGCTTGCTCCCTTCGGATCGGACGTCGGATAGGTGTTGGCGAAGCTCAGCGTCGAGCCATCCGCCTGCAGGACCGATCCGTCATACCAGAACAGGCCCTGACCCTGGTTGGCGGCCGTGAAGCACACCGTCTCACCCGAGAACGGCTGGCCGTTGATGTTCTGGGCATGAGCCACGACGATCTCGGCGAAGGCGTCCGCCGGGTTGCTCGTGCTGCCGGCCGACTTCGAGAAGTAGGTCAGCGTCTTGCTCCAGCCAGAGGTCACGGTCTTGGTGAGCGTGACCGGTGTGGTCGGGTCGTTCGGGCCCTCCTTGTACGGGTAGTTCGCGTCGATCGACAGCGTCGACGTACCGAGGGTCTTGCCGAACAGCGACTGCAGGTCGCAGCCGTTGTCGCCGTCGGGCGTGATCCCGAGGTTGTCGAAGTAGAACCCCATGCCCGGGCTGTACTGCACCTGGGCCTCGCCGTTCTGATCCGTGTACACCGTGACCGCGGTGGTTCCCGACGGCGTCTGGAAGTACTGGTTGTTCGGATCGCTCGGCACCTCGGGGTTGCTGTCCGAGGAGTACTCGAGGCACGACGTCGAGCTTCCGGTCTCCGAAACCGTGTTGAACGTGTTCCAGAAGTGGTACTCGTGGTTGGTGCCCGAGAAGCCCGGGAAATCCTGGGTATTCAGGGCGCCGTCAATACCGGACGAGACGCCGCCGGGGCGGGCCGTCGCCGGGATGTACTCGTCGTAGAACGGCGCGTACAGGTTGTGCGGCAGGGAGGCGTCCCCGGTGAAGTCCCGGGAGTACGTCACCTGCTTGTCCGCCGCCGACAGCGAACCGACGCCGTCGATGGAGGTCGGCGTTCCGCTGTTGGGATCGATCGACACGTTCACCAGGGCGGCCGGCATCGGCGCGTCCTGCGAGTTCACGTTCCCGTCGGGGAGGTCGGTGTCGGATGCATCGACCGGGTCGAACGGTCCCACGGAGGTTCCGGCGCCCGAGAGGGTGCCGAACACCGTCGAGAACGGTCCGTCTTGCGAGTTGGCCCCACCGGCGCAGTTGTCGACGTTGTCGTTGTTGGCCTGCGGGATTGCGGACAGATAGTTGCTGTCCGGTGCCGTCGTCGACGGCTGCTCGGCGGGAAGCCCGGCGAACTCGGCGGGCAGGGCATCGCAACCCTCGTTCGGCACGTTGCCGATCGTGTCGTTGCTGTCGCCCGAGGTGTCCCAGTAGGCAGTCGCGGGCAGGCCGCTCGTCGTGTCGCTCGACTCCGCCAGATCGTTGGCCATCGTCGACCAATCGGCCGGGAGTGTGACCGTCGACGGCAGACCGCGGAAGCCCTCACTCGGGAACGATCCGGTCACGTGGACATCGACGTAGCCGGCCGGATCTCCGGCCTGGAAGGTGCCGGTGCCGCTCGGGTCTCCGATCGTGTTGCCTGCGTCCGTCGAGTCACCGAAGTCGCTCGCGGACATCTCGTTGACGGTCGGCTGCTGCAGATCCATCCAGGCAACCAGGATCTGCGACGAGAACACCTGCGTGTTCGACCCGAAGCCGAGGTCGTCGATCGCCGCCGGATCACCGGTGACGTTGAGCTCAACGCTGGCAAGCCCCGAGTACAGCGACACGATGTCGCCTTCGGCGCAGATTGCCGGCCCATCGTTGTAGTTGTTGGTGAAGAACAGCTGGACGCTGTTCGGATCGGCGGTCGGAGTGATGTTCCCGGAGTTGCCGGTCCATGCCTCCGTGAGGAACGACGCCTTCAACTTGCCGACGTCGAATTGGGCGTTCGCCAGATCGGCGCTCGCCCCGAGCGACACGCAGCGCTCCATTCGCACCTGCTCGCCATTCCAGGCGAGGTACGGCACATTCCCGTTCTGCGGGTCGGGCAATGTGCCCGCATTGGATGCCGACGCAACCGACGGCAGCGCCGCCAGTCCAAGCGTCGTTCCCAAGACAGGGAGCAACCGTGCTCCACGCCCTAGGCGGAACCTGTGTCTCATGAGAGACAGCCTCCTCAGTGATGTTGTCCGGCTTCACGCGGAGGTGCCCCCTCGTGTCGCCCCTGAGCGCGGGAAAGTACTGAGCAATGAAGAGCAGTCACAACGGCAAAAAGGACGGGCTGAGATCCACCGCTCCGGGTAGTTCCACAGCTACCTCTCAGGCCGGTCGGCGGGTGGGTCTGACCACACACTCAGGTTTGGGTCGCGGGTGAGGTTGAGGGTCCTGAAGGTTGAGTGTCACCTGAGGGTTATTCGCTCAGGCCCTTCATAGACAGCGTCGAGGATTGGCTGTCGCGCCACGCGTGACCCTTCTGGCCCACCTACCCGCATCCCTACCCATGCCCCACCCGCCCCACCCGTGAGCGCGTCTCCCTCCGCGGGTGCGTGGGGAGCTTTCTCCCCATCGGCGTGCGCCCCTGCGACCGGTCTTGAGTGATCAGCGCGCTGGTAGCTCCAACCACGACCCGGACAGGAGGCGCTGGTGTGCGGGCCGATGGGCGGCGACGCTCTGATCGCCCGTGTTGAGGTTGCGGTCCCAGCGCGGGAAGGAACTGCTCGTGATCTGCAGGCGGACGCGGTGCCCGCGCCGGAACACGTTGTGCGTTGACCACAGGTCGATCTCGCGGAGCTGGGGGCGGTGCGCGTCGCTGACGCGGAGGATGCCGTCGCAGATCCGGTAGGAACTCCCGTCCGGGCGCACGTCACAGAGCCGGGCGACCCAGTCGGTTGAGGGCGCCGAGCTGCGAGCGTGCAGGCCGACCCGGACGCGGCCGGCGACCTCGAGATCCTCCGGGAGCTGCGCCGAGGTGAAGACGAGTACGTCCGGACGCGCTTCGATCGCGGTCTGTTCGACCGGTCCTGACGGGTCCGGCGACGAGAGCGAGGTGCCGGCGGGGGTGCTGGGGACCGGATCTGACGGGTCGTAGACGAACGTGCCCACGGGTTCGCCGGCAGCCGAGGAGGTCGGCGACAGGGTGCCGCCCGACTGCAGGTACCAACGCCACCGAACGGCGCCTGGGGGTGGCCAGGTCGCCTCCTCGCGCCAGCGATCGATTCCCATGACGAACACGCGGGCGGGCGGCCAGGTGTGCTCCCGTGTGCGAGCCGGCGTGAGGTGGTGGCGAAACCAATCGAGCTGCATGGCACCCAGATCGCCGGGTCCGCCGGTGGGGCCGCCGTCCATTCGGGCGTCGACCCCGAACGAGAGACCGCCGACCACATCGGTCCAGTTCGAGTGCGACCACGGCCCGATCACGATCCGGGTGTCGCGGCCGAGCGCAACCATCGCCGAGTGGTTGTCCAGGACGCCCTGGAGAAACGCGTCGTGCCAGCCGCCGATCCCGAACACCGGCACGTGGACGCGATCGTGACGGCCGCTCACCCGGCAGCGTGCCGCGGCCGCGGCGCCCTCGCCGAGGCCCGGGACGCCATGAGCGTTCAGCAGCGACGAAACCGAAGCGGGCAGCTGCCAGAGCTCCCTGTGAGCGACCGAGTCGCGCGCCGTGACCAACCCTCGCAGGCGTCGCCGCACCTGGTCCGGAGAGTCCGCGGAGCGGCGGACGCAGTCAAGGCCCTGCTCGAGTCCCCAGACGACGCCGGAGGCCAATTGCACCGCACCGCCGCGCCGCAGGAGCCCATCGTCGGGGTCTGACCACGTCATCCCGGGCGCGATCGCGCACAATGCCGGGGGTTGCGCGATCGCCGCCAGCCACTGCGTGCTGCCCCAGTAGGACAGGCCGAACATACCCACCCGTCCGTTGGACCCGTCCAGCCCCGCCGCCCACTGCACCGTGTCGTACCCGTCGCTGCTCTCGTGCGTGAACGGTTCCCATTCGCCGGAGGAGGCGAACCGCCCGCGCACGTCCTGCACGATCACCATGAAGCCGGCGGCCGCCGCGCGGACCGGGTCGAGCCATGCGGCGGCGCCGGGGAGATCCTTGCCGTAGGGGGTGCGGGTGAGCAGCACCGGCCACGGCCCGCCGACGGTCGGCCGGTAGACGTTGGCGCGCAGTACGACGCCGTCGCGCATCCGCGCCGGCACGTTCCGCGCGATTGTGAGCTCGCTGATCACCTGACGCACGAGCCCGCGGTCCGGCCGCCAGGCCGGGTCACGTCATCGAGGCGGTCCCCAGGAAGATCGCGAAGCCGTTGACCTGCACGCCCTGAACCTTGGCCGTCGTGGCGGCGAGGATGTCGGCGAAGTACGGGATCACGAGCGGCGTCTGCTCGAGGAGCAGCCGCTCGATCTTGCCGGCAATCGTGCGCTGGGTCTGCAGATCCACGGCCGCGATGTACTGACGGACCAGGCCGTCGTAGGTCTTGTTCTTGAAGCGCGCGGCGTTCCACGGTCCGGTCGACTCCAGCGGCGCCTCCAGGAACACGTTGGGCACCCCACGGTCCCCATACTCGACGAGACTCATGATCGCGTCCAGCCAGTCGGAGTTGCCGTAGGTCGACTTGCCGTAGTAGGCCGTCAACGTCTCGATCTTGAGCTTGATCTTCACCCCGATCTTGGCGGCATCCGCGGCGAACACCTGAGCGAGGGCCGGAATCTCCTCCTGCTCGCCGGCGGTCAGCGTCGTCTCGAAGCCGTCCGGGTGGCCGGCGGCGGACAGCAGCTGCTTGGCCTTGGACAGGTTCTGGACGCGCTGCGGCACACTCGTGTTCGTGGAGGCGAACTTGGGCGCGAACGGGTTGTCGTTGCCGACCTGACCGTCCCCGGCGAGCAACGCCGAGACCATCGAGGGCCGGTCGATGGACAGCGCGATCGCTTGGCGGACGCGGGGGTCGGTGAACGGTTCGATGTCGTTGCGCATCGACAGCTCACGGTGGCTGGCCGACCGCACCTTGATGATCCGGAAGCTGGAGGACTTCAACAGCCCCTCGGCGCCCTGGGCGGTGAACTGGGAGACGACGTCGACCTGTCCGCCCTGGAGCGCGACGATCTGCGCCTGCTGGGAGGCGTAGAACTGGAACGACGTGCCGGAGAGGTGCGGCGCTTCGCCCCAGTAGTCGTGGTTGGCCACGAACTCGGCGCCCTGGTTCTGGGTGTAGCTCGACAGCTTGAACGGGCCGGTCCCGACGAACGTCTTCTGCCAGTGACCGAAGTCGGTGCCGTCCGGAACGATGATCAGGTTGTAGTTGTCGGAGGAGATGATGTAGGGGAAGTTTCCATTCGGCGCCTCCAGGTGGAATGCGACGGTCGTGGGATCGACGCGGATGACGCCCTCGGGCTTGAGGACGCCCTCGAACGTCGAGAGCGCGACGGCGGCGTTCCTCGGGTCGGTCTGCTGCTTGAACGTGTAGACGACGTCGTCGGCGTTCATCTCCTTGCCGTTGTGGAACTTGACGCCCGTCCGCAGCTTGAACGTCCAGACCGACCCGTCTCCGTTGTGGCTCCAGCTGGTCGCGAGCATCGGCTGCAGGTGACCGGCCGCCGCGTTGTCGAAGGTCAGGAACTCACCGGTCTGGGTCAGCAGCGTCGAGCCGCCGAGATCGGAGATCGTGATCGGGTTGATCGCGCCGGTCGGGGTCTGCGACGCGAGCTTCAGGGTTCCGCCCTTGGTCGGTGCCGCCGAGGAGGACGGCGCCGACGACGACGAGGAGTTCGCGTTGCCGCACGCCGCGAGCGCCGCGGCCACGAACGTGCTTGAGAAGCCGACCGCCGCGCCCCTGCGGACGAACTCCCGGCGGCTCAGCCGGCCCGCGGCGAGCTCGTCCAGGTAGTGGTTGTCGATCGCGCTGCGGCCGATGCGCAGCGCGTCCAGCTTCGAGGCGGGGGTCGCCATGCCGTCGTCATCCTTTCCTGTCGCTCACGTTGCGCGTGGCCGGAGGGCCTCGCCGAAGAACTGATCGAGGAGCTCGACGAGCCCGAGGAAGGTGGGGTGCTCATCGAACATCCACTCGGTGTGTCCTGCGTCGTCCAACCACACGAGGCGCTTGGGCTCCTCGGCGTGCTCATACAGCGACTGAGCCTCCTCGGGGCGATGCAGCGCGTTGTCCTCGCCGTGCACGATCAACAGCGGCCGGCCCGCCAGCCGCCCCACCGCGCGCTCGGGGCTGAAACGCAGCAGGAGCTCGGCCGACTGCAGGGTCACGCCAGTGCCGTACCCCGGCACCTTGTAGAGCTCGCCGAGCACGTACGGCGCGGTGCGCCCGTCGAGATCGAGCCGGACGATGTCCCACGGCGAGGTGATCTCTGATCGGCCGAACTGTGCGCGCCGGCCGCGGTCGGACTCGATCCGGACCAGCAGCCTGTCCCAGGAATCCGCGTCGTGCATATTGCGCGTCGAGCGCGTCCCGTCGCCGATCGCGTTGATGGCGGCGACCGCCCGGACCCGCGGGTCCTCCGCGGCCTCGGCGATCACGACGCCGCCACCGAGCGCCCAGCCGAGGAGTCCGATGCGACTGCCGTCCACGAGCTCGGACCCGCTGAGGCGATCGACCGCGCCGCGCACGTCCTCGGCCCAGTCCTGCGGCGTCAGCCGGCCGCGCTCGCCCTCACTGGCTCCGAAGCCGCGGTAGTCGAAGGTCAACACCGCATATCCACGCGGAGTCAGCGCCCGGGCGAATCGCTCGGGGTGCAGGACCTTCAGCCCCTGGTACCCGGAGGCGGCGATCAGCACCGGCGCCGGCTCGGCCGGTGTTGGCTCCGGTAGATGCAGATCGGCGTCAAGTCGCAGCCCATCGGCGAAGAACGGAAGCGGCACTGCGGTCACCGCAGCGCGCCTTCTCGTTCGGAGCCATCGGGCAGCGTGTAGCGCGTGACCGCATCCTCATCGAGCTCGATGCCGATGCCGGGGCGCTCGCTGAGCATGATGTGACCGTCGCGGACCTGAAGACGAGAGCGCTCGGTCACGAGCGTCTCGAAGTTGTAGACATCGTCGGCGAGCTCGAAGTACTCGATCGTCGAGGTGCCGGGGACCGCGTCGGCAAGGTGTGCGTGCAGGTTGGCGTGCCAGTGGGGCGCGAGCGGAAGGTCGAACGTCTCAGCGGTGTGCGCGATCCGGAGGTACTCGCTCACGCCGCCGACGACGCCGACATCGGGCTGGAGGATGTCCGCCGCGCGATCGTGGATCAGCCGCGCGAAATCCCATCTCGTCTGATGGATCTCGCCGGTGGCGATTGGCGTCTCGGAGGCCGTCACCAGCTCTGCGTGGCCGGCGACGTCTTCGACCGAGAGCGGCTCCTCGAACCACCACAGGCCGCTGTCTCCGGCGGCACGCTCGAACTCGCGCAGCGCGCGCAGCGCCTCGGCGGGAGTTCCGTAGGCGTTGTTGGCATCGAGCGCGAGACGCCCGTTGCCGCCGATGACCTCGATCGCCGCCGCCACGCGCTCGGCATCCTCGGCGACCGTCAGCCCTCCGACCTTGATCTTGTGGTCGCGGAAGCCGCGCTCTCGCGCGCTGGTGATCTCGGCGCGGATCGCGTCCGCGGGGTGGCCGTCGGACGGCCGGTAGTAGCCACCGGACGCATACGCGGGCAGGGGCCGCGAGCCGCTGCCGCCGAGCAGTCGTGCGAGCGGAAGCTCACAGCGCTTGGCCCGGAGGTCCCAGAGGGCGATGTCGACCGCACTGATCGCCCGCAGCAGCGCGCCGCGGCGTCCGATCAGCAGGCTCTCCTGATACATCCGTCGCCACAGCCCAGGGAGGTCCTCGGCGTCGCCCATCAGCACCACCGGTGCCAGGACCTCACGGACTGCCGCGGCCAGCAGCCGTCCACCGATCGTGCCGGCGTAGCTGTAACCGATGCCGCGGGCACCGTCGGTGTCACGCACCTCGACGAGCAGGAAATGCCGCTCGTCGAGCATCCGGGTCGACATCCGGGTGCTGCGGCGCAGCGGAATCGCGACCGCTCTGGCTGTGATCTCTTCGACCATCGCGACGTCGACTCTTGCATGTAACGCGCAAGCTGTCAATATGGATCCGCGCATGCGGCACCCGTTCCCACACGAGCACCTCGAGCGGCGGCGATTCCGAGCGCGCGTGCGGCTAGCGCGGCCAGGAGAGCGTCGGCGAGGCCATCTCGCCGGTCTCCTGGGCGACGAGCGTCCGGTAGGTGACCGCGAGGTGATCGTGCATCTCCTGCTGCGCCCCCGGCGCGTCACCCGACCGGATCCGCTCGTAGATCCGCTCGTGGTCGGCGACGACCTCAGCCGCGGGCCGGGTGCGATCGACCGTCGACAGGTCGCGGATCATCTGCAGGTCGCGCAGGGTGCCGACGTAGTCGGTGAGTCGCCGGTTGCCCGACGCCTGCAGAATGACGTGGTGAAAGGCCGCGTCGCGGCGCAGGTACTCGCGACCGTCGCCGGGCCCGGTCGCCACCTCTTGCAACGCCCGCAGTGCTCGCTCGAGCTGCTGGTGATCCCGGCTGCGCATCAGGCCGGTCGCCCGGGCGGTCGCCGGGGGTTCGAGCAGCAGTCGGATCTGGTAGATCTCGACGAGGTCGTGCCCCGAGGTCTCGAGCACTCGCAGGCCGCGGCGGTGCTCGACCCGAACCATGCCCTCGTCGACCAGCCGCGCGACCGCTTGCGCAACCGGCGTGCGGGAGACGCCGAGCTGTGCGGCGAGCTCGTTCATCGAGTACAGCGCGCCGGGCGCGAGCTCTCCGGCGACGATCAGATCGCGCAGTCGGCGATGCACCTCGAACTCGAGGCTCGGCGGAGGCGGCGGCAGCGGTTCGAGCCTCACCGGTGCGCGGCCTCGCTGCTCGTTCCAGATCCGCTCAACGCCCGCTCACAACGGCGATATCGTACAGCGACCCTGCGGCAGGCTCCCTCCACATGCGCGTAGCGCTGGCCCAGATTGACAGCGCCCTCGGTGAGGTCGACCGCAACCTCGGCCAGATCCGCGAGATGGTCGCCCAGGCCAATCACGAGGGCGCCGATCTGACGGTGTTTCCCGAGCTTGCCGTTCACGGCTACTCGCTCGGACAGGCCCGGAACTGTGAGCAGTTGCGCGCGACCGACGAGCGCCTGCTGGCTCTGGCGTCGGGACGCTCGGACCTCGTTGTCGGCTTTCATGAGGACGGCGGTGTGCGGGCGTACAACTCGGCCGCGTATCTCTCGAATGCGCAACTCGTGCATGTCCACCGCAAGCTGTACCTCTCCAACTACCTGGTCTGGGAGGAGCGGAAGCACGCCAGTCCGGGGCAGTCCATGCGCGCGTTTGACACCGAGCACGCGCGTGCCGCGATCCTGATCTGCAACGACGCCTGGCAGCCGGCGGTCCCGTGGCTCGCCGCTCAGGACGGCGCCGAGCTGCTCGTGGTCCCTGCCAACAGCGCGAGCAACCTCGGCGCCGAGCAGCTCGACAACCGCGTCTACTGGGAGCGTCTGCTGGAGTCGATCGGGCGGATGCAGCAGGCCTGGGTCGTCTTCGTCAACCGGGTCGGGACCGAGGCCGGCGGCGAGTTCTGGGGCGGCAGCCGGATCGTCGATCCGCGCGGCGAGGTGATCGTCCAGGCGCCCTACGGTGAGCCCTCGCTCACGTGCGTGGACGTCGACGTGCCCGCGGCACGACGCTGTCGTCGGGCGCTCCCACTGATCGCCGAGGCGCGCCTCGGGCTGATTCAGCGGGAGACCACGCGCCTGATCGAAGAGGGCGGCGACGCCTGAGCACTGCAGCGTGATGTTCGATCTGCATGTCCACACCGCACCCGATGTGCAGCCGCGGCTCGGCGACGACGTCGAGATCGTGCGCATGTACGAGCGCGCGGGTTTTGACGGCTGCGTGCTCAAGGGTCACTACGACGGCACCGCAGGCCGCGCCCAGGCGGCGGGGCATCATTCGTCGGTCCGGGTGTACGGCGGGCTGGCGCTCAATCACCACGTCGGCGGGCTGAACCCGAGCGCGGTGGCAGCCGCGCTCGCAATGGGCGCGCGCGTGATCTGGATGCCCACGGCTGACGCGCACTCGCAGGAGACGGAAGGGCTCCCGCGACTGTGCCGCACCGAGCCGCGCGCCGCGACCACCACCTACGCGATTCCACCGATCGATCCGAGGACCGAGGACTCCGTGCGTCAGATCGTGGCGTTGATCGCCGAGGCCGACGCCGTGCTCGCCACCGGCCACCTCAGCACGCCGGAGATCGCGTGGCTGTTGCCCCTCGCGCGAGCGGCGGGCGTCAACCGCCTCCTGCTCACTCATCCGAGCTGGCACATCCCGGCGATGGACGCCGCGCAGGCCTCGGCGCTCGCCGATCAGGGCGCCTACGTCGAGATCACGGCCTACCAGCTCCTGCACCAGGACCGGTGCGATGCCGGGACGCTCGCCCAGTTCGCACGCACGGTCGGTCTCGATCGCATCATCCTCTCCTCCGACGCCGGACAACCCGACAGCCCGCCGCCGCCCGAGGCGCTCTCGGCCCTGGTCGATGCACTCATCTCAGAGCACCTCGATTCCGGGGCGATCCTCGCCTGCGCCTCCGAGCTGCCCGACCGGTTGATCACACCCGGCTGACCGTCGCCGCCGGCCCGCAGGGAGGGGGTTACCGGTCGGCGGCCAGGAGGCGCACCGCGGCCATGCGGTTGTGGACCCCCAGACGCTCGAAGATCGAGCGCGTGTGGAACTTCACGGTGTTGACGCTGATGAAGAGGCGGCTGCCGATCTCCTCGTAGGAGCAGCCCTCCGCGAGCAGGCGAAGAACCTCCAGCTGACGGTCGCTCAACGAGTCCAGCGGTTCGGAGGACGGCCGCGCGAGCGCCGCCTGCCAGCCGCTCGGTAGCACCGCCTGTCCGCGCGCGATGTGCGCGAGGCTCGCCACCAGGTCGGTCGCGGGGTGGTCCGTCAGCAGCAGGCCGCCGAGCGAGCGCTCGAGCACAGCCCCGAGCAGCCGTCGCGTCGGCGCGTCGGCGACGAGCACGATCTCGGCCGTGGGAAGGTGCCGGGTGAGGGCGTCGATCAGAACGAGCGCGCGTTCCTCATCGGCGCTGACACCGAGCAGGATCATGTCGGGCGATGTCTCGGCGAGCATCCGGGGGGAGATCTCGCCCCAGACGGTCGCGACGACCTCAAAGGTCGGCTCGCCGAGAACGGCGAGCGCGAGAGCCTCCGCGATCAGCCGTCGTGGATCCGCGACCGCAAGACGTAATGTCGCGGTCGGGAGCGTGCTCGCCTCCACCTCTCGGAAGGCGGGAGCGTGCGTCCGCTCGATCAGGTCGGTCATCGTCGTCATCCCCCATCTGTCGCCCGTGCGCCCCATCCACTGAGCGTCCGTGCTCGCCGGTCCCGAATCACATCGTCGCGGCTCGTCCGGAGCCTTCCACCCTCTTCGGCGCTCCGACGATGGTCAAAGATAATCAAGCGTGAGCAGGTTTGCAACTGCATTAGCAGGGACCTCGGACGGCATCGCTCCGGCCGGCGCGCCGGTAGGCTGCGCCGCCATGTGCGCCCGCGTCGCGCTCGTCACCGGGGCCTCGGCCGGGATCGGGGAGGCGACCGCCCGCGCCCTGGCGCCCAGCTCGCGTCTCGTGCTCGTCGCGCGCCGGGAGGACCGTCTGCGATCGCTGGCGGCCGAGCTCGGCGGGGCGACGGTGATCGCCGCCGATCTCGCCGACCCGGACTGCCACGCGCGCATCGCCGAGACCGTTCGCCGGGAGCACGGCGCGCTGCATCTGCTCGTCAACAACGCCGGCGCGCGTTGGCCGGGGGCGTTCGCCGAGACCGGGTGGGAGAACGTTGCCCGGCACCTGCTGATCGACCTCGAGGCGCCGGTACGCCTCACCGAGGCGCTCCTGCCGCTGCTCCGTGAGACGGCTGCGGCGCTGCCCGCGGGGGCAGGCGAGGACCCGGTCTCGATCGTCAACGTGGCGTCCACCGCGGCGCGGATCGGTCGACCCGGCGCCGGCGGGTACTCGGCGGCCAAGTTCGCGCTCGCGGGCTGGAGCGACTCGCTTGCGGCCGAGGAGGTCGCACACGGAATCCACGTCGGCCTCGTGTTGCCCGGGTTCGTCCAGACCGAGGGCTTCCCCGCCGAGGAGCTGCTGGCCAGCTGGCGGACCCGGTGGATCGTCGCTCGCCCCGAGCTCGCCGCGGAGGCGATCCTGCGTGCGGCCGGCTGGGGAGACCGCCGACCGCGCGCCGAGGTGTACGTGCCGCGCCCGTACGCGGCGATGGCCGCCCTGCGGACTCTCACGCCCGCGCTTGTGCGCCGAGCGGTCGCCACCGGCGCGTTCACGACCGCCGCCCGCCCCCGCGACTGACACAGGGGTCGGCGTGACCGCCCTCACGCTCGGGCCATCGCAACGGGGTTAAGCTACGGTGCTGTAGCTATCCGATCTGAGGAGACCACGCGATGACCGACAGCCCCCGCCGAGTGGCCGTTCTCGGTGGCAGCCGAATCCCGTTCGCCCGCCAGAATGGGCCGTACGCCCGGGCCTCGAACCAGGACATGCTGACGGCGACGCTCGACAACCTGAGCGCGAAGTTCGGGCTCGACGGGCAGACGGTCGGCGAGGTCGCCGCCGGCGCCGTCCTCAAGCACAGCCGAGACTTCAATCTCACCCGTGAGTCGGTACTGGGTTCCCGCCTGGCGCCCGAGACGCCTGCCTACGACGTCCAGCAGGCCTGCGGAACCGGGTTGGAGGCGACGATCCTGGTCGCCAACAAGGTCGCGCTCGGCCAGATCGAGTGCGGGATCGCCGGCGGCGTCGACACCACGTCCGATGCGCCGCTCGCGCTCGGTGAGGACCTTCGCCAGACCCTGCTGGCGGCGAACCGGGCCAAGTCCAACGTCGACCGCCTGAAGGCCCTCACGCACCTGCGTCCCAAGGGTCTGCTCCCGGAGATCCCGCGCAACGCGGAACCTCGCACCGGCATGTCGATGGGCGAGCACACCGCGCTCATGGCGGAGCAGTGGGGGATCGGGCGCGAGGAGCAGGACCAGCTCGCGGTCGAGAGCCACCACAAGCTCGCCGCCGCCTACGAGAGCGGCTGGATGGATGACCTCGTCGTTCCCTTTCTCGGGCTCGAGCGTGACCAGAACCTGCGCCCGGACTCGAGCCTGGAGAAGCTCGCCAAGCTGCGGCCGGTGTTCGGTGGCTCCGAGGGGACGATGACCGCCGGCAACTCGACTCCGCTCTCCGACGGCGCCTCGGCGGTCCTGCTCGCCTCCGAGGAGTGGGCCAGAGCGCACGACCTCCCGGTGCTCGCCTACTTCTCGACCGGTCAGACCGCGGCGGTCGATCACGTCCACAAGGGGGAGGGGTTGCTGATGGCGCCCGCATACGCCATGGGCGTGATGCTTGACCGGGTCGGCCTCGCGCTGCAGGACTTCGATAGCTACGAGATCCACGAGGCCTTCGCCGCCCAGGTCCTCTGCACGCTGAAGGCGTGGGAGGATTCGGCATTCTGCTCTGAGAAGCTCGGGCGTGCCGAGCCGCTCGGGCCGATCGACCGCGCCAAGCTCAATGTCCATGGTGGCTCGCTCGGTGCGGGTCACCCGTTCGGGGCCACCGGCGGCCGGATCGTGGCCGCCCTCGCCAAGGAGCTCTCGGAGACCGACGGGCCCTCGCGCGGCCTCATCTCGGTGTGCGCCGCAGGCGGCCTCGGTGTCACCGCGATCCTGGAGGGCCCCAACCATGACTGACCGCTACCAGCAGCTCGTCAACACGCCGATCGGCAAGCTCATCGCCGGCCAGGTGGGCCTCCCGGCGCCGCCGATCCTCGATCGCTACCGGCCGGGACAGCGCGTGATCTCGGGCGCGGTGCTGTTGGGCGCCCCGGAGCCGGACTCCGCCCAGCCGCCGCGGCTCGCGGCCGCGGCGCTGGGGATGCTGCGCGCGGTGGGCGCCGAGCTGATGCGCACGGGCGACGCACCGCTCGCCGACGCAACCGCGCCCGTGTTCGATCCCGAGGACGCGCCGCCCGCCCAGCGCTTCAAGGCGCTCGTGCTTGACGCGAGCGGATTGCACTCGGCCGAGCAGCTCCAGCATGCCTATGCGTTCTTTCACCACACCGCCCGCCGGGTGAGCCCGAGCGGCCGGATCCTCGTGCTCGGCACCCCGCCCGAGGCGGCCGGCTCGCCTGACGCGACCGTCGCCCAGCGGGCGCTGGAGGGGCTGGTCCGCTCGCTCGGGAAGGAGGCGCGCCGCGGGGCGACCGCCCAGCTGGTCTACGTGACGCCGGGCGCCGAGGACCAGCTTGAGTCGACCCTTCGATTCCTGCTCTCGCCGCGCTCCGCCTACGTCTCGGGTCAGGTCGTCCGGGTCGGCAAGCGCGTCGCCGCCCCGGGGGCCTTTGACTGGTCGGCTCCGCTGGCGGGCAAGGTCGCGCTCGTCACCGGGGCCGCTCGCGGGATCGGCGCCGCGATCGCCGAGGTGCTCAGCCGCGAGGGGGCCCACGTCGTCTGCCTCGACATCGAGCCGATGGCGGAGGACCTGGGCGTGGTCGCCGGGGCGATCGGCGGCTCGTCACTGACCGCCGACGTGAC
>Ga0335075_10006821_pt1 | contig 17617 bp, 16 predicted proteins | sample Lox_Sample_24_FD_206723 | JGI IMG/M metagenome (GOLD analysis project Ga0335075, IMG submission 206723) | Soil microbial communities from Loxahatchee National Wildlife Refuge, Florida, United States - Lox_Sample_2.4 | ecosystem: Environmental > Terrestrial > Soil > Wetlands | place: USA...
GATCCTTTCGAACCCGCCCTGGACGCTGCCCGCGAACGACACCCCGAACACGGACACCAGCACCAGGCTGAAAGCACTGGTCGTGCTCAGCACCTTGGTGGGCGCGGAAAACAGCTGCGTCACCGCGTCGGCCGACGAGCCGTTCAGGCCCATCCCGTAGACCACCCACACGGCTACGCCGTGATGCGTGGCCGCGCCGGCCGCAGCGACGACGATGAGCAGCGGGAACACGGTCAGCATGGCCAGCGCCGCGAAGCTCATGGCCCGTTCCATGAGCTCGAACTCCTTGCCGCTCCGATGAAGATCGTTGACCCGGAAGCCGGTCCAGACCCGGTCGGCGCCTCGACGCACCACATGGCGCATCCTCCGGTCAGGGACCTGGCTCATCTGCCGCATCACGCAACGATCCTCCGCAGCCGCCCATACAGGCAACACCGCAGGAAAAAGCAATTTCGCCAGCTCTATCCAGCTTTAAGCGCCTCAAACACGCCAAATCAAACCCGCACCTTGAGAGCCGCCCCCCGTATCCCGGCGACGACCGACAGGTCGCCGACCGCGACGCCGGACGCCCCCGGCAGCGCCGCCCGCCGCCGTAATTACCCCAGAGGCGGACGGCGTCCCCGTTGCTGCCGTCATGAGCGGAGACGTCTCCTGGTCGTACCAGCAGCTCGGCAGCGCGACGGCCCGGCTGTTCAGGCTGGCGGCCCTGCATTCCGGCTCCGACTTCGACTCCTACGCCGCTGCCGCGCTCACGGACAGCACCGTGCAGCAGGCCCGTCGGGAACTGGACGAGCTGACACGCGCCCACCTGGTCCAGCGCATCTCCGACCGGCTCTGCATGCACGACTTGCTGCGCGACTACGCACGTGAACTCACCGCCACCCAGGATTCCGAGGAGGAACGGCACGCCGCGCTGACCCGGCTATTCGACTAGTACCTGCACACGCGACTCAACTCAGGCCCGGCACCACTGGCAGGAGGCCCTCACCCGCTACACCGCCGTCGGCGCCCCCGAAGCCGATGAGATCCGCGCCCGCCTCGGTGCGGCCGCCGATCACGAGCGGCCGCGATGATCGGCTTGCGGCCCGTGCGCTGGCAGCCTGATCATCTGTTTATGAGCGAGACGCCCGCCCCGGTGCGGCTACGACGTGCTGTCCGGGCGATCATCCTGGCCGATGATGACCGTGTCCTGCTGTGCCGGTTCGGCTTCCCGCATCCGGCTGTGCCAGCGGGCGCAACGGTCGTATGGGCGGCGCCCGGCGGCGGCATCGAGCCTGGCGAATCGCCGCTGGCGGCCCTGCGCCGGGAGCTGCACGAGGAGACTGGCCTCGTCATCGACGCCGACCCGCCGCACGTCTGGCACCAGGAACTCACCGCTCCCGGCCAGGCGGACGGCTACGACGGGGCGGTCAACGACTACTTCCTCGTCCGCACCACGCGCTTTGATCCCCGCGGCGCGCTGTCCGATGACGAACTCGCCGCCGAGCACATCACGGCGATGCGGTGGTGGCGGCACGCAGACATCGCAGGCTACGGCGGAACCGACCTGTTCTCACCCCGGGACATCGCCACACCGCTGGCGCCGCTGATCGCCGGCGACATCCCGGACCCGCCCGTGCTGCTCGGCCTGTGATCTCCCCGGGCACTTATCTCCCGCGGCAATTGACGATGGCGGCGTGAGCCTGAACCCTAGCGGGCTAGTTCGCCGTATGTTCCCGGGCAGTGACTGGACGGGCCGGCAGGCGCACTATAAGGACATGGAGTCCGGTGCGAGCCACGCCGCGTCGGCCAGGGCCCGCCGCCCGGCCGACTCGAGATCAGACATCCCGCCGCCGCCGAGTACGGCGCGGGGCCGTTCCGCGATCCCGCCGCCGGTGACCGCGCTGGCCTCGTGCCCGGCGGTCCCGCCGCCGCCGGAGACGGCGCTGGCCTCGTGCTCGGCGGTCCCGCCGCCGCCGAAGACGGCGCTGGCCTCGTGCTCGGCGATCCCGCCGCCCCCGGCCACCGCGCTGGCGTCCTGCTCGTCCGTGCCGCCGCCGCCGAAGACGTCGGCGGCCTGCTCCGCGATCCCGCCGCCGCCCGCGACCGCGCTGGCCTCGTGCTCGCCGATACCGCCGCCGCCGAGCATCGCGCACCTCACCCCGGATGACGACGCGGTGTGAACATGGCCGCGGCGGCGATACGGGCGGGCTTGCCCGGGTAGTTAGCCACGGTGGTGACCTGAGCCTCGGTGGCCGGCGGGCCGGAGAGAGGGCCCTGGTGAGATCATCGGGAGGGTGGACCCGGCGGTGATGACGTGGGCTGAGGTGGCTGGCCGGCTGGCGCCTGCCCGGACGTACTGGCTGGGCACGACGATGCCGTCCGGCGCGCCGCACGCGGCGCCGGTGTGGGGCGCGGTCACCGGCGGCGCCCTGCACGTGTACACCGAGCGGCGGACCGTCAAGGCCCGCAACATCGCCGCCAGCCCGCGGGTGCTGGTGCACCTGGAAAGCGGCGAGGACGTCCTGATCGTGCGCGGGCTGGCGGAGGACCTGGGCCCGCCCGCGGGCGTCCCGCACGTGGTCGCGGCGCTGGCCGCCAAGTACACCCGGCCGGCCGACCGGCAGTACCTGCCCGACGGCGACCCCGACTTCGACGTCGTCTACGCGATCCGGCCCGCCTCAGCGGTCGCCTGGCAGCTAGCCGACTACTCAGGCTCCCAGCGCCGCTGGTCCCGCTAGCCGACGCCGCGGCTAGGGCTCCGGCGTTCCTGAGCTTGTGCCTGCGCTGTCACTGGGCCGTACATCTCCGCGGCGCGGCCCACGAAACTGGTCACAGCGATGCTCAGCCCCCGAATTCCGCGCCGAGCCCGCCCGGGAACCGTGGGGCCTGGCGGAGCTGCCCGCGGCATCGTCAACGCAGCGGGATGCTGAGATCGCAGACCGGGGTGGCCGGGGCGGCGGTCCGCTGATCAGCGATCAGGACCTGGCGCAGTGCTCCCGCCGGTTCGCGCCGTTGGTCACGCGACCACGCTTCGAGCGCGTCGACCGCCGGCGCCAGCGCAGGCCAGCCCATGTCCTTCATGGCAAGCCGGATGAAGACCTCATCGTGGGCCGGCTCCACCCGGAGCTGAACGCCTGCCATCGCTGCGGCCTGGTCCACAGCGCTGCCGGCGGCGACCGGCCGGCACAGTTCCACCGGACCGTCGCTATCGTCGCTGACCTCGCCGTAGAACACGAGGAAGGGACAGCCGGCGATGCCCTCCACCCCGGGACCAGCTGACCGCAGCCGGGCGAAGGCCTCCGCGAGGAAGGCATCGGCCTCGCCTGCGCGCAGATGGCGGCTGATGGAAACGAGCGTGCGCTCGGGGATGGTGCGGGTCTGGACGTCGTATTCTGCCATGCCGGCTCCCGTGAGTTTCGCCTGGATGTAGGAGACCAGGACCCGGCGGTCCGCCATCACCGACTCGACGCCGGCCCAGTAGCTTGCGACCGCTTCGGCCGCCTCGCCGGGCGGCTTCGCCGTGATGTCCCCGATGACCGGCAGCGGCATGCCGAGGCGCCGCAGCAGCGCGACCAGGCGGGCGCCGGCCACCTGGTCCTCGCTGTAGAGGCGGTAGCCGCTGGCGGGATCGGTCCGCGCCGGCGGCAGCAATCCAAGCCGGTCGTAAAGGCGCAGCGCCTTGGGCGACAGCCGGGTCCGCTCGGCGAACGCGCCGATCGTCATCAGGTCCATCAGTTCCCCTCCAGGGCCGGGCGGCCTGCCCGGCTCCACGAGCATGCGGCTTGCCCCGAGGGAAAGGTCAAGCAGCCTGCGCCAGCGTGAAGGCCCGTCGGGACGATGCGACGATGGTGACCCTCATCTATTCCAGCAGCGGGCGGACCTGCTCGGCGGCGAACCGGACGAAGCGCTCGAAGTGATCGAGGTCGGCCTGCTCGGGTGCGGGTGTCAGGTACTCGCTCAGCAGCGTCATCGGGGACTGCGCGGCGACGCCGTTCTGCCGCATCCAGGACTGGATGCCGTGCCCGACGCCCACAGCCACAGCTCGTCGAGTCCCGCCGCGTCCGCCGCGACGGCGACGTTACGCAGCTGTTCTGGTACCTGAGGGAGGCATACGGCGCCAAGAGTCGTCATGCGGACATCATCGCGGACCCGGCGGCCGACTGCCTAAAACTCAAAAAGCCAAATCAAACCCGCAAATTCTTTATCTCGAACGGTCCCTGTCTCCGCCTCCACCGCCCACGTGTTCCGTCCGCAGGTGGACGCAGTCGTGCTGGAAAGTCGCCTTTCGGACGGCGGTGCGACGTATGCGCCGCTCACAAAATGTCACGGATAGTAGGGGTGAATAACTCAATGTAGCCAGGGGTACATCGTCGCTCGCACGCATCGCGCGGCAGCAGATACAAGCGGGAGCAGATATAGGGGGACTAATGCACCGCAAGCTCGACATCCTGTCGAAGACCGGCTTTGTCGTACTCGGCGACTACGACGGGCCCGCGATCCCGCAGGCCGAATGGGAAAGCCTGACCTACATGGACTGGAAGAGCGGCGGCGACACCAACTTCGCCCCGCTCACCTCGGCGACCGGGGAGATGGACTGCCGCGGCTTCTGGGACCACGGCAAGCCGGACAAGGACGGCATCTGGACCGTCAACCGCGAGATCGCGCCGGGCCTGGCCCGCTACGTGGAGTCCATCGGCGGCAACTACGGCCGGGTCCGCGTCATCAAGCTCAACCCGAGCAGCGAGGCCGAGGCCGTGCGCCAGCTGCACCGCGACGACAACAACCGGCTCAATCCCGACGGCGCCGGCTGGGTGGTCCGGTCCTGGCTCGAGCTCGACAACGCCGCGGGCGAGTCCGTGTTCATCCTCCGCGAGGACAAGGACGACCCGAGCACCGAGACCCGGATCAAGCTGCACCCGGGCATGCAGCTCGTCATCGACACCGAGCGGCTGTGGCACGTGGTCTGGCATCCGGGCAGCAAGCCCCGCTATGCCCTGATCTCCTCCTGGGAGTCCAGCCCGGCGATCGACAGCTGGATGCGGACCAGGTCGCTGCCGCGGCGGGTCGCCAAGGTCGTGCCCGCGCAGACGACTCGCAGGTCCGGCACCCCGGTCAGCTAGCACCAGCCGCGCCGGGACGGGCCGCCGGCCTCCTCGCCGGCCGGCCCGTCCGGGCGCGAATGCCGGGCGCCGTGGTCTCAGACGATGGGCGGCGGATCGTCGAGGGCCGCGGTCTTGTCGGGGTTGAGCCGGACCCAGAGAGAGGTGATCTGGCCGCCGACGGCCTCGCCGGTGATCACGATCGGGCCCTCGGGCGTGTCAAGCACGAGCGACGGGCTTGAGTTGACCTCGATGAGGCGCACGGGGGGCCGCTCGTCCGGGCTCGAGCGGGTCTTGAACGCGATGAGCGTCCAGCTGCCTTTGAGTAGCTGCCGGACCCGATCGGCGCCGGCCACGGGGTGCCTGGCCGCGCGCCGGGCGGGGCCGCCGTCGGATGTGAGCACGACGTCGGGGTGGAGGAGGCTCAGGGTCCTCGCCTCGTCGCCCGCGAGCACCGAGTGCATCAGCTGCTCGAGCATCTCGGCCGAGGCGGGGGCCGGAGGGGGAGCACCGGCGCCCGGTCGGGCCGCGTGCAGCTTCCGCCTGGCGCGCGAGACGAGCTGCCGACACGCGGGCTCGGTTTTTCCGAGGATCTCGGCGATGGCCGGGTACGGTTCGCCGAACACGTCACCGAGGAGGAACGCGACTCGCTCGTACGGGCCGAGCGAGTCGAGCAGCACCAGGAAACCGAGGGTCAGCGACTCGGCCAGCTCGGCCGCCTCCTCGGCGTTCCTGGCGGTGGCCACCGGGTCGGGAAGCCACGGCCCGACGTACACCTCGCGCCGCCGGCGCTGCGCCCGCAGGCGGTCGAGGGCCAGCCGCGAGGTGACGGTCGTGAGCCAGGCGGCCGGGTTGTCCACGGCGGCGGCGTCGCGGGCGGCCCACCGTATCCACGCTTCCTGCACCACGTCCTCGGCGTCGGCCAGCGAGCATGTGATCCGGTAGGCCAGGCCGGTCAGCCGCGAACGCTCGCGTTCGAAGGCGTCGAGGCCGCCCGCCGCCGATGCGGGGTTCACGCCGCCCTCGGGGAGCTGCGGTTCTCCGCGGGCGCCCCGGCGGCGAGCAGGCCGGCCTGCTCGCCGCTGCCCATCGCCGCGTCCGAGAGCCACCCCGACGGCCCCACCCAGTCGCCCGCCAGGTACACCCCCGGCGATCCGGCCACGGTGACCGCGGGCCGGCCGGCCAGGCCGTCTTCCGGACGGGGAAGCACGTCGGTGACGACGTGGGCCTCCAGGAACCTCTCGGCGACGATCTGATCGCCGGCGATCCCGGCCAGGGCGGCGAACCGGTGCAGCTCGGCCCGGTCCAGTTCCGCGTCGCGCGCCCCGTACCGCATGACGTGCACCACCGACCCTCCGGCGGGCGCCAGGGCGCCGGGCGGGCAGTGGCACGACAGGTACCAGGGCTGGTCGACGCCTATCACCGTTGACGGATGCGGCCCGCGCAGCCCCAGGTCCAGGCAGGCGGCGGTGACCGGCGGGCCGAAGTCCGGCCAGCCAGGGTCGGCCGGCAGCAGCGTGCGCGCCGCGGCCGGGCCGCCGGCCGCGATGACCACCGCGGCCGCGGGCAGCACCTCGCCGTCGGCCATCGCGACCTCCCATCCGCCCGGGACGGCGTTGACGCCGGCCGCGGCCCGGTCGGTCAGCATGCTGGCGCCTGCCGCCGACGCTGCCGACGAGATGCCCGCCACCAGGCTGCCGAATCCCTCGTCGAGGTACCAGACGCCCCGCCGGGCGCCCTTGATCCGGGAGATGGCGAAGTCGGCTGGCATGCGTTCGAGGTCGGTCACGTAGGTGGTCACCCGGATCAGCATTCGGGCCAGGTCAGGCAGCTCACGACTGCCCCCGAGCGACTCGACCCACTCTTCGGCGGTGCGGCCCGCCCAGCTCGCCGCGGATACCCTCAGCAGCCTGGCGACCAGCGAGCCGAGCCGGCCCAGCGGCACCCCGGCCAGCTTGCCGTCGCGCACGACCCGGGCGCCGCGCAGCGGCGGCCGGTGACCGCGGTGGGGCACCCCCAGGCTGTCCAGTATCCGCCAGGCCTCGCCGCCACCGCCGAGGGCGTGCGGCCCCTGGTTGAACCGGTAGCCGTCCAGCTCGTCGGTGCGGGCCCGGCCGCCCGCGCCGTGTGCCTCCACCACGACCACCGGCCGCCCCGCCCGGGCGGCGGTCGCCGCCGCCGTCAGCCCTGCCAGCCCCGCCCCGATGACCACCACGGTTTCCTTGCCCTGTTCGCGCATGCAGATACGACGTCGCCGCCTGCCCCGCTGTGACATGGCGCCGGAGCCAGTCAGCTGGCGGTCCGGTGCTCAGGTGATGGTGACGCCACCGTCCACCGCGAGCACCTGCCCGGTCACGTAGCCGCCGGCGCTGCTGGCGAGGAAGACCACCGCGGCCGCGAGTTCCTCCGGCTCGCCGAAGCGGCCCGCGAGCACCCGCGGCAGCGTGGCGGCGAGGTAGTCCTCCGGGTAGGCGTCCGTCATCTCCGATTCGAAGAACCCCGGCGCGAGCGCGTTGACGCGGATGCCCTTGCGTCCGGTCCACTGCGCGGCCAGGTCCCTGGTCAGCCCGATGAGGCCGGCCTTGCTGGCCGTGTAGGCGGCCTGCGGCAGCCCGGCGGTGGTGATCCCCAGGGCGCTGCTGATGTTGATGATGCTGCTTCCCGGCCGCATGACACGTCCGGCGGCCTGCGCCATCCAGTAGCAGCCGTTCAGGTTGACGTCGATCACGGACCGGAACTGCTGCGGGGTTTCGCGGCTGGCCGGGACGGCGGTGCCGAGGCCGGCGTTGTTGACCAGGATGTCGACCCGGCCGAAGGCGGCCATGGCCGCCTCGACCAGTGCCTGGCAGTCTTCCGGCCGGGTGACGTCGGTGGCGACAGCGACCGCGCGGCGACCGGTCTTCTCGACGAGCGCGCTCGTCTCGGCCAGCCGGCCGGCGCGCCGGGCGCCGAGGGCGAGATCGGCGCCCGCCTCGGCCAGGGCCTGCGCGAAGGCGACGCCGAGGCCGGAGGACGCCCCGGTGACGATGGCGACTTTGCCGTCAAGGCGGAATCGGTCAAGGACGGGCATGGTTTTTTCTCCCAATCGGTCGGGTTCAGCCACCAGTTTTACCGCCCGTCGCTCCTCCCCGTCGGCGCGCTGGCGCTGTGCGGCCGGATTGCGCGGGACAAGGTGCGCTGGCCGGCGACCTCGCCTTCGGCGGCGTGGAAGCTTATGAGGCGATGATTGCGGTTCCTGGACGGGTACAGGGCGCACGCCCAGGAGTAGAGGGTGCCGATCCGGTTGCTCCAGCCGATCAGGTACACCAGGTGGACCAGGCCCCATAGCAGGTAGGCGACCGTGCCGGTGAACTTCGCGCTGCCCGCTTCGACGACCGCGCGGCGGTGCCCGATGGTGGCCATCGAGCCGCGGTCGCGGTAGCGGAACGGCCCGGGCGCGGCCTGCCCGGTCAGCCGGGCGGTGATGACCGTGGCGACGTACCCGCCTTCCTGGATGGCGGGCTGGGCCACGCCGGGCAGGCCGTTCAGCGACACCATGTCGCCGATCGCGAAAACCTCGGGGTGGCCTGCCAGGGTGCAATCGGGGCCGACCGGCAGCCGGCCGGCCCGGTCGGCCTGGACTCCGAGCTTGCCCGCCAGCAGCGCTGCCAGGGGTGAGGCGCGCACGCCCGCGGCCCAGATCCGCGTCCGGGCCCTGATGGTCTCGCCCCCGCTCTCCCCCTGGACGGTGACGGACTCGTGGTCCATGTCCACCGCCAGGGTGTTCAGCCGGATTTCGACGCCCATCTTCTCCAGCTGCCGTTGCGCGTACCGCTGCAGCCGGGGGCCGAACGTCGGCAGCACCGATGCGGCGCCCTCAAGCAAGACGATTCTGGCCTCGGAGGTGTCGGCGTCGCGGAAGCTGCGCGGCAGCACCGTGTGCGCCAGTTCGGCGACCTGCCCGGCGAGCTCGACCCCGGTCGGCCCCGCGCCGACCACGACGAAGGTCAGCCATTCGGCCCGTTCCCGCGGGTCGGTGGCCAGCTCGGCCATCTCGAAGCTCGACAGGATCTCGTCCCGTAGGTAGCGGGCGTCCTCGATCGTCTTCATCCCCGGCGCGAAGCTGGCGAACTCGGCTCGCCGGAAGTAGGAGTGCGTCGCCCCGGTCGCGAGCACCAGCGAGTCGTAGCGCAGGTCGGCCAGCCTGCCGTCCGGCTTCATGATGCGGACCAGTCGGCGGTCAAGGTCCACATCGCCGGCCTCGGCCAGCAGGACCTGCGCGTTAGGCTGCGCGCGGAGCACGTGGCGCAGCGTCGGGGCGATCAGCCCTGGCGGCAAGATCCCGGTGGCCACCTGGTACAGCAGCGGCTGGAACAGATGATGGTTGGCCCGGTCGACCAGGGTCACCTCCGCGTCCGCGCCCGCCAGCGCCCGGGTGACGGAGAGCCCGCCGAACCCGCCGCCCACCACCACGACCCGGTGCCGATCGGCCGTCAATGCCATTGCTCCTCCAGACAGGCGGCCTCGCTGCGGTCAGGCGTAGACCGGCCCGCGGTCGCGCGCGAGCCGGCCGGGCTCGGACGTCGGTTCCGGCGGACCGGGGCGCCCGGCCGGGATGGCCGAGTGGAACTGGTAGCCCATCGCGGCCAGCTCCAGCTGGAACTCGGCGATGGACGCGCCGTCCCGCCGCGTCCGCCCGGTGACGGGTTCTGGACAGCAGTAGGCGAGCAGCTTGTCCGGGTACTGCGAGTGGATGATGCAGGCGAACGCGCGGGCGACGGCCAGGTCCGGCGCCGGGGTCTCCAGCCACAGCACGTCGGCGTAGGGCGCGAACGCGAGCTGGCGGGTCACGCACGCGTACCAGCCCGGCTCGACTCGGTGGAACCCCTCCGCCGTCCGCTCGCCGATCAGGAACTCATGGTCGCGCTCGTCGATGTCCGACGTCAGCAGGGACGCCGCGTGCGCGCCGCTGCGCGCGATGATCAGCGAGGGGACGCCGAGCACGTCGGCCGCGAGGCGGGCCGCGGTCAGCGTCTCGATGTGCTGCCCGGTCGGGACGAGGACCTTCCCGCCCAGGTCTGCGCGAGCGCCGCCCGGCGGCAGCTGGTCGTCGAACCGGACGCCGGCCGCCCCCGCCTCGATCATCGCCGTCATCAGCTCGAACGCGCCGAGCACGGCGCCGGAGCCAGCGTCGGCGTCGGCGTCGGCCACCACCGGGGTCGGATGCCGCCCCGGACCGAAGCCGTCGTCAGGCCTCTCCGCCCCGGTAGGCGGGTCCGCGCTCAGCAGCGCGTTGTTGATCCGGCGGACCAGGTGCGGCATCGGGTTGCCGTGCGGCGGCTGACCGCGATAGCCGGCCCCGGCCAGACTCCCGTCGCCCGCCTGCCAGCCCGGCAGGTAGATGGCGGGCAACCCGGCCCCGGCCGCCCCGGCCGCCCGGTCGCAGGCGACCGCGCCCAGCGAAGGCGTCGCGCCCGGCCGGCGCAGCAGGTCCCACAGCCGACCGGCACCGCGGCGGGCGACGCTGTGGTCTCCGGCAACGCCGCCGCGCAGCCCGATCACGTCCCGCGCGCTGTAATCGCGGGTGATCCCCGCCCAGCGGGGGTTGGTCTCCCACTCCCGCTGCAACTGCGCCGCCTGCTCGCCGATCGCGCTCATATCGGTCACGCCTCCCTGGTTACGCCGGCCGTGCTGCCCGACTGGCCGTGCCTCCCATGCTGCGGTGCGAGAGCGCGAAACGACGGCACCAGGTGTCGTGAATTTCTTCAATTTTTTCCAAACCGGCGACCATAGGGATTCTTATGGCCGAGAAATCGCGAGAAAATTGGTCTAGATAAAAGGTCTAGTCCACCCTTGCTCGGGGACGCCGCTGCCGCCTGGAGAAGAGCCATGGCTCACCGGGCGGCAGCCTTCGCCTCTCGGCGGCGGCGGTGCAGGGTGGGCTCGGTGTACCCGTTGGGCTGGGCCGCGCCCTCGAAGATGAGGTCGGTCGCGGCGGCGAAGGCGATGCTGGCGTCGAAGTCGGGGCACATCGGGCGGTAGCCGGGGTCGGCCGCGTTCTGCTGGTCGACGACGGCCGCGAGCCGGCGCAGGCTGCCTGCCACCTGGTCGCTGGTGATGACGCCGTGCCGGAGCCAGTTGGCCAGCAGCTGGCTGGAGATGCGAAGGGTGGCGCGGTCCTCCATGAGGGCGACGTCGTGGATGTCGGGGACCTTGGAGCAGCCGACGCCCTGGTCCACCCAGCGGACCACGTAGCCGAGGATCGACTGGACGTTGAGGTCGACCTCGGACTGCCGGTCGGCGTCGGTCCAGCCGGCCGGGTCGGCGAGCGGAATCCGGAGCATATCGTCGAGGGACGCCGGGCTCCTGGCGGCCAGCTCCGACTGACGCTGGGCGACGTCGACCTGGTGATAGTGCAGGGCGTGCAGGGTCGCGGCGGTGGGCGAGGGGACCCACGCGGTGGAGGCGCCGGCCCGGGGGTGGGCGATCTTCTGCGCCAGCATGTCCGCCATCAGGTCGGGCATCGCCCACATGCCCTTGCCGATCTGGGCGCGGCCGACCAGGCCGTGCGCGAGCCCGGTGTCGACGTTGCTGTCTTCGTAGGCGAGGATCCACGGCCGCGCCTTCATGTCGGCCTTGCGGGTCATCGGCCCGGCCTCCATCGAGGTGTGGATCTCGTCGCCGGTGCGGTCGAGGAAGCCGGTGTTGATGAAGACGAGCCGGTCGCCGGCCGCGTGCACGGCGGCGGCGAGGTTGACCGAGGTGCGCCGTTCCTCGTCCATCAGGCCGATCTTGAGCGTGTTCGGCGCGAGTCCGAGCAGCGCCTCGACCCGGGCGAACAGCGTGCTGGTGAAGGCCACCTCGTCGGGCCCGTGCTGCTTGGGCTTGACGATGTAGACCGCCCCGGTCCTGCTGTTGCGCCGGGGCGCGCCCGCGTGCAGTCCGGGCAGCGCGCCGATCGCGGTCACGATCGCGTCGAGGATGCCCTCGAACACCTCCGCGCCCTCCGGGTCGAGGATGGAGTCGGTCGTCATCAGGTGGCCGACGTTCCTGACCAGCAGCAGGGCGCGGCCGGGAAGGGTGAACGGCCGGCCCGACGGGTCGGTGTACGCGCGGTCCGGCTCGAGGCGGCGGTCGAAGGAGGTCCCGTTCTTCCAGACCGGGGCGCTGAGGTCGCCGACGTTGAGGCCGAGCCAGTTGCGGTACGCCGCGACCTTGTCCTCGGCGTCGACGGTGGCGACCGAGTCCTCGAAGTCGACGATCGTGGTGACGGCGGCCTCGGCCAGCACGTCCTGGATCCCGGCCGGGTCGGTGCGGCCGATCGGCCCGGCCCGGTCGATGACGAGCTCGAGGTGCAGGCCGTGATGGCGCAGCAGCACCCGCGACGGGTCGCCGGGGTCGCCGGCGTACCCGGCGAACGCATCCGGGTCGGCCAGCCGGGCGGGGCCGGCGGCGGTCGCGGCGGTGAGGCCGCCGGCGGCGACGGCATAGCCGGTCACGTCCCGGTGCGACGCGCCGTCGAGGGGCACCGCCTGGTCGAGGATGGCCCGCACGGTCTCGATCACCCGCGCGCCGCGGACCGGGTTGTAGGCGCCGTCCCTGGTGGCGCCGTCGGTCTCGGGGATCGCGTCGGTGCCGTAGAACGCGTCGTAGAGCGATCCCCAGCGCGCGTTGGCGGCGTTGATCGCGAACCGGGCGTTGGTCACCGGGACCACGAGCTGCGGGCCGGCGATCGAGGCGATCTCGGGATCGACCCCGTCGGTGGTGATCTCGAACGGCCCCGGGCCGGGGACGAGATAGCCGATCTCCTCCAGGAACGCCCGGTACTTGGCCGGGTCGTGCGGCTGGCCGGCGTTCGCCCGGTGCCAGGAGTCGATCGCGGCCTGGAGCTCGTCGCGGCGGCGCAGCAGGTCCCGGTTGACGGGTGACAGATCGGCGATGATCTGCGCGACCCCCGCCCAGAAGGCCGGCCCGGTCGTGAGGCCGGCGGCGGGCATGGCCTCGTCCTCGATGAAGCGGTACAGGTCGGTCGCGACCTGCAGCCCGGCTGCCTCGGTGCGGTCAGTCATGGTGACTCCTCGGTCTCGGACGTGAGGTTGCGATGGCTTGCCTTAAATTCCGTATTGCGGAATTTAAACCCGCATGATGGAATACGTTTGAACGTTAGGCTCCTCCGCCCTGTGCGTCAAGGGCTGAGCGATCGCCGTGCACCGATGACCGGGAGGCGCGTGTTGGCAGAGGCAGGGCCCGCCAAGGGCGGTGTGCAGTCGGTCCGGCGGGCACTCGACGTGCTCGAGGCGGTCGCCGCCGCCGGGGGCACGGCGAGCCTGGGCGAGCTCGCGGCGGCGTGCGCCCTGCCCGCGCCGACGCTGCACCGGATCGCGGGCACGCTGGCCGACCGCGGCTACCTGCGGCACACGCCCGACCGCCGTTACAGCCTCGGCTCCCGGCTGGTCCCGCTCGGCGCCGACGCCCACGCGCTGCTCGGCGAGCGCGCGCTGCCGATGCTGCGCGGGCTGGCCGAGCGGACCGGGGAAACGGCCAACCTCGCGGTGCTGACGCAGGGCCGGGCCGAGTACGTCGCCCAGGCCCCGGGCAGGCACACCATGCGGACCTTCACCGAGGTCGGGAACCGCGTCGAGCTGCACTGCACCGGCGTCGGCAAGGCGCTGCTCGCCGCCGTCGGCCCGGCCGCGGCCGGGGAGTTGATCGCCGCCGCGCCGCTGACGGCGCAGACCCCCGCCACCATCACCGGCGCCGCCGCCCTGCGGGCCGAGATCGCTCTCATCCGCGGCCGCGGTCACGCCCTCGACGAGGGCGAGATGGAGGTCGGCGTCCGGTGCGTCGCCGTCGGCCTGCCGGGCGCGACCCCGATGGCGGTCTCGGTGTCGGGCCCGGCCGTCCGGATGACCGACGCCCTGGTCGCCGACGCGGTGTCGGCGCTTCACACGGCCGCGGCGGAACTGGGCCGCTGGCTCGCCTGAGCCTCATCAGGCTCCGCGTTCGCTGTCAAGCCGACGTCGGGTGCGGGCCGCCTTCGCGGCAGTAGGATCGTGGGGCCTGTTCGCGTGCCGCTCATAGTGCCGGGCGCCCGGGCTTGGGAGGGCCAGCCATGCTGGAGGCGTTCGCGGATCTGTCCACGCCGCTGGTGGCCGACGCCTGCGTGCGCTGTGCTGTCCCGCTGCGAGCCGCCCCGGCCGGGATCCGGGCGGTGACGGCCGGCCAGCGGGTCGCCGGGCGGGTCCGGCCGGCGCGGCACTACGGCAGCGTGGACGTGTTCCTCGAGGCCCTCGGCCGGGCCGGGGCCGGCGACGTGCTGGTCATCGACAACGGCGGGCGCACCGATGAGGCCTGCATCGGCGACCTGGTGGTGCTGGAGGCCCGGGCGGCCGGGGTGGCGGGGCTGGTGGTCTGGGGCCTGCACCGCGACACGCCGGAGCTCGCCGCGATCGGCCTTCCGGTCTTCAGCTACGGCAGCTGCCCGGCCGGGCCGGCGCGGTTGGACGAACGGGAGCCGGGGGCGCTGGCCACCGCCCGGTTCGGGCCGCACCTGGCCGGCCGCGAGGACATCGTCTTCGCCGATGACGACGGCGTCGTGTTCGTGCCCGCCGGGCAGGTCGACACGGTGCTGGCCGCGGCGGGCCAGATCGGGGAAGTCGAGCGGGACCAGGCCCGCAGGATCCGGGACGGCCAGACGCTGCGCCGGCAGACCGCCTTCGATGACTACCTCACCCGGCGGGCCGCCGATCCGGCCTACACCTTCCGGCAGCACCTGCGCCGCATCGGCGGGGCGATCGAGGAATAGCAGCCTCCGGGCGGTGCGAGGTATCCGGACATTCCGGGATCGTCAGCAGTTGCTGGCCTGGAGCTCGAGAGATATTGCCTGCAGGTGGCTGTGGTTGGTTCCCGCATCGGGCGATTGCCGCACCACGCTATTGATGTCCGTCGACCCGTAGCATTTGTACACGTACGGGATGTCGGTGAAGCCCGCGTTCTTGAGCGCCGCGGCGGCATTCGACAGGTTCATCCCGACGACGTCGGGCACCGTATGGCAGTTGTCGGCCTGGAGATACAAGTGCACGGGTGAAGTTGCGGCGATATGCGTTCCCGCAGCCGGGGTCTCCCGCACCACGTCGCTGAAGTTACCCGAGCCGTAACAGCTGTACACGTAGGGGATGTTGTCATAACCGCTTGACTTGAGCCTGGCCGCGGCGTCCGATAGCTTCATCCCGATAACGTCGGGTACCCCGCCGCAGTTGTCGGCTTGGAGATACAAGTGCATAGGAGACGTCCTGGCGATACGCGTCCCGGCGGCCGGGGCCTGCCGCACCACAGCACCGGAATTACCTGAACCGTAGCAACCGTACAGGTAAGGGATGTTGTCGTAACCGCTTGCCTTGAGCGCCGAGGCGGCTGCGGTGAGCTTGTCACCCTGCACGTTTGGCACCGATGGCAGTGTCGTCGGCCAGCTCAGGGCCGCGATGGCCGCGGCGATGGCGAGGATGCCGACGCTCGCCGTCACCCAGATCCAGCGGCGGCGCTTCTTGCGTGGCAGGGTGTCCGGCTGATCGCCAATCCGAGCGTCCTGCGTTTGATCGTGCCGCCCCCCGAGGTCCGTCATCGTGGCCGGCTCGTACCGGCTGAGCTCTTCGGCGAGCGGTACCGGCAGCCAGCCCGCCGCGAGCTGGCCCGCGCCTAGTTCGGTCAGCAGATCGCCGCTGGTTGGCCGTACGGCGGGGTCTTTGGCCAGGCAACGCTCGACCAGCGGCCGGATCCGCCCGGGCAGCCGCGTGGTATCGGCCTCGCTGTGGACGATCCGGTACAGCAACGCGTCGGAGGATCCCGTCCCGAACGGACCTTCGCCGGCAGCCGCGAACGCGAGCACGGCGCCGAGGCTGAAGACATCGCTAGGCGGGCCCACCGTGCGGCCCGCGGCCTGCTCCGGGGACATGAACCCAGGGGACCCCATCACCATCCCGGATTCGGTCAGAACGGTCGACTCCACCGCGCGGGAGATCCCGAAATCGATAACCCGCGGCCCGTCGTGCGCCAGCAGCACGTTGGACGGCTTGAGGTCCCGATGCACCAAGCCCGCCGCGTGGATCGCCGCCAGGCTCTCCGCCAGCCCGGCGGCCAACGTCAGGACCGACGCAACAGGGAGCGGCCCGTGCTCGCCGACCGCCTCAGCCAGCGACGGCCCGGCGACGTACGCCGTGGCCAGCCACGGGACCGGTCCCTGGGCGTCATCGTCGACGACTAGCGCGGTAAACAGCCCGCCGACGTTCCGGGCCGCGGCTACCTCGCGCGTGAAGCGTGCGCGGAACCCAGGCTCCCTGGCCAGCTCAGGCCGGATAACCTTTACCGCCACGAGTCGGCCGCCTCGTGATCGGGCAAGGAACACCCGCCCCATTCCGCCGGCGCCGAGCCGTCCAAGCAAACTGTACGATCCTACTGACCGTGGATCCTCCGGCTGCAATTCCCCCACCATGGCAACCCTCCCCAGCCGATCTCAGCGGCTATTTTCCGCGCGACCGACATATCCGGCAAGTACCACAGTCGTTATTCTCCGGTTTGCGACCGTGATGCGACGACTCAGCCAGGTTCCGGTGTGTTCGGAGCTGCCTGATTCGTGATGCTCGACTGACTTAATAGGACGAAATTGAACAGTCGATAAACGTAGGCACACATCAGCTCAGGTGGATCTTTGAGATACGTGATAGTGCCGGAATTGAGTGAGCGGGCAGATCGAGAAAAGCTCGAATGGCGGGGCAATTGTTCGGCTCGGGGCTACGACGCTGCTGTCTGGAGGCGGTGGGCGAGGGCGCTGCCAGGCGGTCCGCGCGGGAGGAGAGCAATCGGCTCAGGGAAGCAGCCAGGGACCGTTCGGAATGATAAAAGGGCGGCAGGTAGACGGCCTGCAGCTGACCTGCGCCTGACGAGGTCCTTGACGGACCGCCCGGCATCCGGGCACGCCAGGTCTTGGCGGCCATCATTGTGTGCCGTTGAGGGCCGCGTTTTCCGGCCGCGGGCGTCATTGTGTTCCGCTGGGGGCAGCCCGCGACCCGAACCGCACACGCTGACCGCTATATCCGGCCAGCATGTGGTGCGTGGTGACGGTGAGGTCTCGTGGTGTCTCTCAAGCGATGCGGAGGATGGCGAGGACGCGGTGTTTCATCCTCAGATACCGCTCAGCGCGGCGCTTGGGCAATCCGTCGAGACGCAGGACCATCCACGGTGCCCGGACCATCTCGTTGCTGGCGAACTGCTGGTTGAGCTTTCTTTGCTGGCCGCCACATCGCCAACCTCGTCCTTCGCGTATCACGCCGAAGCGGGACTTGCGGGGCCAAGCCGACATGCTGAATCGTGAGGCGGGTGACGAGATCGTGAGGCGGGTGGCGAGCCCGCAGGGCCCGCTGGCGGTACGGCGCGTGACCGCGGACCGGGTTGTGCTCACCGCGGCGGCGCTGACCACGCTGGTGGCCGCCGCCGTCGGCGCGGCCTTCGCCGCCTTCGCCGGCCAGGCGCTCCCGCAGGCCGTGCGGCAGGACCTAGCCGCC
>Ga0335075_10006822_pt1 | contig 17617 bp, 5 predicted proteins | sample Lox_Sample_24_FD_206723 | JGI IMG/M metagenome (GOLD analysis project Ga0335075, IMG submission 206723) | Soil microbial communities from Loxahatchee National Wildlife Refuge, Florida, United States - Lox_Sample_2.4 | ecosystem: Environmental > Terrestrial > Soil > Wetlands | place: USA: Florida...
CCTGGACCGGGAAGCTACGGGGACGGGGTCGCGGGCACTCTGGTCGCTGGCCGGCTTGTTCGTCGTCAGCTGGGCGTTCCGGATATCCGGCTACCTCACGCTCGCATCCTGGGTGGCCATCGCGGTCGTCTTGCTGGGCCTGGCCGGACTGTGTCTCATCGTGGCGGCATGGCTGCCTGAGTCCGTGCTGGATGATCGCCGGCTGTACCGGATCGGCTGGCTTGCGCTGGGCGCGGTGATCGCTGGGCTGGCGATCTGGAGCTACTTCCAGATGTTCACAGCTCCCGATTACGGCACCGACGAGATCGCCTTCGATCAGTACGCGGCCCAGCTCGCGCTGCATGGCATCAACCCGTACCTGCACTCGATGGCCCCGTCGTTCGCGCTGTTCCACGTCTCGCCCGACGGGTACACATTCCAGCTGAACGGGCAGCCGGTCACCACGCTGTCCTACCCGGCCCTGTCCTTCGAGGCGTACCTGCCGCTGCTTGCGCTGGGGCCGGGCACCCAGGCGGCGGTGTGGACCGACGTCGCAGCCTGGGCGCTGGGCGCAGTGCTCCTGTACACGGTGCTGCCGCGGCACCTGGCCGCGCTGGCGGTTGCGGTGGTGAGCGCGGACATCTACATCGGGTACGCCGTGGGCGGGGTGACCGACGCCCTGTTCGTGCCGCTGCTGATCGGCGCCGCCGCGGGCTGGGACAGGTTCGGCTCGGCCCGCGGGGCCGCCGGCTGGCGCGGGGCCGCCGGCTGGCGCGGGGCCGCCGGCTGGCGCGGGCCGGTGCTGCTGGGGCTGGCGATGGCGGTCAAGCAGACCCCGTGGCTGGTGTTCCCGTTCCTGGTCGCCGGCGTGATGCTGGAATCGCGGCGAGAGAACCCCGTCCCGCGTGCGGTCAGGGACGGGCTGCGTTATACGGGACTCGCGCTCGCGGCGTTCATCATTCCTAATCTGCCCTTCATCCTCGGCGCACCCGCCGCATGGCTGCGCGGCGTGCTGACGCCGCTGGCCGCGCATACCGTGCCGGCCGGCCAGGGGCTGGTCAGCCTCAGCCTGTCGCTGATGGCCGGCGGCGGTTCGCTGACCGCCTACACCGTCACGGCGCTGGTCGTGTTCGCCGCCTTGCTGGCGGGCTACGTGGTCAGCTACCCGGCGCTGAAACCAGCGGCCTTTCTGCTGCCCTCGGTCGCGCTTTTTTTCGCGGACCGCTCGTTCGGCAGCTACCTGATCATGCTGATCCCGGCCGCGCTCACGGCCGCGGCCACCACCGGGCGGCCGGACGGGCTGGTCCCCTGGCGGCGCTGGCGGTGGGTGGCGGCGGCCGGCGCGACGGCGAGCCTGGCGATGATCTGGGTCACGCTCACCGCGGCGAGCCCGCTCACGATGACGATCCAGTCTGTGCGCACGACCGGCCAGCTCGCCACCGTCGAGCAGGTCACCGTGGGCGTGACCAATGACTCGACGGCCAGCGTCCGCCCCGCGTTCACGATCGAAGAAGGCACCTCGATGACCGCCTTCTGGAACCAGGTGCAAGGCCCGCCGGAGCTGGCACCGCATCAGCGGGCAACCTATACGATCGCGGCACCCAGCTACTTCGCGATGCCGTCCATCCAGAGCGGCTTCCAGGTGCTGGCCTTCGCCGGCAGCCCAGCGTCGGTCAGCCGGACCAGCGCCTATCTGCCCAGCGCCTGGCGGGTTGTGCTGCAACCGGACGCGATCAGCCAGACGGTCCCCATCGGCCAGCAGATCACCGTGCACGCCGAGATCGTCGGCCGGCTAGACCAGCCGGTACGGGTCCCGGATGTGCCGGTCTACCTGGGCCAGGTGATCTATGCCCAGCAAGGGCTGAGGTTCAGCCAGGCGTACATAAACAACGGCCTGGAAGGCCAGACTCCGGTCGAGGCGCTGACCAACGCCGACGGCGTGGCTACCTTCACCATCCGCTCGCCGGCCGACGGCAGCGACCCGATCTGCTTCGAGGCGAACCTGGTCAACCCGGCATGGTTCTACCCCTACGGGTATTCCCCGATCCTGACGGTGCGGTTCGGCTCATGACCGAGGCCGTTGCCGCGATCGCGGCGCGCTGGTCTGGGGCGGCGACCTGGACGGACGGCTATCCCCTTTCGCGCCGGGTGCTGCGGGCCGGGTACCTGCTTCTGGCCGCGCAACTCGCCGGGCTCCTCGCGTGGTCGGCGCTCCTGTATAACCGTGCGGCGCTGACCTGGGATTTCGCGACCTACGTCCAGCCGTGGTACCTGATCGCGCATGGCAACCTCGATCCGTACAGCACGATTTCAAGAATGCCTTTCTGGCAGAACGACGCCGAGTTCATCCCCTGGCTGCTGGCTCCGTTGTACTGGGTTGGCCATACCGACCTGCTACTGCCCTGGACGCAGGACCTGAGCGTTGCCGGGGCGGAGGCGGTGGCGCTCACCTGGCTGTGCGAACTGGCACGGGCCAGGTGCCGGGACCGGGACGCTGCCTGGCTCACCGGCTTGGGCCTGGCACTGCTGGTACTGAACCCGTGGATCTGGTGGACGGTTTCCTTCGATGTGCACGAGGAGCCGCTGGTCATGGCCTTCACCGTGCTGCTGGCCCGGGACCTGAACAATGGCAGGCGGCGCGCGTGGCTGTGGATGCCGCTGGTGCTGGCCGGCGGCGCGCCGAGCGCCACCTATGTCGCGGGGATCGGGCTCGGCGGCGTGCTGGCGGGCCGTCGGTCACGCCGGATGGGCGCGGCCATGGTGGCGATGGGCATCGGCTACTCGGTGCTGCTGGTGCTGGTGCATGGCGACGCCGGAGTGCCGCTCGCCCGGCACTACGGATACCTGGCGACCCTGGGCGGTCCGGTGCCCGGCGACCTATCGCTCGGCGGGCTCGTCGCCGGGGTCGCTGGTCACCCGCTCGGACTCGTCACGGTGCTGTGGGACAAGCGGGCCGACCTCCTCGCGAACCTGGCGCCAGGCGGGCTGGCGGGGGTGGCGATGCCCATGCTTGCTCCGCTCATGCTGGTCGTGCTGCTCGCGAACACGCTCAGTTCCAGTGTCGAGTTCGCCGCGCCGACGTTCCAGGCCTTGCCGTTGTACGTGCTGCTTCCGGTGGGCACGGTAGCGATGCTGGCCTGGCTGCTCCGGCGGCACCGCCGGGCTACCTGGCTGGCGGCTGGGCTGCTGGCCGCTCAGGCGCTGGGCTGGGCACTGGTGTGGGCACCGCGGACGCCGGGCCAGTGGCTGCGGATACCGGCTCCGGCGGCGGCCATCCTCTCCGGCCTGCGGGCTCGCATTCCGGCCACGGCCGAGGTGATCGCGTCGCAAGGCGAGATCGGCGCCTTCGCTAACCGGGTTAGCGCCTACGGGCTGACCGGGCCGGAGACGGTGCCGGTACAGCCGGACACCTGGATCATCGTCACGCCGACCGAAGGCATCCAGACCGCGAGCCCGGCGACCAGCATGGCGCTGATCGGCGAGCTGGCCGGGCCGCTGCATGCCACCGTGGTCGCGCGGGGCGACGGGGTGTGGGCGTTCCGCTGGACGCCGCCGCCGGGGACCCGGACGCTGACCGTGCCGGGTCGTACCGTGCCGGGTGGTACCGTGCCGGTGCCGGCCTGGGCCGCCGCCGGCGCGGCCGGGCAGCCGGTGATCACGGGTCCGGCCTCCGGCTGGCACATGGCCGCGTCCGGCGCCCGCGGCTACGTCGTGGATGGCATCGAATGGCGCGAGCCCCCCGGCCGGTATCGCGCCGGCGTGTCGCTGTCGGCCGCGGTGCCGGTCAACGTGGAGGTGTGGGACGACACGAACGGCACGCTGCTCGCCCGGCGGACAATCCCCGCGGGCGGTGGCCAGCGGCACGTGCTGCTGCCGGTCACCGCGCCGGACGCGGCCGACCAGACCGCCTACGCCGGATGGGGGCCTTTCCGCGCGCAGTTCTTGTCCCCGCCACCGGGACAGGTGCTCGAGGTCCGGGTGTGGTCGCCGGGCGGCGGCGCGGTAAACGTGTACGGTGCGGGCCTGACGGCCGTGTCCGGCACCGTCCTGCCCTTATACGCCCGTTCATCTTCCCTCCCCGAGGTAACGATCGAGAATGGCCAGGAAGTCGTGAATGTCGAATGGCTTGGTCAGGTAGCCGACCGCGCCGGCCGCGAGAATCTCGTCGATCGCCTCGTGGGCCGAGTCGCCGCTGACGATGACTACCGGGATCGCGGCGGTCGCCGGCACGGACGCCAGCTGGCGTAGGACCTGCTTGCCATCGCCGTCGGGGAGATGGTTGTCGAGCAGGATGAGACCAGGCGGATCGTCGGCTGCCGCCCGCACCCCGTCTCGTCCGGTCCGGGCACAACGCAGCTGGATGTCCGGGCGGCGCCGGAACAGGCGCTCAACGAGCAGCAGGTTGTCTTCGTAGTCCTCAATGTACAGAACGGTGTGGTTCGTCATTTGCCGGTGCTCCCTGGGGTGCCGGTGCTCCCTGGGGTGCCGGTGCTCCTTGGGGTGAGGGTGGCCCGCTCGCCGGGCGCGAAAGAGTCAAGCAGCCGGCCGAGTTCGCTCAGGTCGAGCGGCTTGGTGAGGAAGGCAGCTATGCCACTGGCCCGCAGGCGCTGAACGACCGGCGGGGCGGCATCGGCGGAGAGGACGACGACGGGGATCCCGGCCGTCGCCGGGTCTGCCCGGAGGCGGCCGAGGACGTCCTCGCCGTCGATATCGGGTAGGTGCAGGTCGAGGACGATGAGGTGGGGACGGTGCGTGCGGGCGAGCTCGATACCGTCAAGGCCTGACGTCGCCGACTGGAGGTCGACGCCGCGCCGCGAGCACGCGAACCGGGCGACTACCTGCAGATTTGCCGGATTGTCCTCTATGTACAAGACGCGGATTATCGTTCCTGACTGATCAGATACGGCCGGCTTTCCCGGTGCCAGATCGGCGTTATCGTCCGCGGGAACCGCGTCCGGGGCGCGGGGCAGGGTGACGGTGAAGGCTGACCCTTCACCGGGAACACTGGACGCGGTGAGCTGGCCGTCCATCGCCTCAACCAGTACCCGGGCCAGCGGCAAGCCGATTCCGGTCCCCTCCACTCCCCTTCGCTCCGCGCCAAGCCGCTCGAAAGGAATGAAGATCCGCTCCAGATCGGCCGCTTCGATACCGGGGCCGGTATCGGCCACCATCAGGCTGGCGCGGCCGGGATCGTCCGGCTGGCAGGTGATCGTCACGGTTCCGCCGGGGCGGTTGTACTTGATCGCGTTCGAGACCAGGTTTATCAGGACCTGGCGAAGCCGCTGCCGGTCAGCATGGACCGTCAGCAGCGGGGCCGGACAATGCCGATGCAGAGCGATCGTGCGCTCGGCGGCGAGAGGTGCCATGAGCGCGCAGATCTGTTCGACGAGGGTCAGTACCGTGACTGGTTCCACCGACAGGCCGAACTCGCCCGATTCGATCCGGGCGATGTCAATCAGTTCGTCGATGAGGGTGACCAGGTGACGCCCCGCGACGAGGATGTGCTCGACGCTGTCCGTGTCCTCCTCGCCGAGGTCGGATAGCTGCAGCAACTGCGCGAAACCGAGGATCGCGTTCAGCGGGGTGCGGAGCTCATGGCTGGTGCTAGACAGGAACGCGTTCTTGGCGCGCGTGGCCGTCAGTGCCTCGTCCCTGGCGGTTACCAGCTCCGAGGTGCGGCTGGCCAGCAGCTTCTCGGCGCGCAGCAGCGAGTCCGCCAGCCGGCCCAGTTCGTCGGCCGCGGCGGGCATCGGCTCCAGGGCCTGCGCGGCTCCGAGCCGCTCGGCGTTCCTCGCGACCGCGGCGATGCGCTGGACGAATCCCGAGGACGCCAGGGCGACGCCGAGCACGCCGGCCGCGATACCCAGCGCGACTCCGGAGACGGTAAGCGCGTTGATCATCGACGCCATCCGGGTAACCCTGGCCCGGTGAGCCGCGACGTCCGAGTCCAAGCTGTGCTCCAGCATGGTGGCCTGGCGGCGGAACAGGGTCATGCTGTCGTTCTCGGCCCGCATCGCCTGACGCAGGGCAGGGACCGGGGCGCCCGCGCTGACCGCGTTCCGTATCTGGGCAAGCTCTGCCATCACCCTGGCGCTGGTCGATTCCAGCGCTCTCTCCAGGGAACGGAACTGCGCGCCGGACGCGGCCCGGAGCGCCGCGAGGTTCACCGGGAGGCGGTTCAGCGCGACGTCATACGGCTTGAGGAAGACAGGCAAGCCGGTCGCCGCGTACCCGCGCACGCCCGTTTCCGCGTTCAGCATGTCGGTCAGTACCAGGCTTGCCGAGCCGCTCAGCTGGGTAGCGACGAGACCTGCCTGGCGTTCGGCTCGCTCTTCGCGCTGTAGTACCAGGCTCGCGAGGGAGATGGCGATCAGCGCGATCAGCGGAATCGCGATCAAGATCATGCCCTTGGTCCGCACCGTGCGGTCCAGCCACCACTTTCTCACCCGGGCGATCCCTGCTCGCCTGGGGCCGCTGAACGGACTCCGGGCCGGGCCCGCGGCACATCCCCCGCCATCACCTGGGGACCGGCTTGGTTCCGAAGGCGATGACCTGCCGGATCTTGGCGAGCAGGGATTTCTCGGTAAAGGGTTTCTCGATGAGGTTAACGTCCTCCCGGAGGATGCCCTGGATATCCAGCAGCCCTTGGGTGTAGCCGGACATGAACAGGATCTTCATGTCTGGCCGCAGGGCGCCGATCCGCTCCGCGGCCTCCTTTCCCGACATCTCCGGCATGACGACATCGGTGAGCAGGACGTCGATCCCGCCCGGCTGGCTAGCCGCGGTCTCGATAGCCTCCGGACCGCTGGCGGCGGCAAGCACCCGGTAGCCGTTGCGGGCGAGAATCCGCCGCGTCACCTCGCGCATCGCGTCCTCATCCTCGACGACCAGGACCGTCTCGCCCTCGCCGCCACGGATTGTTGCCTGTGGCGGCGCAACCTGCCCGGCGCCCCGCTCGGCGCCCCGCTCGGCGCCCCGCTCGGCGCCTCGCTCGACGGCGGGCAGCAGGATAGTGAACGTGGTTCCGAGCCCGGGTTCGGAATAGATCTGCGTATGGCCGCCGAACTGGGTGATGATGCCGTAGACGGTCGCGAGACCCAGGCCGGTGCCTTCACCTCTCGGTTTCGTGCTGAAAAATGGCTCGAATGCGTGATCGATAACCTCTCGGGTCATGCCGGTGCCGGTATCGCTGATCTTCATGCACGCGTACCGGCCGGTCATCAGGCCGATCCGGCTCGCCGCGTAGGCGGTGTCGATGTCGATATTCGAGGTGACCACGGAAAGCGTGCCGCCGGAGGGCATCGCGTCACGGGCGTTCACCGCGAGGTTCACCAGGACCTGCTCGATCAGGCCTTGATCCACCATCACCGCGTGAAGATCTCCGGAGAGGCTGATGCTGAGCTGGATATGCTCGCCGAGCGTGCGCAGTAGCAGCTGATGGACGCTCTCGATGACCTTGTTGAGGTTCAGCACCCGAGGCTGGACCACGTCGCGCCGGGCGAAAGCGAGGAGCTGATGGGTCAGCCCGGCCGCCCGCTCGGCAGCCCGCTGGATTTGCGCCATGTCGTCACGAACCGGCTTAAGGTCGACCGCCGAGATCTCCTTGGCCAGTTCGTCGCTGACGAACGCGGCGTGAATCGAGATCACCGCGAGGAGATTGTTGAAATCGTGCGCAACGCCCCCGGCAAGCTGACCCAGGCTCTCCAGCTGCTGTGACCGCTGGAGCTGGGATTCCAGCCGTTCTCGCTCGGCCAGGCTCTTCAGCCGTTCTCGCTCGGCCAGAAGTTCCAGTCGCTCGGTCACGTCGCGTACCGCGGCCATGACGAGGAACTCATCGCCGGTCTCGATCGCCGATAGGGAGATCTCCGCCGGGAAGGTGCCGCCGTCGCGGCGGCGGGCGGACAACTCCATGCCGACGCCCATCGGGCGCGGCTTCGGGTCAGCCATGTACGTAGCCCGGTGTGCGGGATGCACCGCCCGGACGGCGTCCGGGATGAGGACCTCCACCTGCTGGCCCACGAGCTCAGCGCGGGAGTAACCGAAAAGCCTCTCGGCCTGGGCGTTCACCAGCGCGATGTCCCCGTTCCCGCGTACGCATACCACCGCGTCCGGTGCCGCCTCAAGGAGGCTTACGAACAAGTGATCGGTGAACCGCACCGTGCGCCCTCCCCCGTCAGGCGTCAGCAGTACCTTACCTCATCGTCATCAGGCATGCACGATCGGTGTTCACGATACGGAGTGGGTGATGACGGCGGTGTAGGTTCCGCCGATCGCGCCGCTGGGGACTTGTACCTGTATCACGGGGTCCCAGGTGACGGACGTGTTGCCTGCGACGTTGGTGGCGGTGACGACGGCCTGCGGGTCGCCGGACAGCTGGACTGGGGGTGCGTAGGCGAACGTGGCCGGGCCGGTGGTCGCTACCGGTGTGCCTACGGTGTAGGTCGCGTCGCCGACCGGGATGGTCTCCACCGGCGAGCCGCTGCCGGTGGTGAAGCCTGTGCTGGCGGCGGTGGCGGTCCAGCCGACACCGAAGCCGCGGTCGTCGGTGACCTGGACGTCGCCGAGGCTGCCGGTGACGGTGCCGCCTGGGGACGCGGCGCCGAGCGTCACGGCGGCGGGGGCGGTGATGGACAGCGGCCCGGCGATGACGGCGACCGTCACGCCGCATCCGCTGCCGCCGGTGCCGGAGACCGGGCAGGTGCTGCCGGGCTCGGCCGAGGTAACGGTGTTGGCCAGCGTGCCGCTGCCGGTGTCAGGGTCGTTGACGGTGACCGAGTAGGTGATGGTCGCGGTGCCGCCGGGGGCCATGTCTCCGGTCCAGGTCAGCACCGGCGCGGCGTAGGAAACCGTCCCGGTGGTGGCGGCGGCGTCCCCGTTATAGGCGGCGTCGTCGAGCACGCCGGTGAGGTCGTCGGTGACGGTCGCGCCGGTGTACGGGGTCTGGCCGGTGTCGGCGACGGTGATCGTATACGCCACCGGCGACCCGGGCGTGACCGTGCTCACGCTGGCGGTCTTGGTGATGGTCAGCGCCGGGATCAGGTCGGTGACGACGGTGCTGCAGGCCGGGGCGGGGCCGGATGGCGGGCAGGTGCTGCCCGGCGCGGTGGAGATGACCGTTCCGGTCAGCTGCTTGTCGCCGGTGTCGGGGTTGTCGACGGTGACGGAGAACGTGATGACCGCGGTGCCGCCGGGGGTCAGGTCGCCGGTCCAGGTCAGCACCGGGGCGGTGTAGGAGATGGTGCCGGCGGTGGCGGCGGCGTCCCCGTTGTAGGCGGAGTCGTCGAGGATGCTGGTCAGGTCGTCGGTGACGGTCGCGGCGGTGTAGGAGGTCTGGCCGTTGTCGTCCACGGTGATCGTGTAACCGACCACCGAACCCGGCGTGGTGCTGGCGGTGCTGGCGGTGCTGGTGATGGTCAGCGCGGGGATCAGAACGGTGACGGTGGCGGTGCAGGCCGCGGAGGCGGTGCCGGCGACCGGGCAGGTGCTGCCGGGGGTGGTCGAGGTGAGCGTGTCCGCGAGGATCTTGTTGCCGGTGTCGGGGTTGTTCACCGTGACCGAGTAGGTGATCGTCGCGCTGGCGCCGGGGTCCAGGTCGCCGGTCCAGGACAGGTCCGGGCTGGCGTAGGACAGGTTGCCTCCGGTGGCGAGGGCGTCGCCGTTGTAGGCCGCGTCGTCTAGGACGTCGGTAAGCGGGATGGTGAAGGTGGCATCGGCGAGGGAGACCTGGCCGCTGTTGGTGACGGTGACCGTGTAGCTGACTACGCTGCCGGGTGTGGTGGTACCGGTGCTGGCCGTGTTCGTGATCGTCAGCACCGAGACCGGCACGCTGGTCGCGCAGTCCGGATCGGTGCTGCCCGCCGCGCAGTTACTCCCCGCCGCGGCCGAGGTGATCAGGGTGGCCAGCACCTGGTTGCCGGTGTCGGGGTTGTTCACCGTGGCGGTGAACGTGACGGTGGCGGCACCGCCGGGCGCCAGGCTGCCGGTCCAGGTCAGGGCTGGGCTGGCATAGGAGACGGTGCCGGTGCTGGCGGCGGCGTCGCCGTTGTAGGCGGCGTCATCGAGCAGCCCGGTCAGGTCATCGGTCACGCTGATACCGGTGTAGGAGGTCTGCCCCGAGTCGGTGATCGTCACCGTATACGGAACTGTGGCGCCCGGCACCGTCGTCGATGCTCCCGCGGCAGCCACGATCTCCAGCCCGGGAGTCAGCACCTCCGTGGTGACGTGGCACGGCGCGGTAGTGGTGCCGGCCGGGCACGACGACCCGGCCGCGGACGAGGCCGCGGTCACGATCAGCAGCTTGTCCCCGGTATCGGGGTTGTCCACCGTCACCGAGAACGTGACCGTCGCGGTCGCTCCCGGCGCCAGGCTGCCGGTCCAGGTCAGGACCGGGCTGGTGTACGACAAGGTTCCGGTGCTGGCGACCGCGTCCCCGTCATAGGTGGCGTCATCCAGCATCTGGCCGAAGTCGTCGGTCACCGTGATACCGCTGTACGGCGTCTGCCCCGAGTCGGTGATGGCCAGCGTGTACCCCACCACCGACCCTGGCTGCGGAGTGGTGGTACCCGGCGTGTTGGTGATGGTCAGCGCGGGGGTGAGCACCGCGATCGTGGTGCCGCAGCGCGGGTCCGTGGACCCGGCCGGGCAGTTGCTGCCCGGCGCGTCGGAGACGTTCACCTCGGCCAGCACATGGTTCCCGGTATCGGGGTTGTCCACGGTGATCGACCCGGTGATCGTCACCGTGCCGCCGACCGGAATATCCCCGGTCCACACCGCCCCGGTCCCGCCCTCCGACAGCGTCCCGGACGAGGCGGCCTCATCCCCGTTACCGGTCGCGTCATCGGCCAGCCCGCTCCCGTCAGCGGTCATCGAGATCCCGTCATACGGCGTCTGCCCGGTATTAGCCAGCGTCGTGGTGTACGCCACCACGCTGCCCGGCACCGCCGACGACACATCCGCCGTCGAGTCGATGGTCAGCTGCGACACCGTCACCACCGACGAGCACCGCGGGTCCGTCCCGCCCGCCGGGCAGTTGCCGCCGGTCGAGGCCGAGGTCAGCGCGGTGGTCAGGATCATCCCGCCGGTGTCGGGATTGTCCACGGTAACCGAGTAGGTGATGGTGGCGGTCCCGCCGGCCGGCACCATGCCGGTCCAGGACAGGTCCGGGCTGGCGTAGGAAACCGTGCCGGTACTGGCCGCCGCGTCACCGTCATACGTCGCGTCGCCCAGCACCCCGGTCAAGTCGCCGGTGAACGTCGCCCCGGCGTAGGCAGTCGCGGCGGCGTTGGTGACGGTGACTGTGTAGTGCACCACCCCGCCCGCCACCGTCGAGGGGGCGCCGGAGCTGACCTGGAAGGTGAGCAGCGCCGCGCTTTCCACCGGCACGCTGGTCGCGCAGCTGGCGTCGGTGCTACCCGATGCGCAGTTGCTGCCCGCCGCCGCCGAGGTGACCACGGTGACCAGCACCCGGTTGCCGGTATCGGGGTTGTTCACCGTCACCGAGAACGTGACCGTCACCGTCGCCCCGACCGCCAGGTCCCCGGTCCAGGACAGCACCGGGCTCGCATACGACACCGACCCCGCCGACGCCGCAGCGTCACCGTTGTAGGCCGCGTCATCCAGCAGCCCGGACAGGCTATCGGCCACGCTGATCCCGGTATAAGAGGTCTGCCCGGTATCGGTGATCGTCACCGTGTACGCCACCGTGGCACCGGGCACCGTCGTGGAAGCACCCGCCGTGGCCACGATCTCCAATGCCGGGTTGAGCACCACCTCGGTGCTGCGGCACGGCGCCGTCGTCGTCCCCGGCGGGCAGGCCGACCCGGCCGCCGACGACGCCGCGGTCACGATCAGCAGCTTGTCCCCGGTATCGGGGTTGTTCACCGTCACCGAGAACGTCACCGTCACCGTCGCCCCGACCGCCAGGTCCCCGGTCCAAGTCACCACCGGGCTCGCGTAGGACACCGTACCGGCGGTGGCGGCCGCGTCACCGTCATAGGTGACGTCATCCACCATCTGGCTCAGGTCATCGGTCACCGTGATCCCGGTATAGGGCGTCTGCCCCGAGTCGGTGATCGCCAGCGTGTACCCGACCACAGAACCCGGCACCGGCGTGGTCGTGCTCGGGGTGTTGGTGATGGTCAGGGCCGGGGTGAGCACCGGGACGCTCACGCTGCACGCCGCCGCCGGCGCGGCGGACGGGCAGTTGCTGCCCGGCGCGGCCGTGGTGATCGTCCCGGCCAGCACATGATTGCCGGTATCGGGATTGTCCACCGTCACCGTCCCCGTCACCGTCACCGTGCCGCCCACCGGGATGCTCCCGGTCCAGGTAACGGTCGCGCCGGAGACGACCAGCGTGCCCGAACTGGCGGTCTGGTCCCCGTCCGGCACCGCGTCGTCGAACACATCCGCGGCGTTATCCGAGATCGTGATGTTGCTGTACGGCGTCTGCCCGGTGTTGACGAACGTCGCGGTGAACCGCACCACGCCGCCCGGGGTCGTCGAAGCCACACCCGACGTGTTCGTGATCGTCAGCTGCGAGACCGTCACCGTCGACGAGCACGCCGGGGCCGTCCCGCCGGCCGGGCAGTTGCTGCCTGGCGCTGACGAGGTGACCGTGCTGGTCAAGATCTTGGCCCCGGTATCGGGATTGTTCACCGTCACCGAGTAGGTGATCGTCGCGGTGGCCCCGGCCGCCAGCGTGCCGGTCCAGGTCAGGTTCGGGCTGGTGTACGACACCGTGCCCGCCGTGGCCGCGGCATCGCCGTTATAGGTCGCATCGCCCAGTACCCCCGACAGCGAGTCAGTGAAACTGATGCCGGTATCGGTGGTCTGCCCGGTGTTGTCCGCGAGCACCGTGTACTGCACGGTGGATCCGGCGGTTGTGCTGGCGGTGTTAGCCGTGATGGTGAGCGTCAGTCCGGGCACGAGCACCGGCACGGAGGTCGAGCAGCGCGAATCTCCGCTCCCAGCCGCGCAGTTACTCCCGGCAGCCGCCGACGTCACGGTCGTGGCCAGGACCCGGTTGCCGGTATCGGGGTTATTCACCGTCACCGAGTAGGTGATCGTCGCAACGCCGCCCACCGCCAGGTTCCCGGTCCAGGTGAGGGCCGGGCTCGCGTACGACACGGTGCCGGCGGTAGCGGTCGCGTCCCCGTTATAGGCCGCGTCATCCAGCACCCCCGACAGCGGGATCGACACGCTCGCCCCGGTATAGCTGGTCTGTCCGCTGTCGGTGACGGTGACCGTGTACCCCACCGTGGCGCCAGGCGTGGTGCTAGACACCCCGGCGGACGTGACAATGGTCAGCCCGGGCGTCAAGACGGAAACCGTGGTGGTGCAGGCCGCCGCGGGTCCGCTGGACGGGCAGTTGCTAGCCGGGGATGACGAGGTGACCGTGGTGGTCAGCGTCTTGGTGCCGGTGTCGGGGTTGTTCACGGTGACCGAGAACGTGATCGTCGCGGTCGCCCCCGGGGCCAGGCTCCCGGTCCAGGTCAGGTTCGGGCTTGTGTACGTGAGGCTGCCGGAGGTGGCGGTGCCGTCGCCGTTGTAGGCCGCGTCGGTGAGCACGCCGGTCAGCGGATCGGTGAACGTGGCCGCGCTATAGCTGGCCTGCCCGCTGTTGGTCACCGTGACGGTGTAGGACACGACCGAGCCGGGGGTGGTGGCGGACGTGCTGGCCGTGTTTGCGATGGTCAGGCCCTGCACGTTAACGGTGAGGGTGCATCGCGGGTCCGCCGAGCCCGAGAAGCAGTTACTGCCCGTCGTGGTCGAGGTGATCGTGCTGGTGACGATCTTGTTGCCGGTGTCGGGGTTGTTCACGGTGACCGAGAACGTGATCGTCGCCACCGCCCCCGCGGCCAGGGTGCCGGTCCAGGACAGGTTCGGGCTCGAATACGACACCGTGCCCGCCGTCGCTGACGCGTTGCCGTTGTAGACGGCGTCGTCGAGCATGCCGGTCAGCGGGTCGGTGAACGTGGCGCCGGTGTACGTGGTCACGCCGGTGTTGGTGACCGTGACGGTGACCGGGACTACGCTGCCCGGCGCCGCGGACGTGACCGTGGACGTCTGGGTGATGGACAGCGCCGCGACCGGGACCGACACCGTGCACCGGGTGTCGGTGCTGCCGGACGCGCAGTTCGTCCCGACGGTGGACGAGGTCACCGTGGCCGTCAGCGTGCCGTTGCCGGTATACGGGTTGTTGACCGTGACCGAGAACGTGATCGTCGCCACCGCCCCCGCGGCCAGGTTCCCGGTCCAGGACAGCGTCTGGCCGGTGACCGATACCGTGCCGGAAGTGGCCGCCGCGTTCCCGTTATAGGCCGCGTCGTCCAGGATGTTGCTCAGCGGCATGGTGAAGCTGATGCCGGAGTACGCGGTCGCCGCGGTGTTGGTGACCGTCACGGTGAAGCCGGCCGTGCCGCCCTGGGTGGCCGTGCCGGTGCTCGCCGAGGTGGCGATGACGATCGGGCCGACCGCGACGGTCAGGTTCAGTCCCTGCGTGGCGGTCTGCCCGAACGCGTCGCTCACCCGCACCGTGAACGAGTACAGGCCGGGCGTGGCCGGTGTCCCGGACAGCACACCAGTGGAGGAGTTCAGCGTGACCCCGGCCGGCAGGCTGCCGCTGCTGACCGACCAGGTGAACGGCCCGGTGCCGCCGGTCACCGCCAGCGTGTCACTGTAGGCCACGCCCGCCTGCGCCGACGGCGGTGCCGGGTTGAGCAGCAACGGAGCGGCCGCGATGCTGAGCGTGACGGCCTTGCTTGCCGTGCCTCCGGCAGTGTCGGTGATCCTCACGGTGAAGCTGAAGCTGCCAGACGCCGTCGGCGTCCCGGACAGCAGGCCGGTGGACGAGTTCAGCGCCAGCCCGCCCGGCAGCGACCCCGAACTCACCGACCACGTCAGAGCCCCGGTACCGCCCGAGGCGGTGAGCTGGTCGCTGTACGGTACCCCCACCTCGCCGGCCGGCGGCGCCGCGAACGTCAGGCTCGGCCCGGCATTGACCGTCACCGCGGACGAACGCGCCGATGCCGGGCCGGTGCCGGCCGCGTTCACCGCCGCCACCGTGAACGTGTAACTGGTCCCCGGAGTCAGCCCGGTCACCGTCTGCGTCGTCGCCGTGCCGGTGAAGGTCTGCGGCGTCTGCGCCGCGCCGTTCACATACGGTGTGACCACATATCCGGTGATCGCGCTGTACCCGTTGCTGGCCGGCGCCGACCAGGACAGCGACGCGGCACTGTCCCCCGCGCTCACCGCGGTGATCGCCGGGGCCCCGGGCAACGTGTACGGGGTCACCGCGCTGGACTGCGGACTCGCCGCACCGGTGCCGAGCGCGTTCACCGCCGCCACCGTGAATGTGTATGACCCGCCGGCGGTCAGGCCGGTCAGCGTCTGGGTAGTGGCGGTGCTGGAGAACGTCTGTGCCGTCTGGGCCGTCCCGTTCAGGTACGGGGTGATCACGTAGCCGGTGATCGGACTGCCGTTGCTGGCGGGCGCGGTCCAGCTCACCGTCGCGCTCAGCGTGCCGGCCGTCGCGGTGGGTGCGGCCGGCGTGGCGGGTTTGTCCTGGTAGACGTAGCTGGCCGAGCCGGCCGTGCCCAGCGTGACCACCGTGACGTTCGCCGTCTCCGACACCGTCACCGACGGCATCGACGGGATGACCAGGGTGCTGCCGCTAACCGTGAAGCAGCCGGAACTCACCCCGGCCGGACAGGGCAGCAGCACCGTGGGCGTGCCGGCCTGCTGCTGGGCCGTGGTGCCGATCTCGATCGCGGTCGCCCCGGTGATGTTGCTGCCCGAGATCGTCACCGAGTTCCCGCCGGAAATAGACCCCTGGGCCGGGGAGAGCGCGATCCCGGACGGCGTTGTCGGCACGGTACCCGCGGCCGCGGTGGACGCGTAGCCGGGACTGCCGTCGGACGATGACGCGGTCACCGTGGTACCCGACTGGATCGACGACGCGGTCACCCCCGATCCGGTGACAATGCCCTCGACGGTGATGGCGGGCAGCGACGAGCCGGCTGCGAACGGGGTGGCGCTGTCGGTACACGTGATCGTCTGCCCCGACGGTGCCCCGCAGGTCCAGCCCGAGCCGTAGGCACCGACCGGCTTGACCCCGGCGGGCAGCGTCTGCGTCACCGACACCGGGTCGCTCTCCGAGGTACCGGAGGAAGAAACACCAGGGGTGATCGTGTACGTCACCGGCGCGCCGGCCGAGGGCGAGGCGGCGCTGTAAGCGGTCTGCGTCACGGTCAGCTGCGGGACCGGGGCGAACGTGACCACGTTCGCGGAGTCGATCTCGTGGAAGTCGGTGGAGGCGCCGGTCGAGGCCACCCAGCCGAACGCGAGCTGCGACGGGATCCCGGCCGAGTTGACCCACGACGACGGGTACAGGCCCGAGGATACGGTCGGCAGCGTGCCGGTCAGCGTCGTAGCCGACCCACCCACCGGAGTGAACTGCACGGCATAGGTCCCGGCCGGGACCGTGATGCCCGACGCGGTGGTGAACGAGACCGATGTCGGGTTGATCGCCACCTCGACTGGCACCTCGGACGCCGAGCGGGTGGACGCGCGCAGGGTCAGCGCCTTCGACGAGGTGTTCTTCGCCGTGCTGTTGATGGCGCAGTATCCGGCCAGTCCGTTACCGGGGCCGCGGACCACCACCTGGCCGGGCACGGTGTGACCGCTCGTGGAAATGTACGCCGGGTTAGTGCAGCCGGTCCCCTCGTACGCGCTGTTGCTGAAGTTCCCGTAGACATCCAGGCCGATGCCCATGTAGGCGTCGGCGAGGCCGGCCAGGCTCGAGCCCGCCTCGGCCGAGTAGCCGAGCGCGCCGCCGGACTGCCCGATGTTCGCCGGCGACAGCGGGTCAGCCGGGTTCACCGCGGCCAGCACGAACGCCAGGCCGTCCGCCCCGGTGCCGCCGTACTGATAGCTGTTGAACGTCGCGTCGACGCCCTCCGACGTCGGCACGCTGGTCGCGGAAAAGACGCCGCCCTCCAGCCCGGCAGAGGCGCTGGTGAAGCGGAGCTTGCCCGACCCCTGCGTGTCGTTGCTGGAAGTGCAGCTCAGCAGCGGGCCGGTCGTCGTGTTGCCGGACGCGGTCAGGCAGGCCGAGTTCGACCCGCTCGCACCGCTCGGCAACGCGGGCACCGACACTGGATAGGCGGAGTTCACCGTGTTGTTATTGAACTGCTGGACGAACAGCGTCGCGCCGCTCGCCGCCGCGACCCGGGCGGGCGAAACTCCCGCCAGCCCCGCGAACACGACGATCGACACGACGGCCAGCCGGAAACCGTGACGTGCCCGGATCGCGACCGCGACCAGCAGCACGACGACAAGGACCGCACCCACGCCAACGGCCACGACTGATCCCCCGAATCAGCATTGCTTTGCGGTACCAACAGCCCGCCCGGCAAGAGTGTGCCGACCCCGTCACACACTGTCAAACACCCGGGCCGCGTGGCGGAAACACGGAACGTATAAGCCAGGCCGTCATTCATGACACTCTGTATTCATGCAAATACAAAAAACATCCGTAGTCGGCGCCCGGGCCTGGCGCTCCCGGACAAGCGGGGCGTTGCTCACCGGAGCGTTCGCCCTGCCCTCCGCCATAGCCCTGCCCGCGGTGGCACTGCCCGGT
>Ga0335075_10006823_pt1 | contig 17617 bp, 17 predicted proteins | sample Lox_Sample_24_FD_206723 | JGI IMG/M metagenome (GOLD analysis project Ga0335075, IMG submission 206723) | Soil microbial communities from Loxahatchee National Wildlife Refuge, Florida, United States - Lox_Sample_2.4 | ecosystem: Environmental > Terrestrial > Soil > Wetlands | place: USA...
ACCCGCCCCTCCGGAGCCGATACTCGCGCCCGGATGTCGGACAGACCCTGGTAAATCGTCGACCGGGCGAGCCCGGAAATCCGCGCCAGCAAACTCACTCCGCCGCGTCCCAGAGCCCGGGCCTCCAATGCCGCGAAGCGTCGGCGGCTCTGTTCGTTCAGAACAGGCGCCATCTCTTTATATCTCTTACGTGCAGCCCGCTCTTGGACAGCCCCGACCATCCGGCGAAACTACCGAAGCGAATCCGTTACTGAGAACCCCGCCCGGGCGTTTCTCGGCAAACTGTGACATTTTGGACTCAATACCCTGCATTGACTCACTTATTTTTGGACACGCCCTAACGTCGGCGCTTGGAAGACCGGGGGGCGGGAATGGAATGGCGGGTAACGATCGGACTGACCCGTGCAGATGGAACGAAGCAGAGCTACGAGGTTGCCCGTGGTGGCGGCGCCGACGCCCACTCGACCAGTTCGGCCTGGCGCCGAGACCGTCTCAAACCTGGGGGCGAATAGCTCGCCAGGCCCGGCGATGGGTCGACGGCAGGACGGTCGTGGCGGCCTACTGGTTTTGTTCTACCCCCATGTTTGGGACGGTCTCTTCCAGGATGTGGGAAGGCACGCCGACAAGACCAGTTCCCCAGCCATCCAACCAAGTTCACCGGGAACGCCAGCCGACAGTGTCGTGCGCCGCTGCGACCGCGCTATTATCGTCCCGACTACTGTCGTGCCAACCCCAAATCGTCCTGGCTGCAGCACAGGCGTCTTCGATCGCGCCAGTGATCCCCCCGCCTAGGAAATGCGGGTCAGCGGAACGCAAACTCCTTGTACCCTCCCTTTGCCACCTCGTCCGTCAACCGTCGGAAGTGAACGCCGTTGCCGTTATATCCCAGCACGCGGCGTATGCCGCGGCCCTCAACGTTGCGGTTCACCCCGGTCTGCCAGGAATCGACCTGGGATGATAACAGCTTCTCCGCTGCCTTGATCACCGTCTCGGTCCATTCCGCCACATGGTCTGGCCGCGTCTCTACGCGCACGAATCCATGTTCCAACATGAAACGTAGCAGGCCGGCCTGAAATTCCACGCTGTGTTCCACCGCCTGCGGAATGTTGCCGCGCGCGGTATGCGGCCCCAGCACCATAAGCATATTGGGAAAGCCTTCCGAGAGCATGCCCAGATAGGTGCGAGGACTCTCCGCCCAGGCGTGCTTCAGCCGCACGGCGTCCGTGCCCCGAATGTCGATCCGATCGAACGCGCCGGTCACACCGTCGAAACCGGTTGCATAGATCAGGATATCAAATTCATATTCTCGCTTGCTGGTCTGGATGCCACGCGGTGTGATCCGTTCTATCGGCTCGTCCTCCAGCGTATCGACCAGCACCACGTTGTCTCGGTTGAATGCTTCGAAATAGCCGCTCTCCAGCGGCACGCGGCGGGAGCCGAAACCATGGTCCTTCGGAATCAGCTTCTCTGCGACCGCCGGATCCTTCACGCGCTGGCGAATCTTCCGCGCGATGAAATCGCTGATCGCGGCATTGGCCTTTTCGTCCACACCAATGTCGCGGAAATTGCCCAACCAGATGCCGAACCCCGGCTCTGCATAGAGCTTTTCCCAGAATGCTTCACGCTCCTCCTGTGGCACATCCAAGGTCTTGCGCGGATCTGGCTGATGGATGAACCACATCGGCGTCGAGGCACAATGGGCGTAGATCTCGCCATAGCGCGCCTTGATCGCTGCCATCTCCGCCTTGTCGATTTTGGCGTTGTGCAGCGGCGCTGCCCAGTTCGGCCGGCGCTGGAACACGGTGAGCTGCGCTGCCTGCCTGGCGATCTCCGGGATCGCCTGGATCGCGGTCGCCCCGGTGCCGATGATGCCGACGCGCTTGCCGGTGAAATCCACCGGCGTGTGGGGCCAGCGCGCCGGGTGATGGGCCGGGCCGCGAAACGTCTCCACGCCCGGAATCGCCGGCATTGTGTGGGCCGAGAGAATTCCGACGGCGGTGCACAGGAACCGCGACCGCGCTTGCTCGCCACTCTCCAAGGTCACGGTCCACATGCCGGCGGCGTCGTCCCAATGGGCAGCCGTCACCGTGCTGCAGAATTGCATGTGACGGCGCAGATCGAACTTGTCGGCCACGTGGTTCAGGTAGTTCAGCGTGTCAGGTTGGGGGGAGAAATGCTCCTTCCAGTCCCATTCCTGCATCAGCTCCTTGGAGAATGAATAGCCGTAGGTCCAACTTTCGGAATCGAATCGGGCTCCCGGATAGCGGTTCCAGTACCAGGTACCGCCGACATCGGTGCCGGTCTCGAAGACGCGCACGGTCATGCCCAGTTCCCGCAAACGATAGAGCATGAACATCCCAGAAATGCCGGCGCCGATGACGATCGCATCGAACGCCGTGGTGTTGGCTGCGCGCGCATGCTCTGCGAACCTGATCGAGTCATTCATGCCGCGTGTCCTCTTCCGATGCCGCAGCGACTTATGGGTGGGATTACCTACCGTCCGGTATTTCACCCCAGTTCCGCGGCGATCGCAACCCTTGCGGGGCAGCCAGTGATCACCGTCATCGCGCTGTCCACAACTTGACTCTGTGCTTTCCCGAGACGACGCTGCCGAACGCCAACCCGAGGAACAACGTCCATAGCGTGCTACACGGAGCTTCCGTCATGAGCCATTGTTCCTGCCCGGCCCTCCTGCTGGGTGCCGTCATGTTCTCGCTTGCCGCATGCGGGACCGGCGAGCAAGCAAGCAACGGCGCGCCTGAAGCAAATAAGGCGTCGGGCGTGGATCTGAATTTTGTCGGCCGTGCCCCTGCCTACAATATCGATATGATCGCCTCCTCGCAGCTCGCGCAGACAAAAGCGACAGATTCGGACATTCGTGACCTCGCTGCCCGGATCATACAGACCGACACGGACATCGATCGGCAGCTTACAACTTTGGCACAAACCGAAGGTTTGTTCTTGCCGTCCGGCATGGACCAGAAGCACCAGGCCCGACTTGTCCAGATTCAGTCGACGAATGGACCGGCATTCAACCGTGCCTGGCTGGATCAGGCACTTCCGGACCAGACCATGGCGATCGAGGCATTCCAGGCCGAGGCCGACAAGGGCACTTATCCGCCGTTCCGTAACCTGGCGGAGCAAAGCCTACCGGCTATGCTGCAGAACCTGCAAACAACGCAGCAACTCTCCGCTAACCGATAGCGTCCAATTGCGTCTGGGCCGCGCGGCTTGTGCCCGGTGGCGCGACAGGTTCGCGGGGGCGGGTTAACATGCACGGTGGGCCACAGCACGCGGGAGGAAACAGAAAATGAGTGAACGCGATGAAACTCTGCGCAATCTGGTGATCGGCAACCGAATCCTGGCGCATCAGAACGTCGTCGATGCGTATGGCCATATCAGCGTCCGCCACCCGGCCAACCCCGAACGTTTCCTGCTATCTCGCTCGCTTGCTCCGGAACTGGTGGCAGCGGCCGATATTATGGAGTTCACGCTGGACGGCAAAGTGGTCGGCGACGACCGGCGGCCGCCCTACCTGGAGCGCTTCATCCATGGCGCCATCTACGAGGCTCGCCCCGACGTGAACGCGGTGGTGCACAGTCACGCCGAGGAGACCCTGCCGTTTGGCATTACCAACGTGCCGCTGCAGCCCGTGATCCACGTCGCCAGTGTGATCGGACCCAGCATCCCGATATGGGACATTGCGGACAAGTTCGGCGACGCGACGAACCTGCTGGTTACCAACGCCGATCAGGGCCGCGACCTGGCACGGCGCCTTGGCCCGCACCAGGTGGCGTTGATGCGCGGACATGGCTTCGCCGCCGTGGGTGCGACGATCATGGATGTGGTGCGGATCTCCGTCTATTTGCCGGTGAACGCGCGCGTGCTGACCGCGGCAATGCGCTTCGGGCCGTTCAAGGCGCTGTCACCGGGAGAAATCGGCAACCGCGCTGCGTTCAACCCGCGCTCGGCCGCGGGCTGGCGCGCCTGGGAATACTGGGCACGCCGTGCCGGCGTTGGCGATCTGCTGGGCGATATGTCCTGATGGCTACCTGGATGGACCAGTTGCAATGAGCAATCATTTTCGAGACCTGATTCCGCCACCGGGTCATCCGCGCATCGCCGGCATTTCCGAGCGTGATGCCTACAGTCACGCCGAACACGCAGTGGCGACACGGCCGCGCGTCCAGACCCTGCTGGCGGAGCGTCGCGCACGCATCAACGAACCATTCCGGGGGATCTCAACGGATGGTGACGTGGTGCCGGATCTCTATAAGCTTGCGGACGAGAGCGCGCCGACCGCAGCCATCGTGGCGGCCGCACGTAAAATGTTGAACGTCGCATCGGCGGACGAACGGGCGAAACTGTGCCATGCGATCGATGCGCCGCAATGGCGCATGTGGAGCAATCCGGAACTCTATTTCGACCGCTTCGGCCTGCGGTTGGACGAACTCGGTGAGCCGCTGCGCGAGGCAATTCTGGCGGTGGTTCAGGCAAGCCTGAGTCCCAAAGGCTATTTCAGGGCGCGCGGCGCGATGAAGACGAACGCGTTCCTGGGCGAACTGGTCAACGCGCCTCGGGTGATGAACCAGTACAGCTACAATTTCACTCTGTTCTCAGAACCTTCGCTCACCGAACCCTGGGGCTGGAATCTGTTCGGCCACCATTTGTGCCTGAACTGCTTCGTGCTCGGCAAACAGATGGTGCTGTCGCCGGATTTTGTTGGCGCCGAGCCGAACTGCATCGATTGCGGCGCCGACGCCGGCCTGGCGCTGTTCCTGGACGAAGAGCGGATCGGGTTAGAGCTGATGCGCGCCTTGCCGCCCGCGCTGCAGCGGCGGGCCCAGGTGTACAAGCTGATGCACGACCCGGCGATGCCTGAGGGACGCTGGCATCCCGCCGATCAGCGCCATCTGGGCGGTGCGTATCGCGACAACTGGATCATTCCGCACGAAGGCGTCGCGGCGCGCGACCTGTCCCCGCAGTTACGCACGCATCTGCTGGACCTGATCGCCAAGTATTTCGAAATCCTGCCGTCCGGCCCATTCAGTGCACGGATGCGGCAGATCGAGACGCATCTCGACACCACGCATTTCTGCTGGATCGGCGGGTTCGGCGACGAGGACCCGTTCTACTATCGGATTCAAAGCCCGGTCACGATGATCGAATTCGATCATCATTCCGGTGTGTTCCTCACCAACACCGAACCGGCAAAGTGCCATATCCACACGGTGATCCGCACACCAAACGGCAACGATTACGGCAAGGACCTGCTGCGCCTGCACTATGCGCAGGTGCATGGCGGGCCGGCACCCGGGCGGGCGTGATCACTGTTAGCGGCGTTATAAAGTCAGACCGCCATCCACGGTGATGGTCTGCCCGGTCACCATCGCGGCGCCAAAGCCAAGGAATAATACTACCTCGGCCAGATCCTCCGGCTGGCAACGGCGTTTCAGCAGCGCGCGCTCGATCGATTGCTGGCGTTCCTCGTTGGTCCATTCCACCATCCACGAACTGTCAACCGCGCCCGGTGCGATCGCATTCACGCGCACATCCGGCGCCAGCGCGCGTGCGAGATTCTGCGTCAGACTGACAACACCGGCCTTGGTGGCGCTGTAGGCCAGGCTGCTGCCAGCGCGTCCCAGTCCGGCGATCGAGGCGGTGTTCACCACGGCGCCTTTCGCTGCTTTCAGTGCAGGCGCGGCGGCCTTGCTGCAACGGAACACCCCGAGCAGGTTGGTTTCCAGAAGTTGGGACCACAGGCCTTCGGTTATGGAGCCAAGTTCGGGCGGCGGGATGCGCCGCCGTGTGCCTGGCGTGCCCGCGTTGTTGAACAACAGATCGAGCCGGCCGAGTTCGTCGATTGCCTTCAGCACCATGCGCTCGACCGCGCCCGCTTCACCCACGCTGCCGGGCGCGCCGATCGCCTTGCCGCCTTCGTCGATCAGCTTGTTCACCGCTTCGGGGCCGCGCGGATCGTCGGCCAGGTAGTTCACCCCAACGGTGGCTCCGAATTTCGTCAGCATGCGGGCCGTGGCGAAGCCGATGCCGGATGCGCCGCCGGTTACGAGCGCGGTTTTGCCCTTCAGGTCGTAGCTGATCATGTTCCCTCCGTTTGCGGGGTTGTAGATTGCGGGGTTTGTCCTTCGTGGAAGGTAAAGATATTTTGCCTGGCTTGTAGGATGAACGCCCGCCCGAGCGTCCTTGGGGCGAGACTGCCGGAGCAGGCTCGGGATGCCAAGGAGATGAGCGATGCGCGTGATGGTTCTGGTGAAGGCAACGGCGGATTCGGAGGCGGGCACCATGCCGTCTCCCGGGTTGCTTCAGGCGATGGGCAAGTTCAATCAGGACCTGATCGCCGTGGGTATTATGGTGACGGGCGAGGGGCTGAAGCCGTCCTCGCAGGGTAAGCGGGAGGCGTTCCACGGCGGGAACCGCGCGGTCACCGACGGTCCGTTCCCGGCGACAAATGAGCTGGTCGCGGGATTCTGGCTCTGGCAGGTGAAGGATATGGCCGAAGCGGTCGAATGGGTGAAGCGCTGCCCGAACCCGATGCCCGGAGCGACCGAGATCGAGATTCGCCCGCTGTTTGAGCCGGCTGATTTCGGTTGAGTCGGGAAACCCATGTCATTGCGAGGGGTGGAGCGACGAAGCAATCTCGGTCGGAAATTGCTAACGACGAACGAGGCGCTTGTCGCTTTGCTCCTAGCGAGAAAGAAGGGCATAACTTCCCCCGAAGTAGCAGATCCGGAGGAATCTTTCATCCAATCACGGGTCAGCCCGTCCGTCGATGATAACTCGCAATGACATCTAGTGCCGCCCTTCCATCGGCCCGATCTTCCGCAAAGCTTGCTTCAGCTTGAGCAATTTCTTGTCGCGTTCCTGGAAAAGCTGTTCCGGGTTTCGGTCGCCCCAGTCGAAATAGCCTTTGCCGGACATCACGCCGGTGCGGCCTGACGCGATCAGCGCATCCAGAGTATCGCTGTGGTCGCGCGGCTGTGGCGGCGTGTAGCTGCGGTTCTTCATGCCCTGCTGCATCAGCAGCAGGCCGGTGAAATCGGCCTTCGCCATGATGCCCAGGATGGGAATGCGCAACGCCAGGCCGTGGATGACTGAATCGTCGATGTCCTTCGGCGTCACCAAGCCTTCGTCGAGCAGACGATAGACTTCAAGCTGCATGGCCGCTTGTAGCCGATTGGCGACGTAGCCCTGCACCATCTGCTTGAACACGACCGGCGCCTTGCCCATCGCCGTGACTATGTCACGCATGGTGGCGATGGCGGCTGGATCAGTGCGCGGGCCGGGACAGAGATCGACAAGGTCGCACAGATAGGGTGGTGTGTACCAGTGTGCGATAATCGTACGTTGCTGTAACCCGCTCGGCACCAACGGGAAAATATCGAGATTGCTGGTATTGCTGGCCAGGATCGTATCGGAGTCGATCAGCGTTTCAAGTTGGCCGTACAACGCGCGCTTGACGTCGGGGCGTTCGACTATCGCCTCGACAACCAGTTTTGCTCCCGCGACGGTCTCCCGCAGCGACGGGATGCAACGCACCGCCTGAGACAGGCGCTGGCGGTTCCAGGACGCATCGACCTCGCCGGCTTCCGCCAGTGTCGCCAGGGCTGTCGCCATCAGGCCGGGCGCGCGTTCCAGCGTTTCTGCATCGTTGTCGGTCAGCCGCACCTGATGTCCACCGAGCGCGAATACCAGAGCCAGCGCGTGCCCCATCAGACCAGCCCCGACGACGGCTACCTCGGTCATCGCGTTCCCTCCGTTGTCTACGGCGCTTTCGTCGCGTCACGGCATTCTGCGCGCATGCAGCTACGCAGGCCAGGGGTGCCAGAGCCCGGTGCCAGAGCCCGGTGCCAGAGCCCGGTCTTCCGTTACGCGAGAAAGCCACTACTGTTGCGCGGATATCGTGGGAACGGCCGGCCATGGCTCCGAATATCAAGCGCATCTTCTACGTAAACCGGGTCTCCGCCCCGGTGTTTCTGGAGATCCTCGGCCAGCGGCCGGATATCCAGGTGGACCGGTTGATGAACGACAGCCCGGAGGACGAAGTGGAACCGGTGCTGGCACGGGCGCATGCGTTCCAGATCGGCTCGGCGCGGCAGGAGCTGGCGCGCAGGTTCCACGGCACGGCAGAGCTGCTGCAACGGATGCCGAATGTGGTGGTGCTGTCCACAACGGGCGCGGGTTACGACACGGTGAATCTGGAGGACTGCACGCGCGCCGGCGTTGCCGCAGTGAACCAGGCCGGCGGCAACAAGGAAGGCGTCGCCGAGCATGTCATGGCGATGATGCTGTCGCTATCGAAGCGGCTGATGCTTTCGGATCACGCGATGCGCAGCGGCAGCGGCTACGATCGCCGCGAGTTCATGGGCGACGACGTGGTGGCGCGCACCATCGGCATCATCGGGTTGGGCAATGTAGGTTCGCGCGTAGCGGAGCTGTGCCGCGGATTGTTCCGGATGCGTGTCCTGGCGTACGACCCGTACCTGCCCGCGGACGTGATGGCGGCACGCGGCGCCGAGAAGGTGGAGAGACTGGACGATCTGCTACGCCAGGCCGACTACGTTTCGATCAACTGCCCGCACACAGCGGAAACACGCGGCATGATCGGTGCGCGCGAATACGCGCTGATGCAGCCGCACGCCTATTTCATCACCACAGCGCGGGGCGGCATCCATGACGAGGCGGCCTTGGTCAACGCGCTGCGGGATAAGCGGATCGCTGGCGCCGGATTGGATGTTTGGGAAGACGAGCCACCTTCCACCGATCATCCGCTGTTGAAGTTCGACAATGTGCTGCTGAGTCCGCACACCGCCGGGATCACGCGCCAGTCGCGCCACAACATTGCGAAGATCGCGGCCGAGCAATTGCTGGGCATGCTGGACGGCAAGCGTCCGCCGCGGCTGCTGAATCCGGAAGTCTGGTCGGCTTATCGTGAGCGGTTCGAACGGATCATGGGTTTCCGGCCAGAGGAGTGACGCACGCGTCTGCAGCGCGATCGCGTCCACCTCCATATGTCATTGCGAGGAGCGCGGCGTTGAAGCAATTCCCATCGAATGGGCGAACGGACCGTCCGTACGCCGTGCAGAACGAGATTGTTTCGTCGCTGCGCTCCTCGCAATGACATGGGGGCGCTCCTCGCAATGACATGTGGAGAGCAGGCACTAACGTTCAGGCCACACTGCCTCCAACTCGATTGCCACTTTCGGATGCAGGGCCGATCGCAGGAACGCCTCCACCAGCCGGCGTCGCAGCGTATCGCCGTCGCCGTCGTGCAGCGGCACTAGCAGCGAAGGATTGAGCAATACGCGGCCACTGGCGTAGCCGGGCAGGCCCGGCACGGAGAGAAATGTCGCAACATCAGCCGCGACCAGCCTGACGATCACCATCACGACCTCATACCGCAGCAGGACGTCAGACGGGCCGAGTATGTCCACCACGACACCCGGTCCGGCAGCATAACCGGCCGGTACGTCGTCATCGGTGGCACGCAGCAGGATCTGGCAGCGATCCGGGCGCCATGAATCGCCCAGCCACGCGTAGTGGCGCCACAGGCAATACCAGTCGCGACAGATTGCGGGCCATCGCGGGTAGATCGTGCAGCCGCCGCTCGGAATGCAGTGCACGCACGTCACGCCCTGGACTTTTCGAAGAGCGTCGGTATCGATCGTCAGCTCTTTGCAGCACACGGTGCAGCCGCCGCATGTGCGGCCCGGCACCAGACCGACACCTGCGTCATCCGGCATCGTATCTCCGCGCGTGGTCAGGGCCGTGCCGCAGCGCCCTGCGAGAACGCCGTCTCCTCGTTGGTAATGAACTCCAGCAAACAGGTCCGGCCCTCCTCCGTCTGCCGCCGCGCACGCAGGATAGCTTCGCCGATTTGCTCCGGGTGCTCTACCCGCTCGCTCCAGCCGCCGAGGTCCTTCGCCAGGCTTGCATAGTTGCCTCCCAGGTCGCGGGCGCGGAACTTCTCGTGCGACAGGCCCATATGGCGCGTCTCGATCGCCATGGTGGAATTATTGAACACGATGGTAAGGATCGGCACGCCGCAGCGCACCGCGGTTTCAAAATCGAGCCCCGTCATGCCGAACGCAGCGTCGCCCATAATGTTGACGCAGAATTTTTCCGGCGCGGCGATCTTCGCGCCGATGTTCAGCCCGAGCCCGGTGCCGAGCTGGTGCGACTTGCCCCACCCCAGATACCCGCGTGGCCGCTTCGCCTGGTAGAACGGCAGTAATTGCTCGCGTGGACTGCCGGAATCGTGCGTCATGATGACGTCGGCGGTATCCACCACCTTCTGGAATTCGGCGATGACACGATACGGATTGATCGGCGCGGTGTTCGCCGCAAGCTTCGGCTGCCAGCGCGCAAGCCACGACGCGCGCGCCTTCGCGATCTCCGAGGCAGGATTGCGTTCCACCGTACGACGATCCAGCCGGTCCAGCACCGCCGCGATCAAATGCCCCAGAGTGAGCCTGGCATCGCCGAGCAAGGCGATGTCGGTTTCATAGGTCTTGTTGAGGTCGCGGCTGTCGTTGGTATTGTGGATTAATCTGACGCGGTCGGGCAGCGTCGGCGTGGACAGCGGATGCTGCGTCAGGCCCGCGCCGACTGCCAAGATCACGTCCGCCTTGTCATGCAAGAACAATGCGCCGGGTCCGGTGAAGCCATTGCCGCCGCTGCCCAGTGCGATCGCGTGGTCCTCGGGGAAAGCGCTCTTGCCATCCACCGTGGTCATGACGGGCGCTTGCAGCAGCTCGGCCAACCGCACGAGTTCGTCTGACGCTTCGGCGTAAAGCACCCCTTGCCCGGCCAGGATCATCGGGCACGACGCTTCGACCAGCAGCTTCGCTGCGTCTTCGATATCGCGCGGCGCGGGTGCAGACCGCGCAGTCTGGACGGTGCGATATTCACCAGCATTGCCCGGGATTTCGCGGCTCACCACGTCGCGCGGCAATTCCACCATCACCGGCCCTGGCCGACCGTTGCGCAGCGCGTTGAAGGCGCGCCGCATGACCGCGGGTGCTTGCTCGGGCTGCATCACGGTTTCAACCGATTTTGTCACCGAGGCATAGCTGCGGGCGGAATTGAACAGTGGAAACACCTGCGCTTGTTCGAGAGAATGCCCGAGCGGCAGCAGCAGGATCGGTGTGGAATCAGAATATGCCGAAGCGACGCCGGCGAAGGCGTTCTCTGCGCCCGGGCCGTATTGCATGGCGAACACGCCGGCCGGCTTCCCGTTCGTGACGCGGGCAAAACCGTCCGCCATGTGCACGCCAACCCGTTCCTGGCGGCAAACGACAGGACGTAGCCCGCCGGCGACGGCAGCTTCGATCATCGAGGTGGTTGGGAAGCAGAAGAACGTGGTGATGCCCTCGCGGCGGAGGGTTTCGATGATGGCATCCGCGACGATCATGGCTTTTCCTCCCCAGCCGGCTGAGCGCGACTATATCACCCGGGGCGGGGGTGTCATGTTCGGTGGATTGGCATCACCATCCCGGCACCCGTCATGTCCCCGCCTGAAGTGCGATCTACGCGCAACCGATCCGTCGCATTGAGATGACGCACGAGCAACTGGCGCAGATGACTGCGTCAAGCGCGGCCATAGCGGGTGTGGGGCAGGGCGGCGCCGTCAGTGTCTTGCTGGGTCAGTACGTGACTCAGTTGCCGGTCGGACGCTGGCTTGCCAGCAAACCGTCCATCTTCGCACCCAGCGCGTTCGAGACCGCGTCCACCCGCTGCGGCGCCGCCGCGGACGGAGTAGGAGCGTTGCCTGCGACGTTGCCGCCAGTGTTCACCGCACAGGCCGCCAGCACGACAATAGCCGGCAGCGCGTACCACATCCGGATTTTCATTCGGTCCAACCCCACAGAACATGACCCGAACCCAAGACGGCGCGTCGCTACTCGGCGATCTCTGCGACCTCACAGAAGAATACGCCCTGGAAGCGTTCCAGGCTGACAGTAGCGTGACACATACCACGGAACTATTGCAATATCCGTGAATCAGATGTCAAAAATCGGCAGCCAAGCGCTGTGCTCCCGATTGCGTGAGGAACCCGACGCGGCCGGCAGCCAGAGTCGCGACGACCTGCGGAACGCTGGCATCGACAATCGCCAGATCGGCCCGCTTCCCTGCCGCGATCAGCCCGCGATCGGGCAGGCCAGCAGCCTTCGCTGGGTTCGCCGAAATCAGCGCCCACGCCTGCTCCAGGTGCAATTCGCCCCGCTGCGCCAAGATCAACGCCGCGCGCATCATCGCGGGGTAGAAGTAGTCCGACGACAGCACGTTGCAGATCCCAGCCTCGGCCAGCCGTGCGGCCGAGGCCCAGCCGAGATGCGAGCGCCCGCGCACCACGTTCGGGCTGCCCATCACAACCCAATCGCCGGCCGCACGTGCGGCCTGCCCCACTTCCTCCGCCATTGGAAATTCGCAAATACGCGCGCCCAATTCACGGAATGCCGTGCGGGCCGGCACGCTTGCGTCGTCGTGGCTGGCGAGCGGCAGCCTGGCATCCCGCGCCGCCGTGGCGATGCGATCCCGCGCTCCCGCAACTGCATCGGCACGGGCGGCGATCCGGTCGGCCAACGCGCGGAAATCCGCCAGCGTCATGCCCGCGCGCTCGCTGTATTTTGCCCCCGCGACGGGATCGCCAAGCTTCTTGATGATCGACGGGGTATGATCGTTGAACGCCACCAGGTGAACGTGGCCCGCTCGGATATCGGCCAGCGCAAGTTCCAGCGCGTCGAGGTTAAAGGCCTCCCACCGCAGGTGCACGCGCATATCGCAGGTCCATGGCCGCGCTTGCAGCGCTGTCAGGAGGGCGGCCCAGGCGTCCGCACTGCGCAGCCCGGGTTCCCAGGACAACGTGACACCATGAAATGCCGTGGTTATGCCGTTGGCCAGCAATTGTGCTTCGGTATCGATCAGAGCGATGTCGTGGGAAAAATCCACCCCCGGCCGCGGCTGCAATTGCCGCTCGAACGCGTCGCCATGAATATCGACGATGCCGGGCAACACCAGTAACCCGCGCGCATCGAATATCGCACCGCGCGTCGTCTCCATGCCGATGGCGGCAATCCGCCCCTCCTCCACCAGCACATCCGTCACTTGCTCCCCGTCCGGCAGCAGCACGCGGCCGCCGACGATCCGCATTCTATCCATATCGTTTGCTCTCTTACGGTTCGAACACGATTTGCACGCGCGGCGTGGGATAGCGCCCTATGGCGAACTCGATAACCTGCCCCGCGTGGTCAACGTTGATATTCTCGGCCAACAGAAGTGGCCGGTTGCGCGGCATGCGCAGCAGCTCCGCCTCGTCACCGCTGGGCAGCCGAGCGGTCACGCGCGTGGTCTGCCGCAGATAGTCGTTGATGCCAACCGCCTTCAGCGCATCGGTGATGCGCGGCGTGGTACGCAATGCCTCCAACATGCCGCGCAGCCGGGCGCTGGGAAAATAATGGTTGGTCAGGCTGACCGGCCGATCGTCGGCAAAGCCGAGACGTTCAAGCATGACCACGCGTCCGCCAGCCCGAATGCCAAGCCCGGTCGCAACCTGCGAGTCCGCTACCGTTTCCTTCAGTTCCAACACGCGGCCGGATGGTTCCTTGTTGTGGCGCTTGATCCACTCGCTGAACCGCGTGCGCGGCTCGACGGCGTATTCGATAACGTCCTCGGCGACGAACGATCCGCGGCCTTGCTCCACGCGCACCAGGCCGCTGCGCGACAGTTCCTCCAGCGCGCGGCGCACCGTGTGGCGATTCACTGCGAACTGCTGCGACAGTTCGGCTTCGGTCGGCAATCGGCCTCCCGGCGGATAGGTGCCCGCGCCGATATCCTGCTGCAGATGACTGGCGATCTGCCGCCACAGCGCGACACCTTCATGACGCAGCACCGGATGACTGGGCCTGTTGTCGTTGTCGCGGGTCAAAGTCATGGTTTCGTCACGCACGTCGAACCCCGTTTGTGCGATTTCGCGGTTGACGATAGCCCGATGCGGGACTAGCTGTCTAGACATCTGGACGAGCTTCGGGCGAGACAATGCGGGATGATGCCGGCCCCCATGAACCCCACGCCGCACGCCGCCGCTGGATGGCGGTGCTGGCCAGGGCGGATGCTGCAGACATAGCCGGGCTGCTGGAACGTCATGCCGCGCTGCCGCGCTACACCAGGCTGCGCGGGCCGGAAGCCGGCCTAGTGATGGTACGCGGACGCACCGGCGGCGGCGGCGCACCGTTCAACCTCGGCGAGATGACCGTCACGCGTTGCAGCGTGCGCACCGAGCAAGGGCTAGTCGGCCATGCCTATGTCGCCGGGCGCGATGCGCAGCAGGCGGAACTGGCCGCGGTGGTCGATGCCATGCTTCAGGATCCGGCCCAGACCTTCGAACTGCACACGAGGGTGATCGAACCGCTGGCCGACAAACAGCGCGCGCACCGCGCGGATATCGCCGCCAAGGCCGCCGCGACCAAGGTGCAGTTCTTTGCCATGCGGAACATGCGGACATGAGCACAACGAATTTGCCGCCCGGCTTTACCGATCCCGTGGCGGGCGCGCAGGCTTGCTTTCGCGCCGTGCTGGATGCGATGGCGCGGCCTGGCCGGATTCACGACGCGGGTATCGGTCTGGAACCGCCGGCACCGCTGGCACCTTCGACCGCGGCAGTATTACTGACATTGCTCGATTACGACACACCGGTGTGGCTCGATGTTGCGGCAAATGGAGCGCGGGATTGGATAGCATTTCATTGCGGCGCATCGATCATCGCAGACGCCGAGGCGTGCGGCTTTGCGGTTGCGCTGTCACTGCCGCCGCTTGGGTCGCTGCCGGCAGGATCGCATGAAGCGCCGGAAACCGCGGCGACTCTGGTGTTGCAAGTGAATGCGCTCGGTCGCGGCAGGGCGTTCCGGCTCGCAGGGCCAGGGTTACGGGTGCCCGCGACTCTGGCAGTCGATGGACTGCCCGCTGAGTTTTCCGCCGCGTGGCAAGAGAACCATGCCTTGTTCCCGCGTGGAATCGACATCGTGCTGTGTGCCGGCACGTCGCTCGCCGCCCTGCCGCGCAGCGTGGCGTTGCAGGAGGTCTGAGCCATGTACGTCACGGTCAAAGGCGGCGAGCAAGCCATCGACGCCGCGCATACCTGGTTGGCAGAGGCGCGGCGCGGCGATCCTGCGGTGCCGGAACTGTCGCTGGCGCAGGTGGAGCAACAGCTCGGCCGCGCCGTGGATCGTGCGATGGGCGAAGGGTCGCTGTACGATCGCGAGCTATCGGCCCTGGCTGTGAAGCAGGCGCAAGGCGATCTGATCGAGGCCGCATTCCTGCTGCGTGCCTATCGCGCCACTCTGCCGCGCTTCGCCTTTTCTGTGCCGGTGGACACGACGGATATGGCGATACAGCGGCGCATTTCGGCGGTGTTCAAGGACCTGCCGGGGGGGCAGTTGCTCGGCCCAACCTACGACTACACGCACCGGCTGCTGGATTTCGCCCTGGCCGCGGATGGTGCGCCGCTCCCGGCACCACGGACGGAACCGGACGACGCAACAATGCCACGCGTGCCCGATATTCTTGGGCACGAGGGATTGCTGGAGCAGGATGGCGGCGGCGACGGGGAACCGGGGGATTTGACGCGCGAGCCACTGCGTTTCCCGGCGCAGCGTGATGTGCGGCTGCAAGCGTTGGCTCGTGGCGATGAAGGGTTCCTGTTGGCGCTGGGGTATTCGACGCAGCGCGGTTACGGCGGGTCGCATCCGTTCGCTGGCGAAATACGCATGGGCGAGGTGTCGGTAGAAATCGAGCCGCCGGAACTTGGTTTCGTCATCGACATCGGCGACATCGTGCTGACCGAATGCCAGATGGTGAACCAGTTCAAGGGTTCGAAGAAGGTGCCGGCGCAGTTCACGCGCGGCTACGGCCTTGTGTTCGGACATTGCGAGCGCAAGGCGATGGCGATGGCCCTGGTCGATCGCGCCATGCGGGCGGAGGAGCTGGGCGAGGATGTCACTGCACCGGCACAGAATGTCGAGTTCGTCGTGTACCATTCCGACAACATTGAAGCGACCGGTTTCGTGGAGCATTTGAAACTGCCGCACTATGTCGATTTCCAGAGCGAGCTGGAGAACGTTCGCCGCATGCGGCGCGAGGCAGTGCACCAGGCCGAGCCAGCGGAGGCGGCAGAATGAACGGCTACAACTTCGCCTATCTCGATGAGCAAACTAAACGCATGATCCGACGCGCGCTGTTGAAGGCGGTGGCGATACCGGGGCATCAGGTGCCGTTCGGCTCGCGTGAGATGCCGTTGCCGTATGGATGGGGCACGGGCGGCATTCAGGTGACCGCCTCCGTACTGGGACAGGACGATGTGTTGAAGGTGATCGACCAGGGTGCCGACGATACCACGAATGCCGTCTCCATCCGCCGCTTCTTCGCACGCACGGCGGGCGTCCAGACCACGACGCATACGTCGGAAGCAACGGTGATCCAGACGCGGCACCGCGTTCCGGAGACGAGGCTGAGCGAGGACCAGATCATCGTTTATCAGGTGCCGCAACCCGAGCCATTGTTCCGATTGGAACCAAGCCGAGCGGAAACCCGCCGCATGCACGGGCTTGCAGATTACGGGCTGATGCACGTGAAGCTGTACGAAGACATTGCCCGCTACGGCCAGATCTCGATCAGCTATGACTATCCGGTGATGGTGAATCAACGCTACCTGATGTCCCCCAGCCCGATCCCCGCGTTCGACAATCCGAAGATGCACATGATGCCCGCGCTGCAGCTTTTCGGTGCCGGGCGCGAGAAGCGCATCTATGCGATCCCGCCTTACACCGAAGTCCGTTCTCTGGATTTCGACGACCATCCATTCCGCACCATCCGCGCACCGCACGCTTGCGGATTGTGCGGCGCGGACAACGTCTATCTGGATGAAGTCGTCACCGACGATCGCGGTGGCCGGTTGTTCGTGTGCTCCGACACCGACCACTGCGCCGAACGCCGCGCTGCGGGCCATGTCGGTGCCGCCGCCATGCAGGATGCTGCCGAATGAACGACGATACCCTGCTATCGGCCCGCGGCCTTGCACTGTCCTTTGGTAGCATTGCCGCGCTGGCGGGGGTCGACATCGACCTGTGGCCCGGCGAGATGCTCGCCATCGTCGGCGAATCGGGATCCGGCAAGACGACGCTGCTGAACGTGCTGTCAGGTCGCCTGACGCCGGATTCCGGTGCGGTGTGGTATCGCGACCCGACCGGCCGGCTGCACGACGTGCACGCAATGCCTGCCCCGGCGCTGCGTGCGCTGCATCGCTCCGATTGGGGCTTCGTGCACCAGGATCCGCGGCAGAACCTACGTATGAACGTCACCGCCGGCGGTAATGTCGGCGAGCGGCTGATGGCGCAAGGCGCCCGCCACTACGGAGACATCCGCACGCAGGCGCTGGAATGGCTGCGCCAGGTGGAGATCGACGCGGATCGTATCGACGACTTGCCGCGCACATTCTCCGGCGGCATGCTGCAAAGGTTGCAAATCGCCCGCACGCTGGTAACTCATCCGCGGCTGGTGTTCATGGACGAACCAACCGGCGGTTTGGATGTTTCCGTGCAGGCTC
>Ga0335075_10006824_pt1 | contig 17616 bp, 6 predicted proteins | sample Lox_Sample_24_FD_206723 | JGI IMG/M metagenome (GOLD analysis project Ga0335075, IMG submission 206723) | Soil microbial communities from Loxahatchee National Wildlife Refuge, Florida, United States - Lox_Sample_2.4 | ecosystem: Environmental > Terrestrial > Soil > Wetlands | place: USA: Florida...
GGACTCGGACTCGGACTCAGGCGATTTTGTCCCACTGCCCATTGGGGTCCCGAAGCCGCCCGACGACCCGGGTGGATTCAGCGACACCGACAGCGACACCGAAGGTATGGAATTCCCGCCTGGGCTTGTGAATCCGAAATCTGCGAAATTGCTGGGCCTGCAGGATGGGGACCTAGACGTCAAGTTGCCGGGTCAGCAGGATGGCCCGAAGATCGGCCGCCAGCAAGACGCCGACCGCGAACCACTCTCGTCGCCGCCGGGGATGGGACACGGACCCGAGCCGGTCCCGGCCACCTCGATTGGTCATACTCCGCCCGATGACGCAACGCCCGGAGCGCCGGAACCGGATCGATTTGATCTGGCTGTCGGCCCGCCCGAGAGAATCGGTCCGCCGGCCGGGTCCGCCCGACCGAACGCGGACGAGCCGAGTGCGGTCTCGTCGGCTCCGGTGCTAACCAAGACATCGGCCCCCCATGCCGCGGAGGCGGAGGATGGGTTGTTGCCCACTGCGGTGAGTGGTGGCAGGGAGGCCGGGCAGCCGGGCGGGGATGTTCTGGTAGAGCAGGGGCATTCGGATGTGCCGCTGACGTCGGCTGGGGCGCTGGGTTCGCGTGGGCCTGGTTCGGTGGGAGGTCTGCGGCCTGAGGACGCGGAGGCTGGTGCTGGTCCGGCGGCCGGGGGGCTGGTGCTGTCGGTGCGGGCGGGTGAGCCGGATGTCGGGGTCCCCGGTAGTGGGGCGTTGGGCCTGGATGGACGTGTGCCGGCCCCCCATGCCGCGGAGGATGGGTTGTTGCCTACCGCGGTGAGTGGTGCCGGGGGTGGCAGGGAGGCCGGGCAGCCGGGCGGGGATGTTCTGGGAGAGCAGGGGCGTTCAGATGTGCCGCTGACCTCGGCTGAGGCGCTGGCGTCGCGTGGGCCTGGGGGGCTGCGGCCCGAGGACGCGGAGGCTGGTTCGGCGGCCGGGGGGCTGGTGCCGTCGGTGCGGGTGGGTGAGCCGGATGTCGGGGTTTCTGGTAGCGGGGCGTTGGGCCCGGATGCACATGTGCCGGCCCCCCATGCCACGAACGAAGCGCGGGTGCCGCTGCAGGTAGGCGCCTCCAGGAATGAGAAGGGCGACGACCCCGCCGCGACGGGCGCGGCCGGGAAGGGGGGCGAGCCGAGGCCGTCGGGGTCCAAGGCGGAGGGGGAAGGCGTCGCGTCGTCGGGAAGCGGGCTCGGCGGTGAGCCGCCTGGGGCACGGAGGGCGCCAGAGGCCGGGCCGCTTTCCTCGCACGACGGGGACGGCGGCTACCTGGATCTGGGCGGGGGCCGGAGGGTGGCGCTCCCGGAGGGCACCGAGAGAGGGTTCACTCGCGACGGGGAACTGTTTTACGTGAAGGTGCCTCACGGTGATGGTGCTGGTGATGATGGTGGGATCGTGATCCACCGAGGGCTGGGCCGCGAATGGTCCGGTCCGCGGACCGAGAGCGGCGACGTGCAGGCCATCAAGACCACCGAGCCGATCACGGTCGAGTTGGACGGGCGGGTGATCAAGTTCTCGTCGAAGAGCGATCTGATCGTCGAGCGCAACTCTCACCTGGATGGCGGTTCGGAGCCGGGCGAGTCCCCCCGGGGCCTGACGTGGGGGGACACCGACAAGCCGGGCCGGTCCAGCGACTTGGCCGCGCTCGAGGGCCGGGGCAGGCTGACCGCCATCAGGGGATTCGGCGAGGACGGCCAGGTGCACACGGTCGTGCCCAAGGAGGGGGGTGGCTGGAGGGAGGTCCACGTCGATGAAATGCGATATCAGGCGACGCTCGCCGCGGCCGCGAGGGAGACCGACGTCGCCCGGTTCTTCCTCAGGTGGTCAGATGAGGAGCTTGGCCGCCTCACGACCGGTGAGCTGAAGACGATGCTGCACTCGCGCAGCAATGAGCTTGAGGATGCCGCGATCTACGAGCTCTTGCGGCGGGGGCGGGACGTCGACGGGTTCCCGGTGGTCAAGGGGAAGTCTGCCCGCTGGGTGCAGGTGAAGGCCGCGCGCGAGCTTGTCGCTGGCAATCGCATCAACATGGACACTGGCGAGGGCAAGACGCTGGTGCTCGAGTGGGCGCTCATCAAGGTAGCGCTGAAAGTGCACAAGTTCGGGGAGGGCGCCCAGCTCAACCTCACCCGTGACTTCCTTGCCGACGAGGCGCAGGCTCAGCTCTCCGTCTTGCACGACTACGGCTTCAAGGTAGTCCGGATCAGCCAGCACGTCCAGACTCCGCCGGTCGACCCGGACAAGCCGACCATCTACGTCACCACCCTGCAGGACGACGCATTCAACAAGCTGAACTTCTCGGTCCACCCTAAGGTCCACGTATTGGTGGACGAGGAGGACGAGGGCAGGTACTACAACAAGGGGGAGTGGATGCAGAATGCCGGGCCGGGCACGCACGCGCCAAAGTACGTGACGTCACGGCTCGAACAGGACAAAGAGTTCGTCCTGAAGCTGAGCTACCTTGACTACGAGCGCGACGGGAGTGGCTTCTACCGCCTGAACGAGAGCGGCCGCGCCCAGCTCACGCAGTCGCTGGGCGGCGGAAAGCCCACCGAGGAACGTGTATCGCAGGTGGAGGTGACGCTCTACGCCCACTACGGGCTCAGGGAGGGGACGCACTATGTGGTGGACCCGCACGAAGACAAGATAGTCCTCATCGAAGAGGGCACCGGCAAGGTCCACGTGGACGACGGCAAGGGCGTTGGCGCAACCAGGTTCCAGGGCGGCTTGCACCAGAGCCTTGAGGCCAAGCACGGCTTGCCGGTCCGCAACGATGCCTCGGAAGGCGACGGGGCGGGTGCCCTCAAGAAACTGACGCAGCGGGAATACTTCAACCATTCGTCGTTCAAGTCGGTGACCGGTGCCTCGGGCACGAACATGGGAAAGCAGGCGTACTATGACGCGATGCGGCCCGGCGACGGCCCGTCAAAGCTCTACAAGGCGCCGCGCTATTACAGCTCAAGGGCAAAGCAGGTCGAGCCCATCGTGGGCAGGGACCGGGAGGACGCGCTCAGCCAGATCGCCGACGTCGTGATGGACCACTCCGGCAAGGGGGGCGCCGCACTGATTCTGATGGGTGACAACCGGGACGTCGCGGGCGTCGCGAACGCGCTCCGAGCGAAGGGGTTCGAGAATTTCACGCAGGCCGACGCCGAGTGGTACGTCGATAAGAACTGGGAATACAGGCAGGACCCGGACAACGCGAAGACCCCGGACGAGCTGCTTCGCGAGCTGATCGCCGATTCCGGAAAAGCCGGAAAGGTCACTATCAGCAGCATGATCAACCGGGGCGCGGACCCGCCCAAAATTGAAAAGGTCATGCCTCGTGTGCTCACCGACATCGACAAGTTCTGGGACTTCGTGGTGCAGTCCGCCAACCGCGTCGCCCGCAGCGGCGAGCCGGGAGAGGTCCAGTTCGTCACCAAGCCCACCGATGAGATTTACACCGGCTCCAGCAACCCCCAGGTCCCGATCGCGATATACGGCATCGCGCGGGCTCGGTCGGCAGCCCACGCTGACGGCGCCGCCGTCGGGGGCAGCGGCGCGGACCGGGTCAGGCAGGCCGAGCAGCGCCTCCTGGACCTGGTCCCGCACCTGCAGGCCGAGGCGTTCAACAGTCGGCTGACCGCTGGCATCTCCAGCCTGCAGGCCGCGAACTTGGCGCAGCTTCGCGAGGGCGCCGCGCAGGCGGCGCCCCTGACGCCGGGCAGCCACGCGACCCCGGCGCTGCGTGGCCTCGCGAGCGAGGTGGGCAGCCTGCTCGGCAAGCTCGGCGGCCGTGGCGTTGAGGCTGAGCCGGTCACCGTTCAGAACGAGTTCTCGCAGCTGCACGAGGCGGTCGCGCACTGGGCGCGGGAAATGGGCATCACCTACGGTCAGGGCGTGACGTCCGGCGCGTCCAAGCTGTCGGCCGGGGAGCGTCAGCGCATTGCCGACACGGCGCTCCGTGTCGCCGCGACGCCGCGGCCAGGCGACACCACGGCGCTGACCGCAGCGAAGTCGGCGGCGGCGGACGCCAGGACCAAGGCCCTGGAGATCCGTGCGGGCGCCACGGGGCCGGGCGGGCCGGCCGGGCACCTGAGCGCCGGGCAGGCGACGGAGGAGCTTGCGCGGGCACGGGCGGAGCGGGCCGGGCGCGCGAGCGGAGCGGACGCGTCGCGCGTCGTCATCGGCGGCCGGACGTTCAGCGTGCGGGCTGCCCAGGCCGTCGGCGGGAAGGCGGCTCACTACGGCAGGAACGTGGGACCGGGCGCGGGCGGCGGCTTCTTCACCGCGCTGCACGAATCGGCCGAGCTTCAGGGGTTCGCGCCGACGCTCAGCGACAAGGGCATCACCAGCGCGTACGAACTTCGGCGGGCCGCGCTTGATGCCTACGCGCAGGAGTCGGCCGAGCGCGGCGACCCGCTCGACGCCCAGCTCGGCGGACCCGGCGCCGAGTCCCTCGACTACTGGATGGAGCAGGACGCGCGCCGCGCCACCGAGCTGGCTCACATTGCCAGGGACGAGGGGTACGCGGAGGCGATCGCGGCGGTGCTCAACGAGGCCCGCTTCGACGGGACCCGGCTGGGCGCGCTTTTGCCGTTGATAGCCGCCGGGGGTCTCGGCCTCCCGGTCACGATGGTGGTTTCCTCGACCGCGGGCACCACGGTGACGGACCTGGGCCAAGGCGACGGGCCGCGCATCTTCGTCGGGTATGACTCGGCGCTGCGGAGCTGGCGCACGCTGGCCCCGGCGGAGGTCGAGCCGCTGCCGGGGGGACAGGGCGTGCTGCTGACCTCGCCGCGCGTCGCGTCTAGGACGGGCGGGCTGCTGCCGCGGGCGGGCGGCTGGTTCACCGTGGCAGGGGCGTTCGACGCCGATTCCGGCGGCGTCCGGCTGGGCGCGGACGGCAGGACGCTGTCGGCTGGGGAACTGGCCGGCCTGCTGCCGGGGCAGCCCGGCTGGGGGGAGCGGATCGCGGAGTCGGGCCAGGCGCTGCCGCAGGTGATCTTGCTGGGGGTCGGCGCGGCGGGGTCGGCGGACGCGACGGCGTCCTTCGCCGCCGGCCTCGCGGAGGCGCTCGCGGGAAAGGTGCTCAGCGCCACCGCGAGCATCGAGACCGAGCCGGGGGCCGGCGAGGTCACGCTGGCCGGGCCCGGCAGCTGGAAGCTGCACCGCGCTGGCGGGACCTCCGCTTCGGAGGCTGGCGGCAGCCTGATCGATGCCCTCCGCGAGGCAGCGGATCGGGCCCGGGCACCCGGCTCGGCCGCGACCCCGGAAAGCATGGTCACGCAGCCTGCGGCGCCTCACGCCGGCGCCCGCTTCGCCCGGCTCCCCGCCAAGCGGCCTGGGCTGGAGGCCGGGGACAGCAGGGCCGAGGAGGGCGCCGCCGGCCCAGAGGCCGGCCGGGGGATTCCGCCTGCCCCCGCAGCGTCCGCGCCGGAGCGCGCGGCCGCGGCGCTCCCGTGGCTGGAGACGCTCCACGCGCCGGACGGCCCGGGCGGTTACGCCGCCGAGGAGGAAGGGCTCCCGTCGGAGCGTCTCGCGCAGTGGGTGGCCCGGACGATGGTTAACCGCGAGGAGATCCAGGGCGTGAAGGCCAACGCGAGCGTGCTGGTCATCGCGCAGGCCGGCGAGCCCTCCGGCGAGGAGGATGCCCAGCCCTTCGATGCCGACAGCATCCTCCGCGTGGCCAGCGAGACGGAATACCTGCGCGTGCTGGTCAAAGACCACCTGAAGCAGATGGAAGCCGCAGGGGACGACCAACTCGAAGGCATTGCCGAGTCTCTCGTGCCTGACGGCGTGGTAGTCCGGGACGTGATAGACCCGCAGGACTGCGGAGCGCCGCCGGTGAGCGAGGTGCCGTCCGAGAGCGCACCTGGCTTGACGGTGACCCTTCGGCCGAAGCTCGAACTTGTCTTCGATTTGGATAAACTCATCAAGACGGCGGACATCACGCTGGAAGACATGGAGAACCCGTACGAGGATGGCTCGGGGCCAGCACGGGATACGGTCAGCGCGATCGTCAGCGCGATCGGCGGCAAGATCCCCCGCCAGCTGCGGTCCGACGACGTGCTGCTGTCCCTGAAGCTTGTCACCGGCGCGGTTCCGCTCGGGATGGCCCTCCAGGTTGCGAGCGGCGTCGCGAACGATCGAAAGAACCCGGTTCACGTGGACGCCGGCTGGGGCGCGCCGATGAAGGTCTGCTGGGAACAGACGGCCGGGGACACCCAAACGGGGACTGGCGTGATGTCCATTCTGGGGTGAACAATGGTAACGGTATGGATGCGCCGTCGGAAATAAACCGAGCCGAGTAATTGGGGAAGTAATCTCATGGTTAGTGCCGCCGCCGGAAACGGTGATTACAAGGTCACGCCGGACGAGGTTTTCTCCGCCGCCGCGGCGGCCAACAGCACTGCCGAGAATGTCGCCGAGCAGCTCGCCGGTATTAAGGGATACGTGCTGTCCTTCGAGGGGGCCTGGCAGGGCATCGCGGCGAATACTTTCCAGGCTCTCATGCATGACTATGACGTCTACGGCACGATGCTCAACCAGTCGCTGACTGATATCGCGCGAGGCCTGCACGGGAACTACGTTAACTATACGGAGACCGAGGCCGAGAACCTCAGGGGCCTGCAGGCGGTGAACGGATCAATACCCGGCGCGAATTTCAGCTGACCGAACCTGCGACCGATTAACTGAGGAAGTGATCTCTGTGACCAGCACAACGCCCGGCGGCGTGGATTCGACACCCATCGCGGTGCCGGCCGATCTCGAGGGAGCCGGCGCCTGGCTGAACGCGCAGGCGGACGCCATTTCCGAGGAACTGGCCGCGCTGGCTCGACGGCTCGCACCGCTCCAGGAAACGTGGACCGGCCAGGCGGCTGCGGACTACCAGGAATTGCAGGCCAGGTGGAACATCGCGGCCAACGGCCTGTTCGGTCCTGACGGTGTCCTGGGCCGGATCGCGGCCACGATGGGCGTGAACTGGAACAACTACAGCCAGGCTGAGTGGGCCAACACGAGGACCTGGCAGTAGGGACCGGGCACCGGGCGAACGGGTCACGCCCGTGGTCCAAACCTCGCGAGCCAAACAACCAGACGGACGAGGAGAGACGAGAGTAAGCCGTGGCTGACCAGCGTTGCCGAGTCACCGTCGTCGGCGATAGTCGGCGCGTAGACCTCGCGGTACCCGCCGCGGCGCCGATCGCGGAATACGTGACCATGCTCGCGGATCTGTGTGGTCCGGCCGACGATGACACGTTTCCTGCCGTCTGGTCGCTTGCCGTCCCAGGTCGCGCGCCCTTCCCGGTGACGAGTTCGCTCGACGCCGCCGGGGTTCTCGACGGGCAGGTGCTCTACCTGCGCGACGTGGCGAGCGGGGAGGCCGATGAACCCATCGCCCTCGACTTTGAGGAGGCGGTGGAGCAGGCGGCCGAACCGTTCGAGCGGTGGTCCTGGACGCAGGGCACCAGCGCGGTCACGACGTTGTCGCTTGGCGGATGCTGGCTGGTCGCGACGCTTGTGACGCTGGCGGTCGCTGGTGTGCCGCAGGGCAGCCGGGGAATGCTGGCCGCGCTGGCCCTGATATCGGCCATCTTCTCGTCAGGGCTCGTCGCGACGGCCAGGCGACGCCAGTGGCCCCTGCCGCCGGCTCTCCAGCTGGGCTTGGCGCTGTCGGCGCTTCCGGAGCTGGCGGTGGCTGCACGTTTCATCGTTGCCTCGACCGCCGGGCCGGCCACGGTTGTACTCGCCGCGAGCGTTGGCCTCCTGATTGGTTCGCTGTTCTGCCTGGCCGCGCTGCCGTCGACCGTGACGATGCTGGCGCCCGCAGCCGCGCTCGCCGAGCTCGGGGTGGCGATCCTGGTCTCGGCGCTGCGCGCCGATGGTACGGAAAGCGCCGCGCTGGTGGTGGTGCTCACGCTCGCGCTGATCAGCATCGCGCCGCAGGCGATCGGCGCCCTGGTCGCGTCGTCTCTCTTCGCTGCGCGCGACGACGGGCCGGACGGCGAGGTCGCATCGGATCAGATCAAGCAGGCGTGGTGGCTGCTCGCCGCGGTCAACGTCGTGCTTGCCGTGGCCTCGGCGCTCGCGCTCGTTGTGCTCGCGGACTCATCGAATGCCCTCGCCCTCGCCCTCGCGGGCTGCGGGTCGGTGGCTATGGTGCTGCGAGCGGGCACCCGGAGGTACCTCAGCGAGATCGTGCCCGCCCTGACCGCGGGCGGGGCGGGCGTTCTGGCCCTACTGCTCGAGTCGCCCCGCTGGCTGGACGGGGCTGCCTGGTCGGGTGCGGTCGCCGCGACCGTTGTCGGCCTCGCGGTAATGCTCACCGGGCTGGCGAGATCTTTCGGCGGCCAGCCGCGCAGATGGCAGCGGTTCCTTGGCCCGGTGGGCGTCCTGGTTGGCGTCGCGTCGGTGCCGCTGATGCTCGGCGTCTTCGGCCTGTTCGGGCACCTGGAAACGTTGGGACACCACCTGTGAACGGCCATCTGGCCGTCATGTCGGGAAGCCGTGACGGCGGTGCGGGATGATCGTAAAGCCCGCGCGGATACGGGTGGCGGCGAAGGGCTGGGGCGCGGAGCGGACCATCGCCGCCGCGCTGCGCGCGGCGGCGGCGGGCGCGACGGTGTCGGTCGCCCCCGGCGTCTATCGGGAGAGCCTGCTGCTCGACCGCGCGGTGAACCTGGTCGCCGAGCAGGGCGTTGGCACCGTCACGCTAGTCTCGGCCCACGGCACGCCGCTGCGTCTGTCGGCCGAGTCGGGAGAGGTGCGCTGGCTCACGATCAGGGGCAGGCAAGGACAGCCGGCGGTGATCGCCGACGCGGGTGCCATGACGTTGCGTGAATGCGACATCAGCGACGGGCATGTCGAGCTGGTCGGCGAGGCCGCGGTAACCGTGGCCGATTGCGTCATTCATCACTCCGGCCCTTACGGCCTGCGCGTGTCGAGTGTGGGCGCCGCTACCGCGCGCAACACTTCCATTCGCGACGTCGCCGGTGACGGCCTGGTGGTGAGCGGAGACTCGCGGGCGGAATTCGCCAGGCTGAGCATTCGCGACTGCCAGTCCCACGGGGTGCGCATAAGTGGCGGGGCGCGCTGCGTCCTCGTCGACTGCGAGGTAACTGGGTCAGGGCGGGCCGCGGTGCGCGTTGAGGGGGCGGCCGCGCCTGTGCTGCGCGGTTGTCGCATTCGAGCGAACCTGGCCGACGGCGTCTGGCTGCACGGAACGGGCCCTGGCAGAGAAAGCGCGCCTGCGTCGCCAGCGGCTGACGAGGAATCGGCTGACGCCGGTGGCAGTGCAGGTGAGGGCATCGAGGCCGCCGTCGGAGTAGTCCTCGACCGGTGCGAGATCGCCGAGACAGGGTCGGCGGGCATGGTGGCCGACAACGAGGCCGCGGGTTTCTTGCGGTCGTGCCGGATCCAGGACACCGACGGCACGTCATTGGCGGTCGGGGGACGCGCCCGGGTCCGGGTGAGCGGCGGTGTCCTTGCCCGGTCCGGAGCGAACGGCGTCTACGCCGGTGACGAGTCGGCGGTCACGCTCGTCGGCTGCGAGATAGGTCACGTGTCCTATACCGCCGTGCACGCCGCGGGAACGGCGTCGGTGGTGTTGCGCAAGTGCACGGTACACGACACGCCCGAGTACGGCGCGCGCGTGACCGGGCATTCGATCATGCGAGGCGAGGACAGTACGGTCTCGGGGACAGATCTCGCCGGTTTCGTCGTGGACGGCGACGGGGACCTGACTCTGCACGGTTGCACCATCGCGGACAGCGGGATAGGCGTCACCCTGCGCACGTCGCACCATCCCTTGCTCGTTGACTGCGAGGTGCGCGACACGGCCAAGACCGGGATCGAGATCGGTGCCGGGACCGCGGCCGTGATCGCGGGCACACGCGTACATGACACGGGGTCGGCCGGGATCTTCGTGGGGGATAACGCGGCGCCCCACCTGTCCGGGTGCGTCGTCGCCGATACGGCTGGCAGCGGCGTGGTCGTGTGGACGGGGGCCGCTCCGCGGATGCGGGCGATGCGGATCGAGCGGTCCAAGAAGAACGGCCTTTACATTAAGGACGGCGGGGCGGGCGAGTTCGATGACTGCGAAGTGTCGGAGACCGGATATCCGGCGCTGCACGTAGGAGACGGCGCGACGCCGTCGATCCGCGGGTTCTTGGTGCATGACGTTAACGAGGACCTAAGCCTTGGCGAGCGCGCTGCGGCCGTCTTCGAGGGCTGCCGCGTGCGAGATGTCAAGGTGTCGTCCATGCCTGCCGACGAGTCCGCTGCCACGGGGCCGGACGTGGTTTCCCGCGGCGTCCGCAAGGTGACCGCGAATGGCAGCGGCACCGCGAACGGCAACGGTGCGGCGGAGTCCGCGCAGGCCAGCGAGACCATTCCCGACCTGCTGGCTGAGGTGGGCGAACTCATCGGCCTGCAACGGGTAAAAGCCGATGTCACGAGCCTTGTCAAGTTGATGCAGATGGTGCGGCGCAGGGATGAGGCGGGGCTGCCGCCCCCGCCGCTCAGCAGGCATCTGATCTTCGTCGGCAACCCTGGTACTGGCAAGACGACGATGGCGCGGCTCTACGGACGGATCCTCGCGGCGCTGGGGCTGCTTGAGCGGGGGCACCTTGTGGAGACGAGCCGCAGCGACCTGGTCGGCGAGTACGTCGGCCACACCGCGCCGAAGACGCAGGCCGTGTTCCGCCGGGCGATGGGCGGTGTCTTGTTCATCGACGAGGCTTACGCGCTGGTCCCGCATGGCGTGGGGAGCGACTTCGGCCAGGAAGCGATCTCCACCCTGGTCAAGCTGATGGAGGACCACCGGGATGACGTGGTGGTGATCGCGGCGGGTTATCCGTCGGAGATGGACCGGTTCGTGGCGTCCAATGCCGGGCTCGCGTCCCGGTTCGCCCGGACGCTGACGTTCGATGACTACGGACCCGGCGAGCTCACGCAAATCGTCGAGTCAGAGGCACGCCGGCACCAGTACAGCGTGGACCCGGCCACCCGCGAGGCGCTGCTCGCCTACTTCGACACGTTGCGCCACGGCGCGGGCTTCGGCAATGGGCGGGCTGCGCGGCAGGTGTTCCAGGAGATGACCGAGCGCCAGGCCATGCGGATCGCCGATCTCGCCATGCCCGTCACCGATGACTTGGTCCGGCTGCTCCCGGCCGACCTGGATCCCGGGCGGTCAGACAGGTACGAGAGGTTCGCCGGAGGAGGCTCAAGATGACCGAATGGGGCGCAGGATGAGCAGGGTCACCTGGCATAGGCCGGCCCGGATACCGGTTCCGGCGCTGCCCTCTGACCGGCTGACGGTCGCCCTGCCGCCGGCCGCCGACACGCAGTCGAACAGCTCGGCGCTGCTGTCTATGCTCCTCCCGCTGATGAGCAGCGTCAGCATCGCGGCGTACTTGATCGCCTACCACAACAAGCTGACGATTTTCCTGGCCGTGGGCATCCTTACTTTGTCGGTTGGCGTCACGTTCGCCGTGCGCCACCAGATGAGGTCCGCCACGCGGAAGCAGAAGCAAGGCCGCGCCGACCGTTACGCGGCCCACGTCGCCGACGTCAAGCAGGCCGCGGTCGCGATGGCCGAGACCCAGCGCGCCATCGCGGTCTGGCAGTGGCCAAGCCCGGAGCGGCTGTGGGCGATCGCCCGACGGCGCCGCCGTGTGTGGGAACGGCGCCCCGCGGACCCGGACTTCCTGCGCGTCCGCCTCGGACTTGGCCGGGGCGAGCTTGCGACGCCCTTGGTGCTCTCGGCCTCCGGCGACCCGACCATGGAGTACGACCCAGACCTCATGGCGAACGCGAGCCGGGTCGTCGCTACGTTCGGCGAGGTCGGCAAGCAGCCGGTGCTGGTCGACCTGGGGCGCGCTGGCGTGGTCAGTCTGGTCGGTCCCGTTGAGGCGACGCGCGCTGCCTGCCGGGCGCTGGTGTGCCAGGTCGCCGTGCTGCACGCGCCCGACGACGTGACCGTCATGGTGAGCGCCGACGGCGACGACCAAGCGTGGGAGTGGGCCAGCTGGCTGCCCCACGCGCGTGACCCCCGCTCGCATGACCCGGCGATGCCCTCCCTGGTCGCCTCAGGTTATACGGGTCTCGCCGACGCGGTGGAGCGTGAGGTGAGACAAGCGCATGGCGCGGGCGCTGAACGCCGCCCCCCTGTCTCTGGCGACCGCGACGGTGCCAGAAAGCGGCATACGGTGATCGTGGTCGACGGGTTCCGTCCCAATTCTCCGTGGGCCCGCGAGCCGCTCGCGCGCCACCTGGTCGAAATCGCGGGGCCTCGCACCGGGCTCACCGTCGTGGCCCTGGTCCAGGACACCGCCGATGAGCCCTCCCGGGTCGACGCGCGGGTCCGGCTCGACGGCCGCGGCCACATCGAGGTCGAGGCGGCCGACCCGGCTATGGTTGGCGTGGTCGCTGGCGGGACGGCTGACCAGCCGCCTATCGAGCTGTGTGAAGCGACCGCACGGGCCATCGCGCCGCTTATCCTTACGGAGGAGAACGAGGCGGTTCTGGCCAGGGCGGTCCCGCTGGCTGAGCTTCTGGGTATTGGCGACCCGGCTAACTTCGACCCCGAGGACCTGTGGGCTTCGCCGGGTGACGAGAGAGTGCTGAGCGCCTCGATCGGCGTGGCGAGCGACGGTCGAGAAGTCGTGCTCGACCTCAAGGAGGCGGCCCAGGGCGGCATGGGGCCGCACGGCCTGATCGTGGGAGCCACCGGATCGGGCAAGAGCGAGCTGCTGCGCACCCTGCTCACGGGGCTGGCGATGTCACACTCGCCTGACCTGCTCAGCCTGGTGCTGGTGGACTTCAAGGGCGGCGCGACCTTCGCCGGCATGACCGGGCTCCCGCATGTCGCGGGACTCATTACCAACCTGGCCGATGACCTGGCGCTGGTTGACCGGGTCCGCGACGCGCTCGTCGGTGAACAGCAGCGTCGGCAGCGGATGCTGCGCGACGCGGGGAACGTCGACTCGCTGCGCCAGTATCAGGCGCGCCAGGCCGCCGGCGGCCTGGACGCGCAGGGCAGGCCGCTGGAGCCGCTGCCGTACTTGCTGGTGATCGTCGATGAGTTCGGCGAGCTGCTTTCGCTGCGTCCCGACTTCATTGACCTGTTCGTGCAGATCGGCCGGGTGGGCAGGAGCCTGGGCATCCATCTGCTACTGGCGACGCAGCGACTCGAGGAAGGACGGCTGCGGGGGCTTGAGTCGCACCTGTCGTACCGGATCTGCCTGCGCACGTTCAGCCCGGGCGAGAGCCGCGCGGTCATCGGCACGACCGATGCTTACCAGCTGCCGCAACTGCCCGGCTCCGGGTACCTGAAGGTCGCCGAGTCGGTGTACGAGCGGGTCCGCGTCGCGCACGTGTCCGCGCCTTATGTCCAGCCGAACCCCGCCCGTGTGCCGGAGTCGGTGCCGGTGGCTCCCGTTGTGCTCCGGCCGCGCCAGCCCGTCGATGAGGGTGAGACCGCTGAGGCGGCAGACGATCCGCCGGCGCTTGCCCTGGTGGACGGGCCCACTCAGATGGAAGTGATCGTCGACCGCCTGGTCAGTTCGGGCCAGCCGGTCCACCAGGTGTGGCTCGAGCCGCTGCCGCCCGCGGTCGCCCTCGACACGCTGCTCGGCCCGGTGGGCGTAGAAGATGACCGCGGGCTGCAGGCGGAGATGTGGCTCGACCGCGGTGGCCTGCGTATCCCGGTGGGGGTGACCGACCTGCCGCTGCGGCAGGAGCAGCAGGCCCTCGTCCTCGACTTCGCCCGGCAGGAGCCGCACCTGCTGGTCGTCGGGGCATCGCAGTCGGGCAAGAGCACGTTCCTGCGGACGCTGATGCTCAGCGGGATGCTCACCCACACGCCGCGGGAAATGTGGTTCTACGGCATCGACTACGGCGGCGGCGCCCTGCACACCCTCGCGGGCGCCCCGCACGTGTCCGGCGTCGCCGCACGCGGCGAGACGGAACGTACATCGCGCGTGTTCAGCGAAGCACGCCGCCTGATCTCCGATCGCGCGCAGCTGTTCCGTGAGCTCGGCGTCGGCTCGATGGAGGATTTCCGGCGGCTGCGCGACAGCGGCCAGCTCCCGTCCGGCGTGCCCGCGGCCGACGCCTTCGTGATCATCGACAACTGGGGCGTGCTGCGCGCCGAATTCCCTGACGCGGACGAATACGTGGCCGATATCGCCGCCAACGGTCCCGGCGTCGGCGTGCACCTGATCATGACCGCCAATCGCTGGGGCGACGTCCGCGCCAACGTGCGTGACGCTCTCGGCGGCCGAATCGAGTTGCGGCTGAACGATCCCGGCGAGTCCGAGGTGGACCGCAAGGTCGCCAAGCTGCTGCAGGCCGGTACACCGGGGCGCGGTATCACCCGGCCGGGGCTGTTCTACCAGACGGCGCTGCCGCGGCTCGACGGGGAGGACACAGTCGTCGGGCTGCGCGAAGCGCAGGACGAGATGGTCGGCAAGATCGCGGGTGAATGGCAGGGCCCGGTCGCGCCCCCGGTTCGGCTGCTTCCCGAGGCGATCCACGTCGCCGAGATCCCGGCGGGCCGTCAGGCGGTGGAGGAGCGGGGCGTCGTGGTGGCCATCGGCGAGCGTGACCTCGGACCGGTACGGCTCGATCTCACCGCCGATGACCAGCACTGCCTCGTCATCGGAGACAGCGGTGCCGGCAAGTCGTCCTTCCTCCGGACGTGGATGCGCGGGCTGGCGGCGCGGCAGACGGCGGGCGAGCTCCGCTTCATGGTGGTGGACTACCGGCACGCCCTCATGAAAGTGGTGCCGGACTCATTTGTGGGCGCTTACGCCGGGGACGCGAATGCCGCTGGCGAGTACGCGAGCCAGCTGGCCGCCACGCTCGGCAAACGGCTGCCGCCGCACGATATCTCGCCCAGGGAACTTAGGCGGCGCAGTTGGTGGAGCGGCCCGGAGCTGTACTTGGTTATCGACGATTACGACATGGCCGCGGCGAACGCGGGTGCCTCGCCGCTGCGGCCGCTCATCGACCTCCTCCCGTACGGGTGTGAGATCGGCTTCCACGTCATGCTGGCGCGGCGCTCAGGCGGGTTCGGCCGTGTCGTGATGACCGACCCGCTGATCTCGCGCGTGCGCGAGCTCGGCGCGGCCGGACTGATGCTGTCGTCCGATCCCCGTGAGGGAGCGCTTCTGGGCGCGCGGCGCGGCGCGGAACGTCCCCCGGGACGCGGGGTCCTGGTGCGCAAGCGCCACGACGATGAGCTCGTGCAGGTTCTCATCAGCGACACTGACGCCGATGAAGAGGGCGAACTTGACTGATGCCTGCGAAACCCTTATCTAGCTCGAACGACATCGGCGCCCGCCCTCGGCGCCCTGGGGCGGCCAGAGTTTCCGGTAACGCGCGAAGACGTGCGCGCCGGTGTCGGCTGATCGGCTGTTGATCTGCTGGTGATGGCGTGTGGTTATGGTGGCTGTCAAATTTGGCATTGGTGACCGGGAGGGTCCTGTGGCGGTTGTGTATCTTGACCAGGGGCTACTGTGTTTTGACGTGTTCGGGGACCTAGTTGAGGCGCTGGGCGGCGATGAGGCGGCGATTAAAAAGGCTGCGCAGGTGTTCCCGACGGTGGTGTGGCGGGCGACGGAGGCTTACCCGCGGCACCTGAAGAAAGCGGCGGACAGCCTTAAGCCCGCGGCTTCCCTGGGTCTTTCGCCGGCCAGCTTCGGTGCGGTTCCGGCTGCGGGGCTGGTTCCGGCAGCGGCGCTGGCGGGGCAGGAGGCGGAGCGCGAATCGGCGGAGCGGGGCGCGGGGTGGTCGGTGCTGGGCAGGTTCGCGGCGGGGGCGCTTAACGAGGACGACCTGGCGTGGCTGGCGTGGCCGGGTCAGGCGGTGTCGAGGGCGATCCAGCAGAATGAGCTGCTGCTGCCGTGGCTGGTGAGCGTCCGCGGGGCGCGGGAGTACCTGGCGGAGCATCCCGACGCGGCGGAGGTGTTTGAATTCAGGCCGGGGGAGCGGGGCTCCGCGCCGGGAACGGGGGATTTCGAGGAGGCGTTCGGGCAGTGGGAGGCGAGGGCCGGGGCGCAGTTGGCGGGCAGGTCGACCGGGCTAGCCGGGAATCAGCTGGTCGAGGCCGCTGCGCGTGCCGTGTGGGAGAACGCGGCGCGGGGCGCGGGCGAGGCGGTGGCGGAGGACCCGTACCGGGAGGACCGTTTGCGGTTCGGTGTTCTTCACGACGTGCTGCGGAAGGCAGGCCCTTACCGGGTTCCCGGATCGCGGGCGCGCGCGGCGCTGGGGGCGCTGGGGGAGCTGGGCTGGGGTTTCACGGGTGTCGCGGGGGGCGGGAAGGCCGGGCCGCGGGAGGGGCTGCTGCGCCAGGTGGGGAAGAGGGTGGCGAATCAGCAGTGCGGGCAGGTCACGGCCGGGGCGGTGGACTGGGCTCTGAATCTGAAGGAGATGCGGGATGCCGGCCGAAGCGGCCCGCGGGAAGTGGCCTACGCGGCGACGGAGCTGATTCAGCATGGCCGGCCCCCCGGCGGGGGGGAAGACCCGCGCCCGTCGCTGGTCATCGAGCTGCCGGAGGGTGAGCTGAGGGTCCTGCAAGAATTGAGTGAGAAGCAGGCCGGGCCGGCTGCGAAGCGGGCCGCCGTGGTCGCGCGGCTGGTGCTGGCCGGACAGCGGGTGCTGGCTGAGCAGCGGGTGCTGGCTGAGCAGCGGGTGACGCTCATCGTCTCCGAGACGGCCCTGCTGATCACTGCGCTGACGGTCGCGATGGAGCTGGCGAATCATCTCGACCACGGTGTCTATGTGGAGGCTGCGCAGGCCGACAATGCGACGGTGGGAGAGGTCGGCAATCCGATCAAGGTCTGTCCGGGGGGGTGGTCGTGATGGCGGGTGGCGGGGTGGCGAGCAGGGTTTGCTTCCCGATCGAGCTGGATGCCGAGGCCGCTGCCAAGGAGCGCGGGCTGGAGGGGGACGCGCAGGACCGGGCGGCGGCCGAGATAGGGCGGGTGGCTGGGGCCGGGATGGAGAAGGAGTACCAGGGGCTTATCGCCTGGGCCGCGGGGGCGGAGGGCGCGCAGGGGCGAGTGCTGCGGCCGGCGTCGTTCGGGCCGGCGGGTGATGCGGGGGGGCTGCCGGCGGGGTGGGGTGTTGTCCCGGTGATGCTGACGGTGGGGGATGGCGGGACGGTGGGGGCCGGGCTGGTGCTGGAGCGGGGGGTGCTGCGGGGGGTCTCGTTCCCGGGCGGGGCGGCGGCCGAGCGGCTGGCCGGGTTGTTGTCGGGGGCGGGCGGGGCTGGCGGTGCGGGGGGGCTGGCGGCTGAGGCGGGGAGGATCGAGGGGGGCCTGCCGGGCGGCGGGCTGGTGGTTTTCGCGGAGGTTGTCGTGCCGGCGGGGGGCGGGGGGGCGGCGTTCGGGGTGGCCGGGGCGGGCGGGGGCCTGGTGACGGTGGGCGGGGCGGGCCTGGCAGGCGCGCTGGCCGCGCGCGGGGTCCTGCCCGGCGTGTTCGGGGGCGGGGTGGTGGTGACTGTGCTGTCGGGCGGCGGGGTGCCGGCTGGGCTGGCGGAGGAGTTCGGCGGGGGACTTGGCGCTCTGCTGGGCGCGGAGGTGAGCGTCAGGCACGCCCCGCCGCTG
>Ga0335075_10006826_pt1 | contig 17616 bp, 14 predicted proteins | sample Lox_Sample_24_FD_206723 | JGI IMG/M metagenome (GOLD analysis project Ga0335075, IMG submission 206723) | Soil microbial communities from Loxahatchee National Wildlife Refuge, Florida, United States - Lox_Sample_2.4 | ecosystem: Environmental > Terrestrial > Soil > Wetlands | place: USA...
TCATGATCATAATCCCATAGATTCGATAAAACATCTATCCATACAGGCCTCAAACCTACAGGATCTATTATATATTATGTATCAGAAGATATGGTTATCTTTGGTATAGTAGGCAGCACAGGCAAGGAAAATGGCAACGGACTCGGTGGCCGCTGAGCACGAAAACTCTCAAATCGCGTAGCCTCATGCGCCGCATCGCTATGAATGCCCATTCTCGTGACGCCATCCTTCCCCACCATCTCGCCGAGCCAATACTGTTTATCCCATGCAACCACGGTGTTGACTAGATCGTCCCGTCCTGCGGTGCCCAGGTCGTCGAAGTCCCTACGGATGCCGCTTGCGGCGAGGAGTGTCCATACTCCCATGAGTGTGTCAGGGTCGCGGTTGAGGCTGGGAGTGGTCCAGCGCCACCAGGTTACCATGGCGCTGAAGGTGAGGATTTGGAGGCTGAGGATGGAGATGCTGACGTAGGTTCCGGCGAGGAAGGCCATCCAATATTCGTCGGAGCTGAAGGGGATAGTGACGACCATAATGACTAGGATTTCGGAGAGGATGTAGCAGAAGGCTACTAGAGCGATGAATGGCTCAAAACGAGCGATGGCAAGGGGAAGAGTGGCGTATGGAGTGGCTGTTGTGGTGCGGAGAAGGGTGTTGAGAGGTGATGAGGAGCTGGAAGATGATAGGTAACGATAGGGTTGGAGGGTGCGGACTTCTAATGATTGCATCGGAGTCAGTGTCGTAAATATATGTTTAAGGAATATTTAAGAATGAATGAGTTAGAGAACGGAGCACGAACCTTTCTCAAGCCGTTTCCATTGAGATACAACTATTCCTCCTGCAAATGCCAAGATAAATCTTGGACCGAATGTATCACTATTGAAAAACCGGTTGAATCCATCATTACCGCCATCAAAATAATATCCCAGTATAACTCCAAGCATCCCCATCAAGATAAATGCCAATGTAATATCGCCGACCGTTCGAAACAGGTGTCGACTGAATAGGCTACTGAATATGCCTTGATGACGGCTCCTGATATCGACTCCACCTTCTGAATTTGCGACAACACTATAAGCTCCTCTATTACCAGTATCCTGCTTTACAACCTTTATCGTAGGTACTATACCGTATTTCATACCCTCACCTTCGGCTTGATAATGTATGAGTTTGTAAGTTTGATCGCTGACTGCCTGCTCTAACTCTTTGTCACTCGCGTCTAAGTGTTTGAAATCTTCTAGAGTGTCTGGATGATGTAGTAATGATGCCATGACAGCAATGCTTGATGGATCGGAGTACACGCCGGACGGACGGTGCCAACTAAGGAACATTGTAAAAATAATGAGGACGGCAATCAAACATAAGAGTCCCTGTAGTACTCTAGCTGGTATCAAGTGAACGATAATTCGGGGTGGACAAGGGTGATCGGTCTGTGCCATAAGCGGGTCTGGAATGCAACCATCATGAACATCAACGCCAAGGAACTCCGAAGATATAGGTGCGATGAATTCAATGAGGTAGGCGATCGTTGATACTAAAAGCATATAGGAATGACCAGATAACAGGGCTAGAACAGGCTCGGGAACAATTGAGCCCATTGACAAATATCTATCAGATATGTCAGTTTTGAAAGTATTTGACTACACAAGCCAAACTCACAAATTGTCCAAAACATAGTTGCCGGTCACTCCAGCAGGTGACGCCAATCTATAGAAAGGTTCCATCATTCTGGCATTGTTATACACGATCGTCCAGAGGACTCTAAAGGCGACCGCAACCATTGTTGGAAGGTACCATGCAGCAAAATAACTCGTATTGGTGAATGCAATAGTTGTCGTTTGTTGATCAGATGTTGTGGGAGATGTATTTTGTGCCGCTCCCGCGGTTGTGGTCTGTGACGCTGTTTGCGACGGGCCGAGTGTCATTGTTGTCATATAGACATATGCAACACTGCCCGACGTGCTGGTGACAGGCTCAACAACTACTGAGTAAGCGCTTGATAGAACGGTAGATGTTATAGGCTGCGACGTAGGAAGGCCAAGAACAACCACAGCAACTCCATTACTTGTCATTGTAGAAACAGGGACCAGGGAGGTTTCTGACGGTGTACCCATGACCACGAAAGCAGATCCATTACTCGTGTATGTCGAAACAGGGACCATAGACGTTTTTGATGATGAACCCATTACTACCAAAGCAACTCCATTGCTTGTATATGTAGAAACAGGAACTAGAGGAGTTTCCGAAGGTGAACCCAATACTACCACAGCTATTCCACCACTTGTGTGCGTAGCCACTGGTACTAAGGATGTTGCTACTAAATTTGGGTCATTTATAGTGCTTGTAGGGATGGTTGCAAATTGTGACCCAGTTCCTGCATTTGCTGGGCCAGTTGAAACATAAGCTCCTGGATCAGTTGACAAGGTCTCTCCTCCATTCGCTGGGCCAGCAACGCTACTAGTTCCTAAAATAGGCGATTGAGTGGGAACATATGCTCCTGGTGTGGTAGTGAAAGTTGGGATGTCTCCTGAAGGGCCGTTTGGAAGTGTTATCGTAGTTTCGACGCTTGGCTGCTGTGTGGTTGGAATGTATGCCCCAGGTATAGAAGTCGGGACGTATCCGAGAGCGGCAGTACTGAAGAGAACAGTATTTTGGGTGGATGGAATATAATCTGAAAATGTGGCTCTATCAAATGATATTGGCGGACCAGACCCAACAGAAATATCGGTGCCTCCACTTGACACGTCATTGACGTTCGCTACCGGGACGTATGCCGAAGAGCTGGTTTGGGGGGGCATTGAAGGAGGAGGAACATAAGCTCCTGGTATCGTAGTGACAGTTTCTCCTATTGTTGAGGTGGTCGCAGACGCACCGGTTTGTGCGGAGGCACTGATGACACCTGATGGATCAGCTGTCAACGAAGACGCAGATGATTCATTAACAGGCATTGATGGCACTCTCGCTTTGAGGTGTAAATATTGAAGGACACCATCAACTCCATTTCTCTGATCCTCATTATTGTCAAACGCGAATCTACGAGTGATATTTGGCGCAGCCAGAGGTCCCAGATCGTTATCGACTGGATATTGGAGAAGGACGATCTCAACGATAGCAATCAAAGCTAATGTAAGTATCAGAATACCAGCCAGAAAGGGCAATTGTGTTGTTATCGGTTTGTAGCACTTCTGCGCTCCTCGAGCGTAGCGTCTGTATGCAGGAGCTTGGATGCAAGTCAGCTTCAAGTAGCGCTTTCACTATTAGTAGACAGGAAACGTACTTCCCCCCATGGACGTGCCAAACCCAGACAGGAACTTCTCCGACGGAGGAGCATTGTCTTTGTCCATCAGTACCGACAACGTAGATACAATTGTTTAGATCTAACTGTTGGTGACTAGTTTTGGTGGCGACATGTGCAAGTGATATATGACGAGCGCAACCGTGGTCGAGGAGACTATCTACAGGGGAACACTCCCGGACTTTTTCAGATCCTGGCCTTCGATCCGGAAGAAGTGGCTGGTCTCAGCCCTACCAGATGATAAATAGCAAGACCACGAAGAAACGGCAGCCACTCAAGTTGGCCGGAAAGTAAGGACAATTCATGTCTTGACCACGAACGGTATGAAAAGAATGAAACAGGAGTGAACTCTCAATTGAGCTTTCAGAATGGAGAATAGGGTACGATATACAAAAGAATACGAAAGACGTGCATGTGCGCGACGCTCCACACTACGTGAACCCTGAATATCCTATGGACGCCCCTCTCCCACATTTTGATGGCGGTGGCTTGGCAGGCAACAATATTGAGATGCAAGCGATAACCCACCCATGACCCCTCCATCAGCCGCGGGCAGACCCCGTGCGACAGTGGACAAATGGGGTAGCCGAATTCCTTCAGCCCAATTCCGTGTTGAAACAACGGTTAGGTGTTGCATGAGATTGCAACGGGCATCAGGCTAGTGCGAGATGCAGGTGTTTTCAGGAGGTCATGTTAAGCTATTTCCTCATTCTCAATGACTAAGCTTGTTTGCACCAATCAAATTCCCAACGACCCCTTACATATTTAAAGTTATCACCGCTTCTGGTCAAATCACAAACACCGGACAGAGTCGCCCCCACTTGTCATAACAACCATTAAGTTTAAAAGGTGCTTCTTACTTATCCCCTGCTCCGCTAACTGCAGGCGCGTTTATGCTCTAATTCAAAGGAGACCAACTTAATCTGGCATACCTACCACAACTGGCATCTGTGGCATTTGTGCGCTTGGCTGATTGATCTGTACATTCGATTGACTGATATTTATGCTCGGTTGATTGGTTTGTAAGTTTAGTTGACTGACGTTTATGCCTGGTTGATTGGTCGCCATCTGCATAAGGGCGGCCCAATCTCCAAAGCTGTTTCCTTCAGTGGTTCCATCCAGCTCAAGCAATGATGCAGCTTGCAAGTGGTCCAGAGTAGGGAAATTGCTTGAACGCCATGTGTCCGCGATCACTTCGATAGATTGGCTCGAGCGGATGAGTTGTATCAACTGATCCAGATGTGGTTCTTCTGCATGGCAAAGCGAATCAATGATGAATTGATAGTTGTTGCTCATCTCCTTCAACTTCTGCCTTAATGCGCCTTTGCGCCTAAGATCCTTGTTAAGGTCATAGTTGCAATGCGTCATGTGCATCGTAGTGCAAGAGAGACAGTGCGGCTTCACCCCATCGCACTAGGATATGTGAGCAACAGCTCAACAGTTACTCTGAGTGTGATCATACCTTAGATTTCCGTTTTCTACATAGCCCGCAAGCGTTTGAGTTTACTTGGCGCTTCTGAGTACATTGTGCAGGTGCAGAATCGGTTATAGATCCTTGAAGCACCTCCTTTTTGGCCATCAAAGGGCGATGCTGTGATACCGGGACTTCATTCTCGTAGCCTCGCATGTTCGCTAGACCAGCCCAAGGATCTGCCATTGTAGGCAGTCTGCATCTAGCCTTGTCTCACAATGCAAGTCGTCGGTCCTAATTTGGACGTTCTCTGACCAGTACCTCTCCACCCTAACTACCACCTTAACCACCAAGCAACACCCAAACCCAGGCCCCAGTCTAGGCAATCGTTATCATTCTAGCGATCAACATGATATGAAATAAACTTTTTCAAGTTTGATATAGTCGTTGCTGAACCAATCAGTGAATATCATTTAGTTTGGGTTGGCAAGTCGCAGTCAGAATTTAGGGCAACGTATAAAAAAATCTTTCCTGAAATAGAAATCCTCTCGAGGCCCATTCTTGCCAAGCTTTCGAGTTGGGAGTTGAGGAGGCATTTTTATGGAATTTTAATCAATTGAAGAATTATCTAAAGGAAAGAATATCAATTTCTTTTACAGTCGGAAGTTCTTCGGATCCGGTCATGATATCAGCACCAGCCGCAACAATTCAGCTTTATATACGCTTCAAAGATTAGGAGTTAAGGACGGACTTTAGAAATGAAGGATCTACATTTATTGGGGCTGTTTTAGTGTTGCGTCCCAATGAGGATCGATCTTACCAGCCAAGTAAGGGGACGATGGCTGGCCCACTCCAGATTTAAAGCGGCTGCATTCCGCATCCACTTTCAGCATGGTTTTACCGGTAAGTAAAAGATTGTGGATCCTACCTAGGATTCTGATACGACAATTATGTAATAATGACGGCTTGGCTTCAACTGCGTAAAGTTATTCACGTGAGTTTAATTATGAATACAAATGCTTATTAAAAGGCGATATGATGCTATATGCTTTTATTAACCTTCTACTTATTCGCCGTGCTATCCTTTTTCATCAATGGACTGCCCTGTACATCGCTGGCCATCTCGTCGTCCGGTGCGTCATGTCTGGAATATAGCTTATACTCCACCAAATCCTTGAATGATAGCTTCCCAGATTCCACCTCCTTGCGCGTAGCTGTGAGCTTCGATTTCGGAAGCCCCATGCTTTCAAGGAATTTGACACCTGTAGAAAGTTAGCGTGGTCCTTTATATGATCCAACGCATTCAAAACTCACTTTCTCTCCATTCCAAGTCTTTTCTCTTACTGTCCCATTTTAATTCTGTGGCCATGATATCGATGACCTTTGGTAGTGCCTCCAGTGCTGCTTGCGCATTTAGAAAGGCCAATCTGGTCCGCCGCGCAATGACATCCACTGCTGTCTGGGCGTACTCATGTCTGACTGCATATCTTACTTCGCCGTCAATGAAAGGGTAGAGGAGCGATATTCTTTCGCCCCGAACGGGCCATCTCTTCTCTGTAGGGCTTGATAACGCGGCTACAGTCCACGCTCTGTCACCGTAAGACTCTGTCAGATGCTTTGCAACATCGGTCTCTAAGCCAAAATGCTGAATGAGGTTGATAAAAAGAGTTTTGGAATAGCCATGAGCTCCAAGGAGCTTGACTTGATGTGTTTGACAAGATCCATCTAAAACCGCTCCATCATCGATGAGCTCGGTTCCGCTGACTTTTGGAGCATTTTCAACACGCCGTGGTTGGAGATGATAATGTTCTATTGCAGAGTCAACGCACTCCTCTGCCATTTGTCGATAAGTGGTCCATTTGCCTCCGGCGCATGTTAAGAGGCCTGAGGACGAGAAGTCAATCAGATGATTCCGGACCAGGGACTCAGTATTTTTGGCCTTGGGGTCCTTCACAAGAGGTCTGATGCCAGACCATGCAGCTAGAATATCTCCACGTCTAACATTGATATCGGGGGCAAGGTAGTGTCGAATTTCAGACAAGATCCAGTCGATTTCCTCCTCGCCAGCGACCGGGTTTTGCGCGATTTCAGTGGGGGCATCAGTAGTCCCCGCAATTGTGTTTCCCTGCCATGGCAAGAAGAATATGACTCTTCCATCAGAAGTTTTAGGATCAATAAGACCCATGTTTGCCGGACTGTAGTAGCCCGGTAGCACAACGTGGACACCTGAACTAGGAGCCACGATTTCCTTGATGGTTGGATCGTCCATCTTCCGAATAGAGTCACAGAAAGGACCTGTAGCATTTATTACGCCCTTTGCTTTGATCGAAAATTCTTCGGCCTTTTTGCCATTCTTCTCTTGGACTAGATCCTTAACTCGCGCACCACAAAGCCTGCCATTTGCGTCCTTCTCGAGGCCGGTAACCTCAATGTGGTTGACGACCGTCGCGCCATATAACGCAGCAGTCATTGCCAATGAGATGTTCATTCTTGAGTCGTTATGTGCGCCATCATAATAAACCAACGCTCCAATCAGATCTGTCCTCTTCAACATAGGGAAGACATCCAAGGCCTTGCTTTTGGTGAGGAAGTACGAGCTCTCAATGCCTTCGGACCCAGCCAAAAAGTCATAAGCCTTCGTCCCCGCCCAATAGTACGGTGCCTTCCACCATTTATCCAATGGAAGCATTATAGGAAGCCATCTAGATAAATGGGGCGCTGTATCCAGAAAGTATTTTCGTTCCCGTAGTGCTTCCCTGACCAATTTATACTGGTTGTAATCCAATTCCCAAACCGCCTTCTCTAGATATCGTACACCCCCGTGGACCAGTTTTGTGCTCTTGCTGCTTGTTCCAGAACTAAAATCGTCTCTCTCCACCATCGCCACTTTCAATCCTCTCGTCGCGGCATCGAGTGCAACGCCTGCACCGGTCGCCCCTCCGCCAATTACAAGCAGGTCATATACATTCTCGTCTCTGGGCGCTAATTGCACAGCCTGCAAACCTAATAGCGCATTTGTGACACTCCCGCTAATGCCCGATGTATTTGCAGCGCCACCGCTGCGTTTCAGATCCGCAATCTGTTCATCTCTGGGCTTGACTTTGGGAAACCGAGGAGGTCTCCAGGACCCGCCTTCTGTGTAGCCTGGGGGAGGTACAGCAGCAGGTTCCGAACCCGGAATATTTCGAGGTCTGTAGGAATAGTACAGCACACCTCCGCCTACGACTGCAGCGCCAATAGTATACAAGAGGGGTTTGGCAAGGCGTTGTCGATAGGCCATTACTGTATGTGCTGATTTTGAGCGGCCAAAATGGATTGGGAAAATGCGGAGAAGCTTGAACAATCAGCTGCGGAATCCGCTGCAATTGAATAATGAAAGCCCACTGACAACACTGGAAAGAATCCGGTAGGGAAAGGAAGAAATAGAAAAGATAGAATCACGGCATGCTGTGGTACAGCATAGCAAAAAGTGGTGAGTCCAGACTGGAAGAAAGGAAATAAAAAATGAAGTCGCCAAGTCTTTAAAAATGTCAGACAAAGCAAAGCCCAAGCACAAGCCAGATCGCGCACAACGCCTCGGTGCAGCTCGACATCATAGCGCTTAAATGTCGGCAGACGGGCGTTGATCATTCCGCCAATTGGTGAAGGACGGGAAGGCACGGGCTTTGAAGGGCAGCCAATTAGGCATCAACCAGCCTTCCAATATCTTCCGCGGACAATGTTACGGAACAAATATGCGCAATGCCGGATTGAGTAATTTCACGAGTTTCATCATTCGATAATACCCTCAGGTCAACTTTGGAAGTCTTTCCATCTACGTTGTATATCAACGGTTAGTGGAACTGAATACTCCTGAATCCACGCCGATAATTTCGCCGCATTCTCGATTTCAAGACCGACAACGAGTCTGCCAGCCTTCTCAGCCTTGTGCAAGGTCTGTGAAACATCCAGGAGTTGACCAACTGGTTGAGCCTCCCACATTAGGTATAAAATGTGTAACCTCCATTGATCTTACGGTTTGAATTTTGCAAGAATTCCTGACAATAGTCTCGCACATCATCATAACCTTCACGTTTCACCCTCAGTTGGAAGGATGAGGCTTCAGTCGTACGCCCTGTCCAGAATAAGGGCGTGGATTGTAAATGCAATTGAAGTATCAGACTTCTACTCCACGTGTAATTTTATTTTTGTTCAATTCTTGCCATCTCATGTTGATCGTCTCTACGTAGCATGGCACGTTGTTCTTTTTCTCTAAGCATTATCCATCATACAGCTCAACTGCAAAGCTTTGTATCCTACTTCTCTGTGACTGACTTCCACTTTTGAATAGCTCATTCTATCTAAAGTCATACCCAGAAGAATCGAGAATGCTTCCGTCGCTGTTTACTTGTCACTGCTGAACAGAAATCATTGTTGTCAAGGTAGTTCTCACAGGTTAACCAAATTGTCGACGTTAGAATAACCGTCACCACTAAATAAAACCGTCACTATTCAAACCTCACTGAAGGCTTCAATATTCCAGGCAGCCACACTTTGCTTGCATGGTATTATGTGGCATCATTTGAGAAGATATCAAAACATCTTGCTTGTTTAGGATATTGAGCTGCCAGCAGCTGGCTTTGGCAGCTCGGCAAGTTAACTGACAAAGCTTGCAACGGCAGCATTGATATTCTCCTCGCTATTTTGAGTAGTATATTCCCGCTCCAGAATAACTGCAATTACCTTCAGAAAGCAGCTCCTTCTCAATATCTGATTGTGGACACGTACCGATATAATACAACAGTTCCTCAAGACCCATTGAGAAGAAACGAGATATTTCCCAAAGGTAACGAATTTAAAAAGTGTTCTGGTTACTTATGACCAAGATATGCTCATAGTGTTTGCCACATCTACTAGTCCAGCGACTTCGCCGCTTTCAAGGTTAGACAACAATGGCTTTCCGGCTTTCTTGGACAAGAATGACCGCCGGTCAGATAAGGCGAAACAAGGCCGTACATATCAGAAGCTTCGATGATCATTAAAAGTGGATTGAGATAAGAAAAGTTTCGTACATCTTGCTGACGCTTTGGCTAAAACAAAAATATCACGAGGCGTGGCAAGGCAATGCGACTTTGCAATCGTAAGCGACCAGAGGCGTTGGATAACTAAATTTTCTCATGAACCAACACGAAAGCATTGTCGCATTGGAGGCGTCGTGATGTTCTTAATACCTTTAATGGTAACGATATCAGGCAAAATACATGCTACTTTCACCTGTAAGGAATGATTGATAGCCTTGCCGTCTGAGCCAATGGTCCTGGTCGGCAACGTTACATCGAAGAGCAAGGTAAAGATCTGCAACAGTTCGATGGCAAGGGCGTCGCTCCGGCGGCTTTGTGCAGGGATGTAATACCGGCGCCAGCCACTCACGGCACTCGGATCTGCTGGCATAACGCTCGCGTGCCTTCCTACTACCGCTAACTTGGTGGTAATGAGCAAGCACCGTATCTGTAAAGGTCCTGCGCCTGTCAGGGTTTCCAGAACTATGGGGAAAGCTTGTGATCCACCCATGGGCAGTTGGAAAGTGGAGATGTCCCTTATCTGTATTATTGTGACATGGTAGGACAAGCACCCAGCATCAGGAAACTTATATGAGACCCTCCCCTCATCCACCAAGGTTTTGTCGATCCCAATTCCACCTTCCTCCCCCCCAAAGGACCTCACGTCACAACACCAACAACCTCCAATACCTAGCAATGGCAGACATGTCTGAGAAGCCGGTCACAACAAGTGGCCCATCACAGGAGGGCGCAATTACAGTCACGGAAGCAGGGTTTGATGGCTCATTCGCGCGTCCAAAGGGATGGATGTACAAGGAATTCAAGCTTGGCTTCATCAAGATCCCATGGTATGCCTCACCGAAGATGCAGCTCTTCCTTGTCGCCCTCGTCTGCTTCTTGTGCCCTGGCATGTTCAATGCCGTCAACGGCCTGGGAGCTGGAGGACAGGTTAATCAGGTGCCTGCGGATCAGGCGAACACGGCGCTCTATTCCACATTCTCGGTCGTAGGTTTCTTCGCTGGTACCTTTGCAAATAAGCTTGGCATCAGACTCACCCTGAGCTTTGGTGGATTTGGATATGGTCTCTACGTGGCAGCACTGCTATGCTACAATCATACCCAAAACTCCGGATTCTTGATCTTCTCTGGGGCGCTATTGGGTGTTTGTGCTGGTCTTTTGTGGACTGCGCAGGGAGCTATCATGATGTCTTATCCTCTCGAGTCCTCAAAAGGAAGGTTCATCTCATGGTTCTGGATGATATTCAATCTTGGTGGTGTCCTGGGCAGTTTGGTAAGTCTCCACTTTGTACAGCAAGGACTATCTTCTGATAACCTACTAGATCCCTCTTGGGCAAAACATCAACACTATCGATAACAGTGTGGTCAGCGATGGCACCTATATCGGCTTCATTGTCCTCATGTTTTTGGGCGCAGTCTTTGCTCTCTGCCTTTGTGATGCGGGGAAGGTTATTCGTGAAGACGGCTCCAGAGTCATTCTCATGAAGAATCCGACCTGGCAGACGGAGATCCTTGGTCTTTGGGAAACTTTGTTCACGGATTCCTATATCCTTCTACTTTTCCCAATGTTCTTCGCTTCCAACTGGTTCTATACCTATCAATTCAACGGCGTGAATGCTGCGCACTTCAATACTCGCACAAGAGCTTTGAACAACACACTCTACTGGCTCTCCCAGATTGGCGGCGCTTTTGCGTTCGGTTTTGCCCTTGACATCAAGGGAGTCCGTCGTACCTTAAGAGCCAAGGGTGCTTTGTTCATGCTTCTCGCCATTACTATGGCCATTTGGGGCGGTGGCTATGCTTGGCAGAGCAAACAAGCAGAGCGCTCCATCACCTCCCAATCAAACTTTGTTAAAATCGACTTCAAAGACAGTGGCTACGTTGGTCCTATGTTCCTCTACATGTTCTATGGCTTCTATGATGCCGCATGGCAGACGACTGTCTACTGGTAAGTTTAAACCAAATCTACTTCTTATCAGCGTTATGAACATGCTAATAAATTGGACTCAGGTTCATGGGTGCTCTTTCCAACTCTGGCCGCAAGACTGCCAACTTCGCAGGCTTCTACAAAGGCATCCAGTCCGCCGGCGCAGCCATAATCTGGGCGATTGATTCGAGGTCTGAGACCACTTATATGGCCGAATTTGCATCTAGCTGGGCTCTTCTTGCCGGTGCCTTGGTTATTGCCAGTCCAGTCATCTTTCTGAAGATCAAAGACCACGTAACTGTTGAGGAGGATCTGAAGTTCAGTGATGAAACACTTGAAGATGTGTTGCCTGCAGGGCATGCGGAGAAGCAGATTGAAGCCTAGAAGACAAACTGGTTGCAATGATGAGGGCGTTATAGCTAATTTGCGATCTAGCTGAAATTGGAGGGAGGGTATACCGTGATTGCAGATAACTTCAGACTGGAAAAGCGGATACAATTTGAGTTGAATGGAAACAATAATCCAACCCTATATTAACAACTCTTCGGGCCTTGTCGTGACTGTATCTGTGATACATAGGCATACAAATGAAACCGACTAGTCCGGTGAAGAAAGATAACCCTAAGTTAGCGTGTTAGGTGCCCGCTCTGCGTTATTCTAGTTAGCTACTCAAGGACATCGTGGCCATTACCCAAAGGGTAAGAATATGCCGGCACCAGAGTCCATATTCTTGAGGCTTTTGTTATTGACCCTCTTGTCGTCGGTCATCTTGACCTATCAACGATGAAGCATGTGACTCTTTTACCGTATACGGACACCACGGTGTCCGCATAACGGCTTTTTTCTCCGGTCCAATGAACTTTCAAGTACCCACGGAAAGCTTAATCTCTTCCTGTTTGTCACACTTATTTGGCAAGCAAAAGATGTCATAAAAACCAAATATATTTTTAGAGCAAATAAGACATCATGATTGGGAGTCAAGAGCTAGTGTTTGGCTACTGCACCTAATTGACAATCTTCATGTATAATGCTCCGAACAAAAGTGTAAGTTCAGGTATTGGGGTGCTTGTCAGCATTTGGGGGGCCTCGGTGCTAGCCAGTCGCCGCGTTCTTTGCGCCCGGTTTTTATCGCATTGGCAAAGCTGCCCACGCGGCACACAAGCGATAGCAACAATTAACAAAAGGCACTCCTCCAGCTAGCGGTTTCCTTATCAACCTTCTTTTATAAAAGCTATATCGCAACCCTTTCCCCACCCAGACAGGTTCTGAGTTTCTGTACCGACCGTCAATGGCCTGTGATAATCGCTAGCAGTTGTGTCGCTGGCGTGCTGCGTGGGAGTTTCCCCGCACACCGGGACACGATATTGGATACAGAACGACGAAGCCACTCCTGACGGATCGGTCAGCAGAGGCTCTGCTCTCGGAGGCGTGATTAAGGAATCCTCACGCCGAATCTACAATGTCACACGAACGCAGCACGCCACCATCTCCTGGCTCAACAGAGTATGTCCATGCCCCCACTTCAACACAGTTTGCCCGGACTCCATCGGCTTTTATGCGTGATCGAAATGGTCCGGTTACAGCGATGGAACGATTTGCGATGGGGAGGTCAGATGCATCATTGAATGCTATAGCGGGTGCAGTAGGAGGGTTTGCGTCGGGGGTAGTGTCCTGCCCGCTGGATGTTATAAAGACGAAACTACAGGCGCAAGGCGGATTCCGAGCGCGAGCAGCCGCTTCTAATGCTCCAGGAGTGGTTTACAAGGGAATGCTGGGAACAGCTCGAGTCATTTGGAAAGAAGAAGGAATCAGAGGGATGTATAGAGGACTGGGACCCATAATTCTCGGATATTTGCCGACGTGGGCCGTTTGGTTTACTGTCTATGGTAAATCGAAGAAGTACTTTTCAAGGACCACCGGTATGTATATCATATGTTCAACTGAATAGAGCTTACTTAAAGTAGATAATCAATTCGTTGTCAATTTCTGGTCGTCGATCGTTGCTGGCGCATCCTCAACTATGGTCACCAATCCAATATGGGTCATCAAAACTCGACTAATGTCGCAAGTGAGCAGAGATTCAGCAGCATTTAACGAGGCTCGACCTCCATGGCATTACCGCTCCACCGTAGATGCAGCAAGGAAAATGTATCGTACGGAGGGATTTCTCTCGTTCTACTCAGGACTCACCCCAGCCCTACTAGGACTGACTCATGTCGCAGTCCAGTTCCCCGCATACGAATATCTGAAAACGAAATTTACTGGCCAGGGAATGGGTATTCAGGGCGATGACGATCGTAAATCGCATTGGCTTGGAATACTCTCAGCAAGTGTCCTTAGCAAGGTACTGGCGAGTTCAGCGACATATCCACACGAGGTGATTCGCACGAGACTCCAGACCCAGCAAAGGTCTTTACCTTCGTCTTCCGTAGAATACACAGCTTTTAGGGGAGGTCTGGAAAGCAGTCACGGACCCTCCGAATTTGTTGCGAAAGCAGCTAAGGTGGCGAATCCCCGATATAAGGGCATTATAATGACATTTAAAACGATTCTGAGGGAAGAGGGCTGGCGAGCCTTCTACGCTGGTATGGGAACTAACATGATGCGCGCCGTCCCAGCGGCCACCACCGTCCTGTTCACATACGAATACGTCTTGAAGTACCTCAAATATCTAAAGGTGGAAGGGAATAGGAAGGAAGCGTTATGATGACTCATACGATAGCATGAGCCCCTGATGACTAGCATATCCATTGGATAGGCATAGATTTCGTATTATAGCAATTGCTCGGAGCGGGGTGCACAAAGGGAATATAAACAAAGCGAACAGGATATCCAACTGGCGTTTTATTCTTGGCAGGGCCTTGCTAGGCGCCAAGCGCGAGCAGCGTGAGCGCTGCCATATACTTCTTCGGAATTTAATGCATCTATAGGATACACACAGCACTCGATACCATGTCTGGCACGTACAGTGTATAGATATGATCCACAACCTCTCATATCATACCTCAGAAATTCTGACGCGTGTTTGTAAACGGGAACAACCACCAGCAATGTCCCTCATTTCCAGAAAGTAATTGTGCCACTCCTCAACCACCCAAGCATCTCGAAACCCTCGCAGTATACCAATATTGAACGTGGAGTCCTTTGGTATCTAATACTCCCTAATGCCTGCCTCCACTTTGAAACGCTGAATCCCAATCGGGCCCCGATAATATACGCTGCTATCCCCATTCTCCCCAGCACCTCAACCACCATCCCTCCCTCTTCCCTTCACAGCCGCCAAAGCCCTAATCTGCTCCTCCTCCGTCCTCCCTAGACCCTGCACATCACTCTTCTTCGCCGCCGCCACAGCCGTAGCCCCCGAGTCCTTGCTCTTCCCGCCCAGCAGCAACTGCCTCACAGCACCTTGGTCCTCAGGCGGTTCTAGCACGCCGTGCCGTCGCAGGCTCTCATTGCGCCAGCTGATCTGGCCGCCGTCGGCCTCGCGGTGTTTTTGGGCGTTGCGTTTCGCGGCTTGAATTGAGGTGCGGGCGTAGCTGCGGTTTGTGTCAGGGTCGTTCTTGCTCTTTTTTTTTGCGGATGGCTTGGAAATGGTTGGAGGTTTGTGCTGGGGGGACTTAAAGAAGGGGGAGTGAGGGGCTTACACGAAGAGGATAGAGGCCATTACGAAGGCGGCGAGGGGAGCGGTTACGGTCTGGGATATGGTTAGTGAAAGCTTACTTGCCGGGAGAGATGGACTTGCTCGCGAGTTTATGTTGAACTTTCGTGCCATGATTGGGTTGGGCTCGTTGCTGTATGGAATTGACCTTAGATGTGGAGGTGGTGATGTAATTGGAGATTGGAGATCTCGGTAAAAGAGTGTATACTCGTTGAGTTTCTACGATACTAATTGCAGCTTCGATAATTAAACTACTACTACTTATTGGGTAGAACCAACATGTATCTGTGGCATTCATATCCATCTTTATTAGGTTCAATAAACACAGCTATATGACAGATATCTAATAGCACTTTAGATACATGTGCCTCTAGAAATATATGGACGAAACTCTTCAATGCCACGACTTTTCTCCCTTGGCATCTCGGATACCACAGACACTCTTAAATGCCACGGATCTTCATGTAGTTTGATGTACAAGACCAATAATCATTTATAGATATAATACAAGTGTTATTACTGCGTGCGCATAAACAAATTTTAATTGCTTACAGGATTCTAAGCTTATTCTCCAGTAGTGTTGCGACTATTTAGCGGATTGATTGCTATGCAATTAGGTATTCATCGCTAAATTTCGGCAGTGACCTTACTAGAAGCCTTAGATCGCTAAACTTTTAATGATTATTTCAGCGCATTTAATCGCTAAATCTTTAGGTGCTAGGTCACTAATCTTTAGGGCACACTCACTAAATCTACAGTATATATACACTAAAATCCAGAACAACATGTATGCCCTAAAACATACAAATTACATTAACTAAATCTTAAGCATGCCTTATAGCGCACTTCTTAAGCTTTAACAACATTTATATTATGCGTAAATAATAGATTAGTAGAGTGCTAAGCTTTGTACTTTAAAGACGTGAAATCCGTGGCATGAAAGAGTGTCCGTGGTATCCGAAATGCCAAGAAAAAATTTCGTGGCATTGAAGAGTATCGCCCGAAATATATTGGACACCACGGTGTCGGCTTATCAGCTCGACCCGGAATAAACCTCGCTTACATAATCATCATCTGAAGCTTTCTCTAACGACGACTCTGCAACGAAGAAAGTACTTGACTCGGCCTCGTATCGCACGACACGACGACAAACATGTCTTCGCCCTCACTCACGAACTTCATTGTGAAGCGTCCATGGCTCAACAGATGGATGACTCCATTGGCAAACTGGTACTGCAACGCCGCAGGATACAGAAAGCTCGGTCTGAGGTACGCTTCTCGGAAGCCATTGCCCAGCATCGGGCTCCATTCAAGTGTGCATTGATATATAGTGAACATGCGCTGATGTTTCTCTTGCTATAGAGCTGACGACCTGATCCCCGAGGAGTCCGAGACGGTTCTGTTGGCGCTCAAGCGTCTTCCGCCCAAAGAGGCTTACGACCGCGTCTTCCGTCTTCGACGGGCTTTCCAGGTAGGCAGTTGCTTGCAAAACGCACCACTTATCTAGATTGCCAGAATTAACCTCAGAAAGGCCTCTCTCGCCCATCAACTTCTGCCAAAAGAACAGCATACCAAGCCAGAAGAGGTAGGCACTTGAACATTCACATTGGGCAACCGCAAAACTGATACCTTAGTCTTCTAGGATATCGCGTATCTATCCCCAATTATCAAAGAGATTGAGGCGGAAATGAAGGAGCGACAAGAACTGGAGAACGTAGTGGTCAAGCGAAGAGCTTGAGGCTGGATGGATACTGTATATTGGGTGAAATGTGGAGGAATGCTCGATGCTGGAATAGCTGGCCTGTATTGTACGATGATGCCTCGAATCGACACAAGATATGTTAGATGAAGAAGACACTCCCAGAAAGCTATTATTCCCGAGATCCCAATATTCAAAATGTGCACGGCTACTGTTGTGACAGACTCATTTGGCACACCTAAATCGGCCCATATAACTCGCCCTCAGTCTAGTATAGTGCATCATCAGATGTTGCCTACAAGGTAAAGACAACAAAGTTGTACGATTGGCTACCTTGGAACATGATGTTTTTCGTATTCTTAGGTAAGCTAGACATCAAAGTATCACTGCCTCTGCTACTGTCTTAGGCAATTTTATTTCGCCTTGCATTAAGAAGTGCCTGCATGGGTAAGCGTTGCGCAAGTGTTGCAGTAAGTACGCGCTAATAGAGGATTCTGACGCAGATTGGTAGTATCACACATGCTCTTGAAAATCGGCAGAAATCCCATCTTGGAGCTGTCTGAAATATTTGTG
>Ga0335075_10006828_pt1 | contig 17614 bp, 14 predicted proteins | sample Lox_Sample_24_FD_206723 | JGI IMG/M metagenome (GOLD analysis project Ga0335075, IMG submission 206723) | Soil microbial communities from Loxahatchee National Wildlife Refuge, Florida, United States - Lox_Sample_2.4 | ecosystem: Environmental > Terrestrial > Soil > Wetlands | place: USA...
GGCGGGATGCAGGTGCGTTCGGGCCAGATAACGGCGGCTGATCTGGGCCTGCCCGTCTACCCCGGAGCGCAATTGACGCTGGACAGCGACGGGGATAAGTCGGCGGATGTGCGGATGGGCTTTGGGCAATGGCAGATGCGCGTGGACGTGGTGACGTATACGACTCCGGATGCGCAGAGCAAAGTGATCGGCTTCTATAAGAACGTGCTGGGCCGATTCGGCGATGTGCTCTCCTGCCAGGGAGACCAACCGGTTGGCACGCCCACGGTTACGAGCGAAGGGTTGACCTGCAACGAGAGCCACTCCAATGTTCAGGTGAACGGAGTGAACGTGGAGGACAAAAATGACTTCACGCTTCGGGCCGGGTCGAAACATCACCAGCACATCTTCGCGGTGAAAAGCAGCGGCCAGGGGACGCGATTCACGCTGATCGATCTGCAGTTGCCTGGCGGCAGCAGCGGGAGCTCAGGCAACAGCGACTGACCGGAAGACGGACCCTGGGCGCGCCGCATGCCGCGTTGCGCCGGTTCCCTGCATACGATAGGGTCAATTCATGGAGCCGCAGTGCCATCGCTGCAGCAACGCCCTGCAGGAGGGTGAGGTTTTTTGCCCGCACTGCGGTGCGCCGCAGTTTGTCGTGGAAGCGGCGGAGCCTGGGGCGCCGGCACAGCCGGCGATGCGATTTCAGGGCGACGGCCATCGCGTGCAATGGCGGGCGGCAATTCTGTCGGCGCTGATCATGGCCGTACCGCTGGGCCTGTTTTCCGGGCTGTTTGCCACGAGTCTGGTGATTGTCCTGGGCACCGGAGTTCTGACGATGTGGCTGTATCAGCGACGTGCCGCTGCCTGGGTTGACGGCCGCCTGGGCTGGCGCGTGGGCTCGATTCTGGGGGCAGCAGCGGCGCTGCTGGCCTGCGGTTCCTACGCTGTGCGCATGGTCATCGAGCGCTATCTGATGCATGGAGGGGCCGCGATCGATTCGGCCTATCTGGCGTACGCGCACCAGCTCATCGACATATGGAACAAAGCCAGCGCGCAACAGGGAACGTCTCCCGCGGAGGCGGCGCACATGGTGAAAATAATGGCGGGATTCGTGCTGTCTCCGGACGGGCACGCCGCGATGCAATTGATGACGGCGGTCACGATGTCTGCGGGAATTCTGCTGTTTGCCGCGCTGGGCGGCGCGCTGGGCGGCTGGTGGCAGTCAACGCGCGCACGCACGCAGCGCAGCCTGTAGAGCAGCCTTCCGTGGTCTGTGCCGAGGCTCTTGCAGTGCGAGTCGCGCCCTCGTATCATCGCCTTTAACCTTATGTCTGAGCTGCAAACCGCTGCTACGCCCAAACTGCGCGAAAAAGGGCGGATCATGTCCGCGTCGGAGATCGAACGGACGCTGGTCCGGCTGGCTCATCAGATTATTGAGAAAAACAACGGCGCCGAGACGATTGGGCTGGTAGGCATCAAGCGGCGCGGCGTGCCCATTGCCGAGCGACTGGCGGCCCTCATCGGCGGCATCGAGAAGCATCCAGTGGATACCGGGGTGCTCGACATCAGCTTTTACCGCGACGATCTCTCGACGCGCGATATCCGGCCGGTAGTGTCGCCGGGCTCGCTCGGATTCGATGTGAACGGGCGCGACGTGATCCTGATCGACGACGTACTGTACACGGGCCGAACCATTCGCGCGGCGCTGGATGCGCTGTTCGATCACGGCCGCCCGCGGCGGGTGCAGCTGCTGGTGCTCATCGACCGCGGACACCGCGAACTGCCAATCGAGGCGTCGTTTGTCGGCCGGTCGGTGCCGACGTCGCAGCGCGAGATCATCGAAGTGAAGCTGCGCGAAGTGGACAACGACGAGCAGGTGTTGCTGGTGGAGCGAGTTTAAGCAGGGATCGATTCGAAGGAGATGGCGGAGATCAGGGGTCCATCCCGCAAGGCGCGCAAACCCTCCAGCCCCTCCCTTTTTCAGCAACCTATTCATGCGGGATCGGCGATCTCGGCGATGGACTTTTCCGTTGCGGAGGTGCGGCAGATTCTGCTGGCTGCCGACGCGCTGGAAGGCGAGGATCCGCTGCGCCGGATGAAGCGCCTGGCCAAGCGTCGCGTGGCGTTGCTGTTCTATGAGGCGAGCACGCGCACGCGCACCTCATTCGAGCTGGCGGCGAAGGCGCTGGGCGCGGATACGACCCTGGTGAGCTCGCTTTCGTCGAGCATCGAGAAAGGCGAGTCGCTCAAGGACACCGGCATCACGCTGAAGGCGCTGGGCGCGGAATGCATTATTCTGCGCAGCCCTTATTCGGGGGCGCCATATCTGCTGGCGCAGGCCACGGGCCTGCCGGTGCTGAACGCGGGCGATGGCATGGGCGAGCACCCCTCGCAGGCTTTGCTGGATTTGCGCACGATTCTGCATCTGCGCGGGATGCGCGCTTCGGCGATCGGCGAGAAATGTCTGTGCGGGGTTACGCTTGCGATTTGCGGCGACATTCTGCACAGCCGCGTGGCGCGCTCGAATGCCCTGCTGCTGCCGCGGCTCGGCGCGAAAGTGATTCTCTGCGGACCGGAGGAGCTGCTTCCGGAGGCGGCGACGGGGATGGGTCCGGGCATATCAATTGAACGCGATTTCGAGGCGGCGCTGCGGCAGTCGAACGTCGTGATGATGCTGCGCATTCAGGCGGAGCGGCTGGCCGGGCTCAGGATCGATCTGGACGAATACCGGAGCCGCTATCAGGCGAACGACGAGCGCATCGCGGCCAGTGCGCCGAAGGCGCCGATCCTGCATCCGGGCCCGATCATTCGCGGGATGGAGATCACGAGCGAAGTGGCGGATGGCCAGCAGTCGGCCATCGCGGCGCAGGTGGCGAACGGTGTACCGATTCGCATGGCGCTGGTGGCGCGTGCCCTGAAAGGCGGGAAACGGTGAGGCCGCTCCTGGTTCGTGGCGGGCGCGTGGTGGATCCAGCCAGTGGGCTGGATGCGAAGCGCGACGTGCTGCTGCGCGACGGGAAGATCGCGGCGGTCGAGCATCCGGGGCAGATTCGCGCAGCGGATGCCGAGGTTTTCGACGCCAAAGAGCTGGTGGTTGCGCCGGGGCTGGTGGACATTCATGTGCACCTGCGCGAACCCGGCCAGGGCTACAAGGAGACGATCGCGACGGGAACGGCCGCGGCCGCAGCTGGCGGATTCTCGAGCGTCTGCGCCATGCCAAACACCGTTCCGGTGAATGACACGCCGGAGACGACGCGCTGGATGCAGGCGCCGGAGCGAGGCGCCTCAGCGCGGGTGTTTCCCATCGGCGCGGCAACACGCGGTTCGATGGGCGAGGCGCTGACGGACTATGCGGCCCTTAAAGAAGCCGGCGCAATCGCAGTGACGGATGACGGGAAGCCGATCCTGGCGGACGAGATCATGCTGGAGGCGCTGCGGACCGCCGCGGCGCTGGATCTGCCGGTGATCCAACATGCCGAAGACACGCGCCAGACCGGCGGCTGCTCGATGAACGCGGGCGCCCTGGCATTTCGCCTGGGCCTGCGCGGAATGACCGTCGAAGCGGAGTCGAGCCTGGTGGAGCGCGATCTGAACCTGCTGAAGCAGGTCAAGCGCGGGCATCTGCACGTGGCGCATCTCTCCACGAAGAAGGCCCTGGATGCAGTGCGCGCCGCGCGGCGATCGGGGCTGCACGTCACCTGCGAAGTAACGCCCCATCACTTCGCGCTGACTGAGGAGCGCGTCCGGCTCTACGACACGAACGCGAAGATGAATCCGCCGTTGCGCGCGGAGAGCGATCGCGCGGCGATGATGGAGGGACTTCTTGACGGCACGGTGGATGCAATTGCGACCGATCACGCGCCGCATGCCGCGCACGAGAAAGAGCAGGAATTCGAGCGAGCGCCGAATGGGGTCACAGGCCTTGAAACCGCGCTGGGGCTGGCGATTTCGATTCTGCACGTTCGCCACAAAATGCCGCTGGCCGGCGTGCTCGGGCTGCTGAGCAGCCGTCCCGCGCAGGCGCTGGGGCTGGAATGCGGAACGCTTGCGCTGGGTGCGGCCGGGGATGTGGTGGTCTTCGATCCGGAAGAGAAATGGGTTTTTCGCGCGGCGGATTCGCGGTCGAAGTCGAAGAACACGCCGTTTGACGGGTGGGAGATGCAGGGGCGCGTGCGGCTGACGGTGAGCGAGGGGCGGGTGGTCTTCAAGGCCTGAGGCTCAGGAGAGAACGAATCGGGAGCGCCGGTCAGCGGCGCTTTTTCTTTTTGCGAAGCTGGCTGGGCCTGGGCGGGCGCCTGCTGTGGCTGGAGGGAGTCGATGCTGCCGGCGCACTGCTGGCGACGCGCTCGGCGGGCTTCTTCTTCTTTTTCTGGCTGGAGGGCACGGGGCGGCGACGGGCATGCTGGCCCTCTTCATCCAAAATGGAAAACTGCAGGCGCTTCTCGACGGCGTCGACGCGATCGAGCACAACCTGGACGCGTTCGCCGACAGAGAATTTGCGGCCCCAGTGTTCGCCGATAATTTGGCGCGTGTTCTCGCGATAGACATAGCGGTCATTGTCGAGGAGGCCGAGGGTGTGGATGGGTACCAGGCCTTCGACAAACAGGTCGTCGAGCTCGACGAACAAGCCGTACTTCGTGGCGTTGAGGATCATGCCGCGAAAGGCTTCGCCCACGCGGTCACGCATGAACTTGAGCTTCTTCCATTCCACCAGCTCGCGTTCGGCGTCGGCTGCGCGGCGCTCGTTTTCGCTGGACTCCCGGGCGATGGCGGCCAGATCGGATTCAGCGATGGGCTCGAACGGCGGCGTCGCCTGCTGTGTTCCTGCGGGGAGCGTGCCGTCCGGCGCGAGATTGCCATGGCCGTCAACGCCGGCGTGCAGCAGCGCCTTCGCGATGCGATGCACGATGAGATCGGGATAGCGGCGGATGGGCGAGGTGAAATGCGTGTAGCTGGGCGCGGCCAGCGCAAAGTGGCCCTCGTTTTTCTCGCTGTAGCGAGCCTGGCGCAGCGAGCGCAGCATCAGGTAGGAAAGGATGCGCTCCTCGGGCTTGCCGGCGACTTTCTCGGTGAGCTTCTGGTACATGCGCGGCGAGACGGGGATGTCTTCCGGCACTTCGTAGCTGCGCGGCGCGCGGCCCGCGCCGTGGCGCCGGTCGCGCCGGTCGCCGTGCTGTTCACGGCGCTCGCTGCGCATGGTGAAAACGCGAACGGGAAGGCTGCCGATGCCGAGAGAATAGCCGAAGGCCGCGGCGATCTCCTCGAATTCAACCACACGGCGAGGCTCCGGCTTCTCGTGAATGCGGTAGAGCGACGGGACGCCCAGATTCTCAAGCCAGGACGCGACGCATTCGTTGGCCGAGAGCATGAACTCCTCGATGAGCCGGTGCGCCCAGTTGCGCTCGGCGCGCGTGACCGACTTCATGGCGCCGAATTCGTCGAACTCGATCAGCGGCTCCGGCAGGTCGAAGTCGATGGAGCCGCGGCGGTCGCGCTTGCGGTTGAGGATGCGCGCGAGGTTGAGCATGCGCTCGAATTCCGGCACCAGCGGGGCGAACTCGGCGCGCAAGGCGGCGTCGCCCTCCAGAATCGCGTGCACCTGCGTATAGGTCATGCGGCGGGCGGAGCGGATGACGCCCTGGCAAATTTCGTAATCCAGAATTTCGCCCTGCGGATCGAGGCGCATCAGGCAGGAGAGCACCAGGCGGTCTTCAGCGGGGCGCAGGCTGCAGATATCCGTCGACAGCTCCTGCGGCAGCATGGGGATGGCGCGGTCAGCGAAATAAACGGAGGTGCCGCGCAGGCGCGCTTCGAGGTCCAGCGCGGAGTCGGGGCGGACATAGTGCGCGACATCGGCGATGTGCACCTGGAGCTCCCAGGCGCCGTCTGCGCCGCGCCGCACCAGCACGGCATCGTCGAAGTCGCGGGCGGTTTCGCCGTCGATGGTGACGATGAGGAGGCTGCGGAAATCGCGGCGTGCGGCGACGAGCGCTGGGTCGAGATGGGCTACCTTCCGGGCTTCCGCGAGAACGGCCTCGGGAAAGACGCGGGGCAGATGGTGTTTGCGGATGACCATCTCGACGTCGACGCCGAAGTCGTCTTCCGCGCCGAGCACTTCGAGGACGCGTCCGCGAGCGGCGCGCGTGGGTGTGGGCCAGTCGGTGATTTCCAGGTCGACGACGAGGCCTTCGAGATCGCGGTGACGAGCCGCAGCCTGCGCCTCCGCGCCGAGCACTCGATGCGGGGTGGGAGCGGCTTCGGCGGTTAGCTCCTGGCCGAAGGGAATGACAACCGGCTGGGTTATTCGCTCGTCGAAGGGGACAACGATATTTCCACCGCGTTCCGTGTCTCGCCGGGAGTAGTGGAAGATGCCGACTACGGTCGGATTGCGGCGGGTGAGGATACGCACGACCCGTCCGGAGCGGCGGGTATCGTTCCGGTCGAAGCGCGGCGGGGCGAGTTCGACGAGGACCTGGTCGCCCTGCATGGCGCCGCCGATTTCGCGGGCGGGAATGAAGATGTCTTCCTCCGTCGCTTTGCGAGCGGCGGTAGCCGGTGGATTGGGCCGAACGAAGCCATAACCGTCGCGATGCAGGTCGAGCCTCCCCGCCACAAGATTGTCGGCGCGGCGGATCTCCGATCGCTTCTCGGCGCGCTTCTCCCCGCGGCGCGCTTCTGCTCCGGTGGCGTCAGCTCGCGGCAGCGCCCAGTGCTCTCCGTCGATCTGCACCAGCTGGCGGCGGCCGGTGAGCCGACCGAGCTGCTCGCGCAGGAAGCGCCGTTCCTGGCCGCCACCCAGCCCCAGCTCGCGCACCAGTTGTTTGTAGCCGGCGCGCGTTCCAGGCAGCCGCTCAATGTGGCTCAGCAATTCGCGGTCGGTCATGCTGAATTCGATGGTACTGGAACCAGGACCGCAGTCCCTCCCGTCCGGCGATGGTTTCTCCGCCTATTTCGAGGCGAGGATGTCGATCTTGTGAATCTGCGGGGGCTTAGCCAGCAGAGCGCCGGCTTTTGCCATGAGCGCTTTGGCAATTTCTCCGTTCAGGTGCGCCTCGCGGCCCGCCTCGTCATGGAATGTGTCGAAAATGCTGTAGTGGCCATCGTCCTCCTTCAGCGCATACCAGGTGATCGTCGCCGGCTCCTTCCTTGCCAGTTCCGCGCCCTGCCTGAGGAACGCTTCCAGTTCGGTTTCCTTCCCGGGTTTCGCCTCCAGCGAGGCGTACAGCGAATACTTCACCATTTTTCGTTCTCCTTAAGTGCATGCAAGGCTCTGCGAATAGGATGCTGCTCTGCAGTGTGGCAAGAGGCCGCCCGAGCAAAGGATGCGGCAAAACCTCTCCCGGTGGCAGGGAAATCGAGTTGGCCTGGAACCGAACCGGGGCGGCTGGCGCTGTGCCATCGGTACGGAACTTCCACAATCTTTCCTGTCAGCCAGGGCGTGCCAATTTCACGGGAAGATGGTTAAATTGCAGGTAACGGCGGCATTTGGCGCGGAGGGCAAGAGACTCCCGAGGGACGAGGGTCGGCGTTGCACTACTGCACCTGAGTCCGGGAAAGCATGGCGGACTCATCAGGGCAGTCAATTCAAAACACTTTGAAGAAGGAAGGTATTGCAATCATGTGGAAACCCAACCAGACCGGAAGCGGCACCGGGCCGCTGGCTCCCGAACCTCAGCGCCCGAGCGTGCCGGCAGCCCCGACTTTCGAAGCGAACCCTCGTCCAGCCGCCGCTCCCGCTGCGCCCAGCGCCACCGGGGAACAGGCCACCATCGGCAAGAGCCTCGTGATCAAGGGCGAGGTCACCGGATCCGAGTCGCTGTACATCGACGGCAAGGTGGAAGGCTCGATCAGCCTGCCCGGCAACCGCGTCACGGTGGGGCGCAACGGTCAGGTGTCGGCCAACATTTCCGCGCGCGAGGTCGTGGTGCTGGGCAAAGTGCGCGGCAATGTGAACGCCAGCGATCGCGTGGACATTCGCAGCGAAGGCTCGCTCACCGGAGACGTGGCCGCGCAGCGCATCTCGATCGAGGACGGGGCGTTCTTCAAGGGCGGGATCGACATCCGCAAGCCGGGTGCGAACGAGAAGGCGAGCGAGGCGAAGGTTTCGGCCAATTCGGCGGCCGAAAAGCCGGTGCCGGTGCACGTTTAGGCTTTCGCGAGCAGAAGAGAAGCTCCCGGCGGCGTTGTTCGTCTCCTCGCAGGGACGGAAGAACGCCTGCGGGAGCTTTTTGCCTGGCGGGCGGGAATCTCACGCCTTCCGGCCGAGCCGTTCCATGAGCTGGCTGGGCAGCGATGATCCGCTGAGCTGCAGCGTCAGCATGGAAATTGCGAACCAGACCACAGCGGTCCCCGCCAGCCAGACAAGCTCGTGCAGGCGGCTGGTGGTGTGCATCAGCGACCGGATTCCGTAGAGAGCGGCGAAGGCGACCAGCGCCGCCATCAGCGCGCGGGCCAGCTCTGCGTACTCCAGGCCCCCCAGCGAAACCATGCGGCGGCGATGCAGCAACACGGCGAGCACCGAGGTCTGGAGGAAAATGCCGATGTCCGACGCAACCGCCAGGCCGGCTGGTCCTACCGATCGATAGAGAATCCAGTACACGGGAATGGATGCGGCTGTGACCAGCGTGCCCGCAACCATGGGTGTGACGGTGTTGCCCGCGGCGTAGAAGGCGCGCGCGTAGAGCGCCTGCGCGGACCAGAGGCACAGGGAGAAAGAAAAGATGCCGAAATACAGGGCCATGGTGGCAGAGTCGGCGCGGTGGAAGGCCCCGCCACGCACCAGCACGTCCACCAGCGGCAGCGCCATCGCGATCATGAAGGAGGAGAGGAGCAGCGAGAAAGCGAGAATCCGCGATACCGCGGAATTGACGGTGCCGGCGAAGGGTGCGCGGTCGGATTGGCCGAAGAGCGATGCAAGGAAGGGCAGCGACGCTGCTCCGGCTGCCTGGCCCAGCGCTACCGGGGCGGTAAACACCGTCTTGGCGTAGGTGAGCAGCGTGATGGCGCCGCCCACATGCGAGGCAAAGTAGTTGATGATCCAGTTGTCGGCGGTCACGAGAGATACGCCGAGCATGAGCGGGACGGACATCCGCACCCATTCGCGCAGGCCGGGGTTCGAGAGATCGAGCACGGGCCGAAAACGCATGCCCACGCGATGCGCGCCGATGGCGTTCAGCAGGAAGGGTCCGCAAAACGCGCCGGCAACGGCGCCGATGGCGAGGGACGAGACGCTGGCATGGCGGGCCAGCAGGACTCCGCCCAGCACGCCGCCGAGAATGATGCCGGTGTTGTAGATGAGAGGCGCGACCGCCTGTACCGAAAAGATGCGGCGAACGAGCAACACCGCTCCGAAGACGCCTCCGGCAAAGAAGCAAAGTTGTGCCGGCAGCAGGATGCGCGTGAGATGGGTGCAAAGGGCGGCTTTCTCCGCGGGAAACCCGCTGAACCACCAGCGGACATACAAAGGCGCGGCAAACTCGGCGAGCAGGATAGCGCCGCCGAGGACCAGCGCCATCAAGGTGAGGATGGCGGACATGGCGCGCTCGCCTTCGTGTTCGCGGCCCTGGTCGCGATAGCGGCTGAGAATCGTGATGAAGGTGATGGAGGCCGCGCCGCCCACCAGGAAGTAGGAAACCATGTCGGGGAGCTGGAAGGCGGCGTTGAATGCGTCCGCGGCAGCGCTGCGCCCCAGCAGCCACGCGATGTATTTCACGCGCACCAGGCCGATCAGGCGCGAAGCGGTCACGGAGGCCATCAGGAGCACGGTCGCCGAAAACGGCGAATGCCGGTGGGAAGGCCGTAGAATCGCGAGTGCCCGCCGCCAGCGCGGGATCGTGTGAGACGCCATTGTGCTGGCTCGATTCTAATAGGGACGCATGGAGCCACGTGGAAAGGAGATCTTCCTGTGAGGGATGACGGGGAAATGCATCCTCTGATTGCGTTTTATCGCGACGGCGCGCGCGACGATCGCGGCCGCACGCTGGCCGCAATTCTGGCGTGGGACGACGATCAGCTGGAGGCGGTGCATGACTTTATCCAGTGGCTTTTTCCGCTGCCGGAACGCAGTGGCGCAAATCCCTCGGCTCCGGTGCTCGATGGCGAGACGATCGGCACGTTCCACGCAACGCCGGCCATGCGGGAGCGCCTGCGTGGCGCCTTTGAGCGAACGCTGCGCTTCTACGGCCTGCGCTGGAACGGAGCCGCGGTGGAGCGCGCGGAGAATTTTCGCGAGCGCGCGCAGAAGTGGCTTTGGCCGGGAAACCACAATCACCTGCGCCTGACGCGCATTCTGCGCTCCATGCTGCTGCTGGGCCTGGAAGCGGAATCGAAGGCGCTGTTCCATGCGCTGAACGGCATCTATCGCGAATTCCCGGACCGCATTTCCTCGCGCACGCACGCTTTTTGGAGCGATGCCTCGCAAACCGGGTAAACTGAGCACTTCTCCGTAGTTCAGCCCTGCCGATGAGGAGATCCCGATGGAGATCCGGCGCATTTTTGCGAGCTGCCCTGTAGCAGCTCTTGCCCTGATGGTGTGTTCGCCGATAATGCAGGCCCAGCAAGCCAAAACAATCCACGGCGACAATGGCATCACCCTGCCGCCGCCGCCGGTGGCCGCTGTGCACGTGGTCACGGACGATTACTTCGGGACGAAAGTCGAGGATCCGTATCGCTGGCTGGAAGATGCGAAGAGCCAGCAGACGCGCGCGTGGATCGCCGAAGAGAACGGGTACACGCAGAAGTACCTGGACCAGCTGAAGGATCTGCCGCAGGTGGAGCGCGGACTGACGGCTCTGATGCGCGTCGAAACGTACTCCATGCCCGTCCTGCGCGGCGGAAAGTATTTCTTCAAAAAGCAGCTGCCCGATGAAAACCAGGGTTCGATCTATGTGCGCGATGGCTGGAGGGGCACGGATCGGCGACTGATTGACGCCACGAAACTGAGCGCCGACCAGAACACCAATGTCAGCATTCGCGACATCTCCGACGACGGCACTCTGCTGGTATACGAGGTGCGCCAGGGCGGCGCCGACGAGGGCTCCATTCACGTGCTCAACGTCAGCACCGGCCGCGAGCTGCCGGATGTATTGCCGCCGGCGCGCTACTTCGGCCTGGGGCTGAGCCCCGCCAACACCGGCCTGTATTACTCGAAATTCACGCATCAGGGATCGGATGTGTGGTTCCACAAGTTCGGCACGCCGCCCAGCGCGGACCAGAAGATCTTCGGCGGCGAGTATCGCGGGCAGCATCTCGGCGAGCTGGATCTGGTGATCGTAAGCGTCAGCGACAACCATCAGTGGCTGATCATCCGGATCGACCACGGCGTGCCCTCCACCAGCCAGGACATTCTGCTGCGTGATCTGCGCAAGCCGGACAGTCCGCTGCTGCCGCTCGCCTACGGAGTGAAGGCGCATATACAAATACGCGATGCAGGCGACCGGTTCTTCCTGCTTACCGACTATCAGGCGCCGAACAGCCAGATTGTCGAAGCGTTCCCAGGCAAGGACGCATCGGCATGGAAGACGATCGTGCCGCAGGGCAGGGATGTCATCGACAGCTTCAGCATTGCGGGCGGCAAGATGTTCGTTTCGCGGCTCCACGATGTCAAGACCGAGACGACGATCTACTCGCTCGACGGAAAGCGGATTGGCACGCTGCCGTATCCGGGAATCGGTACGGGAACGGTAGTCTACGGCCGCCCTGGGCAGACCGAGGGCTTCTACTCCTTCCAGTCGTTCACCATTCCGCCGACCATCTTCCGCTATGACACGCGAACCGGGCAGTCGATGGTCTTCGCGCGGCCGCACGTGCCCTTCGACTCCTCGCAGTACGAAGTCCGGCAGGTCTTCTACGCGTCCAAAGACGGCACGCGCGTGCCGATGTTCATCGCCGGCAGAAAGGGGCTGAAGCGCGACGGCCAGGCGCGGCTGCTGATGACCGGCTACGGCGGGTTCGATCTGCCCATGCTGCCGGAGTGGAATCCTGAATACGCCTGGTGGATGCAGCAGGGCGGCTTTTTTGCGCTGCCGAACCTGCGCGGCGGCGACGAATACGGCGAGGCGTGGCATAAGGCCGCGATGTTCGCCAACAAGCAGAACGTCTTCGACGACTTCTTCGGCGCGGCGGAATACCTGATCGCGAACCACTACACGTCGCCGCAGCATTTCGCGATCCGGGGGCGCTCCAACGGCGGTCTGCTGATGGGCGCGGCCATGACGCAGCGCCCCGATCTCTTCGGCGCCATCTGGTGCGGCTACCCGCTGCTGGATATGCTGCGCTACCAGTACTTCGAGTTCGGCCGGCTGTGGACGACGGAATATGGCAGCTCGCAAAACGCGAAGGACTTCGCGTACCTCATCCGATACTCCCCATACCAGAACGTGCACCAGGGCGAGCGCTACCCGGCCATCATGTTCTTTACCGGCGACAACGACACGCGCGTGGATCCCATGAACGCGCGCAAGATGACGGCGCTCATGCAGGCATCCAGCGGCGGCGACCGGCCGATCCTGCTGCACTACTCGGTGAAGGGCGGCCACAGCTCCGGCGTCTCGATGACGCAGCTGGTGAGCGACTATGCCGACGAGATGGCGTTCCTGTGGAACGAAACCGCGGGCCGCTAAACGACGAGAGCCCGCCGGCGGCGGGAGTTATTCCAGCAGAGATGCCGTGACCGCCATTGCCGCGATGGTTGCGGTTTCGGCGCGCAGGATGCGCGGGCCGAGGCTCACGGCCTTCCAGTTCTCCGCGTCCAGCATCGCTTCCTCCTCGGCGGTCCATCCGCCTTCAGGGCCGGATGCGATGCGGATGGCAGGCGCCTCGTCGCCGGAGGCCGCCAGAGCTTCGCTGAGCGCATGACGCAGCGTCGTCGAGCGTTCCTGCTCCGCGAGCACCAGGCGCAGCGCCAGCTCCTCTTCACGGATTGCGGATTTGAGGGGGAGGGGGTCCGCGATATGCAGCACATCGGAGCGGCGCGATTGCTGCGACGCCTCCACAGCGATGCGCCGCCACCGTTCCGCACGGCCGGCCGCGGCCTGCGCCAGATGTTTCTCAGTGCGCCGCGCGATCACGGGCACAATGCCCTGGGCTCCCAGTTCAGCAGCCTTTTCGATGGCCCATTCCATGCGATCGAACTTGAAGACGGAGATCAGGAGGGTAACGGGCAGCGCGGGATCGGCCTCGAGTTCGGCGATCAGATTGAATCGCACTTCGTCGCCGGCGATGGCGGCGATGACGCTGTGAAAAACGCGTCCGCCCGCCACCAGATCGAACTCCATGCCCGGCTGCGCGCGCAGCACGCGGATGAGATGCGCGGCCTGGGTGCCCGCGAGCGAGGCGGTGGCTTCGTCCCAGGAGTCGGCGATCCAGCGGCGGCGCGTCATGGATACAGGGTACTGCGGGAGGACATCAGGCAGCGCCAGGCGAAGCGGCGCGGACGAGGCGGTGCGGGAGGAGAATCGGGGAAACCCGCATGAATATTGCCCGCAAAAGCATCGGGGGGATGCTCATCGCATCCCCCCGAAGTGTTGCCGTTGATGGCTTACTTTTTCTTGCCGGCCTTCTTCGCTGCCTTCTTCGCCGGTTTCTTTGCTGCCTTCTTCGTTGCCATAGTTTCTATTCTCCCTTTTCGATGCGAACATCGATGTCTGCAACATAAATGTTGCAGTTAACGAATGTATAGAGTTCCGCACCTGTAGTGTCAAGAGAAAAATTCAGATTTTTCCCGGTTGAAGTGCGTTCGTGCAAACATGCGCGACGCGCGCTCGCGGGATTTCGCTCAGGAGAAGTGAGCGTGGCGCAGCAAAACGAGAGCGACTCCGGTGACGATGTCGTGCCACGCGTGCGCGATCATGCCGGGACGAAGGCTGTCGCGCACGAGGGCGAGCGCGCAGAAGAGCGCGCCGTAGACGACGATGGCGATCATGCCCGCCATGCCTTCGTAGCCGTGGCTCACGCCGAACAGGAGCGACGAGAGAACGACTCCGAGCCACACGCGATGGACGGGGGACGAAAACTGGCGCAGGAAATATCCGCGAAAGACGAACTCCTCGCAGAAGCCGGCGGACAGGCAGAGGGCGATCCACAGCAGCATCTCCTTCCCGCCGCGCGGCGCGAGCGCGGTGACCGTCTTCTGCGCGGAGGCGAAGTGTTCAGCCCGCAGCGAGAGGCTGACGGCGGCCAGAATAATCACAGCGGCGACCCAGAAGATCAGCGCGGCGCCCAGATCCTGCGCCCACGCGCGCAGGCCGCGGCGAAAGCCCAGCACCTCAGCGATGGGAATACGCCTGATGCGCAGCCCCCACCACGTGAGCAGGAACAGGACCCACTCGGCGGCAATGGTGGCAGCATAGAGCGAGGCGTGATGCGCGCCAAGGCCGCCCCGGCGCGTGCGCCGCGCATTCATATACGAGACGCCGACCAGCAATACAACCAGTAAGGCGGTGTGCCACCACGGAGCGACGGCGGCGGTGAGCCGGCTGCGCCAGCGAGCGGCTGTTGCGGATTGCGGAAGGTGCATGAGGTCCTCGCGGTCTGGTATCTTCCATTGGATTCTATCGGGCCTGTTTCGCATCGAATCTTGCAGTGGGGAGATTCATGGAAGAGATCGTCATCGTCTCCGGCGTGCGCACGCCGGTTGGGAAGTTTCAGGGTTCGCTCTCCGCGGTTTCGGCCACGCGGCTGGGCGCGGTGGTGGTGTGCGAGGCGGTGAAGCGCGCGCAGTTGCGGCCGGAACAGGTGGATGAGTGCATCATGGGCAACGTGGTGTCCGCGGGGCTGGGGCAGAATCCCGCGCGGCAGGCGGCGATCTACGGCGGCTTGCCGCCCGAAGTCAGCGCCGTGACCGTGAACATGGTGTGCGGCTCGGGGCTGCGGGCCATCGCGCTGGCGGCGCAGTCCATCCAGACCGGCAACGCGGAGATCATTGTGGCCGGTGGCATGGAGTCCATGACCAATGCGCCGTATCTGCTGCCGCAGGCGCGCGCCGGATTCCGCATGGGCAATCAGGTGGCCGTCGACTCCATGGTGCACGACGGTCTGTGGGACGTGTACAACGACTTCCACATGGGCCAGACCGCAGAGCTGGTCGCGGAGAAATACGGCATCGCGCGCGAGGACCAGGATGCTTTCGCGGTAGAGTCGCATCGCCGCGCAGCACGGGCATGGCGCGAAGGATGGTTCGCGGCGGAAGTCGTACCGGTGGAAGTTCCGGCGAAAAAGAAGGGCGATCCCCCGCAGCTCTTCGAGAAAGACGAGTCGGTTCGCGAGGATGCAAGCCTGGAAGCGCTGCGCGCGCTCAAGCCCGCGTTTAAGAAGGACGGCACCGTCACAGCCGGCAATGCTCCCGGCGTCAACGACGGCGCGGCCGCGGTGGTGGTGATGCGCGCGGCCAAAGCGAAAGAGCTGGGACTGAAGCCCATGGCCCGGATTGTGGCGCACGCGACCAGCGGCATCGATCCGAAATGGGTGATGATGGCGCCGGTGACGGGAGCGCGCCGGGCGATGGAGAAAGCCGGATGGTCGGTCGGCGACATCGACCTCTTCGAGGTGAACGAGGCGTTTGCGGCGCAGGCGCTGGCGGTGCTGCGCGAGCTGAGCATTCCGCTCGAGAAGGCGAACGTGAACGGCGGATCCGTGGCCATCGGCCACGCTATCGGCTGCAGCGGCGCACGCGTGCTGGTGACGATGATGCACGAACTGATCCGTCGCGGCGCGAAGCGCGGACTGGCGGCGCTGTGCCTGGGTGGCGGCAACTCCGTGGCCATGGCGATTGAACGAAGCTAAGAAGCGGTTAGCGAAAGTCCGGTCGGCGAGGGAACGGTCAGCGATGAAGCGGTCAGCGGAAGAGCGGGCGGCGAGGCGGCGGAAGTGATTGCGAATCCGACGGAACGATTTACAGGCCGCGTGGAGAGCTACCGGCGCTATCGGCCTGGGTATCCGCACGAGCTCGTGGACTGGCTGCGGGTCGAGTGCGGGCTGCGCGAGAACGCAGCCGTCTTCGATGTCGCGGCCGGGACCGGGCTGCTAGCCGAGATCTTCCTCGCGGCAGGATTCGCCGTCACGGCTCTTGAGCCGAATGACGAGATGCGCGCCGCTTGTGCGAAGCTTGAGGCGAGGTATCCGAAGCTGCGCTGTGTTGCCGGCACAGCCGAAGCCACCGGGCTGCCCGACGCGTCGGCGGACCAGATTACCGTGGCCCAGGCGATGCACTGGTTCGATCAGGAGCGCGCGCGGGCGGAGTTTGCGCGCATTCTGAAGCCGGGCGGCGGCTGCGCGGTCGTCTACAACAACCGCCGGCTCGGCGGCGATGCTTTCCACGACGGCTACGAGCGCCTGCTGCGGGAGTTCGGCGTCGATTATGCGAACGTTAAGGAGCAGCACATGGGTCGGAAGCGGCTGGCGGAGTTTTTTGCTCCGGCGGAGATGCGCTGCAGGACCTTTCCCAACGCGCAGTCGCTCACGCCGGAGGCGCTGGAGGGGCGCATTCTCTCCTCGTCGTATATTCCGCAGCCGGGGCATGCGCGGTTTGCGGAGATGCAGTCGGCGATTCGGCAGCTCTTCAACGAGACGCAGGAAAACGGGGTTGTCACGATCCATTACGACTGCGTGGCGTGCTGGGCCAGGATCGCCTGACAAACGTTCGGCGCGCAGCGACCTTCGTGTGGACGGCCAGACCTCAGCACTCGATCACGTTCAGCGCCAGCCCAGCCAGCGACGTTTCCTTGTAGCGGCTCTGCATGTCGAGGCCGGTGAGGTACATCGTCCGAATCACCTGATCGAGCGAGATCTTGTGCCCCTCGGTTTCGTTCATGGCGATGCGGCAGGCCTGAACGGCCTTCACCGCGCCCATGGCGTTACGCTCGATGCAGGGGATCTGGACGAGGCCGCCGACGGGATCGCAGGTCATGCCGAGGTTGTGCTCCATGCCGATCTCAGCCGCGTGCTCCACCTGATCGTTGCTGCCCCCGAGCGCAGCGACCAAGCCCCCGGCAGCCATGGAGCAGGCGACGCCCACCTCGCCCTGGCAGCCCACTTCGGCTCCGCTGATCGAGGCGTTCTCCCGGTAGAGCGCGCCGATGGCGGCCGAGGTGAGAAAGAAACGCAGAATGCCGTTCTTGTCCGCAGCGGGAACAAAGTCGCAGTAATAACGCGCCACGGCGGGAATGACCCCGGCGGCGCCGTTGGTGGGTGCGGTGACCACGCGGCCTCCGGCAGCGTTCTCTTCGTTCACCGCCATCGCATAAATCGTCACCCAGTCGAGCGGCGCCAGGGGATCGCTGGATCCCTTCGCGCGCAGGCGCTCGGCCAGGCGGGGCGCGCGGCGGCGCACGGCCAGGCCGCCGGGAAGAATCCCCTCAGTCACCATGCCGCGCTCGATGCAGCCCTGCATCACGGACCAGGTGTGGAGAATCCCGGCGCGCACCTCGTGCTCAGGCCGCAGCGCGGATTCGTTGGCCAGCATCAGCTCCCAGATGGCAAGCCCGGCCGCGTGAGCTTTCTCCAGCAGCTGAGCCGCGCTGGAGAAGGGATAGGGGAGCGCTGCTTCCGCGGCATCACCGGTCGCGCCATCCAGGCCAGTCGATTCCTCGCCGTCGGCAACGATGAACCCGCCCCCGATGGAGAAGAACGTGCCGCT
>Ga0335075_10006829_pt1 | contig 17614 bp, 15 predicted proteins | sample Lox_Sample_24_FD_206723 | JGI IMG/M metagenome (GOLD analysis project Ga0335075, IMG submission 206723) | Soil microbial communities from Loxahatchee National Wildlife Refuge, Florida, United States - Lox_Sample_2.4 | ecosystem: Environmental > Terrestrial > Soil > Wetlands | place: USA...
CCAGCACTGAGCTCTGCGCTCCGATTCGCGCCACCCCGAGCCGCTGGGCGGCGGCGGCAGCCGCCGCCCGGTTGGGCACCGACAGCTTGGCGAGGATGCGCGACACGTGCACGCTCGCTGTTTTGACGGAGATGAACAGCTCAGCGGCGATCTCCTTGTTGCTCATCCCCTCACCGAGAAGCGCGAGCACCTCGAGCTCGCGAGGGGTCAGCTCAAGTCGCGCCACCGCGTCTCGAGATGAGTCGGACCCATCGCCGCCGGTTGCCCTCACGCCGTCGTCGCCGACCGCCAGACGGGCGCGCCGCGCCAGCGCCTCGATTGCCCCGGCGAGCGGCCGGGCGCCGAGCGCCTGCGCGGTCGTATATGCGGCGCGCGCCAGTGATTCGGCGGCGCGGCGATCTCCGTTCGCCATCAGCACCGCCTCAGCCTGACGCCAACGCGCGTAGGCGACCTGGAAGACGTCGCCGCAGTCGGACCAGAGTGCCGCCGCGCGCTCCCAGGCATCGGCGCCGACCGGGTCACCGGGCTCAAGCCGCGTCGCCTCCGCGTCTGCCGCAAGACGGCTGCAGCGAACCCGGAGCGGCGCGGAGGCCAACTCGGAGATCAGTCCGTCCGCGCGACCGAGCAGCTCCGTGATGCGGGTGCGCGCTGCATCGGCGGGCTCATCACCGGTGCGCTGCAGCGCGCGATCCACGGCGGCGCGGACACCCAGCTCGTAGATGCGAATCGTCGAGAGGATCGACTCGGCGCCGGGGATGGTGTCGAGAAAACCATCGATGACGGTGCGGGTGTCCTCGGGGCGATCGGCCCAGAGCGCGCTCGTCGCCTCCGCTTCCACGAGCGGGGCGATCCACATCGACCCTCCGGACCGGGCGGCGTACTCGCCGCCGCGGGCCAGCGCGTCATGCAGGCGAGCTTGTTCGCCGCGACCCGCGTGAAGAAGCGCCAGGTGCCCGCAGTAATTCCCGGCGCTGACGCCCGTCACGGATCTCTGCGTCAATTCTTCGAGGATCTCGGCGGCGGCATCCCAGCGACCGGACCGCAGCAGACGGCCCGCGATCTCGCCGCGCAGGCAGTCGCCGTACAAGCTGTCGATCCCGAAATCACCGCACACCGCGATGCCCTCCTGCGCGAGTGCGATCGACGCCTCGACCTGACCTGCGTGGTCGAGGGCGTCACTCCCATTGACGTAGCCGCGTCCGATCTCGCCGGCCAGCCTCAGCTCCCGAGCGATCCGTCGCGACGCAGCGGCGGCATCAGCGCCTTGCTCAGGGCGTCCGCCGTAGGTGTCGTTGGCGGCGATCGTGCTGAGGAGGTTCGCCTCGACATCGCGAGCACCGAGTCTCGCGGCGAGCTGCAGCGCTTCCGCGCAACGCGCCGTCGACGCGGCGAACCGATGACAGAGCATCAAGATCCGCGCCTCTGTGGCAAGCACGCGCGCCCGCTCCACTGTCGGCAGGTCGGGCATCAGCTCAACCGCGCGGCGGAGCTCGGGAAGCGCATCGTCGCCTCGCCCGGCCTCCCACAGATGACGGCCGAGCAACTCGTGACCGAGCGCGGCGCTCTCGGGATCCTCGTCTGCGACGAATGCCAGCGCGGAGCGGGCGAGGTCGACCGACGCCGCACCCTCGCCGCTGCGACTCGCAGCCTCCGCCGCGCCGCGTAGGAGCGCGAGCCGATCGAAACCGATCTCATCGTCCGCCGGAGCAACTGCCTCCCACAGCTCGAGCGCGCGCTGGTAATGAATCAACGCCTCGCAGCTCGCGTACACCAGCTCCGCCTGTTCCGCCGCCTGCACCGAGGCTGTGAACGCGCAATGCAGCTCGCCCGCCTCCCGCCAGTGGTGTGCCAACGCCCCGGTCGCGCCGGTCTGCCCCGCGAGGGCCGGATGCTGTTCGATCGCTCTGGCGATCCGGGCATGGATCGCCTCACGCTCCCCCGGCAACAGATCCGCGTATGCGGCTTCCGACAGCAGCGCGTGGCGGAACCTGTACGCAGCCGCATTCCCAGGAGGCAGGAGAATCTGAGCGTCGATCGCCTCGCGCAGCGCGCGGTTCAGCCGATCATCGGCGAGCCTCAGCGCATCTTCGAGCAGCCGGTGCTGGATCTGCCCGCCGGAGACCGCGATGGCCTGAAGGACCCTGAGCGCGTCCGCCGAGCACCCGGAGAACCGCAGCAACAGTGCCTGGCGGAGCGATTCGGGCAGGGCCGCGGCCTCACCATCGTCGGCCGCCAGCAGTTCCTCGGTGAACAGGGGGTTCCCTTCCGCGCGACGCAGCAGCCTTTCGACGAGCGACGCATCCGGCACCTCGCCCTGGATCGCAGCCACCTGCTCGCGTACCTCCCCCGCGTCGAACGGGCAGAGCGTGAGGTGGATCGTGTCGACGCCGCGCGCGAGATCGCCGATGAACCCCAACGCCGCCGGGTGGCGAGCCATGTCCTCGGTGCGATAGGTGAGCACGAGCGCGATGGGCTCTTCCCGGGAGGCCCGGACGAGGAACGCGACGAGATCGCGTGTGGCCCGGTCTGACCAGTGCAGGTCCTCGATCACCAGCAGCAGTGGCGGTCTCTCTCGCGCGACGGCGGTCAGCACTGCCAGCACCTGCGCGAACAATCGTGACTGGGACGCATCCCATTCATCCGCGCCTGCCTCCGCCGGCAGGCCGAGGTCGGGCAGGAGCCGCATGAGCTGGTCATGGCCGGCGCTCGCGAGCGTCCTCATCGAGGCCGCCCCCCGCTCCCGCATCAGCGAGCGGAGCGCCGTCACGATCGGCGCGTACGGGAGCTCTCCCTCGGCCAGCATCTGGCACTCGCCGCTCAGCACGGTGAGGCCGTCCCGCTTGGCCTGATCGGCGAGCTTGGTGACCAGGCGGCTCTTGCCGATTCCCGCGTCCCCACCGACCAATGCCACCGCGCCGACGCCGTCGGCGGCACGGGCGAGTGCCGCGTGCAGCGCGTCGAGCTCTGCACGCCGTCCCAGGAAACGCGGACTGACCAAGCGTCCCACCACCCACCTCAGTATCTCGCACGCTTGGCCTCGCACAGATCCGCGCCGATCTGAGGGCGCGAATGAGGCAGTCGCCCGATGTGCCGGGCCCGGCTTAGACCTAGCTTCGGCGCCTCCCTCGACCAAGGAGCGACATGCATCCCATCCTCACCGAAATGGTCGTCCGCGAGCGCATCGCCGACCTGGACCGCCAATCTCGCGGGATCATCCTGCCCGATGGCCGCCGCGTGACGCTGCGCGAGTTGCGGCGCGAGGATCGTGGCAGCCTCGCGGACCTGTTCTCGCGGCTGAGCCCGGACTCGCGCCGCAACCGGTTCCTCGCCGCCAAGCCACGCATCACCGGCCCCGAACTGGACCACCTCAGCGACGTCGGTCACCCGGCCCACCGCGCGGAGGCCGCGCTCAACGAGTCCGACGGTTCGCTCGTGGGTGTCTGCCGCTACGTCGCCGACCCCGAGCACCCGGCCGTCGGCGAGGTGGCGATCGCGGTCGCGGACGACTTCCAGAACCAGGGCATCGGACACGCGCTTGCCTGGCGCACGCTCGCTCGGGCACGCGCCAACGGCGTGACCCTGCTGACCGCCACCACGCTCCGGGAGAACACGAAGGCACGTGCGCTCCTGAACCGCTTCGGGTTCAGGATCTGCTCGGCATCGGGTTGCGATCTTGAGCTGTGTCTCGACGTCGGCGGCGGCGAGCCACCCCTGGCGCGCCCGGCCCAAGACCGCGAGAATCGATTGGATGGACCGGTTTGACAAGCGTGAGGGGCTGATCGTCCACGAGCAGGATCCGTTCAACGCCGAGACCGATCGTGCGTCGTTGATCGATTCGGTGACCTCGACCGATGCGTTTTATGTCCGCGGTCACGGGACGGTGCCGAAGCTTGACCCTGGCTCATGGCGGCTTCACGTCGGCGGACTGGTCGAGCGGGAGCTGAGCCTCTCGTTGGAGACGTTGCGGGAGGCGTTCGTGGAGCGGACGCTGACGGCGACGTTGCAGTGCGCGGGCAACCGGCGCGCGGGCCTGGTCGCCGTACGTGACATCCCCGGCGAGGCCCCCTGGGGCCCCGGCGCGACCGGCACCGCGGCCTGGACCGGGGTCTCGCTGGCGGACGTCCTGGCGCTCGCGGGGCCGCGGGAGGGCGCCGCTCACGTTGGATTCGAGGGCGCCGACATGAGTCCCGAGGCGAAGCCTGCGCAACGTTTCGGTGGCTCGATTCCGGTGGACAAGGGCCGGCGGCCGGAGGTCATCCTGGCGTGGGGGATGAACGGACAGCCGCTCCCTCCGGTGCACGGTGCTCCGGTCCGGGTCGTCGTGCCCGGATACATCGGCGCGCGCAGCGTGAAGTGGCTCACCCGCATCGAAGTGCGCTCCGAGCCGTGGCCAGGCTACTTCCAGGAGGTCGTTTATCGGCTGCTGGCTCCTGAGCAGACCGTCGGACCGGGCGAAGGGATGGCGCTCGGGCTCGTCGCACTCAACTCCGACGTTCTCGCCCCCCAGGATGGTGCGACCGTTCCTGCCGGAGAGGTCGAGGTCCGCGGCTACGCCTTCGCCGGCGGCGATCGCCATGTCGCTCGTGTCGACGTCTCCATCGACGATGGCCGGAGCTGGAGGCAGGCCGAGCTCCTCGACGACCTCGGGCGATGGGCGTGGCGTCACTGGCGCATCACCCTCGAGCTCGCACCCGGCGAGCACCGGATCGAAGTCCGCGCCTGGGACTCGTCGGCCGCCACCCAGCCCGAGGATGAGGCGGCGCTGTGGAATCCGAAGGGCTATGTCAACAATGCCCGCCCTCGCATCTCGGTGATCGCCGCTGCAGGCTGAGTCGACCGGATCCGGGGCCCTCGTCCGCCCAACGTCCCCGACGAGGCGAGGGTTACGCGCCGGCCACGAACGCGAAGCCGTCCGAGGAGACGCTGATCTGCTCTCGAATCTCGGTCACGACGAACAGCACCCCTTCACAGGTCGGGCAGCGCGCGACGGTTCCCGGCCCGCTCGCGTAGACGCGGAGCTCGGCCACGCGGCTCGTGCGGCCGCAGTGGCGGCAGCTCCCCTCCGCGGTGGTCATCTCCGTGCCAAAGAAGCTGGCGAGCGGGCCTGCGATCGCGTTGCCGTCAAGCGGGTTCATGCGCCTCAACCAAACCTTTCGGTCTTGATCTGTCGCGGCGGGTGCCCGAGCGCGACCAGAGATTGCGCCACGAACTCGACAAAGCCGTTCGGGCCACAGATGAATGCCACGGCGTCCGGGCTCGAGTCCCAACCCAGGTCGTCCAGCACGCCTGCGTCGATCCGGCCTCGGAGCCCGTCCCACTCCGGCGGAGACGTACGGGTGAACGCCAGGCGGACGTCGATCGTGTCGTCGCCCGCCAACTCCGTGAGCTCGTCGCGATAGATCACGTCCTCGGGTGAGCGGACCGAGTAGATCAACCGAGTCTCCAGCGTGCTCTGGCTCGCCCGGTGGTGGCGCAGCATCGAGCGCAGCGGCACCACGCCCGACCCGCCGCCGACCAGCAGCACCGGACCGGTCATCCGGTCCTCCCAGGCGAAATAGCCGCCGATCGGTCCGCGGACCTCGAGCTCGTCACCGGGTTGGAGGTCGTCGACCAGATAGGGCGATACCTCGCCGTCGTCGACGCGCGCCACCGTCAACACCAGGTCACGGTCCTCGGGTGCGGACGCGATCGAATAGCTGCGCTGCGCTTGGTAGCCGTCCTCTGCGGTGAGGCGCAGATCGACATGCTGACCGGCCAGATGGCCCGGCCAGTTCGGCACATCGAGCACGATGCTGCGCGTCCGCGGCGTCTCGGTGACGAGCTCACGAACCGTCGCCGTCTGCCAGCTCAGTCGCCCTGATACCGCTGTTCCCGCCACGGGTCGCCATGGTTGTGGTAGCCGTAGCCCTCCCAGAAGCCGGGCTCATCCTCGTCGGTCAATCGCAGCCCCCGGACCCATTTCGCGCTCTTCCAGAAATACAGGGCCGGGACGAGCAGCCGCGCCGGGCCGCCGTGCTCGGGCTCCAGTGCCTCGCCGTCGTACTCGTAGACGATCCACGCCTTCCCGCCGGTCACGTCGGAGACGGCAAGGTTCGTCGTGTAGCCGCCGTCCGACCACGCCGTCAGATATTGCGCCGAGGTGGAGACGTTGTGCAGCATCGAGTCCACCGGGACGCCGCGCCATCTCGTGTCAAGCTTGGACCACTTGGTCACGCAGTGGATGTCAACCGTGACCTCCTCAGTGGGCAACGCCAGGAACTGCTCCCAGGTCCAGGAGATCGTCCGGTCGACCGCCCCGTCGATGGAGAAGCTCCATCGGTCGGTCGGCGTGTGCGGCGTCGGCCCCGCGGACAGAACCGGAAAATCGAGTGTCAGGTATTGCCCCGGCGGAAGACGACCCGATTCCTCCGTCCGGCGACGACCATGAAATCCGCGCGCCACGGGCGCCATCAGGCTCCACCTCCAACCATGATCGACCGGTCCCGCGCCACGGCGAACCTCACTTGATCCCAGGGGCCCCGCAACTATCTCCGATCTCCCCAGCCGGTGCCACACCTCGATTCCGCCAGCGCGCCGATCGAGCAGAGCAGACATAAGAAAACCCCGCTATTTGCGGGGCTTTTCGTGGAGTACCGCTAAGGGGATTCGAACCCCTGTTTCCGCCGTGAGAGGGCGGCGTCCTAGTCCCCTAGACGATAGCGGCGGGGATCGCGCGCGGGGCGCGGGGTCAGAGACTAGCGCGTCGGCCCCGCCTCACCTCCGGGATGCCGACCGCATCCGGTCAGCCCGGGACCTCGGGGATGAGCGTCAGCGGTCCGGAGCAGGGACGGACCGGGTGCGTGCGGCCGACCGGCACAGTCCAGGTGATCCTCGGCGTCAGCCGGACCCGTGCCCTTCGGGCGAACGGCCGGCTCGCGCAGTTCTGGAATCCGGCTGCGACCGACTCCCTGCTCCCTGGGTAGAGCACGCCCGGCGCGCCCGCCGGCTGAGCGAGATCGTGCCCCACGAGCACGCGGCCGTGAGCACCGAGCAAAGCGATCGAGGGGAGCGCCGGCGCCGTGCAGATCTCACTCGATGTGTCACGCCACGTGAACGCCAGCGCGGGATCACCCGCGACGCGGGTTCGTCCGGGTGACATCAGCGACAGCTCATCGGCCCGGCAGGAGGAGATGACGTGCAGTCGCACGAGCTCCTGGTCAAGTCCGGTGTCGTCGGCAAGTGCCGGTCCGGTACGGCCTGCGACGGTGAGGGTGAGCGTGCCGCACCCGGCGGCGAAGCTCTCCGTCGCCTGCGCCAGCACGCCGCCGTCCTCACCAAGGAAGCGAACCCCGAGCGCGCGGTCTGCGCCGAACGGGCACGAGGAGAACGCTCCCGGTTGCACAACCGGCCGGCTGTTGATCCACGCGGCGAGTCGACGAGCGGCCTCGGAGGTGAGCACCGCCGGACGGGACTCCGGGGCCGCGGCCCGCCGGTCGCCGGGGCGGGCGCCATGCCCCGAGTACGTCGCGAGCTCGATCCCTGCGGGCACCTGCTCCCAGCCAGGCCGCGGTGAGAGCCACTGCGCCGCCCCGTCCAGCCGCACCGCGGTCAGCCCCGAGGGGAGCGCGACCGCGCTGACCGCCACCGCGCGCATCGCCAGCCCGGCCAGCGGATGTAACTGCCAGAACAGGAGACCGACTCCTGTCGACGTGCCTCCCGAGACGCGGCTGGAGAGCTCGACCCCTGGCGGCAGATGGTGGGCGACGTAGCGCAGCACCGCCCCCGGTGGTTGCACGCTGCGCCAGAACGCGTGCGAGTCGACGACGCGCGCCTGTCTGCCGAGAACCGGCACCCTGGACAGCCGTCCGTGCGTCCCACGCGGGGCCTGACCGACCCGTTGCGACTCGGCGGGCAGGCGCAGCGCCCGCAACAGCTTCAGCGCGTCCCGGTGGGCCAGCGCCCGGTTGGCCGAGACGGGCCCGTAGACCGAGCCCGGCCGAACCGCGGCGCCCGCCGCCGGAGCGAACAGCCCCACGCCGAGGGCGGCGAGCGATGCGGCGATGGACGCGAAGCGGAGCACGTCCGGATCATCGCGCCATCGCGGAGGCCGTGTCGAGCCTCACTGTGTCGCCGTGGCGGGCGGCGCACTCAGGGTGAGCACTGCCGCGCTCGCGCCGCGCATGACAAACCGATAGGCGCCGCTGCGACGGGCGACGAGCTGGTCTCGCAGCGGTCCCACGGCGCCGGTCTCAGTGACGCCCTCGTGCCGGCCGGCGAGCACCAACCCGCTGGTCGACGCGGCGCCGCGGCCGCGCAGCACCTCGAGCTGGGCAAGGCGCGGTGTCTCCTCGCCGGGCGCGTGGACGGTGACCACCCGGGGACCGCCGTCGTTGATGAGCGTCACCCGGACGGTGTGATCGGCGCCGACGGTCGCCCACGAGCGCAGCGCGGTCTGATCGTCGTCGGTCGCCGAAAGCAGCCTCGACCCGGCCGGCGCACCCTGGGCGAACAGCAGCGCCCCGAGATAGAACGGGAACACTCGGGCGCGCCAGTGGCCGTGCCTGCGGTCGAGGTCGAACAGCGCGTTGACGGTGCCCGGCAGGCTGTGCAGATCGACCGCGTCGACTCCGGCGTGATCGATCGAGAACAGCATGTCGATCGCCCACAGTGCCGACGCCATCGAGTTGCTGATCCCGGCGTTGCCACCGCAGCTGTCGGGACCGACCTCGTCGAGCACGAAGCGGGCGCCGTCGGCGTGGGCGCGGCCGATGTAGGCGGCGGTGCCGCCGAGCAGGTCACGCGAGGCGGGCAAGGTGAGCAGATGGGGAATCGATGGGTACTTGAGGGAGGCCGGATTGGTGACGCACTTGATCACCGGGTAGGCGTGGACGTCGATCGCGCGCAGCCGCGAGTGCGGGCTCAGCATCGCCACGAAGCTGGGCAGCCAACCGGTCTCCACCAGATCGGGTCCGGCCACCGGGATCCGCCCGGGCAGCACCCGCTCCCACTCCCGCCACTGCGCCAGGAACTGCGCGTCGCCGTAGGCATAGGTCCGGGCATAGAGTGGCGTCCCACGGTCGGCGTACCACGGCAGCGGCTTACCGTCGATCTCCCAGTACCAGGGGATCGACTTGTACAGCTCGGGCTCGTTGCCGATCTCCCACTCCGCGATCAGCGAGCGGCCGATGCCGCGGTAGAGGTGGTCTGCCTCGACCCGCGCGATGCGCAGGCTGTTCGCCTCCAGGTTGACCTGCAGCTCGTAGCGGGCGCGCAGCGCCGTCGCCAGCCGCCTGGCGGCGCGGATCCAGCGCGGGGACAGGGTGTCGCTGACCCCGCCCGGGCGCCGCACGCGCCGGATCGGCCACCACACGCGGTCGCCCCCCTGGCCGCCGAGCCGCAGGACCTCTCCGCCCTCCGGGTCGAGCTGATCGACGAGCTGTACGAGCAGCGGGCTGACCGAGGCACCCCATTGGCCGACCGTCCGGTACTGCAGCGACATCGAGAGGAAGCCCTTGGGCCGCCTCCGCCCGTGGGGCGTGCGGCCGACCTCGACCGACTCGCTGGGCAGGCTCCGCGCCTGGGCGGCGCTCACCGTCACGGTGCGCCCCGAAGCCGGGGCACTCGTGTCATGCCCGGCGGCGCCGGTCGCGGAACCGGCGAGGAGCCCCAGGGCGGCGATCACGGCGGCGCTGAGGCCGCGAACGCCGATCTGCCTGGAGCGCACCATCTCGTGGAGAGTCTGACGGCGCGGGGAGAACCGTGTCGCAGGCGGCGCCAGTTGCTAGCCTCACCGGGTCCACAGGCGGCTGTGGCGGAATTGGTAGACGCGCACGGTTCAGGTCCGTGTGGGCTTGCGCCCGTGGAGGTTCGAGTCCTCTCAGCCGCATGGTGACCGAGAGCCCCGCCGGCGAGCGGGGCTTTCGCGTCCATGCGGTCAGAGCCAGCCGTTCTCCTCGGCGATCTTCACCGCGTCAGCGCGGTTGCGGGCGTCGAGCTTCTGCATGACCGAGGAGAGATGATTGCGGACCGTGCCGTGCGACAGGTAGAGCGCCTGGGCGAGTTCGGCGACGGTCGCGTATTGGCGCGAGGCCGAGAGCACCTCGTGTTCGCGCGGGGTCAGCGGGCACTCGCCCTGCGAGAGCGCCGCCGCGGCGAGCCCGGGGTCGACGATCCGGTCTCCGGAGAGCGCCCGCCTGATCGCGGCCGCCAGCTCGGACGCGGGTGAGTCCTTGAGCAGGAACCCCGCGGCTCCGCCCTCCATCGCGCGGCGCAGGTAACCCGGTCGCCCGAACGTGGTGAGGATCAGGATCCGGCACTCGGGAAGCTCGGCGGCGAGTGACTCAGCGGCCTCCAGGCCGGTCGCGCCCGGCATCTCGATGTCGAGCAGCGCGATATCAGGGCGCTCGCGCAGCGCCGCGGCCACGACCTCGTCGCCCCGGGCGACCTGGGCGACGACCTCGATGTCGGGCTCGAGCGAGAGCAGCGTCGCCAGCGCGCCACGCACCATCCCCTGGTCCTCGGCCATCAGGACGCGGATCATGGCGCCAGCTCCCCGGCGGTGACCGGGACCGAGACCGCGAGGCGGAAGCCGCCGCTGGCGGCCGCGCCGGCCTCCAGGCGCCCGCGGACCGCCGCGGCGCGCTCGCGCAGACCCTCCAGGCCGTTGCCGCGGGCGGTGGCCTCCCCCGCTCCGCGCCCGTCGTCGAGGATCTCCACCTCGACCTCGGAGCTGCCGCCGTGGACCCGGACCGCGCAGTGGCGGGCGCCGCTGTGCCGGATCACGTTCGTCGCGCCTTCGCGCACGGCCCACGCGAGGACCGCCTCGACCTCCGGGGAGAGTGAGTCGGTCGCGTGCTCGATCGCGGCGATGATCCCCGCCGCCGCCAGTGCCATCCGGGCGCCCTCCAGCTCGCCCTCCAGCGTCGGCCGGCGATATCCGCTCACCGCGTCACGCACCTCGCGAAGGGCGGAGCGCGCGACCGTCTCCAGGTCGGCGACCTCGGAGGCGGCACGGCCGGGCGCGTCGGGCAGCAGGCGCCCGGCGAGCTCGGCCTTGATCGCGATCACCGACAGGCTATGGCCGAGCAAATCGTGCAGGTCGCGGGCGAACCGCTCGCGCTCGGCGGCCACCGCCGTCCGCGCGAGCTCAGCGCGAGCACGGTCGAGCTCGACGTTGCGCACGCGCAGATCGCGCATCAGGGTGAGCAGCAGGCCGACTCCGAGGGTGCTCGCACCGATGCCGATGGCGCCTCCGCCGGCGCCGGCCGCGACCGCGGCGCTGGTGCCGAGGACTGCGCACAGGATCACTGTCGGGAAGCCGAATGTCGAAGGTGTGGCCAGCGCCGCGCAGGCGACGACGTAGGTGAACAGGTAGCCCCAGTTGGAGTTGACCCCCAGTGTGAGCGCCAGCGCGATCGCCGCGAGCGCAGCCGAGATGCCGATCTCCCGTGCACCCTCGTGCAGATCCGCCCAGATGAGTACGAGCCACACGTAGAGCGCGCTGAAGAGGACCGTGCCGGCGACGGCGAGCCAGTACCGGAGCCCGTTGTTGGAGCTGGTGACCGCGTTGACCGGTGGGAACACCACGAACGCCATCCAGACGATCAGCGTTGCCACCCGCGTCTGCCTGGAGCGCTGGCTTCGGAGCACCTTCGGGTCGTACGGGAGTCGGGCGCGGCGTCCCGGCTGGCGACTCACGGGACGTCGTCCCCCAGCGGCCGCCGCAGGAAGCGGACCATCAGAAACGTCCCGACCACGGCCCAGATGAGCAGTGTGCGCAGCGATCCCCAATCGAACGCGGCGCCATGATGGCGCGGGTCGAACGCGTACTGCAGCGAGCTGGCCAGGGGCTTGATCGGGAACGCGGACGCGATCGAGCGCAGCGTCTTCGGCAGCGTGTTTGTGGGGAACCAGATGTTCGAGATGAACGTCAGCGGCAGCACGAACAGGTTGACGATCACCGGTGCCGTGTCGGCGTTCTTGACGAACCGCAGGATCCCGATCCCGAGCGTCGTGAACGCCGCGGTGCCCAGCAGCAGGCTGACCACGATCGCCGGCAACGCCTCCAGGCGCAGTGACAGGCCCCAGAAGAGGATGCCGGCGAGCACGACCACGACCGTGATCGCCGCCATCACCAGCGCGCACGAGCCGATCCGCGCCGCCACGTAGGCCCAGCGCGGTAGCGGCGTGCCCTGCATCCGCTTCAGCACGCCCTCGTCGCGGAGGATCGCGGTCGAGATCGCGAGGTTGACGAACGTGGTGGTGATCACCGCATAGGCGAGGATCCCCGGGACCAGGAAATCGTCATACGAGATTCCGCCGAGGCTCTTGATGTGCGCCGAGCTGTCGAGGCTCGCGAAGATCACCAGGAACATCAGCGGGAACACAAACGTGAACAGCCCGCGGCCGCGGTTGCGCCAGTAGGAGCGCTGCTCGTAACGGATCTGCCAGGCGACCAGCCCGAGGTCGCGGGCCAGCCCGGAGCGGGTCTCGGTGTGAACGCTCATGCGGAGATCTCCTCGGGTGCCGTGTGTGATTGTGACGCGGGCTCATCGCCGTCGCCCCTCGTGAGCTCCAGGTAGATGTCCTCGAGCGTCGGCTGGGCGATCTGGAAGGAACCGAGCGCGATCCCGCGCTCGAGCGCCCAGCCGGTGATCTGGTGCGCGGCCTCGACCGGCTGGCTCGTGTGCACGAGCACGTGTCCGGCATCCAGCGTGCGCTGCTCGCTTGGCACCTCGGGGACGTCCTCGAGTGTCAGGTTCTCGGGCAGGGTGAAGCGGATCTCGGCCGGCCGGCGGTCGCGGCCGCCGAGCTCGTCCGGCGTCCCCTCGGCGATGATCTCGCCGGCGCGCATCACGGCGACACGGTCGCCCAGATACTGCGCCTCGTCCATGAAGTGGGTGGTGAGGAAGATCGTCTTGCCAAGCTCGCACAGGGACCGGATCGCCGACCACGCCTGGCGGCGCGCCGCGGGATCGAACCCGGTGGTGGGCTCGTCGAGGAAGATCAGCTCGGGGTCGCCGACCAGCGCGAGCGCCAGATCCAGCCGGCGCCGTTGACCGCCCGAGAGCTCGCCGGCGCGCTCGCCCCGCTTGGCCTCGAGCTCGACCAGTGCGAGCACCTCGTCGACCGGACGCGGGTGGCGGTGGTAGCGGCCGTACATCTCGACCAGCTCGGCAACGGTCAGGTCCGGCTGCACCCCACAGGACTGCAGCACGATGCCGACCCGCTCGCGCAGCTCTCGCGACGCCGCCGTCGAGCCCCCGACCGGAATCCCGAGCACCCGCGCCTCGCCGCCACTCGCGGTGCGGTATCCCTCGAGGATCTCCACCACGCTCGTCTTACCCGCACCGTTCGGACCGAGCAGGCAGAACACCTCCCCACGGCGGACGGTGATGTCGACCCCGCGGACCGCCTGCAGCTGGCCGTAGGCCTTGCGCAGCCCCCGCGCCTCGATCGCGACGGGCCGCTCCCCCGCGTCCGTCGTCCCTGCTCGCTCTGACTCCCCTGTCTGGATCATGCGGCCAGCCTACGGGCGGGATGGGCACGCGGTAAGTGGCGAGCGACCGGAATCACGGGTGACAGTTGTCAGGGTCTTGGCGACGCTCTGGCGCGGGCGGAATTTGCGCCAGGCATCGGCCTATGCAAGCTCGGTGGCGCAAACCAGGCGCCGTTCGGAGGATTTCCACCACCGACCGCCGTCGGCTGGATGCGCGGCGCATTTTCCGCGACCCGGCCAGTCCTCCAGCGGGCGCCGCTCAGATCGACCAGCGCGAGAGCACCGGCGTCGTCTCGTGCTCGTGCCCGAGCACCCCGACCCCGGCCGTGGCCAGCGCGAAGTGGGCGCCCGCCGAGACGTCCATCCCGAGCCAGCGCGCCGTCAGCACCCGCAGCACATGGCCGTGGGCGACGCACAGCACCTCGCCCGAGACCGCGGCCGCGCGCGCCAGCACCCGGTCAACCCGCGCACCGACCTCGGCACCGTTCTCGCCGCCCGGGCAGCCGTCGCGCCACAGGTCCCAGTCGGGCCGGGTCTCGTGGATCTCGGCCGACGTGATCCCCTCGTACTCGCCGTAGTCCCACTCGTGCAGGTCGTCGCACAGCTCCGCAGCCTGCTCGAAGCCGATCAGCCGGCAGGTCTCCCGGGCACGCAGCAGCGGGCTGCACAGCACGAGCGAGAAGCCGACCCCCGCGAAGAGCCCCGCGGCCCGGCGCGCCTGCTCGCGCCCGTGCTCGGTCAGCGGGATGTCGGTGCCGCCGGTGTGCTTGCCCACCCGCGACCATTCGGTCTCGCCATGGCGCATGATCCAGATCTCGGAGGCCATCAGCTCACCTCCCCCATCGTGCGCTCGATCTCGGCGACCTTCGCCCGCCGCCGCACGTGCCGCTCCTCGGTCGACACCGTGGCCGCCAGGAACTCGGCCACGATCTGCGCTGCGACCTCGGAGCCGATGACCCGACCCCCGAGGCAGAGCACGTTGACCGCGTCGTGCTCGACGCCCTGGCGCGCCGTGTAGGCATCGTGGATCGTCGCCGCGTAGACGCCGCGGATCTTGCCGGCGGCCACTGAGACCCCGGCGCCGGAGCCGCAGACGATGATCCCCCGCTCGGCACGGCCGTCGGCGACCGCCCGCCCCACCTCCAGCGCCTTGTCGGGATAGTCGACCGGCTCGGGGCGATCGGTGCCGAAGTCCAGCGCCTCGTGCCCGGCGGCGGCGATCACGCCCAGCAGTCGTTCGCGCAACGGGTAGCCGGCGTGGTCAAAGCCGCAGGCGACGATCACCGGGACCCCTTCGGCGACCCGGACAGCGCGGCCGAGCCACCGCGCTCGGTCGGTGAGGGCCCCGGACCCTCGGACAACTCGTGAACGGCCAGCAGGGCTGCGCCAAGCACGCCCGCCCGGACCCCGTGACGCGCAGCGCGGATCGTCGTGCGCCGGCCCAGGCCGGGCAGCACGTACGCCTCCGCGGTGCGCCGCGCGGGCTCCAGGAGCTGCTCACCGGCCCGCGCCGCGCCGCCGCCGATCACCACCTCCTCGGGATCGAAGGTGTTGATGGCATTCGCGATCCCGATGCCGAGGCGCTCCCCCCAGAGCTCCACCACGCGAGCCGCCTCTCGGTCGCCGTCCTGCGCCTCCTGGACGAGGTCGGCGCCGGTCACCTTCTTGCCGTTGGCGAACCGCCGCCCCAGCGCGGTGTTCGGGTTCTCACGCGCGCAGATCCGCGCCAGCTCGTCGAGTGCGTGCCCGGCCGCGACCCCTTCGAGCGAGCCCGGCTGCGGGAAGCGATCGGCTGCGGGGACCGCGGAGCTCATGTCCATGCCGACGATGGTGTGCCCGAGCTCGCCCGCCCCACCGGTCGCGCCCCGGTAGATACGCCCGCCGAGCACCAGCCCGCCGCCCACGCCCGTGCCGATCGTGAGCATCACCAGATCGCGGGCGACCATCACCAGGTCCTCGTCGTGCGCTTCGGCGAGCGCGGCAACCGTCGCGTCGTTGTCGACGAACACCGGCACGCCCAACCGCGTGCCCAGCACCTCGCGCAGCGGCACGTCGGCGAGCGGGATGTTCGCCGAGGAGACGACCCGCCCGGACTCGAAGTCGACCACCGACGGCAACCCGAGCCCGACTCCGTCCAGCCGGTCGCCGCGGCACTTGGAGACCGCCTCGACGAGCTGCTCGATGATCTGGTCGGCGCTCGAGAGGTCGGTTGAGACCATCACCGACTCGCCGAGCGTGCTCCCCGACAGGCACGCGGCGGCGATCTTGGTGCCGCCGACGTCGACGCCGATGACCTCTCGGCTTCCGGCGCCGCTCACGCCGCGGCGCCCTGATCCGGCAGCCGGGAGGCGGCCGCGGGATCGATCAGCACGACGAGGTCCTTGGCGGCGTCGGGCAGCAGCGAGCAGGGCACCCCGGGATCCGGCGCGGCGTCGGGCCCGAACGATGCCTCGATCGCCTGGGCCTTGGACTCCCCGGTCGCCAGGAGTACCACCTGCCGGGCGAGCGCGACCGCCCCCAGCGTCATCGAGACGCGCGGGACCAGTGGCTCGTGGCCGGCTTCCGGAACGCCCACCACCAGACGCTCGCGCTCGGAGACCGTCGCCTGGCCCGGGAACAGCGAGAGGATGTGCGCGTCGGGACCGATCCCCACCAGCAGCAGATCAAACCGTGGCGGGCCGGATTCCGCGAGCAGCCGCGCGTAGTCCGCAGCGCCCACCTCCGGGCCGAGCTCGCCGTGCATGGGATGGATCACCGGCAGGTCCGGTCGCTCGCCGAGGGGGTCGAGCAGCGACTCGCGGATCATCCGGTAGTTGGAGCGCTCATCGCTCGGGTCCACGCACCGTTCGTCGCCGAGCCACAGCGTCGTGCCCTCCAGTCCGACGCCGACCTTCTGGACCGCCTCCACGAAGTGCCCGTAGGCCGACTTCGGCGTCGATCCACCGGCCAACACGATGTCGCCGCCGCCGCTCGCGACGCCCACCATCATTGCCGCGCAGGCGTGCGCGGGGTCCTCCACCACCTCAAAGCTGACGCTCATCGCCTCCCGCTCCTCCTCTGTCCGCGTGTCGATGTCACCGCTGCCGCGTCCGCGTCACCGCGGGCACATCTCGCGCGCGGCGTGCAGCGACGGTCCGTAGGTCGGCTCGCGCAGCAGAGCCTGGCGGATCCCCTCGCCGAGGATCCCGGCCTCCCCGCGCGAGGCGCCGAGGATCTTCCACGCCTGGCGCCGTCCGCCCGGCAGATCCTCGGTCGCGTCGAGACCGCCGAGGCTGCGCTGCAGCGACAGCGAGCTGCCGTGCTCGGAGGAGACGGTCACACCGGCCAGGCCGGGCGCCTCCTGCGCGGAGCGGCGCAGCGTGACCGCCACCTGGCCGCCGAGGCGGCGCTGCGCGCCCTCCATGTCGATCTCACTGCGTCCGACGGTGAGTGGCGAGCGCTCCCAGCCCAGCCGAGAGGCGAGCCACCCGGCGAGCAGCAGTGCGCTCGCCGTCGAGCCCTCGCGGTGCCGGATCTCGACCGACAGCAGATGCTCGAGTTGCGCCCGCCGTGAGCCGAGGTGGAACGACGCGGCCAGACGCTCGCGCCACGGCGTGGTTCGCAACCAGGCGAGGTCGACCACGTAGGCGTCCTCACGCACGCGCTCGGCGCGCTCGAACGCGACCCCGGGATCGCCCTCGGCGTCGGAGTCGAGCATGATCACGTCGATCACGGGCAGCAGCGCCTTGACGACCTCGGTGTGCCCGTGAGGCGACCAGCAGACGGTGGGGATCTCGGAGACGAGCACCGGGTCGACCAGCGTCGTGAGCGCGATCAGGTGGTCAGGTCCGATGTCCAGCTCGACGCTCTCGCGAACCACCGACAGCCCGTCGTGCGGGTCCTCGTGGCTGATCGTCGCCCGCGCGTCGAGCGTGGTGCGCCCGGGCTCCACGGCGCACACGACGGTGCGTGACGCGTGGTAGCGACCGACGCGCTCCAGGCGATTGGCGACCTCCCCCTTCCACTCGCGGTCGACGATCACGATCAGGTTGAGCACCCGGGCGGGCGCGAGTGTCGCATCCGTCGCATGCTGCTCGCGCAGCATCTCGCGCAGCGCTGCCTCGATCGCCTCGGGCGTCGTGTCCCGCGCCGACCAGG
>Ga0335075_10006830_pt1 | contig 17614 bp, 12 predicted proteins | sample Lox_Sample_24_FD_206723 | JGI IMG/M metagenome (GOLD analysis project Ga0335075, IMG submission 206723) | Soil microbial communities from Loxahatchee National Wildlife Refuge, Florida, United States - Lox_Sample_2.4 | ecosystem: Environmental > Terrestrial > Soil > Wetlands | place: USA...
CCGAAGCGGTCGGCCAGCGACGCGCGCCCCAGCCGCTCCAGCTCGCCGAGCGTGCGCACGCCCAGGCGCGCCAGCGGCGCCACCAGCGACGCCGTCTCGCGCCTGAAGGCGAGCAGGCCGACCGGGCGCACCGACAGCCAGCGCCGTGCCTCTCCCCCCTCCCACACCAGCGGCCTGGGCGAGCGCGCCTCGATCGCCGCGGCCAGCGCACAGAATCGCGTGGGGCCGCCGCCCATGCGCACCGGCAGCCTGGTTGCCGCCCCCGCCCCGCCACAGGACGCCACCGCGCGCCTGGCGGCGGCGAGGGCGCCCTCGCGCGTGCCGTGGACGCCGCGCAGCGCGTCCACCTCGAAGTAGGCGAGCCCGGGCGCGGCGGGCTCGACGGCCGCGCCGATCGCTTCCAGGGCCTCCAGCGCCGCCTCCCACGTCTCGGCCACCCGCACGGGGTCGCCGGGCAGGAGCACCAGGCGGGGGCAGCGGGCCAGCGCCTCTCCCAGCGCCATCCCCCTGGCGACGCCGTGCGCTTCGGCGGCCCCCGAGACCTCGCCGAGGCGCTGCTGCCCCTTTGGCGACGAGGCCGCGCCGGGCGCCGGCGCCACCGCCAGCGGGCTTCCCGCCAGCGTCTGGCGGAGGAGCCTGGAACGGTCGCCGCCGGCCACCACCAGCTCTAGGCGGGGCGAGTGCGCGCACACGATCATGCGAACACATGTTCGCATAGCTGCCCGCATACGCCACAGCTAGGTGTCTGCAAGCGCGGCTGCGCGCGGGCACCCGCCGCGCCGCCGGCACGAGCAGCGCGGCTTCGCTCTCAGTCCATCGTCAGCGGCCCCTCGGCGGAGCCGCTGAGGAACTGGCGCACGAACGGGTTCTCGGAGGAGAACATCTGGTCGGCGTCGCCCGCTTCCACGATCCGCCCGCGCCACAGGATCGCGATGTACTCGCCGATCTGGCGCGCGGAGGCGATGTTGTGCGTGACCACCAGATAGGTGCCCTTGTAGATCTTGTGCATCTCCTGGATCAGGTCGCACAGCAACGCGGTGCGCACCGGGTCGAGTCCGGAGTCGGGCTCGTCGAAGATCACGATGTCGGGCTCCATCACGAGCGCGCGCGCGAAGCCGGCGCGCTTGCGCATGCCGCCGGACAGCTGCGAGGGCAGGTCGTCCATGGCCTCGGCGAGGCCCACGTCGGTGAGGCGCTCGCGCACGCGCGCGGCGATGTCGGCCTCGGACATGTCGGTGTGCTGGCGCAGCGGGAAGGCGACGTTGTCGAACACGTTCATCGACCCGAACAGCGCGCCGTCCTGGAACAGCACGCCGATCTTGCGCCGCAGCCGCAGCAGCTCCGGCATCGTCAGCGCTTTGACCTTCTGCCCTTTGACGACCACGTCGCCGGAGTCGGGGAACATCAGGCCGATGATGTGCTTGATCAGCACGCTCTTGCCGGTGCCGGAGGGTCCGAGCACGACCGTGATCGTGTCCTCGGGGAAGGCCACGTTGAGCCCGTCGAGCACGGGCACGCCGCCGAGGCGCTTGTGCACGTCGAGGCAGCGGATCGACCAGCGCGGGTCGTCGGCCTCGCCGGCGAAGTCGGCCTCGCTCGCGTGGTACTGGTGGCGGTCCTCGACCGGCTCGCCGCCGCCCACGATGCGCTCGCCGAAGGTCATCTCGCGCTCGGACGCTGCGGCGGGGCGGCTTTGCGGTTCTTCGTCGTTCATCACTTCGGCTTGTATACCGCGTGGGCGAACTGGCTGGTTTCGCCGTTGAACGTGAACGGGCCCTGCTGCACGCACGCGGGCGCGGCCACTTTGTTGGCGGTTTCCGGTTCGTTGGCGACCGGCGATTCGCCCGCGTTGGGCGCGTGCGTGAGTTCTTTGATCAGTTCTTCGGAGACGATTTCGTTGCCGGGGCCTTCGACCGCCGGCGCGGAGTCCGCGCACGCCTTCGAGCTGAACACCTGCAGGCCGCTCGCCAGCGAGCTGTAGGCGCCGGAGTGCGGGTAGGCGTTGGCGCGGTCTGTGCCGATGCGTTCGGGGTAGACGGCGAGGCTCTCCGGAGTCAGAACCTGCATCGCTGTCAGCAGGTGGGTCTTCGGAGCGCCTTTGGGCAGGTCGCTGCTCGGTTCGCTCGCCTGTGCGGCTGCCGTGGTGTTGGCGAAGAACGCCTGCAACTCGGGGATGTATTCGCCCAGGTACTGCAGGAACGGGTCGAGGTTGTGCAGGACGGGGCGGAAGTTTTCGAGCACGGGCACGGTCAGTTGCAGCGCCGTCTTCATGTCCGGCAGGTCCTTTTTGGCCGACCGCGTGAGCGGCCCGAGCGCCGTGAGGAAGTGGTTGAACTGGGGCGAGAAGGGCTTGGCCGACTTCAGCAGCGCTGCCAGCTTGCGCTCGGTGACGGAGAATTCGTCGAAGTAGGGGACGGCGACGGCGGCGAAGCGGTCGGTTTCTTTCAGCGCCGCGCGCGAGTTGCGCTCGAAGCCCGGCAGCGCGCGGAAGGCGGCGGCGAAGGCTGAGCTCGCTTCGGCGGCGGCGTGGAAGGTGCGCTCGCCGTTGACGATCGTGCCTTCGAGCTGGTGGTCGCGGCTGGCGAGCGCGTTGAACACCACGCCGGTGTTGTGCACGAGCGCGCGCACCGCGCCTTCCTGCTGGTCGAGCAGCGTCACCAGCCTGTTGGCGCTTTCCACGAACGGTTCGAGCTGCGCGAAAGAGGCGTTGATCTGTTCGCCGCGGCCGTTGATGCCTTCGGCTACGGCTTCCTGCCAGATCTGGAAGTTGCGTCTGGTCTTGCCGTTGAGCGCGGAGAGGATGTCGTCGAGCGTGACCGACGGTTCGACCTGGGCGTTGGCGAGCTGGCCGCCGTCGCGCAGATAGGGCCCGCGGTCGCCCTCGGGCTTCAGCTGCACATAGGTCTCGCCGAGGATCGTCTTCTGGCGCAGGATCGCATGCATGTCGGCGCGGATCGGCGCGTAGCGGCCGGCGATTTCGAGGATCGCGCGGGTGCGCCCCTGCGGGCCCACGCTGAGCGACACCACGTGCCCCACTTCCACGCCGCTGATGCGCACGTCGGACTCTTCGGCCAGCGAGAACGACCGCGGGAACGCGATCGTGACGCGGTAGCCCTTCGGTTTCAGCGGCAGCGGCCCGCCGAAGGACTCCCACAGGAACATCAGCAGCCCGAAGCAGCTGAGCACGAACAGCACGATCACGAGCAGGTTGCCGAGCGTGGGAGCGCGCTTCTGCATCTCAGCCCTTTCCTCCGAAGGGGCGTCGGCCGAGCGATGAGAAGGGCCCACCCGTCGTGGTCGGCGTGCGTGGGGTGCGAGCGCGCTCGCTTGTCGTGGTTGTGCCTTTCAGGATCCCGTCGCGAATGCATTCTTCCTTGGTGGGCGGCTTGAGCAGTTCGAGCAGGAGTTTGACGTTCGCGTTGACTTCCTCGGCCGATTTGAAGATTTTCAATATTTCGCAGTTGAAGTACACAACGCCGCGGCCCAGCACGCCGTGTGCTTCGGCGGTGCTGAGCACGCTGTCGAGGTCGTGGTTGCCCCAGTCCACGAAGAACAGGAAGCCGGCCTTGCTGGGCCCGGGGTTGTAGGCGATCTCGTTGAAGAATTCGTTCAGCACCGCGAAGCTGGTGGCCAGTTTCGGCAGCGCCTGCCCGAGCTTTTCCGTGGAGGGGCCGAGTTCGTTGACGACCGGCAGGACTTCCCGCGCGAACGGCCGCACCTCGTTCTTGATGATCGGCGTGCTCTGGAGCGAGAGCTTGCGCGTGGCTTCGTTGGCGGGCCCGAGCGCGCGCGCGAACGGCTCGAGCTCGTGCAGGGTGGGACCGAGCACGTGCGTGGCGGTGGCGAGCTTGGACAGCCCCACGCCGGTCTTGTGCAGCGCGCCGGGCAGCAGCGCGAGCGTCTTGCGGAAGGCCGCTTCCTCCTTGCGGAAGGTGGCGAACACGGCGTTGGAGGAGTCGACCAGCTGCGAGAGCTGCTGGTCCTTGTTGCCGAGCGCTGCGATCAGCAGGCGGAAGTTGTGGATCGAGCGCGCCACGTTGGCATGGCGGGCTTCGAGCTCGGTGGCGATCTCTTCGGTGTAGCGGGCGGTGGGGTCGAAGCGCTTGAGCGCGGCGCCGAGCGTGCGGCCGTTGCCCTTGAGACCGATGCCGAGCCCGGCCAACAGCTCCTGCAGGTAGGAGCGCGTTTCGGCGTCGAAGCCGGCGAGGAATTCGTCGAAGTCGACGTTGGCGGCCGTCTGCGCGATCGGCAGCACCTCGCCGCTGTGCAGTTTGCCCGCCGACGGCGTGCCGGGGCTGACCTCGACGGTGATGTCCTGCAGCTGCGTCTTCGGACGCAGCAGCATGGTGGCGTTCTTGTAGATGTGCTGCGCGTACTTGGGCTGCACGCGCATGGTCACGAGCGCGACCCCGTGGCGCAGGTCGACGCTCTCGATTTCCCCGATCTTGGCGCCGGCGATGGTGACGGCCTGGCCCTGGCCGGGCGTGACGGCCTGCGCGGTCTCGAATTCGGCGTCGAGCTTGAAGTAGCTGTGGCCGAGCACGGGGAACCAGGAGGGCAGCTTGAGGTTCTCGTGGGCGAGGATGTAGCCGCCGACGACGGCGGCGATCAGCACCAGCGTGACCACCGCGATGAAGGCCGAGCGGTAGCGCTCGATCTGGTCGCGGACGCTGAGGCCGCCTTCGTGGCTGGGAGCGGGGTTCATTCCTGTCCGCTCCCGTCCGCGGGCCCTTGGGAGAGCGGCCCGTTGAAGTTGGGCAGCGCCTGCTTGTAGCAGGGCACGAGCGGCTCATATGGGGGCTCTTCCTTGGGGAAGGCGGGTCGCGTGCCGAGCGGCTGCAGCGCGGAGCGGCCAAGCAGCGGTTCGCCTTTGAGGCTGCTGCCGAGCACGCCGGTGGGCGTGGAGCGCAGCGTCTTGCCGCTGTTGCCGACGAGGAAGCGCGCCATCGGGCCGTTGCCGGTGAAGCCCTGGCCGATGCTGTTGAGCCCCACCAGGCTGTACCAGAATTCCTTGTAGTTTTCGACGCCGGTGGTGCTGGAGCCGTCCTGGATCTTGGTGTTGCCCGCCGGGTAGATCACTTTGGTCATGCACTTGTTGAATGCTTCTGTCTGGTTGTAGAGCGTCGTCTGTTCGCTCTCGAGCCGCGCCAGCGAGGGCACGGACGTGTACAGGCCCTTGGCGACGCCGCCGAGCTCTTCGGGGCCGAGCGAGGCTTCGACCTGGTCGATCCACGGCAGCGTGGCGGCGACGGTCTGGGGCGTGTTGCGCACGCCGGGCAGGATGTCGTGAGCGAACGCGCGCGTGGGCCCGAACGATTCGTCGAGGCCCCTGAGCCCGGACTGCACGCTGTGCAGCGTGCCGGGCAGCTGCGCCACCAGCCGCCTCAGCGCGGCCGACTGCGAGGCGAGCGAGGCGAAGAAGCTGTTGAAGTTGGGGAACAGTTCGCTGAGGTCCTGTTCGTGCACGTTCAGCGCGGCGGTGACCTTGCCGATGGCGGCCACGAGCTTCGAGAGGTCGTGCGGTTCGGTGCCGGTCACGGCCTGCGTGTCGATCGCGCCGCCGCGCAGCGACTTGGGCCCGCGCGCGTAGGTCTGGTTGAGCGCCTGGGCAGCGTTGAGCCCGCGCACTTCGGGTTCCTGCGCCGCGTTTTCGGCGGCGTCGGGCTTGTGGGTGAGCGCTTCGCCGTATTCGATCAGGAAAGTCTGGAGGTTGGCGCGGGTGTCGGTGTTGAGCGCGTCGAGCACCTGATCCAGTTGCACGGGATCGGCGGTCTGGGCGGTCGGGATCGTGTAGCCGGAGGAGACGTCGCGCGCGGAGGGGCTGCCGGGCTTCAGTTCCACGAACCAGTTGCCTTCGAGGAACAGCCGCGGGCGGATCTTGACGGTGGCGTCGGAGTGGATCGGCAGGCCGCGCGATTCGATTTCCATGCTCACCAGCCCGGTGTTGCCCTGGCGCCTGATCCCGGTCACCTGCCCGACGTTGACGCCGGCGATGCGCACGGGGGATTTCGGCTGGATGTTGATGGCGCTCGCGAACTCGGCCTTCAGGCGAAAGCCGTGTTTGAACGGGACGTGCTTGGTGAAGCCGAAGTAGACGGCGACCGCGAGCACCACGATCAGCACGACGCCGGCGCGCACGGGGTTGGAGCGCTGCAGTTCCGCGACGGGCACCCGGCGCTGGCGCCCCCACAGGCGCGGCAACCTCATTTGCCCTTCCCCTTCTTCGGCTTGTGCTTGGCGCCCTGCTTCGTCTTCGTCTTCGTCTTCGTCTTGTGCTTGGGCGCGGGCTTGCCGAGGCCGAGCGCCTTGAGCGTGGCCGCCGGGTACTTTTCGCCGAACAGGTTTTCTTCGCGGCTGGTGAATTCGCGATTGCTGGTGACGTCGGCCGCGGGCAGCGTCCCGATCGACGCCTTGCCGGGGACGTAGGTCTCGTTGCCCGCTTCGCACACGTCCGCCTGCCCCGGCCCGGTGACGTTGGGGTAGGGGTTGTAGTGGAGGTGGTTGTTGTCGATGACCGTCGTCTGGCCGACCGCGTGTTCGATCGACGGCCCGTCGGCGATCACGGCAGACGGGAAGCCCTCGTTGTTTGGACCGGTCGGCGCCAGCAGCGTGCTAGCGCGTGCGAGCGTCCCCACCCCGATGTTCTCGGAATCGAGGCTCGCGATGTTGCGGAAGAACAGCGTCCAGTAGTTGCAGTTGACCTGCTCGGGCGCGATCCCCGCCAGTAGCGGGTTGCCGATTTCGAGCGTTTCCGAGAAGTCTTCGAAGGCCAGCGGGATCACCGGGTTCTGTGTGAATTCCTGCAGCGCCTGGTTGGATTCGGCCAGTCGCGTGTTGAGCGCGGTGGCCGCGGCGAGGTTCTTGGCGCCGACCGAGAAGGCGTGCCCGAGCTGCGGCGCCACGGTGCGCAGCGCCTGCGCGCTCGGGCGCAGCAACCGCATGAACTTGGCCGCGGCTTCGTAGAACGGCTTCTCGTGCGGGAGCGAGTAGATGCCCTGTTCGAGCGACGGCGGCCCGCCCTTGTTGGCGGCTTCGATCGACGAGCTCACTTCGCCCCAGGCCTTGAAGAAGGTGTCGAGGTTGGTGAACAGCTCGGCGTTCTGCTCGGCCACGGGCGCGGTCTGCGAGGCGGCACGGTCGAGGTCGATGAAGAGCTGGCGCAGGCCGGTCTGCGGCGCGGCGAGGTTGTGCAGGGCCGGGATCGCATTGGCCACGAGCGGGCGCAGTTCGTGGATGATCGCGTTGATGTTGAGGCCGCGCCCGGCCAGGCCGTCGCCGAAGTTGTTGGTGTTGACCTTGATCGCGGTGCGCGTGGGCTTGTCGAACATGTTGAAGAGTTCTTCGATGTCCACGGGTTCGCGCGTCTGTGCCAGCGGGATCGTCGACCCCGGCTCGAGCTTCGCGCTGGAGTGGCCCTTTTCGAGTTCGAGGTACTTGAGCCCGACGGAGGAGACCGACTGCACAACCGCCCGAGTGTCGGCCGGCAGCGGTTGGTACTTCTTTTCCAGCTTCAGCTTCGCGATCACGGTGATGCGGCCGGTGCGGGGGTTCTGGCGCGGCTTGAGCGAGCCCACGATGCCGACGCGGCTGCCGGCGATGCGCACCTGGTTGGCCTGCTGCAGGCCCGAGGCCTGCGGCAGTTCGACGTTGATGTCGTAGGTCGGCACGAACGGCAGGCCGTTGTTGGCGTTGTAGGAGAGGAACACCGCCACCACCACGATCAGCGTAGTGAGGGCGCCGATCAGCAGCGGGCTGGCGGCGAGTGAGCTGGGACGGCGGTTCACGGCGTCTCCGTGGGGTCGCAGCTGAGGAGTTCGCCGTCGACGAACGGCGAGGAGCCGTCTTCGGCGGGCTCGGTGGCGGCCCCGGGGCAGCGCCGCAGCTGACCGCTCTTGAGGCCGGCCAGCGCGGCTTCGGCGCTGCTGGCCGGTTTCAGCGTGTCGTTTTCGCCGAGCGTGAAGCTAGGCAGCACCGGTGTGAGGTGCACGTAGTGGCCGTCGGCGTCGAAGTAGCCGGAGCTCTCGCCGAAGGTGCGCAGCGTGCCGACAAGATCGGGGGTGTAGGGCCCGAACACGGCCGTGATCGGCACCGATTCCTTCAGGGTCGTGACGGTGATGGGCGAGGCGGTGGTGAGGCGCTTGGAGAGCGCCGGCAGCGCCCGCACGAGGTCGGTGAGGTCGTTGTCCGCGCCCGGCCGGCTGAACACCTGGCTGAACTCGTGCACGACCGGCGTGGCGGTGACGAGCAGCGGCCGCAGGCGGTCGAGCAGCTTGTTCTGCGCCTGCGTCACCGGCCCGCGCGAGGCCTTCACCAGTTCGCTCAGCGCGGCGAAGGTGGCGGGCAGTTCGGAGAAGGTCTTGTTTCCCTGCCTGAGCGCACCCGGCAGCCGTTTGAGGCCGCGCGCGAGATCGCTCTGGTTGGCGCCGACGGCCTGGAAGGTCTTGTTCTCGTTTTCGATCAGGTCCGCGAGCGATTCCTGGCGTGCGCCGATCGTGGTCACCGCCTTGGCGCTTTCCACCAGGAACTTCGTGAACACCGGCTGTTCGCGGGTGAGCTCGGAGAAGAAGTGCGTGGCCGCGCTGAGCGCCGGCGGGAAGTATTCGGTCGAGACGTTGAAGTTGTGGCCCTGCCCGAGGTAGGTTTCGGCGAAGCCCTGGATCACTCCCTGCAGGCCCTTGCGCGTCTTCGGGTTGAGCGTGTTGAAGAGCTGGTCGAGATCGGTGACTTCACGTGTGACGCTCGCGGGCAGCTTGGCGCCGGCGGGGTATGCGGGGTAGTTGTTGGGCCCCAGCGTGAGCTGGATGTAGCGGTTGGCGACGGTGGTCAGCGACGGCACCCGCACCTGCGCGACGGTGCCGTGGTGCAGCGGCACGAGCGATGAGTCGACGTGGATCGTGACCACCGCTTTGTAGTCGTGGGTGAGTTCGATGTTGGTGACGCTGCCGGCGGGCACGCCGCCGACCTCGACCTGGTCGCCGCGCACGAGCTGGTCGGCTTCGGCGAATTCGAGCTTGTAGGTGGCGCCCTTGGAGGGCACGAACACGAGGTAGGCGACGATCAGCACGACCAGCGCGAGCGCTCCGAGCGCGGCCGCGCGCAGGCGTCCGGAGCGCCTGGCGCGCGCCGTGCTGCGAGCGCCGCCGGCGGGCCCGGAGGGCGGCGGCGAGGCGGGTGGGCTCGGCGGGGGGCTAGTCGTCGCCACGCGCTTCTCCTTCGTCGGCGGCTTCCCCCTGCGGGGACGGCGCGCCGTCGGCTATCGCTGCGCTCGAGTGACCGCTCGGGACGGTGGGGTCGGGGATCTCGCCGAGGCGGTCGACCAGCTCGATCCACTCCTCGCGCGAGAGGCCCGAGGCGGCGTTGGCGGCCGCGTGGGCGGCTGCGCCGGGCTTGGCGAAGGCGACGTGTATGGCGTCGGCGCCGCGCGGCCCCGCGAGCACGCCGGCGGCGCCCGGGTAGCTCATGAGGCTGACGATGCGCTTGGGCCTGGAGACGCCCTGGAGCATCAGCAGCTTGCGCACGGCCTGGTCCGCGAGCGAGCCGGCACCCTGGTGCCCGGCGACAGCCACGCCGTTGATCGCGGTGATCGCGACCGCCTCGCTGGCGGCGCCAACGCGCGCGTTGGCCGCCGTCGCGGCGTTCGCGGCCCCGGCGCACGGAAGTCCGGAGACAGTGGGGCGCAGCGCAGACACCGACAGGTACTCGAGCATCGCCAGCACGCGCGTGTCGACCCTGCCCTCCTGCACGTCCTGGCGGGCGCAGCGGCCGAGGCGGATGCCGGGGTCGTGCAGCACCTGCGGCTCGAGCTGCTGCTTGGACTCGAGCAGCACCTGGCCGACCGTCGGCGAGGTGGCGAGGAACGGGTTCTCCCCCTTGGCCCTGAAGATCGACGTGTCTTCGAGCGCGACCCAGCCGTCGAGGATCGGCTTGGGGTCGATCAGGGGCGCTTCCACGCCGGCCGGGCGGATCTGAAAGAGGATGTGCGGGCCTTCGCCCTGCGGGGACGATGCGCCGCCGGGCGCTTCATCGCCGTCGCCGGCGTGGCCCAGCACGGTGCCGGCGATCACCTGCACGCCGGCGACGAGCGGCTGCAGGTAGACCTCGTTCGGCCCTTCGGCGAAGACGCGCACATGGTCGGCGCGCCGGCGCCGGCGACGCGACGGCCGCGCCTGCGAGGAGTGCGGCCCGGTGACGGCGGTGCTCGCTTCCAGGCCGGCGGCGGCGCCGAGCGCCAGTTCCGAGATGGTCCCCTGCTCCGACAGCGGCGAGCGCGGCTGCGCGCCGGCGGTGGCTGGTCCGCTCGGCGTCGCTTCGCGGCGGGACCTGCTCTGCTCGGCGCCGGCGATGCGCGCGCTGACTGCGCTGTGCAGGCGCGGCTCGAGCACGGGATAGACGGAGGCGACTTCGCCGAGCTGCGCGTACACGTAGGTGTTGCCGTAGGCGTCGCGCAGGGCGACGAAGCGCCCGAGCGAGGGCGAGTCGCCGACCTGCACCACTTCGCCGTCCTGCACCGCGATCACGGGAGCGCCGGGCTGCGTGTAGATGGTGGTGCCTACGAGCGTCTTGGCGGGCTCGCCGGCGCTGGCGGGCGCGGTGGGGAAGCCGTCGCTGAAGTGCGAGGGCGCGTGCACCGGGAAGCGCGCCTCGGTGAGCCCCGTGATCGCGCCCAGCAGTTCCGAGGGCGTGGCGCCCAGCAGCTGGGCGCGCAGCATCACCGATTCGACGTAGGACTGCGAGTGGTTGTAGGAGTAGACGGCAGCCTTCACGTCGGTGTCGCCGCCCGCGGCGCGCAGGTAGCGAGCCGCGGCGAAGATCGCGTCGGCGGGGTTGTAGGGGTCCTCCCAGCCGTCGCCGTTGGCGTCGACCCCGTACCGCGTCCACTCGTCGGGCAGGAACTGCATCCAGCCCTCGGCGCCGGCGCTGGAGACGCTGAGGTCGCGACCGTAGTCGGTCTCGACCTCGTTGATCGCAGCGAGCACCTGCCAGGGGATGCCGTAGGCGGTGCCGGCGGCCTGGAAGATCGGCAGCAGGAAGGGAGGCACCTGGAAGCTTTCGATGAAGAAGTCCGGCACGCCCGAGAGCGGCGACTGCAGTGAGAACGGCAGCGCGGGCGTGAGCGTGCCGGGGGCGGGCGCCTTGTGTTTGGCGCGCACGCCGCCGCTGAGCGCGCCTTCGCCGGCCTGCGCGTGGCTGCTCGTCCGATGCGTGCCGCGGCGCCGGCGCGCGCGCGGGCCGCTCGCGCTGGTTCCCTGCGCTCGCTGCGCCTCGACTTCCGGCGCCGCTTCGCCTGCGCCCGCACCCGCGCTCGTTTCGGCTTCGCCGGCGCTCGTGCCGGTGCCGGTAACGCTGGGAGCGGGTTCTTCGGTGGTGGTGGTGGTGGTGGTGGTGGTGGTGGTGGAAGTGCCTTCGGCGGTCGGGACGACCGTGGTGGTCGTGGCTTCGCCGGCCGCGGCCGGCGTGGCTTGCGCCTGCGGTGAGGAGGCGGCCAGGCTGGGCGCGGTGACGACCAGCGCCAGCACGCCGATCGCGATGACGCAGGTCAGGGGGGTGATGCCGGGCGGCGTGCGCTTCATCGCCTCATTCGCTCCCCAGCAGGTATTTGAGCAGCAGGCCGCCGGCTTCGGCTTCTTCGCCGGGCGTGTAGTAGGTGGTGCCGGAGGTCGAGCCGCCGACCGGCGTGGCCGATTGAGAGGACGCGCCGGCGCCGGCGCCGGCCGCGGCCTGCGAGGGCGAGCCGGCCTGCCCTCCGGCGCTGGTCGCGGGACCTGGATATTTGGCGATCGCCTGCTTGGGCGTGGCGCCCTGCATGACCGCGAGCGTGCGCGCCATCATCACGCTGGTGGAGCTCGAATCGAGCGTGGCGGCCGCGTTCGCCGCCGAGCTGCTCGAGCCGCTGCCGCTGTTGAAGAGCTTGCGGGAGCAGCCGGCATCCGGCGAGCGGGTGATGAAGTACGAGAGACAGGCGTTTGCGACGCCCTCCGCCCGCAGGAAGTGCCCGAGCGCGTCGTAGCCGTTGGCGGAGCCGGTGCCGAGGAACACGAAGTCCATGATCCGCTCGAGCCCGCCGGTTTCGCGCAGGCTCTTGAACAGGCCTTCGAAGTTGCTGGTGAACGGCAGCGCGGAGTTGCCGAGCCGCTGCAGCTGTTTGAGCAGCGGTTTGGTGCCGACCAGCGCCGGGCCCGACACCTTGGCGGTGCGTCCGAGGCTGGCGAAGAACTTTTCGGAGCTCTTGGAGAACGCGGGCAGGCTGGTGAAGGCCTTGTCGAGGCCGGGCGCCGCCGCTTTCAGGGCGGTGAACGTGGGCGTTGTCTGTTCGGCGAAGCGCTGCACGCGTTCGAGCGCGGGGCCGAGCTGTTCGAGGAACGGCGGGAACAGCTTGAGGTTGCGTTCCAGCGAGCCGCGCGTGGCGGCGGTGGCCTGCGCGACCTTGTTGTCCTGCACGATGAAGTCGGCGACGTGTTCGCGCACCTTGGCGAAGGGACCGAGCGCCTTGTCGGAGTCGACCGCCAGTTTCGCCAGCACCTTGTTCTCGCTGGCGAGGATCGCGAGCACCTTGTCGAGTTCTTCGAGCGCGGGGTTGGCGCGCTTGATCACTTCGCCGAGGTCGCTGCCGCGACCGGCGAGGCCGGCGCCGAGTTCGTTGAGGATGATCGTGAAGCGCTCGCGTTCGGGCAGGCGATCGATGTCACCGAGCAGGTCCACGTCGACGGGGCTGTGCGTGTGCTGCACGCTCAGCAGGTACTCGCCGGCTCCTTCGTGCCCGCTGGGGATCTTGCGCAGCGGCGGCGGCAGCGGCGAGCCTTCGACGCGCGGCTGCGTGGGCAGGCAGTCCACGTACTTCTCGCCGATCAGCGACTGGATGCGGATCGTGCAGCTGGCGTCGTCGCGGAAGTCCTTGAAGCCGGGGTTGTCGATGCTGAGCACGACCGCCGCCTTGGCCTGCGGCGTGGGCGTGACCGACTGCACAGTGCCGACCTTGACGCCGTCGATCTTCACGTTCTCGCCCGGGATCAGGTTGCCGGCGTCGTCGAAGATCGCGCGCACCTTGTATGCGCCGTTGGTGCCCCCGGCGGCCGTGGCGAGCAGCACGATCGCGACGATCGCGGCCGTGCCGAGCGCTCCCGCGACCCCGGCCACCCACCTCCTCGACCCCACGATCTCCTTCCTCAACCCGATCCTTCCTTGCACTCACAACGAGCGGGCGACCCCGCCGCATTGGCGAGGTCGCCCATCCAAACGGCTCCGCTGGAGGCTACGCCGTCAACGGCGCAAACCCTCCGTCGGCTACTTGCGGGGGCACGGCGCCTTGTAGGTCGCCGGGACTGCCACCGGCCGCGATTCTTCGCCGTTTTCGGCGAAGATGATTTCGGTCTTGATCGGGAAGCCGCCCTTGGGGCACTTCTTCGGCACGCGACCGTAGTAGATCGTCTTGCCGTGCTTCTTGTAGGCCGAGCCGGCCTTCACCTTGATCGTCTTGACCGACGCGAACGGCGCGCCCGGCACGCTGGCCACCTCGGGCACCGTCACTTCGAGCTCGGGGCCGTAGCCGCCGCCGCCGACGAAGTTCTTGTAGTGACCGGGCGAGAGGATTTCCAGCGACACCGGCGTGTGCCCGTCGGTGAAGAACACGAAGCCGCCGCCCGGCTTGTAGAACGAGAAGATTTCGGTGGTCTCTTCGACGCGTTCGCCGCCCAGCGTGACGTAGCCGAGCGCCGTGCCGATGGGGCCCGCCTGCGAGCCCTTGGGGCACTTGATCGGCCCGAACTGACGTATGGTTTCTTCGCTGCAGGTGGGGAAGCCGCTGGGGTGCAGCACGGTCCCCGACGGCAGGTAGAAGTTGACGCCGATGATCGGCGGCGGCGAGCCGAAGTATTCGGTGCCGCTGATTTCGTATTCGGCCAGCACGGCGGCGCCGGCGCCCAGGATGTTGCCGGTGTGCGGGAAGCCCGGGATCGGCACCGCCACCGCTTTGAACTTCACCGTGGGCACGGCCGAGGCGATCGCCGGCAGCGACAGCAGGGCGAGGCCGACAATGGCAAGACAGGTGGATGCTCTGCGCATCGATTCTCTCCTCTTTTGGTGGACAGCTCCGCCCCTCGACCCGGGTAGCTCCGGAGCCATGCCGGTCCGGCGACATCGAGATCCCCGGCGACCGCCGCCGGGTGCATTGGCGAGTAACTGGCGCAAACCATATCCGTCTCGATGGACGCGTTCAAGCCACAGTCTCCGACCCGCTGGCGCGAAACGGCACGGCCATCCGGGTTTCCGTCAGCCTGACCGTAGCCTGACCCTCGACTCGAGCTTTATTGTTGACCGGCTGACAGCTCCAGCCGCTCGCCGCCGAAGCGGACGCCGACGGGCTCCAGCACGACCTCGCGCGGGCCCTCCTCGACGCGACCGGCGACGAAGGCGTGGAGACCCAGCTCGCCCGCGAGCCGGGCGATCGCGGCGCCGGCGCCGGGGGCGCAGTAGAGGGCATAGCCCGCCCCCATGTTGAACGTGGAGTAGGCCGCCTGCGCGTCCAGACCGGCCTGCTCCACCAGGAACCGCAGCACCGGCGGCACCTGCGGCAGGCGCTCGAGGCGGTAGCGCAGCTCGCGCGCCGGGCGCATCAGCTTGAGCAGGCCATGGCCGGTGACGTGGCTGACGTAGGAGAGCTCGTCGCCGCGTGCCAGCAGCGCCGCCATCAGCGGCGCGTACATGGCGGAGGGCTCGAGCAGCGCCTCGCCGAAGCTGTCGCCACCGGGGATCTCGGTGGCGTAGCCGTCGGGCAGCCTGTCGGCCACCAGCCGCGCGAGCGAGGCGCCGTTGGCGTGCAGCCCGGTGGAGGCCACCAGCACGATCTCGTCGCCCGCGGCCAGGCGCTCGCCGAGGATCGGCGAGCGGCCCCGCGGCAGCGCGCCGACGGCGGAGCCGGCCAGCTCGATGTCCCGCTCGGCGAGCAGCCCCGGCAGCGACGGCGACTCGCCGCCCCCCCACACGCAGCCGGCGTCGGCGCAGGCACGGCGCCAGCCCTCCAGCAGCGAGGCGGTGCGCTCGGGCCGGCGATACCAGTCCGAGGAGCCGGTGGCGAAGTAGGCGTTGACGACCAGCGGCAGCGCGCCGACGCAGCAGAGGTCGTTGAGGATCGCGGCGACGGTGTCGTAGGCGACCTCGGCGAAGCGGTCGACGCCTTGGCGCTCGAGCACGTGCCGGGCGATCACCGACTTGGTGCCCAGGCCCTCCACCACGAACGCCAGCGTGCGCCCATCGTGCTCGAACACGAAGGCGGGCTCGCCGCGCGAGGCGTCGAGCGCGCGCCCGCCGCGGGCGCCCAGCAGCGGCGAGGTGGACAGCGCCTTCGCCATCGCCAGGCGCTTGCCGGCGTCGAGCGCGTCGTAGTCGACGCCGGCGTCGCTGTAGCTGACATCCTCGCGGCTCATCGGCGATGATCCTAGGTGACCGCTGCGACCGCACGGTCCCCGGAGAGGAAGGAGGGAAGGATGGACTTCGAGCCGAGCCCGCGCTGCACCGAGTTCAAGGAGCGCCTGGAGGCGTTCATGGACGAGCACGTGTACCCGGCGGAGGAGGTGTACGCGCGCCAGCTGCGCGAGTCGGGCGACCCGCACCACCACCCGGCCGTGATGGAGGAGCTGAAGGCACGCGCGCGCGAGGCGGGGCTGTGGAACATGTTCCTGCCCGACGAGGAGCACGGCGCGGGGCTGTCCAACAGCGACTACGCGCCGCTGGCGGAGATCATGGGGCGCTCGCCGATCGCCTCGGAGGCGTGCAACTGCTCGGCGCCGGACACCGGCAACATGGAGGTGCTGCACCAGTTCGGCACCGACGAGCAGAAGGACCGCTGGCTGCAGCCGCTCTTGGACGGAGAGATGAGGAGTGCGTTCGCGATGACCGAGCCGGGCGTGGCGAGCTCAGACGCGACCAACGTCGCGCTGAGCATCGAGCGCGACGGCGCCGAATACGTGCTGAACGGGCGCAAGTGGTGGATCACGAACGTGTTCCATCCCCACTGCAAGATCATGATCGTGATGGGCAAGACGCAGCCCGACGCGCCGACCTACACGCAGCAGAGCCAGATCCTGGTGCCGCTGGACACCCCGGGCGTGACGGTGGTGCGCAACCTGCCGGTGTTCGGCTACGTCGACCAGGACGGCCACGGCGAAATCTCCTTCGAGGACGTGCGCGTGCCGGTGGAGAACGTGATCTCCAAGGAGGGCGACGGCTTCATGATCGCGCAGGCGCGGCTGGGACCGGGGCGCATCCACCACTGCATGCGCGCGATCGGCGCGGCCGAGCGGGCGCTCGAGGCGATGTGCAGGCGCGCGGTCTCGCGCGTGACCTTCGGCCAGCCGATCGCCACGCGCGGCAACATCCTCGACTGGATCGCGGAGGCGCGCATCGAGCTGGAGATGACGCGGCTGTTGACGCTGAAGGCGGCATGGATGATGGACACGGTCGGCAACCGCCACGCGCGCACTGAGATCGCGGCGATCAAGGTGGCGGCCCCGAACATGGCGCTGAAGATCGTGGACCGCGCGATCCAGGTGCACGGCGGCGGCGGCGTGTCCGACGACTTTGGCCTTGCGAGCGCTTATGCGCACCTGCGCACGCTGCGCCTCGCGGACGGCCCCGACGAGGTGCACAAGCTGTCGATCGCGCGGCGCGAGCTGGCGCCGTACGTCCCGCGCGAGGAGCGAGCGCCGGCGTGAGCGCGCTGGTGGTGCAGGAGCGAGCGGCGGCAGGCGAGCCGGAGGGGCTGCTCGTGCTGCACCACGGCCGCGGCACCGACGAGAGCGACCTGCTGGCGCTGGCGGGCGTGCTGGACCCCGAGCGCAGGCTGCTGGTGGTGTCGCCGCGCGCTCCGCTGACGCTCCCCGGCTCGTCCGGCTATCACTGGTATGTGGTGTCGCGGGTGGGGTTCCCCGACCCCGACACCTTCAACGCCGCCTACCGCGAGCTGGCGGTGCTGCACGAGCAGCTGTGGGAGCGCACGGGGCTGGGACCGGAGCGCACGGTGCTGGGGGGCTTCTCGATGGGCGCCGCGATGAGCTACGCGCTCGGCCTCGGCGCCGAGCGCCCGGCGCCGGCCGGCGTGCTGGCGTTCTCGGGCTTCATCCCCACGGTGCAGGGTTGGAGCTTGGATTTGCCGGCGCACCGGGCGACGCGCGTGTTCATCGCGCACGGACGGCTCGACTCGGTGATCGACGTGGGCTTCGCCAGGGACGCCGCCGAGCGCCTGCGCGCGGGCGGCCTGCAGGTCGACTACCACGAGTCCGAGGCCACCCACCGCATCGACCCCCGCGAGCTGCCCGCCGCCGGCGAGTGGCTGCGGGCAACGCTGGCGGCGGCCGGCGCGGGCGCCGCGGGGGCTGCGGCGGCAGGCCCCGGGCGTGCGCCGGCGGACGCCGGGCCTGCGGCGGCGGACGCCGGGCCTGCAGCGGCGGGCTCCGGGCGTGCGGCGGCGGACCCCGGGCGTGCGGCGGCGGGCTCCGGGGCGGGCGACTCTGCGCCGCGGGGAGTCGCGAGCGCATGAGGTTGACTGCGCCAACAGGAAACGTCTAGAAGGGGTCGCATGTCAGCCGCAGCGCTCGCTCGCAAGCCTTCCCCGCCGGGCAGC
>Ga0335075_10006831_pt1 | contig 17613 bp, 16 predicted proteins | sample Lox_Sample_24_FD_206723 | JGI IMG/M metagenome (GOLD analysis project Ga0335075, IMG submission 206723) | Soil microbial communities from Loxahatchee National Wildlife Refuge, Florida, United States - Lox_Sample_2.4 | ecosystem: Environmental > Terrestrial > Soil > Wetlands | place: USA...
ATCGGTCACCGCGGTGTAGCCGCCGGTATAGCCATGTGCGCGGATCTCGCGCAGCAGCCGGCTTGCGGTCAGGCCGGGATAGGCAGCGACCCGCTGCCGCAGGTAGGCCTCAAATGGCGCTTTTGGGGAGAATCACTCCGCCAACGACAGACGGGATCATCGCTGAGTTCGCCACCATACCCACCACCGCGCCACCGGGGACGCGATTTCAGTATTGCAGCCGATGCATCGTGCTCGCGGCTTACGTCCTCGAACGGATCACCGGCCAGTCTTGGGAAGCCTATACCCGGACGCACATCTTTGCGCCGCTCGATATGAACACGGCCTCGTTCGGGTCGTCCGGTCTGGAGCAGGCACCTGACCACGCCCAGCCGTATTACCATGACACGGTCCTGGGTGAGGCGCCGGTGCCTTGGGGTCGTCTCCGCTACCTTGGTCCGTTGGCGCCGGCGGGCGGCATCGATGCCAGCATCGATGAGATGGCGCGCTACGCGTTGCTGCAACTCGGCGATGGGACGATCTCCGGGTATCGGATCGTCACGGCGAAAATGCTGGCCGAATTGCATCGGCCGGAGATCGCCGTTGGAGGGGACTGGGCGCGATCCGCTCCGGCCGAGAACCTGCACTACGCGCTCGGCTGGTTCACCGCCGACATTCGCGGCGTGCACCTCGTTTTCCATAATGGCGCTAATCCCGGTTTCCGCGCGTCGATCGATCTCGTTCCGTCCTTCAAGACGGCCGTGGTCCTCCTGACTAACGGCGAATCGGACCCGTTCATCAACGCTGCCACCCGTAGCCTGTTTAATCAGCTTCTCCACTAAGCGCCGGCAGCGAGTTCGCTATCTCGGTGATCTGCTCCGCAGAATCAAGTTGATCAATTTTCCGAAGTCGGTTTTGGGGGCAACAGCGGCTCACTCTCTAGAGGTCTCGCCAGAGGTCTCGCCGCGTCGGAGTGCCCTGATGGAAGCTCATCAGCCAGCGGCTGCGCATGCACGCGGGTCTGGTCGGCGGCGAGGGTTTTGCGATTGACGCTAGTGTGATCGAAGCTGATGCCAGCTCCGGCCGCAAGGTTCACGGCAAGCTCATTACCTGGCTGGAGGAGTAAAAGATCACCGCCCGGTGCGGGAATATCTCGCCGCGCTCGATCAAGCCGCGCCTCATCTCAAGCGCAACCTCGGATTCCGGCGATTGCGGCTTCGCGGGATCACCGGGGCCTCGGACGAATTCCTCCTGACCGCTACCGTCCAGAATTTGCGAAAGCTGGTGCGCTCGCTCGCTTACTCGCAGCCGGCAGCCGTATTCCCCGCTACCCGACCACCAGGGGATCAAAACTCTATGCCCGGCGTGCCGCCGACCGGCAGTCGCAAGATCATTCCGATTTGTTCTCGTCGTCGCCTGGCGCGTCGCTGATGTCGCCGCCGGGGTTTTCAACGGTATCCCTGATTTCCGCACCATCACAGCGGCTGGCAGCCGTGCAAGCCGTCGGGCATAGTCTCGGAATGGAAATTCGAACCGCTATAACAGCCGATGCCGTTGAAGCCTGCAGCGTGCTTAGGCGGTCGATATCAGAGTTGTGTTTTCTGGATCACAGAAACGACCAAAATCTTTTGTCGCGATGGTTAAGCAACAAGACGCCCGAAAATGTTGTGAGGTGGATAGGTCGGCCCGACCACTCGCTGCTTGTTGCTGTTGAGGACGATGCGATTTTGGCCGTAGGTGCGGTCACCGACGATGGAGAGATCACTCTAAATTACGTTTCTCCGGATGCGCGATTTCGCGGCGTCAGCAAAGCCTTGATGTGTGCGCTCGAAATCAGCTGCGGATCGAGGTAACTTTCAATGCACCCTCGTGAGTACCGAGACGGCCCATCGCTTCTACCTTTCCGCAGGCTATAGTGAAACCGGACCTCCGGTTATTATGTTCGGGATGCAGAGTTACCCGATGTCAAAGCGTCTGCCAGTGCGAAAATCATGTTGATTAATGCAGCGTAATGTGCGCCGCGGCTTCGGCCGGTCGCACACCCCGGCGATCCCTTCGGCATTGTAGCGTTGCACCCAGTCGTGCAAGGTCTGCCGATCCATTCCCGCCAACCGCGCCGCACTCGCCCGGTCCATCCCGTCGAGCGCGTTGGCGATCGCGATCAGCCGGGCGCCGACCCCGCCGCTCGTCGCTGTCGAAAAATCCGGGTTGTCCCGCGATCGCCGATCGCCCGCTTTCCCAATCCGACAAGCGGGCGATTCGCCTTCAAAAACAAACGGTTTTCAGAAGACTCCGGCTGCAGTAACGATCTGATCCGCCATGTTCGTGCAATTAGACTCGGACAGGCGCTAGGTTAACTTTACCACACGCGCCGCCTCGACCGCTCCGTCACCTGTGGCCGAATCTTTCCTTCAAAGCGTCGCTTATCGCTTTATTCCCATCGATAGTCGCCTTCGTAAGGTATTTAAGCGCCTCTTTCATCGTCTCAGCTTTCATCACCCAGTCTATATCCGAATCACTAAGACCGGCCTCCTTCAGGTCTCTCCTGAACTCTTTCGGCCACGCTTTAACCCACTGTCTCTCGCTCATCAAGTGTTCTCCTCATTAACTGACATTACCCGGATTTCCATAGTAGTTGTGATACCAAGATTACCTATCCGAGCGCGTTCGGTAACCACGACTCCCATCGTTCGCCGCAATATTCAATGGTTCCTTATAGTCCCAACGTTTGCGACGACATCGCCGTTATTATTTAAGTCCTTGCCACGTATGTAAACGTCACAAAGATCGTTATTATTTGTCTTTGGTTTCATCGACACCGAGAATGCGTCGGGTATCGTATACTTAACGCCACTGAGCCAGGCATCTGACGGTCGCGAGTATGTCAAGTCGCCTACCGTCCAGCGACGTTGCTGACCGTAAGTTCTCTGAAGTTCCGCAAAAACGGCGTTCTTATCGTTCAGGTCTTGTAGACTGAGGCCCGTCGTTATGCCCTCCTTGTTGCGGGATCTCACTTTCGCCGCTGGCTGGCAGTCGCTACCGCCCGACCACGTCGGCCCAAGCATAAAAGGTTATCTGGTCTGCTCGTACGTGACGCGCTCGATGACATGGTTCCGAACGACGATTTCAAACAAAAATCTCCCTATCCTGAGCTGATGATTCCCAGTGCGATTCTGATCCGCCCAACGTGAAATCGCGGCACGCGCGTCACGGTTCTCCTGGGCGTTCAGTCCCCTGGCGATTTCCAACGTCTGTGCGTTGGCGGCGGTATTCCATGTTGCCATCATCCGTCTCCTTTCGATGAGGACAATCAAGCCACCGATATGCTCACGTCGAGGACAACTTTTTTGATCGCTATCAGGGCCTTACGCTTCGGTCGTCGAGATCTATAATGCGGATCGCATAATTAGAAAACAGGCCGGGGCTGTACTCCTTGAAGTCTTTCAGTCCTCGGCGTGGCGATCGTGGGGCCCATGTCATCGCAATAGGCGAGCAGCGTGACCGCGCCGGCCTGTCCCTTGTTCAGCACGTTACCGGCCGCGTGATCAACTTGCATCTAACCGGGAGAGTGCGCTCCACCCGGCCAGCGATACTTCGAGCATTTATCTTTATCGGTGTTCTTGTCCTCGAAAAAGTCGCGGACGTTATCGGCAGTAATCGGCGTTAGGGGTCCGTAATTGGCCGGATAGCCGTCTTTGACAACATATGCCTTCAGGCCGCCGGCCTCGCCTCCCTGTCCTTTGCCGCCGCGGCAGATGAAACGCCTTCTGCTGGTGTTCCCCGGCTCGTCAGTGACCCGCTGCACATAGAGGGTGATGTTGCCTCCCGGCTCTCCCTTTGCGCCGTACTTGGCCGTATAGGTGGGTCTGCCCTCCGCATTGGCCGGAGCCCTGGCATTGGTCGGGTCGAGTGGGTCCTGCGTGAGATACTCCGATTCGGCGCGCGCCGAATCGGGGAGCGGGGTCGTGTCGATGCAGCCGATCCCGGTAAAAGCCAGCTCTCGTGCGTAGATCGTGACATTAGCCCGCGGAAAGCGAAGCCGATCGGAAACCTCCATGTGATCGGCATAAATCGTCAGCGAGCGAATGTCGGCGGCGCCCTCCCCATAATAATTGCTCAGGATCCGGTTGGCACCGGACCACCGCAACAGCACGCCGGCAATCTCGACATCACGCAGGATCCGGTTTTTCAGGCCGTTGAAAACCTCCTTGGAGAGATCCCGCCGGACGGTGGTTGCGGTAACAAAGGCCTGGTCGTCCTGCTCCGGCGTGGAACTGCGCCGCTCCCCGATGATGCGCAGCGGAGAAAATCGCGTTGTGGATGATCGGACGGCAAACTGATTCTGATACTTCAGCCAGCCTTGGCGAAACTCGTCAGTTAGTGTGTATCTCTCGGAATTGTTCTGCTGTCCCATAAACATCCCGATCATTTCGCCGGTGAAGGGGCTGCGGAATTGCCACAGCAACCCGCCTAGCGTAGGCGTTTGCCATGTCCGCCCTGGCTCTATCCGCCCGAACCACTTTTCGAACCGCTTCTCCTCCTTCATCCCCAGCAGATATGCGTCCGCGACCCGCCCAGTTTTGTTGATAACCGTTAGCTGGTGGGGCCATTGCCGGTCGGACCGGCGATATGAGTCGATCTCTGTAGTAAAATATTCGCAGTTCTCTCCCGGCAGTTTTTCCGGATCGTGAACGAATTCTGTGTCGATCGTGATGATCGAGGGGAGGAGTTGTCGGCCTCTGACCATATTCTCGAGGTCTATATCCTCGACGTCTATCATACTGAGAAGACATCGGTTCGGTTAAAGTAGGATAATGTGGCTACCTATCATTCTACCGTGACGGAGCTCGGACCACAGAGGCCAGTCGACAGCTTCGAAAGGCCGCAAAGGCCTGGGCGCCTGATCGAGCGGCATGTCCACCGCGAGCGGCAGAGGCGTCAAATTGATTATCCTGATGGTCGCCATGTCATCCGGCTGCTCCGCTACAGCGGCCCCCGGGCCGTCTTTTGGCAATACGGCGACTTCAGCCATTGAACTTCCTCCCACCGACTACCTGTGGAACTACGCGACCAAAGTCAGCGAGGCCGCCAGTAATAAATCCAACCCCTTCAGGTGACTTGCAGTCTCTCGTGGCATTGTCTTCACCCCAGCAAGCAGGCCGTGGTCAGCCTCTCTTGCGCCAGAGCGTCTGCGACCCGCGCCCGCTCCTGGTCTTCGGCCGCCCTGTCATCCGAGATGCCGAAGAAAGGTGCGCGGATCAATAGAAACCAATGGACACTAGAGGGCGCGCGGGTTAGGTTCTTTGGTTAAGAACCATAATTGTTCTGAATCCGTGCAACCTGCTGATTAAGAACCTTAATGTCCTGAATCGTATGATGCGATGGTCGAGGGCGAGATCAGCTTCGGCCGGTTCCAGCTTAATCTCGCGCGGCGCGAATTGCGGCGCGATAACACGCCGGTGCGACTCGGTAGCCGGGCGCGCGACATCCTCTGCGTTTTGGCGGCGGCCGGGGGCGCCGTCGTCACCAAAGACGAGCTGATGGCGCAGGTATGGGCCGGGCCGGGGTGGTCGTCTCGGAGAGCAACATTCAGGTCCACATCTCGGCGCTGCGCAAAGCTCTCGCGGAAGACGGGAACACGGAAGGCTGGATCGTGACCGTCGCGGGGCGTGGCTATCGGTTCCTGCCTCCGCGAGCAGCGCCTGCTGCCGACGACCCCGCTCCTGGGCTAAGCTTGCCGGTTTCGGACAAACCGTCGATCGCGGTTTTGCCATTCATCAATCTGAGCGGGGATCCCGAGCAGGAATATTTCGCCGACGGGATGGTCGAGGAGATCACCACCGCACTCTCCCGCATCCGCTGGCTTTTCGTCATCGCTCGCAATTCGAGGCTTACATACAAGGGTTAGGCCGTAAATGTGAAGCGGGTTGGCCGCGAATTGGGGGTCCGTTATGTGCTCGAAGGCTCGGTGCGCAAGGGTGGCAACCGGGTCCGCATCGCGGCGCAGTTAATCTAGCGCACGGCGAGACCGCCCTGCGACTCAACCCCCGTGGCCAAACCCAGTGGGCTCTCTACTTGATTGGATCCGCGCTCGTCTCAAGTCGACGATTCGAGGAAGCGATCCCCAAACTATTGGCTTCGATCCAAAACGACGAAGACGCTGCTGTCGCCCCCTACCGCTGGCTTGTCGCCTGCTATGCGCATATGGGACGGCTCGAGGAGGCGCGGGCGACACTCGCGCGGCTCCGCGCCATCAGCTCTGTCATGATACCCGAAGCCAGCAATCTACGGAACGCTGAGCACCGTGAGCTTTTCCTTTCGGGCTTGCGGCTGGCGATCAGCGAGAGCGCCGCATCCAGACACTGGCAGCCGATTCTGTCACGACGCTCCGACAGCCAGACCGGTAAGATGCCGTCGCTCGATTAGGACCCGCTCAAGGATTGCGGTGCGGTCTGAGTAACCGTAAGTCCGAGCGAACTCAGCCACCGCCTTTAACGGGCCGCTGGAAGTCAAACCCGACTTCAACAGTGCCTCGGAAAAGGAGAGGTCAGCGCAAAGCGCCCGGTGCTGGTGCCAGTGTCGGCCCACGGCTCGGCGAGTGAGCGGAATTGCGCCTTGGCGTCATTCGGGGCGTTGGGCAAAAACCCCATGCTCGGGCTATCAAGCGCTTGGCGCTTGCGTCGGCTCACTCTGCCTTCCTCACTGGCGGCGGCGACCAGGTACCTTCGAGGATCGAGGGGGGTGTTTCTTTCGGCCAATACATCCGCATCATCAGGATGAACTGACCCGACGGTGCGGGCAGCCAATTGGCCTGAGGCGCGTTGGCGGGTTTGTCGTGTGAAAAGTAGAGATCAAGCGACCCATCGGCGTTTAGCACTGGATTGTCACGCATGCTCACCGTGAGCTTGTTCAGTGCATTCGGATAGAAATAATATGTGCTGTCGTACATCGTAATCGACCAGAAGCCGTTAACAGGGGGCGTTTTGCCCTTAGCAAAATGTACTGTGTAGGTGTTCGTGCCGATCAACGGTGCGCCGTCGCTGCTCACTTTCGTGCTTGGATAAACCGCGTCCTTGCTTAGGTTCGCGCCCCAGCCAACATTCGACACAGTCGCGCGCCATAGATATTTCGTGCCGTATTCTCCAGTGCCGAGGGTGAGTAACCAGCCATTGACGACCTTATTGCCCGTCCTCTCCTCTGCCTGCATCTGCTTGGAAGCGACTGTGCCAACGTCAGCCAGCGCCGTTTGATCGGCGGTAGGCAGCTGGCTCAGATGGAATGGCTTGCCGGGCACAAGACCGATCTTCGCCATCTCGGTTACGATGGGCGCGTCCTGTGGCAAGACCGGCGGATTGACGGCCATCGACTTGGCCAGGGCATTGAAATAGGTCTCGGTGTTCATCGCGCTGATGATGTCCCGAACCTTGTCCTTAACACTGGGCGCTGTGGGGTCGATTTTTCCGGCTGGCGGAGTGTATGGCTTGCCATAGGAACTTAGCGGCACGAGTTTGAATGCCCTCTGAGCGGCGTTTACCTTCGCGTAATCCGCAGGTGTCCCGTCGGCATAGACCCGGCCGATGATGAAGACTGTGTTGGTAGGAGACTTCACCTCATGCGTTACGCTCGACGGCAGAGATCCATGCCAATTGGGACCAGTGATGGCGATGGTCTGCGCGCCCGTTCCTAGGGTGCGCGAGCCGGGCGCGGCGAGCACATTCGTCCATTGGGAGTAAATCGGAAAGAGAAAGTACCGTCCATGCATGTCGGGGTAGGAAAATAGGATTGGTTCCTTCGACACGTCGATGAATGCGGCGGAGTATAGTGTGTCGGCATTCGGCGCCGTAACACCTTTATAGGCTGCCGGTGGGTACTTCGGTAAACTAACGAACTGGTTCAATGGCGCCTGGAAGGTCTGCGGGTTGGGCGCGATCGTATTGGTGAACGCCTTCTCGGTGACATCGCTCGTCATTAGCGCGTATCCATAGATGTAGGCGGCAACGCCGATCGACTTGGCTTCTCTGGGCGTGAGGTTTTGCGCCGAAGCCGCCGACACGCCTGCCATCAACCAACTGGCGAGCAACAATGTGAACATCCGAGGCGTTATTGCCCTCAACCTTGTCAATGCCGTACTCCTCATCTTCCGGTAGGTCTGGATTGGCGGGTGGCTGCCGCAGCACGTCGTTTCACGATGCAGCCCCGGCTCGCCGAAACCCTGCCGCCGGAGCACATTAAAACCGCATCGTGGCGCCAAGGATCGGGCCCTTCATATGTACGTCAAAGCCGAGCGGATTGTTGCTCGCCGAGTAATTGACGTTGAAGCTGCGATAACCGAGCTGCAGATCCAGCCATGGCTTCAATGCGTAGTCGAGCGTGCCGGTGATCTGCCAATCGACTTGCGCGCCGATCCCGAACCCGCCGACATCGACATAAGCCGTCAACCCAAAGCCGTTGCCGAAATCGCGATGATAGCGGGCGGCGATCAGCGGATCGGCCCAGCGGCCCATCCGATCGATACTCGTTGTCGGCAACATCCTCCCATTAAGGATAGTGGCGGCGGACTGGCCTCACCAGCGAAAACCAAGGCCGCCGTCAATCGTCTGTTCCGGCTGGTCGAGTACGCGCTACGGGGGGCCGGCATCGGCGGTGGGGCGAACTGCGGCGATGCTGCAACAGCTGGCGACGGCGGCGGGATTGTTGGCCCACTCGGCCTCGGATATTGCCGTTGGTCTGCCAGAGGCCTTCGCGGGTGCGTTCTGCGGCTTTGCGCAGCGCCGCCTTGAATTTGGCGAAGGCCCGCTCGGTCTGTCGTTGGGGGAGGACATGCCGGCACGATATTTGGGGGATTTGCTCGAGCGCGTGGTGGCGGCGGTCGGTGCGGGAGCCTCGGCGCCGGCGGCGGGTCGCTTTGGGGTCCGCGTGAGCACGGCGATTCGCTGGGGGCAGCGTTTGCGCGCGGAAGGCCGTGCGCAGCCCGGCGCGATGGGAGGCGACCACCGCTCACGCCTGGTGGAGCACCTGCCGGCAGTCTTGGAGTTGCTGGCCAAGCATCCAGACCTGACCTTGGCAAAACCGTGCCCGCGGAACCCCCGTCTCGGTTAGCTCGCGGCTGGCCGCCGTGGGCGTCCACGTCGGGTCGCCGCGGCCGGCGGCTCGACCGTGGACTGAGGCGGAATGTCGGTTTCCTGCTGGGGCGGCCGAGCCCGATTTGCTTTGCCATCGTCGACCGTTGCTCCGAGTAAGCCGGCGCCGTCAGCGGATGATCGGCGGACAATTTCCAGCGCGTGCGATACGCCGCCGAATCGAGCCCATGCGCTACACGCAGACGCCGGCGCAGCATCAGGCCGCGAAACCTCAGGATCACCAGCACGGCCTGCATCGGATCACCGCGGAGCCGCTGCCGGGCCGCGGTCTCGTACCCGGCGCGCTTGATTTTCAGCATCTGTCGCACCAGAGCCGACATCGCGTTGCGGTAGCGAAGGCGAGCGGCGTGCGTCTCGGCCGTAAACCCGATAACGCCGGCGCAGCCGAAGCAGATGAGATCGAGACGATTCCGTATATGTGGGACCCGCCTCTCTTGCCGATTTTCCGTTTCACAGATCAGCCTTGTCGCAGATGCTTCCGCCGCGTCGCGCTTGATACTGCTGCTGACGGAGCGAGCCTTCACGGGAAGATTTGGCAGACGCTGCGCCTCCCAACGCCACCGAATTTCGATGAGGCGAAAACGCAAGGCTGGACTATCGTCGACATGAAACGCGGCTGGCGGCGAATTTTCGAATTCGCACCCCCGAAGGGATAGTGATCGGTTGTAGCTTCGTAGCCGGTCAGGCCGCTTCCTGGCAGGTTCGCCGCGACGGCGGTTGAGGGAGGATATTGTGAGGCTAAGGATTCTGGCATTTTTCGGCATGTTGATCGGCGGCGGCATCACCGGCCTCGCGCCCTTCCCGCTCCTAGCGGCGGGACCCGCCAGCACGGCGCAGCCGGCAAAGCCGGAGATAAGCGCTGCGGCCAGGGCCGCACTGCAGCGCATGGGCGAGGCTCTGCGCGCGCAGCAATTCGAATTTCGGGCGCAGACGATTCGCGTCTACGCCGGACCCAAGGGCGAGCCGCTGCATATCTTCCATACCCTCGATGTCACGGTGAGGCGCCCTAACCGGATGCTGGTCTTGCGGAACGGCGACGATGGCTCCAGCAAGCTCGTCTATGACGGCAAAACCCTGTTCGTCTATATGCGCGACGCCAACAAATACGCCAGCATCCCGGTGCCGGGCACGATCGAGGGGATGATGAAGGAGGCGATGGGCCGGCTCGGCATCGATTTTCCGCTCGCCGATTTTCTGACCGACGAGCCGAGCAAGTCGTTTCTGAGCGGGGTGACCGCCGGAGACGTGGTCAATACCGTGACGATCGACGGCGTCCCCTGCCTGCATATGTTCTTCTCACAGCCGCCGGGCATCGAGCTTGAGCTCTGGCTGGAAAAGAATGATCGATCACTGCCGCGCCGCCTGATCGTGACCTATCGGTCGCTGCCCGGCGAGCCGAACTTCGTCGCGACTTTCTCCAGGTGGAACTTTGCGGTTCATCCGACCGACGCGGATTTCATTTTTCAGCCACCGGCTGGAGCGGTCCGGGTCGCATTGAAGCCGCACGCCGGCGCGGCCAACCAGAAAGCCGGCGGAGGCGCCAAATGAAATATCTGGGTCTTGTCTGCGTCAGCGTCCTGCTGGCGGCGGCGGCCGGGTCGGATGCGTTTGGCTGGGGGGCGGTCAGCGGACCACGCGGCGGGGCAGCCTACCGCGGACCGATGGGCGGTGCCGCGGTGCGCGGGCCCAATGGCGGTGCCGCGGTGCGCGGCCCCTTTGGCGCCGGCGCGGTTCGCGGTCCCGCCGGTAACGTTGCGGTGCGCGGCCCCAGTTATGGCGGCGCCGTCTATCGCGGCGGCTACTATTATGGAGGTGGTGTCGCGGCCGGCGTGGCCGCAGGCGCTGCCGTCGGCGCCGCAGTCGGCACGGCAGCAGCCGCTTCGAGCTATTATGGCGCGCCTTACTACTACCCGCCGCCCTATTATTGCGCGCCGGGGTACACCTGCCCGCCGCCCTATTATCCTCCGCCCTGATCGTAACGGCGAATTGATTTAGATGTGCCGACGACGGCAGTCTTGAGGGCGCGGGGTCCGCTGCCGCTGTGTGACTTGCGCCTATGGGCTTCGGCGTGCCTCGCGTGCAAGAGCGATCTGTCATTTTGATCGATAAGTGGCGCGTTTTTTGATCGTTATCTAGCCGATCAAAATGACCGGGATCTTCGTGTCATTATCCGGCGTAGGTCTTTGAGAATTATCTGGCGCGCCGGGCGGCAATGCCGATCCCCCGGCAGCGGCGCACGCGGGGCGATCCGGCCGTTCGCCGGACCGTCCGCGTCGAGCGTCGTTAGCGCTTGATCCCGGCCAGGCCGTTCTGGATCCCGGCGGTCGCCCAGGGGCCCCACGGCATGGTGAAGAACTTGAACCCCTTCTGGACGAAGAAGTTCGGGTCCATCCCGGGCGGGATGAAATACATCCCGGCGACGACGCCGCGCTTTGCGGCGGCTGCCGCGATTTTATCGAGCGCTCGCTGATAGGTGTCGCAGGCGTAGTCGAGCGGCACCCCCAGCTCGATCGAAAGGTCGGACGGGCCGATCAGCAGGACGACGACGCCGGGGACCGAGGCGATGGCATCGAGGTTCTCCAGTGCCTGGTTCGTCTCGATCATCGGCACGATAACGACCCCGTCGTTCACGGCGTCGAGGTAATCGCGGTAATTCTTGAACTCGCCCCACTCGCCGCGCACCCCGGCGTTGCTGCGGTTGCCGAGGGGAAAATAGCGGCAGGCGCGCACAGCGGCCTCCGCCTCCGCGCTGGTGTTGACCATCGGCACAACGATGCCTCGTGCCCCGGCGTCAAGCGCGAAGCAGATCTGATAGGCCTGGTTTGCGGCGACGCGCACCAGCGGTGCCGCCTCTTTGCCGCGCATCGTCTGGATCGACGGCTGCAGCTGCTTGATCTCCCAGGCGGAGTGCTGGGTATCGAGCAGCACGAAGTCGTACCCGGCGTCGGATAGGATCGCCACGTCGACGTTCGGGGTCGCGGTCGTCCCGACGACGGTTCTACCTGACTTGATGGAGTCTTTGAGGGCGTTCATCTGGCGTCGATACTCCCACAGTAGCTTCAGCGCCGGTTCAGCCGAGCGACGGCGCCGGGCGCGTTGGCGCGGCATTATCACACATTGGCGGGAAGTCGCCGCACCGCATGGCTGTCATTTTGAAAATTATCTGGCGCAGGATTTGAGAATTGTCTGGCGCGCCGCTCCTGCTCCCTCTGGGCGTCGCCTGGGCGCCCCAAACGGTCACCCGCGAAGTGTCCGGCTATCCAGGGGTGACGACGGCAAAACGGACTGGATGATTGACGGCCGCGAAGGCGGACTCCACCCGCCCATGGCCATTGCATCGGGGTAGGCGGACGAGTAGCAGATCCGATCCCTGGTTCACACGGGTTAGCACTTAATCAGGTCGGTATAATACGCTTGCGCGACATTTACGCAGTGGCAATCATGTGAGAGCTCACGTTCGGTATCCATACCACCACCGACGCGGGCTGCACGCCGCGAGGCCAAATGGATCTGTCCGGTTGCGCGTCTTTCTCTGAACCCCGCGACACGGGTCAACCATCTTTATGACGGAGTCATCGATGGCAGATTTCGACATCATCATCAGAGGCGGCACGGTCGTCGACGGGACGCGCACGCCCCGCTATGTCAGCGATATCGCGATCAAGGAGGGCAAGATCGCCCAGATCGGCGGCCTGAAAGGGAAGACCGCCGAGCGTATTCTGGACGCGGCGGGCCGCATCGTGGCGCCCGGCTTTGTCGACCTGCACACACATTACGACGCGCAGATTTTCTGGGATCCCTATTGCACGCTTTCCGGATGGCACGGGGTGACCTCGGTGGCCTTGGGCAATTGCGGGTTCGGCTTCGCCCCGTCGCGGGTCGAGGACCGTGACCGGGCGATGCTCAGCATGACGCGCAACGAGGCGATTCCCTATGACGCGATGAAGGCCGGCATGCCGTGGAACTGGGTGACGTTCCCCGATTTCATCGACAGCCTGACCCGCACGCCCAAAGGCGTCAACTGCCTTACCTATGTGCCGTTGACCCCGCTTTACGCCTGGGTGATGGGCTGGGAGGAAGCCAAGAAGCGGCGGCCGACCGAGGCGGAACTTCAGGAAATGTGCCGGCTGATCCATGAGGCGATGGATGCCGGCGCGTGCGGCTGGTCGGCCCAGGTGTTGGGCGAGAACTCGATCCAGCGGGATTATGACGGGACGCCGATGATCACGGATCTGCTCTCGGAGCACGAAGTCCTGACCTTCGCCAAGGTGCTGGCCGACCGTGACGAGGGCTTTATCGAGTTGGCATATAAGCAGACCGGCGAAGAAGGCCGCCCGCTGGCGGCGGACGCCAGGGAGTTTTTCGAAAAGGTCGCCGCGGTGGCGAAGCGGCCCATTCTGTACCAGACCGTCACCCCGAACTCGGTGCATCCCGAACAGCACCGCGAACGCATCCGCTGGCTCGAAAGCTGCGCCGAGCGGGGGTTGCGCCTCTATGGCCAGGGCGCCACCCGGCGCGGCGGGTTCGAGATGACGTTCGAAGATTGGAACCTGTTCGACGACACCGCGGCTTGGCGCGAAGTAACCTTGGGCACGAAAGCCGAGCGCAAGGCCAAAATGCAAGACCCGCAGATGCGCCGCCGCCTCAAAGAGGAATGGGATTCCGGGATCCGACCGACCCAGGTGGCTCAGGGTTCGGTCGGCAGTCTCGTCGTGCAAACCCGCAACGTGAAGACCGATATTGGCGCCGAAGCGGATTTTCCGACATTGCCGGCGCCGGTGGAGATCGGCAGCGCTTCCTACTTCCTGATCAAGACCCAAGACGGCTACAAGCTGCTGTCACGGGTATGTCCGCATCAGGGCGGCACGGTTCGGAATATCGGCCCGACTTTTATCTGCCGCACGCACGGCTACCGTTATGACAAAGACAGCGGCAAGTGCCTCAACGCCGCCGGGCTGCGGATGCGGTCCTTTGCGGTCAACGTTAAGGACGGACGGCTGATCGCCTTGGTGCCGGATGCGGAGACCGGCAACTCGACGCTCGTCGGGCAAACCGTGCAGCAAATCGCCGATGCGCAGGGCAAGCATGTGATCGACGCGTTGCTCGACATCGTCGTCGAGGACGATCTGGACACCGAGTTTTTTGCTCCGACCCAGGGGCGGGAGGCGGCCCAATTCACCACCGAGGTGTTGAACTCCAACCTCGTCGTCGCAGGAGTCTCGGACGGTGGTGCCCATGTCAAATTCCTGACCGCCGGGATCTATCCGACAGATATGCTGGTCTGGCTCGTCCGCGACGAGAAGACGATCAGCCTGGAGGATGCGCACTACAAATTGAGTTACCTGCCGGCCCATATGGGTGGCTTCAAGGACCGTGGCGCCATCAAGGAGAACGCCCCGGCGGACATTGTGATCTACGATCTCGAAAATCTAGAGGTTCTGCCCTCGGAAGTGGCCAAAGACCTGCCCGGAGGCGAGTGGCGGCGGATCCAGAAGTCCAAGGGCTATGACTGGATCCTGGTCAACGGCCAGATCACCTTCGAGAACGGCGAGCCAACCGGAGCCTTGCCCGGCAAATTCCTGCGGAACGGTCGAGGCTGATCAGGCGCAAGAGGTCTAGCCCCACGCCCGGTTCTCAGGCTCGCTCAGCGAAGCTGCGGTCGAGAGCCGGGCGCGGGTGCCGTCGAAACAGGGTTCTGTGCGAACTGCGCCTGCTTGGCCGCTTTGCAAAAGTGCTGCTCGCCCGCTGCCGCCCTTCAATTGGTAACCCGCGCGCGACAACCGGCCGCTTCAGCGCAAACGGGTGCCGCAGATGCCGTTCTTCTCCAACTGGAAGAACGCCAATCCATGTTGACTTGTCGCCAAGCGATCACCTGCCTTATCGTTTCGCTTGGCCATAATCGGACGCGGCTCCCATCCATGAGCACAATCGAACTTGTCGACCCTGAATTGCGCGATGCGCTCGCGCAGTGGCCACAGCTGCCGCTGACCGCCGACTCTTTGACACGGCGCCGTGCTGATGCGCTCGAGCTGATTAGCGCCGTTCCGAAACCGGACCTGCCCGACATCGCCACCGGCGTGATGCATGTCGAGAGTGCGTTTGGCGCAAAGCCGATCCGGGTTCTGACCTATCGCCCGGTCACGTCCGACGCCCCACTGCCCGCCATCCTGCACGTCCACGGCGGGGGCTTCGTGATGGGCGCGCCGGAAATGAAGGATGTGGAGAATAGTCTCTTCGCGTCAGAGCTGAGATGCGCGATCTATTCCGTGGATTATCGCCTAGCACCGGAAGCGCCACACCCGGCGCCGCTAGAGGACATCTACTCGGTGTTCGCTTGGCTGCACGCAAATGCAGGCCAGCTCGGGCTTGATCCCGCCCGCATCGGTATCAAGGGCGAGAGCGGAGGCGGCGGTTTCGCGGCGGCCGCCGCACTTTACGCGCGCGACCGGCAGGGACCAAAATTCGCCTTCCAGCATCTGATCTATCCGATGATCGACGACCGCACGGCGGTGCGCAAGGACCTGCATCCTTGCGTCGGCGAGTTCGTCTGGACGCAGGAGAACAACTATTTCGGCTGGCGTTCGCTGCTCGGCAAGGAGCCGGGCTCGGCCGACGTCTCGCCTTATGCGGCGGCGGCACGAGCAGCGGATGTGTCGGGCTTGCCGCCAACCTACATTTCGGTCGGCGGCCTTGATCTTTTCCTCGAAGAAAACATGACCTATGCGGATCGATTGAGCCGCGCCGGGGTGCCGGTCGAGCTTCACATGTATCCGCGGGCGTATCACGGTTTCTATCGGGCAACGAATGCCCGTGTGACCAAGCAGGCCGAGCACGACAATCGCGAGGCGCTGCGCCGCTTCCTGAACGGATGACACAACAATCCACGCGACCGATGTCGGCCCAAGGCAGCCGACCTGAGCCGTGTTTTTCATCCACCGGTGGGTAGAGTCGATTGGCCATTTGAGCCTTGCAGGCTCGATGCTGCAACGGGACGGGGCGAGACGCTCGTGTCGCGCTGAGCGCCCGAACCGGCTCAACAATCGCGCTGGAGATCCTAATGTCCGGGTTGGCCTCGGTTGAGGCTTTGAAGCAGCGGACGAAGCGCGTCGAGCTTCGCGCCGAACCCGCTCCAGTCGCCGGCCTTGAGCTGCTCGATCGCGCGGTCGTAATCGTCGAGCGCCGCGGCCGCGAGATTACCGGAGGCGGGCGCCGGCGCGGCCGATGATCCGGCTGTCGCGACCACCGGCGTCGCTGGCGCCGGCGTCCCCTGGAACAGCGCCGCCAGCGCCTGCGGCAGCGTGTCGGCCATCACGACGCGATCTCCATAAGCGGCAATAACGCGCTTCAGTTCGGGCAGCTGGCCGGTTTCGGCGCGTAGATAAAGCGGGGACACGTAGAGGATCGAGTGCTCGACTGGAATGACCAGCACATTGCCCCGGATCACGCGCGAACCCATCTGGTTCCACAGCGAGATCTGTTGCGAGATCTCGGTGTTCTGGTTGATCCGCGCCTCGATCTGGAACGGGCCGTAGACCTGTTTCTCCTTGGGAAACTCATAGACGATGAGCTTGCCGTAATCGGGCGGATCGCAGCCGGCTGCGAGCCACGCGATCATGTTCTCGCGCCGGTTTGGCACCATCGGCACCATCAGGAAGAACGCAGGTTTCGCCTCTTCGGGAAGACGCATGATCATGTAGTAGGGCGCCATCGCTGTATTGCCGACAGATTCGACGCCGCCGACGCTGCTGGTCTGGCGCGGGAATTGCCAGAGGTCCTCGCGGTTATAGAACACTTCGGGCGCGCTCATGTGATAGGCCCGGTACATCTCCGCCTGTATTTGAAACAGATCCTGGGGATAGCGGATATGCTTCCGGAGATCGGCCGGCATCGCGTTCAGCGGCTTGAACAGCCCGGGAAAGATGCGGCGGTACGAGGCGAGCATTGGGTCCTTGGGATCGACATCGTAGAATTCGATCGAGCCATTATAGGCATCGACGACAATCTTGACCGAATTGCGGATGTAATTGATGTCCGTACCGGGGGCAGGCGGTGAATAGGGAAACCAGCGACTCGTCGTGTAGGCGTCCTGAATCCAATAGAGCCGGCCGCTGCTCACGACGACGTAGGGGTTGCTGTCGAGGCTGAGGAACGGCGCGATCGTCTCGATGCGATCCTGGATATTGCGATGGAAGAGAATGCGACTCTCCGGCGTCAGATAGCTCGAAATCAGGATGTTGGGATCTCCGAAATACCAAGCGAACAGGCTGCGCCGTGCCGGACTGCCGAGGGCAACGCCAGCGCTGCCCTCGTAAGTCGAGTAGACGTTGTTGCTGCCCTTGGGATAATCGAATTCCTGCATGGCGGTCTTGGCGATCACGTAAGGCGGCGAACCGTCGCCGAAATAGATGCGCGGCTGATGAATGGTGGGACCGCCCGAGGCGACGGGCGGCACGTCGCTCTCATAGAAGATCGGCAACCCTTCAGTTGTCTTCTG
>Ga0335075_10006832_pt1 | contig 17613 bp, 16 predicted proteins | sample Lox_Sample_24_FD_206723 | JGI IMG/M metagenome (GOLD analysis project Ga0335075, IMG submission 206723) | Soil microbial communities from Loxahatchee National Wildlife Refuge, Florida, United States - Lox_Sample_2.4 | ecosystem: Environmental > Terrestrial > Soil > Wetlands | place: USA...
ACAGTCCGGTCGCCGGGCCGCCGGCCGCCGGTTGGCGGGGCGCGGCCCCCGTGGGCGGCTCGCGCGTCACAGCTCCCCGCGTCAGCCCGCCCACCACGGTCACACACACGTCCGTTCGTTGGATCACCGCGAGGTGGCCGCGACCCCCTGATGCCCGCACACCCGGCGGCATTCCCGACGGGAGGCCGGCTCGAACCCGCGCGAGCCATCCCGCCATCGGGGAAGCGCGGTCGCTCTGGATCGACGACCTCACCCAGGCCGAGTGCCGAGTCTTGCGCTACCTCCCGACCCACCTCACGGCCCGCGAGATCGCCGACGAGCTGTACGTATCACTGAACACTGTCAGGACCCACATTCGGCACATCTACGCGAAGCTCGGCGCACGGTGTCGCAGTGACGCCGTCGATGCGGCGCGGGCGGCTGGACTTCTGACACCATGCCGACCGATCCGGTCGCGTCCCGACCAGCCCAGACGGGCAGCCAGGCCTGCCCGGACCCCGCTTGCGCTCACAGAGGCCGCATGACGCCACCGGCCCCCGGCGGGCAGATGTCCAGTCTGCGTGTCCACCTCAGGTGGACGTGCAGAACCGCGCGTGGTCGCGCTCGGTCTGATCCGCGTATGCGACGGCGAAGCGACAGATCGCTCGCCCGAAAGCCGGCCCGGATCCGAGGTATGCGGAGATCGCCACCGAGTCTCCGGACCTCGCGTGTCCGTCCGCGAGCGCCGCGCCGCACCCACGCGCGTACGAGGCGAGCTCGCTGGGCGACAGCTTCTCGATCGGCACCGAGCCCTTCATGTCCCGCAACTGGCGGATGTAGTAGTCGCGACCGTCCAGCGTCGTCCAGCCGAGGAAGATGTCGCTGCTCGCCTGCGTGAGCCGCTGACCGGTGACGACGCGCTGCCCATGGTTGGCGTGGCGGCTGGCGCCGACATGAGGCTCCAGCACTGACGCCACGGCCTCCTTGACCTGGAGGAACAACGGATCTGACGCGTCGTCGCCCAGCATCAGGACGATCGCGTCGTCGGTTCCGACGCTGCCCACGCCGACCACCTTGCGGGCCCAGTCGACCACGGAGTAGCGCCCCAGGACGGCCTGCACCTCGTCGGCCACAGAGCGCTGGTAGTGATCAACCACGGACATACCGTCGAGCCTTCCCAGGCGGCCAGGCAGGTGCTGGACCAGCGGCGGGTCGTCGAGTATCTGAGGCTGATCGTCGACGATGTGCGTCAGCTTGTCGAGGGCGCCGAGGCTTGTCGACTGGTGCGCCTTGCGAACGACCTTCTCCCCCACCGCTCGGCCGTGAGGCGAGTCGATCAACAAGAGCAGGTCGTCGACCGCCAACCGCCGATACCAGACGTCCAGATGTCCCATCGTGGCCGCCTCGGCGATGCGGTCGGTGTACGACGCTCCGGCTGCCAACGCGGCCGCCTCACATTCCTGGCCGGAGAAACCCCGCGCCCGCCCCGCGAGGACGACGCTTGCGGCCAGTCGCTTGACGTCCCACTCGAACGACCCCGGCAGGGTCTCGTCGAAGTCATTGACGTCGAACACCAGCGTGCGCTCCGGGGTGGCGAAGACGCCGAAGTTGAGCAGATGAGCGTCGCCGCACGCCTGCACCCGCAGACCGCTCACCGGACTCGTGGCCAGGTCTGAGGCCATCACGGCGGCGGCTCCGCGAAAGAACGCGAACGGCGACTCCCGCATCCGCTCGTGCCGGATCGGCACGAGGTCGGCGATGCGATGGGAGTCCTGATCGGCGAGGACCACGACCGGGTCGCGTCGATCGGCCGTCGGCTCCCATGTCCCGTGCGCGGATCGCGGCGTCCGGGATCGTCGCGCGCGGCCGTCCCGGCGCCGCGCGTCCCGCGTGTCGGCGGATGGATGCATCTCCTCTGGCGCGGAGCTGGTCAACACGGCGTCCTCAGATGCGGGGACTCTCGGCGCCCCCGGTCGCCGACGATACGCCGAGGCCGACGTGCTGACCAGGGCCCGCCGGAAAGACGTTCCCTTGATTGGGGCGCCGGTGTTGAGCGCTCCGACATAAACGCCTGGTCGACGTCGAGACCTTATCGGCAGCGTGCCTCGCCCGGGGTCAGTCAGTCGTCGTCGTTTCACTCGTCGTGCCGTTCGGCAAAGCGGTGGTTGCGTGGACAACGTGGTCGCCGGCGGGTGCCGGCAATGTGATCGTCCCCTGCTCAGCGCCGCGCAACGGGACCGAGCGAGTGAGCGCTGGACCGTTGCCAGTCGGCGATGCGACGGCGACGGAGATATGGGACGCTCCGTCCGCCGCGGCCGCGCGGGCGTCGTAGTCGATGGTCAGCTGGTCTGCGGACCGGTTGACTGTGATGGCAGGCATCGAGGGGGTCGGCTCGGGCAGCGTCATCGGTTGGCCGGGTGCTGGCAGCTGCGGCGGCGCCGGGCAACCGGCGGCGAAAGCCGATGGATGGCTCCACGAATGATGACGGCCGAACGCGAACGGGCTATAGGCCGCGATCTTGATGTCGGCCTCCAGCCGGTCGGGCGGTCGGGTCCCGCCCCACGATCCCGGCCACAGCACCCAAGGCGTGGTGGCCGGGTCGAGAACAACGACGTCCGGCCTCAGACGTGGGCCCCTCGCGTCGTTGTGGTCGGTTACCACCGAGCCGGCGCGGATGTGCCCTGGGCGGAGCATGGAGGCGTGGGATCCGCGAGCGCTGTAGACAACCGGGACTGGCCCCGCGTCGGTCAGTTCGGTGTCGAGCTGACCGTACAGCACCCGGAACCCGCTGTTGTGATGCGCGTACACGGCGGTGCCGGGCAGATCGTCAGCGCCGAGTTCCAGTTCGATCATCTCAAGGTCGCCCTCGTGAACTCCGAAGTCGAGGATCCCGGGATCGTCGTAGTACATGGCGAACCAGTACTGCAGCCAGCGCCGACCCTCGTCCACCACATAGCGGCCATGGACCCGGTTCGCCAGCTCGGGACGCGCGTGCATCCGAGCTGCCTGGGCCTGGTAATCGCCGTGCACCTCGGCGAGATGGTCGCCACGGGTAGGAGTCACTGCGCTCCTCGGGTAGACACTCGGTCCGAGCAGCGCCAGAAGACCTTGCTGCTCGGTCGCGGTGGCGATGACGGTCCCGTCCGCGGCGCGCAGTTCGTTGCCGGGGTGGTCGGTGAGGATCGCGATGTGATCAGCGAGGTAGGGCTCATGGGAGTCGTACTGCATGACCGGCGCCCACCGCCGCAACAGCTCGCCTTCGTCGGCCGCGCTCATAACGGTTCGTGCCTCGGCCCGGCCTAGCTGAGCTCCAACTGCCGGCTCGCAGGCAGGCGGCCCTGGGGACCCGGGACGAACCGCGCGGCGATCAGGATCTCGACCAGATCGGCGACGCGATGCAGGTCGCATCCGGTGCGCTCGACGATCTTGCCCAGGCGGTAGTGGGCGGTGTTGACGTGGATGTGCAGCCGCTCCGCGGCCCGGCGAGCATTCAGATCGGCGGCCACGTACTCACGCAGGGTGGCGATCAGGACGCCGCCCTGCTGAGTGTCCTCGTCGACGAACTCCTGGATCGGGCGGGGAATCAGCCGCCGCGCGGTGGGGTCGCGACGCAACGTGAGATAGTCGAACGCGCTCATCTCTGCGAGGGCGACGACGCCGGGGCCCAAGCCGAGCGACTCCCGCGCGACCTCCGCCTCGCGGTAGCCGTCGGCGATCTCCTGGAGCCCATTCACCACGGTGCTCACGCCGATCGACAGCGACATCCCGCCGTCGGCGAGTCGACGCTGCGCACTCTCAAGACCGTCTCGCACCCGGTCCGCACCTTGATCGGGCGCGCGCGCGACGAGGTCGATCTTGCCGTGCCGGACCACGGTCAACGGAGTGAACGGCCCGCCGATCGCCCGCGCGAGGGCGGTGGCCGCGCTGCGCAGCATCAGCTCGTCCTCGGGCGGCGGCGTGGCCACCGCCGAGACGACCAGGCACGGCGTCGTCCCGTCCAGTCCCGCGGCGCGGGCGGCATCTGACCGGGGTCCCGCCGGCACGGGCGCGCCGCCGACAAGGTCCTCCAGGAGGTCGCGCCGGATGCGCTCGCCGGTCGCGGCAAGCTGCTCCTCGGCCTCGATGTAGACCTCGGCGGCGTGGGTGGTCGCCACCTCGAAGTAGCGCGGGAGGTGTGAGGCGAAGACAAGCGCGGCCCGGCGAGAGGGGTCGTCATGTGCCGAGGCGAGCGCCGCCTCCCACAGCACGCGCTCTCCGACATAGAAGGCGTTGACGAACTCGGCGATCGGGATCTGGCCGACCCGGCGGGCGGCGTGCCGGCGAACGAACAAGAGCTCCTCGCGCGTCACCGGCCGCGCCTCGCTGAACGTGCTCAGGCTGATGTGCAGGTGCGAGAGCACATGCGCTCGCACGTCGTCGCGCAGCGTCGGAGGTGCATCGCGGTAGGCAGGGATCTCGGAGAGGATGTGCTCGGTGGCGGTGCCGGCGAGCTCGTCAAGGCGGGCTGCGAGCGCGTCACGCAACGCGGCGATCGCCGCCGGCGGGGCATCGGGGATCGCGCCGGCGGGCCCTGCTGCGGTCTGCGCCCGTGTCACGGTCACGATGAGGCCCTCTCGCGAACGATTGTATGTGGCTCACAACGGCCCGTCGCGAAGTTCGTGACCCGCACCCGATGTCACGAAGGGCCGGTCGCGGGACGCTCTGCTCACTTCAGTTGACCCCCTCGACACCGGGAACGAACGCGATGAGCGAGAACCTTGCCCTCAACCTGATTCGGAGCGTGGAACGCGGCGCCGAGCTGCCTGCGGTGCGCCTGGATGACAGAGTCCTGTCCTACGGGGCGCTCGATGATCTCACGGCGCGCGTCGCCGGGCTGCTGCGTGAGCACGGCGTCGCGCCGGGGGACCGCGTGGGGATCATGCTTCCGAACGTGCCGCAGTTCGCCGTGGCCTACTACGGCGTGCTCCGGGCGGGCGGGATCGTGGTCCCGATGAACGTGCTGCTCAAGCGCCGTGAGGTCGCGTTCTACCTCGGCGACCCAGAGGCGCGCGTCCTGCTGGCCTGGCACGAGTTCGCCGAGGAGGCGATGGCGGGCGCCGCCGAGACCGGGGCCGAATGCATCATCGCGCGACCCGGCGAGTTCGAGCAACTGCTCGCCGCTGCCGACCCCGTCCGTGAGGTCGCTGCCAAGGTGGGCAGCGACACAGCGGTCATCCTCTACACCTCAGGAACGACCGCACGGCCCAAGGGCGCCGAGCTGACCCACGCCAACCTGCGGCGCAACGTCGAGGCGATGACGAGCATGTTCGGCCTCGGCCCCGACGACGTGCTGCTCGGAGCGCTTCCGCTGTTTCACGCGTTCGGCCAGACGTGCGGGCTCAACGCGGCGATCGCCGCCGGTGCGTGTCTGTCGCTGATCGCGCGGTTTGACCCCGGCGCCGCGCTGGAGATCATCCAGCGCGACCGCGTCAACGTGTTCGAGGGTGTCCCCACGATGTATTCGGCGCTGCTCGCCCACGCGGGCGCCGACGAGTACGACGTGAGCTGCTTGCGGCTGTGCGTGTCGGGCGGCGCGGCGCTCCCGGTCGAGGTCCTGCGCGGCTTCGAGACGGCGTTTCAGTGCATTGTGCTGGAGGGCTACGGGCTGTCGGAGACGTCTCCGGTGGCCTCGTTCAACCATCCCGATCACGAGCGCAGGCCCGGCTCGATCGGCACCCCGATCGAGGGCGTGGAGATGAAGCTCGTCGATGACGACGGGCAGGAGGTCGCGCCCGGCGAGGTGGGCGAGATCGCGATCCGCGGCCACAACGTCATGAAGTCCTACTGGCAGCGTCCGGACGCGACGGGGCAGGCGATCTCGGCCGACGGGTGGTTTCGCAGCGGAGATCTTGCGCGCGTGGACGACGACGGTTACTACTTCATCGTCGATCGCAAGAAGGAGCTGATCATCCGCGGCGGATACAACGTCTACCCGCGCGAGATCGAAGAGGTCCTCTATGAGCATCCCGCCGTGCACGAGTGCGCGGTGATCGGGATCCCGCACTCGTCGCTGGGCGAGGAGGTGTGCGCGGCCGTGGCACTCAAGCCGGGCGCCGAGGCGACGGCCGACGAGCTGCGCGCCTTCGTCAAGAGCCAGGTGGCCGCCTACAAGTACCCGCGTGCCGTCTGGCTCGTGGACGCGCTGCCCAAGGGAGCCACCGGCAAGATCCTCAAGCGCGAGATCGCCGTGCGCGCGGAGCTCCGCGTGCTCGCAGCACCGACCGAGGGGAGGGCATGATGGCCGACACGGTCACAGGACGAGTGGCGCGCGGGGGTGACGCAGCCCGCGCCGGACTGGACGTGATGCTCGCCGACGCCGCGACCGGCACACCCCGGTTCTTCGCCCCCGGCCCGGCGGTCAAGGTCGCGGCCGGGCTGGCCCGGCGGCCGGGGGGTGTCGCCCGCCGCGCCGTGGGTCTGACCGGAGAGCTCGCCCGGGCGGCGACCGGCCGCTCGCAGCTCGCCCCCGCCACCGGCGACCGGCGCTTCGCGGATCCCGCCTGGCGAGACAACTGGGTGTTGCGCGACCTGCTGGCCGGCTACCTCGCCGTCGGCGAGGCGGTCGACCGCCTGATCGGCGACGCCGGCGTCGACTGGCGCACCGAGCGCCAGGCGCGCCTGGCCGCGTCCAACGTGATGGACGCGCTGGCCCCGACGAACTTCCCGTGGTCCAACCCCGCGGTGTTGCGGGAGATCGTCAACACCGGCGGAGCCAACCTGGCGACGGGACTCCGGCGCATGGCTGACGACGTGGCCCACGCGCGGCTGCCGGCGACCGTCGACACCAGGGGGTTCGAGGTCGGCGGCAACCTCGCGACGAGCTCCGGGTCCGTGGTGCTGCGCACCGAGGTGCTCGAACTGATCCACTACCGGCCCCAGACCGCGCAGGTGCGCGAGACGCCGCTGCTTGTCATTCCGCCGACGATCAACAAGTACTACGTCCTGGACCTCGCTCCCGGTCGCAGCCTGATCGAGTACCTGGTCGCTCAGGGCCAGCAGGTGTTCACCATCTCGTGGCGCAACCCCGACCACGAGCAAGGTCACTTCGATCTGGACACCTACGCCCGGGCGGTCGTCGAGGCTCGTGACGCGGTGGCCGCGATCTGCAAGGCCGACACGGTCCATCTGGCGGCGGCGTGTTCGGGCGGCATCATCACCTCCGGCCTGCTCGGGCACCTCGCGGGGTCCGGCGAGCTGGGGTCGGTGGCCAGCCTCACCCTGATGGTCTGCGCGCTTGACAACGCGCAGGCCGGAACGGTCTCGGCGCTGGCCACCCGCGACCTCGCTGCCGCGGCGGTCGCCGAGTCCGCCCGCAAGGGCTACGTCGACGGTCAGGCGCTTGCCGGGGTGTTCACCTGGCTGCGCCCGAACGACCTCGTCTGGTCCTACGTGGTCAACAACTACCTGCTGGGCAAGGAGCCACCGGCGTTCGACATCCTCTACTGGAACCAGGACACCGTGCGGATGGCGGCCGGGCTGCACCGCGATTTCATCCACGTCGGGCTGGAGAACGCGTTCACCCAGCCGGGCGCGCTCGAGGTGCTCGAGACGCCCGTGGACATGTCAGCGGTCGACGTCGACCTGTACGCGATCGCCGGGATCAGCGATCACATCGTGCCGTGGGAGAACGCCTACCGCAGCGCGCAGCTGTTCGGCGGCGACACGCGGTTCGTGCTGGCCCGCAGCGGGCACATCCAGGCGCTCGTCAACCCCCCGGCCGCGGAAGGCGTGCCGACCCGATCCAGCTACCGCGTCGCCTCCGACCCGGTCGGCGACTGCGAGACCTTCCTGGCCGAGACACCGAAGCTGCCCGGCAGCTGGTGGCCCGACTGGGACCGGTGGCTCGCCGAGCGCTCAGGCGATCTGCGCCCGGCCCCCAGATCCCTCGGCAACCGGCGTTTCCGCGCCCAGGCAAAGGCTCCGGGAACCTATGTCCTCGCACACTGACACGACACCGGCAGCCGACGTTGGCCGCTGGTGGGGACGGCCCCTGGCCGAGACCCGCTGGCAACTCGAGCTGGCGCGGCTGCTTGTCGACCCGGTCCTGAGGGGCCGTGACGTCGCCCGCGGCGATGGCCGGCCCGTGGTATTGCTGCCGGGCTTCCTGGCGGGGGATCAGACCCTGCTGGTGCTCGCGGCGTGGCTGTGGCACATCGGCTATCGCCCGTCGACGTGCGGCTTCGTGGCCAACGTGCAGTGCTCGGATCGAGCGATCGACCGCGTGGAGCGGCACATCGAGCACGTGTCACGCAAGCACGGACGGCGCGTCGCGGTCATCGGGCACAGCCGCGGGGGACACTACGCGCGGGCGATCGCCGGCCGGCGCCCTGACCTCGTTTCGCACGCCGTGTCGATGGGAGCCGGGCTGACGCAGATGCTCGCGATCAGCTACCCCACCGAGGCGGCGGTCGCAGCCGCCCGGCGCGCCCAGCAGCGGACCGGACGAGCCCGCTCACCGCTCTGCTTGACCGAGGAGTGCGACTGCACGTTCGCCCGGGACTTCGCCGGGCCGTTCCCCGCCAATCAGGTCCGGCTGACGAGCATCTACTCACGTGGCGACGGCGTCGTGCGCTGGCAGTCCGCGCTCACCCCCGACGGGACCAACGTCGAGGTCACCGGCAGCCACGTCGGTCTCATCTTCAACCGCAAGACCTACCGTGCCGTCTCGGCTGCACTCGCCGCGCCCGAGCTGGCGACCTCCGGGTCCGCGCGCAACCCCAACTGAACCCAGGAGAGGACGCACCACCATGTCGAGCACCACCGCCGCCACCCCATCCCTGTTCGAGAACCTCGGGCACGCGCTGTCGACCGACTACTTCTTCCTGCGCGAGCAGCTCACCGAGGACGAGCTGGAGGTGCTGCGCCGCGTCCGGCGGTTCGTCGACGACGAGGTCCTGCCCGTGATCGGCGGCTACTGGGAGCGGGCCGAGCTCCCCTGGCCGCTGATCCACCGGCTCGGCGAGCTCTCGATCGTCGGCGAGGACATCACGGGATACGGGTGCCCCGGCCTGTCCCCGATCGCCTGCGGATTGATGCACATGGAGCTCAACCGCGGGGACGGGAGCCTCGGAACCGTGGTCGGGGTGCAATCGGGACTGGCGATGCAGTCGATCGCGATGCTCGGCTCCGAGGAGCAGAAGCAGCGGTGGCTGCCCGAGATGGCCCAGCTTCGCAAGCTCGGCGCGTTCGCGCTCACCGAGCCCGACCATGGCTCTGACTCGGTGGCGCTGGAGACGTCGGCCCGCCGGGACGGTGACCGGTTCGTGCTCAACGGCGCCAAGCGCTGGATCGGCAACGGCAGCGTCGCCGACGTGGTCGTCGTGTGGGCTCGCGGCGACGACGGCCAGGTCCAGGGATTCCTGGTGGAGAAGGGAACGCCCGGCTACGACGCTCAGGTGATCGAGGGCAAGGGCTCGCTGCGCGCCATCTGGCAGGCCCAGATCTCGCTCACGGACGTGGTCGTACCCGCCGAGAACCGCCTCCCCCTCGCCCACTCGTTCAAGGACACCGCCCAGGTGCTCGCCGGCACGCGCAGCACCTGCGCCTGGGCCGCGCTCGGGCACGCGGTCGCCGCCTACGAGACCGCACTCACGTATTCCAAGCGCCGCACCCAGTTCGGCAGACCGCTGTGCAGCTTCCAAATCGTGCAGGACCGGCTCGTGCGGATGCTCGCCGGCGTCACCACCATGCAGCTCTACTGCCTGCAACTCGGGCGGCTCGCCGAACGCGGGCAGCTCACCGACACGATCGCCGGCCTGGCCAAGCTCAACAACACCCGCACCGCGCGCCAGGTCTGCGCCGAGGCCAGGGACATGCTCGGCGGCAACGGCATTCTGCTCGAGAACCACGTCATCCGGCACATGGCCGACATCGAGGCGATCCACACCTACGAAGGCACCGAGACCATGCAGACCCTGATCGTCGGACGCGACATCACCGGTGTCGGCGCCTTCGCGTGAGTGTGGGACTGCGCTCCTGGCCGACGTGTCGACTGGCCGAAGAAGGACCGGAATCGGACGCATTGTCGGGCGTTCTCGTCACTCCGAGCGTTGCAGCGGCAGCGGCGACGAGGAAGCACCCAGCGGGTAGATCGCACGCGGCACCAATAGCCGTCGCAGCATCGGGCCAAAGGTGGGCCCGAGCGGCCCGGGGCCGCGTTGGTCGCGGTCAGCGATCACTGCGCTCAGGCCGCCGCCGACTCGTCGGCCAGCTTGGACGCGGCCCTCAGGGCGGTCAGCGACGAGGCGAACTGGGTGAGGACCCGTTCGGACACGCCTGCACGCAGACGGGATTCCAGCTCACGCTCGAAAGTCGCGCTCGCCTGGGCGAGCGCTGTGCGCCCGGGGGGTGAGAGCTCGATGATCGAGGAGCGTCGGTCGGAGGGGTTGGGGCGTCGGGTGCAGTAGCCCGACGCCTCGATTGAATCGACCAGCTTGCTGACGCCTCCGGTCGTCAGGGAGAGCTCCTCGGCGATGTCGTAGACGCGGCAATCGGGGGTCCGGGAGATGATCTGCATCGGTTCGAACTTGTGCAGCGGTAGATCATGCGCTGAGCGCAGGCGCGCGTCAATCGCATTCCAGAGTTCGGTTTCGAAGCGGATCAGGTCGCTGAAAAGCGGCTTGAGATCTTTCATGTGTGAGTGTAGTTTAGCTTCCGTGGAAGCGAGTTCTCCGGATGCCGCGCGCGGGGAGGCGACGGAGCCGCGGTTCCCGCCGTCAGCACTTTCGATCGTGACCACCGAGCATTTCACGCTCCAGGGGTCTCGCTCGGCAACGATCTCGGAGTCGACCGGTCGCGCCGGCATGTTTCTGAGTGCGGTGTCAGGTGGGCTGGTCGCGCTGGGCCTGATCGCCACGGCGTCGCGGGTCGGCAGCGCGTTCTACGCCTTTGGGCTCGTGCTGCTGCCCACCCTCACCTTCATTGGGCTGATGACGTTTCAGCGCGTTCTGCAATCCGGCATCGAGGATCACGGATATGCCGTGCGGATCTCGCAGCTGCGGGCGTTCTACTTCGATCAGGTGCCGCAGCTGACGACGTACTTGCCGAGGGTTCCCGCCCAGGAGCGAATCGTCGCGCGCGGACTGTCCGAGGGTCGCTTCCAAGGATTTCTGACCACCGCCGGCATGGTGGCGGTGGTCACGTCGGTGCTGATCGGTGGCTCGACGGGTCTGCTCGCCTCCGTCCTATCCCGTCACTCGCTCGCCATCACCCTTGCCGTCGGTGGCGTCGTGGCCGCCGCGGGACTCGCCGGTCTGACCGAGTACCAGCGCAGGAGTTGGATGACCGCCGAGGACTCATGACGCGCACGGAACTGGCTCTCTGGTGATGGGCGCGGCGCGGATGCGCGCGATCGTGTTGGACGGCCCTGGCCCACCGGAGGCGCTGAGCATCCGCGAGCTGCCGGTGCCCACGCCCGAGCCTGGGTGGGTGCTGATCAAGGTCAAGGCGTTCGGCCTCAACCGCTCGGAGCTGCACACACGCCTGGGGCTCGCCGACGGTGTGATCTTCCCGCGGGTACTCGGCATCGAGGCGACCGGCGTCGTGGAGGAGTGCCCAGGCGGAGAGTTCCAACCGGGACAACAGGTGGCCGCGATGATGGGCGGGATGGGCCGTGTCTTCGACGGCGGCTACGCGGAGTACACCTGTGTGCCTGCTGCTCAGGCGATCGCGTTCCAGAGTGACCTCGATTGGGCCACGCTCGGGGCGGTGCCGGAGATGCTTCAGACATCCTATGGGTCGCTGACCGTCGGGCTCGATGCGCAACCCGGCGAGTCACTGCTGATCCGCGGGGGAACGTCGTCGGTCGGCATGGCGACCGCGGTGCTCGCCAAGCGAGCCGGGTTGACGGTGCTCTCAACGACTCGCAGTCAGGGCAAGGCCGACGCGTTGCGGGAAGTCGGGGTCGATCACGTGGTCATCGACTCCGGCGAGGTCGCATCGGCGGCGCGCCTGATCATTCCCGAGGGCGTCGACAAGGCGATCGAGCTCATCGGCACACCCACGCTTCCAGACACGCTGCGCGCGACACGGGTGCATGGCGTGGTGTGCTTCACGGGGATGTTGTCCAATCAGTGGACGGTCCGTGACTTCTACCCGATCGAGTACCTGCCCCGCGGAGTCCGGCTGGCGGCCTACGGTGGCGACGCCGCCGACCTGCCGGCCACGGTGCTCCAGCAGTTTCTGGACGATGTGGCCGGCGGAGTCGGCCGTGTTCCGGTCGGTCACGTCTACGCGTTTGACGAGATCGTCGAAGCGCATCGCGCGATGGAGGCGGGCGCGTCGGCCGGCAAGCTGGTGGTGCTCACCCCGCCGTGACCTGCCGCCGCGCTCTTGCGAGGTTGGCGAGCAACTCGTCCCGGTTCATTCGCACGACGAACGTCGGCTGATCGACGTCCAGGCGCCAGGCTTCCTCGAGTCCTCCGACGTCGACGGAGTCAAAGCCGAACGCTGAATAGAGCTCGGCGGCGCGTTGGCGCGCCACCGGATCGTCTGCCGCGTAGGCCAGTGCGCGACGGTCAGGCGTTCCCTCGGGGGTTCCGTCGCTGACGATCTCCGCGGCGTTGATGTGGTTGAACACGCGCGCCACCTTGCTCTCCGGCAGGTGTGCCAGTAGATACTGCGGCACCGTCAGCTCGCCGGAGTCCAGCGCGCCGATCGGACCGTCGCGCTTGGCGAAGTAGTTGTTGGTGGTCAACACCACCTTTCCCGCCAGAGGTTCGACCGGTACCCCCTCGGTGCCCGCCAACGGGATCGCGACCAACGCGAAGTCACCGGCCGCCGCCGCCTCGGCCGCGGTGGCCGCCCGGCTCGCCGGCCCCAGCTCGGCGATCAGGTCTCCGAGCGTCTCAGGACCTGTCGCATTGCTGACCACCACCTCGTATCCGGCGCGGATCGCCGCAATCGAGACGTTTCGTCCGATGTGTCCCGCACCGATGATTCCGATCGTCGTCATGTGCCCTGTCCTCCGTTCACCGATTGATCTGACACCAGCGCGAGCTTGCCGTAGGGGTGCGCGCCCATCAGAGCCTGTACCGCTGCCGGTGCCGCGCTGAGCGGAAACGTCTGTCCGACCGGGACGGATAGCTTCCCCGCGGCGGCAAGCGCGATGACCCTCGACCGCGCGCTGGCGCGAAACGGCCCGCTGCGCGGGTTGGCGGCGCCCACGATCTGAAACCCGTCGACCTGGGCACGTGCGAACGCGGCAGTCGAGACGATCCTCCGTCGCGTCGCGACCAGGGAGAGGGACGCGGCGATCGCCTCGTCGACGCCGACGGTGTCGACCGCCGCGTCGACCCCGTCCCCCGTGAGCTCCCGGACGCGATCCTCCAGGCCGGCTCCATAGGTCACAGGCGTCGCGCCGAACCCACGCACCGCGTCGAGGTCCCGGGGCGCGGCGGTGCCGATCACCCTTGCCCCCAGCCCGACCGCCTGCTGAACGACGCTCGACCCGACCCCGCCCGCCGCGCCGTGGATCAACACCGTCTCACCCTCGCCGAGGCCGACCACGTCGAGCGTCTCCGCGGCCGTGGTTCCAACGAGCAGCAGATTTGCCGCCTGCGCGAACGTCACCGTCGACGGCTTGGCGAACACGTCCTCAGCGGGTGCATTCAGCGCGGACGAGTACCCGTCGGTCACCTGGAACACGATCACCTCATCGCCCACCGCCCCCCCGCCCGACGCTATCTCGGTCTCGTCGCCAAGCGCGGCGATCACTCCGGCCACCTCGTAGCCGATCGTCAGCGGCAGCAGCTTCTCGTCCTGTCCGGTGGCGAAGTGCTTGTGGTCGGCCGGATTCATCCCCGACGCACGAACCTCGATCGTCACCGTCCCGGGCGCCGGATCGGCCAGATCCACCTCCACCTCCTGGAGTACCTCAGGGCCTCCGAACGCGGTCGCCAACCACTGCCGAGCGTGGGTCATCTCTCGTCCTTCGCAGGTTCCGCAACGGCTCCCGTTGCCGCGGCCACCTTACCACGATCCTGCTTCCGTGGAAGCTTTCTTGTCGGTGCGTGTCCGCTTCCCTCCGGGGATGCAACCCCTCGCGGTTTGCGAGACCCTTCCTGCATCAACCGACCGAAGGAGGACGTATGACGTCGCCGACTGTTGTGCTCGTCCACGGATTCTGGGGCGGCGCCGCCCACTGGGGCAAGGTGATCGTCGAGCTCAATCGCCGTGGCTACGGGTCACTGGCCGCGGTCGAGAATCCGCTCACCTCGCTGGCGAACGACGCCCGTCGCACCCAGCAGATGGTCCAGCAGGTCGAGGGCCCTGTTCTGCTGGTCGGCCATTCCTACGGCGGAGCGGTGATCACTGAGGCCGGCGACCTCCCCAATGTGGTCGGGCTCGTGTACATCGCGGCGTTCGCCCCGGATGCAGGCGAATCACTCGGCCAGATCACTGACCAGATGCCTCCGGCGGCGGTTGCGAACATCGCGCCCGACTCCGACGGGTACGTGTGGATCGCCCAGGACAAGTTCGGAGAGAGCTTCTGCCAGGACCTGCCCAGCGATGAGGCGCTCGTCATGGCGGTCACCCAGAAGGCGCCCGTCGGCTCGACGTTCGGTGACACGATCACCAGCCCCGCCTGGAAGCAGAAGCCGACCTGGTACCAGGTCTCCACCCAGGATCGAATGATCCATCCAGACAACGAGCGCCGCATGGCCGAGCGCATGGCTCCGCGCCGCACGATTGAATTGAACGCCGGCCACGCGTCCCTGGCGTCCCAGGCAGCCGCGGTGTCCGACCTCATCGACGAGGCCGCCCAGAGCGTCGGGTAGCCGAACGCATCGACCGTCGGCCCTCGGGACGGTCAATGCGACTCAGAACCCGGCAAGCCCCTGCGTGCTGTTGTGCGGGATCGCCACGCGCGTCACTTTGCCGGAGAGGCGCCAGCTCGTGATGTAGCCGTAGCCGGTCATCGTCGCGAAGACGAGGTGGTCGTCCGGGGTGACCGCCATCCAGCACAGCTCGGACGGTCTGCCCATGCTGGTGTCGGCCGGCACCGCAGGGCCGGTTGAGATCACGCCATCGTCGCCAATCGACGCCAGTGACACCGGGTCGGCGGTCGCAAAGCCCAGCAGGAACTCGTTCGGGCGACCGTTGAGGAACACCGGACACCAGGGAGAGCCACCCCCGGCGTCCTGGAAGGACGGTTCCCCCACGGAGCTACGACCATCGTCGGAACGCGACCCGGTTTGTCTGGCGGCGCGATCGAGTATCCCGAGGGGCGGGGCCACGAGTGATCCACCGTGCTCCACCGCCATCGGCCGGATGTGTTCGGGCCCAAGCAAGTGCAACACGTACAGCGTGCGACACGACGGCGCGTAGTCCAGTGACTTGGCGGTACCGACGATCCTGGTGACGATGTTGCCCGTCCGCCGGACGTCCTGGAGTGCGAGCCGTCCCTCCGCGTCGACACCGAAGCTCGAAACCGAGTTGTCGCCGGCGTTGACGGCGAACAGCAGACCCCGGTCCGGGGTGACGAGAACGCTGTTGGCCCCTTCGGTCAACGGTCCGGTTGGCTGCGTGCGGTAGGTGAAGTCTCCGGCGCCGCCTCCCCCTGTGGGCTGGCGCTCGGATTCGGTCAGTCGCCCGTCGGCGTCCCAACGGTAGTGGACGACGGTGTTCCGCAGTTCGTTGGTCTGCAGATACAGGTGACCGCCGCGCTGGGGTTCAGTCTGCACCGGCTCCTCCTCTCCACTCGGGCAGCACCACCGCTTGGCCGTGCAGGCGGTTCAGTTCAACAACCGGCCCCACGAAGTCTCCGGTGACGAAGTCGAAGGCGATCACGTGCGCCTCACCGACGCAGTAGAGCCGTCTGTCCACACCGAACCGCAATCCCCGGGGCCTGCGGAAGTCCAGCGCAGGATCGGGGGTGAACACCCGGATGAGGGCTCCGGTGGCGGGGTCGTATTCGCGCACCGTCACCTCGGCGTCGCGTGCGCCGAACGGGCTCTCGCTGGCCACGACGATGTGGCCGCGCGGCGCGATGGTCAGGTCGAGCGGGCTCAAACCCGAGTCCCCCACCAGGACCCGTGGCCGCGCACGGGCCTTCGCGTCGAAGACAACGATCGTGTTGTCGCCACCACCGGACGGACCGATGCCGGAGGCGAGATACAGGCTGCCGTCATCCCCGAAGCCGAAGCCGCGCGGAAACGGCACCACGCTCTCGGGCAGGACACGCTCGAGGGCCCCCCGGAGCGATGGCGCAATCGCCAGGATGGTTCCGCGCTGCCGAGCGGTCACGTACAGCCGCCCATCGGGTCCGAAGACCGCGCCGCCAGGGTCGAGACCCGCGATCGGTCCCGAGTCGATTACCACGCGCCCGGTACAGTCCAGCCCCAAGATTCGATCGGCCGTGTTGAGGTACACCAGCCTGCCGCTGGGATCCAGCGTCATGCCACGCGGGTCGACGACGCGCGGGTCCTCGGTGAACCGGCCCTCCAGTTCCCCCGCCCCGGTGAAGCTGAGCACCGCGTCGTGCCCTGCGCCGTTGGCCGTCCCCGCGCTCGTGATCAGCATCCGGCTCATCTGCTGCGACTCGTGGGGGCTCGCTCAGTCGCGGGCCAGGTACGGCATGTTCGCCGCGGTGATGCCCTCCAATGCCATCCCGAGCACGGTTCCCTCGGCCATTCGACGCCCGAGCCGTTGGCGGATCGTGGTGGCGAGATAGCGGTTGAGCAGCTGCGGCCGCGCGGCAAGGCTCTCGGCAACCTCCATCGCCCGCGGGTGAACGCGCTCGTGTGGCACCACTTCGGCGATCGCACCCCACCGCAGCGCGTCCGCAGCGCTGAACTGCCCCTGGGTCAGGATGAGGTGCCGAGCCCGGTTGAGGCCGAGCGCCTCCTCCCAGATCACGTGGACCCCGTCGCCGGGAACAATCCCGAATGTCAGGTGAGGGAAGTCCCCGAACACGGTTGTCTCGCTTGCGACCACGATGTCCGCCAGCAGCGCGTACTCACTGTGGACTGTCGCCGGGCCATTGACCGCGGCGACGATCGGCATCTCCAGATCGGCGAGCCGCTGCACCACCCTACGTCCCTCGGCGACGATCGCATCCCATACGATCGGCTTTGTGATGTCCCCGAGGCTCGGGCCATCGATTTCGGTCATGAAGCGGTCGCCGGTACCGGTGATGACGAGGACCTGATTCTCGCGATCCATCGCGATGTCGTCGAGGAGCCGTGGAAGCGCGGAGTGCATCTGCCCGGTGAATGTCGCCGGCCCTCCCTTGGTGTGGAAGCGCACGGAGAGTACGCCGCTGGCGGTCCTGTCGAGGGAAAAGAAGTCAGCGAACTCCGAGAAGTAGTCGGGTGTCATGCAGGTTCTCCTACGGTGGTGTGAGCTCCTTTGTCCCCACCCGCCGAGCGATTCTTACGTCGCAACGCGCGCGAGTCGATCCCGCCGGCGGCCTGATGGCAGGTAAGAACCGGTCATCTCATTCCCACTGACAGCGGGCAAACTCAACCGAGAGGTGATCTCGCATGTTCACTCGCAGGAGCGCTCGCACGCTGGCCGTGGCCGCTGTGGTCGCGGCTGGCGCGTGTCTTCCGGCCGCCGCGGCGGCGCATAGCCTTTCCCCCCGCGGAGGGGTCG